>Ga0307373_10005173_pt1 | contig 21511 bp, 20 predicted proteins | sample OX2MG_FD_202534 | JGI IMG/M metagenome (GOLD analysis project Ga0307373, IMG submission 202534) | Soil microbial communities from Risofladan, Vaasa, Finland - OX-2 | ecosystem: Environmental > Terrestrial > Soil > Coastal area > Acid sulfate soil | place: Finland: Risofladan, Vaasa | collected...
GCCGCCGACATCGGCCCCGGCCAGCGCGTGCTCGAGTCGGGGGTCGGCTCGGGGGCGTTGTCGATGGCCGTGCTCCGGGCCGGGGCGTCGGTGGTGGGATACGAGATCCGCGAGGACTTCGCCGCCCGGGCAAAGGCCAACGTGGCGGACCTGCTCGGCCCGGATGCCCCGTACCGGGTGGAGGTGCGGGATGTGACCGAGGGTGTCGACGAACGCTCCGTCGATCGCGTCCTCCTCGACCTGCCCGAGCCCTGGCGAGTCCTCCCACCCGCCCTCGAGGCGCTGCGACCTGGCGGGATACTTCTGGCCTACCTGCCCACGATCAACCAGACGGCTCAACTACGGAGCGCGCTGGCCGAGGGCCCCTGGGGCTTGCCGGAATCGGTGGAGATCCTGCGGCGGACCTGGCACATCGAAGCCCGCTCGGTACGTCCGGACCACCGTATGGTCGGGCACACCGGGTTCCTCACCACCGCCCGGAGGCTGGCCGGAGGCACTGCTCAGGCTCGGTGAACCGGTCCCGAGCGGTGGATCAGTCCCGCTCGATGAAGATGCACTCGCCGGGGCACTCCTCGGCCGCCTCGACCACCGCGTCCTCGATGTCCTCGGGCACGAGGGCCATCCCGGCGGACCCGCCGGGCTCGTTCCGGACCGCGTCGCCTTCCTTCACGTAGGCGAGGCCGTCGTCGAGCAGCGTGAAGACCGCGGGGGCGATCTCCTCACAGAGGCCGTCGCCCGTGCACAGATCCTGGTCGATCCAGACCTTCATGCGTCGCCTTCTCCCACTCCTCGTCGCGGTCGGTGTCGCCATCGGTCCTCACGACTGCTGCGCGACCTGCATCGTGCCCACCGAGGGTACCTATTTGAGCCGACGACCAGCACGGCGGCCGCCCGTCGTCGGCCTCCAGCGTAGTACGGACCCGTCACGGTGCCGTGCACCCGACCCGGGTCCGATCGGGCCCCGGGCTCGAACCCCTCGGTCCCGGAGCCGGGAACAGGTGGTGCGCCGCCGGCGCCTGACTCGGCGGTGACCTGGCTCAGCGGGGCTCTGCCGGGGCCTTCGGGGAGCCCCTCGCCCTGGTCCGCCCAGGGCCCTCCGCGATGTCCACCCCGGCTCGCTCGAGCACGGGGGCGCCGATCGCCCCCGCGAGCATCACGATGAGCTCGTCCGTCACCTCGTTCAATGGCTGCACCTGCTGGTTCGCGATGACGGCCCGCTCGTACGCGGCGAGGGAGCGCACCATCCACAACACGGCGATCGTCAGCCGCCGGTCGACCACCTCGGTCGGGAGCTCGGGCAGGCACCGGCGAAGGAGGCATGCGATCTCGTCCATGGCCGGGGATTCTGGGCCCGGGATGATGGGCTGGCCGTACTTCCTCGACGAGCTGTACCAGCGATCGAGGAAACCGACGTAGTGATTGCCCGGCTCGGCGACATGTTCGACCACCGGCACGACCAGGGCGGCGACCACCTCGTCGAGCGAGATCTCCCCCCGATGCGCTATCTCCTCCAACAGCGCCTGGCGCATCGGGTCGTTGCGCGTGGCCCGATGGCCGACGATCGCCGCGACCAGGCCCGCCCGGTCCCCGAAGTGGTACTGCGTGGCAGCGTTGTTCCGCTGCCCGGCGGCTTGACCGATCTCCCGCAACGACACGCCCTCGATGCCCCGCTCGGCGAAGAGCGCCTCGGCGACCAGGATGATGTGCTCGCGGGTGGCACGGCCGGAGGAGTTGTTCCGGCGCTCGACCCTTCGGTTTGCCATGTCGACATGTTCGCGCACTCCCACGTCCGTCCCATCCGCGGCGGGGCCGGGCCGCAGCCGGGGCGGGGCGTCGCACGCAGCGCGCAGGGGGCCGATAGGGTGAGCCGTGATCGCCCTGTTGGGAGGTGAGTCCGACGCCTGGTCCAGAGCATGATTCAGGAGCCGAAACCAGCGCAGAGCTCGATATCCTGCGTATCAGGTTGGCGGAGGCGGACGAGGAGGTGCACGCCCTCCGGCGGCGCCTGCACGACAGTCCGGGCCGGGTCCAGGCGCTCGAGGAGCGCCTCCTCGAGTCGAAGGGCCAGCTCGCCCACGCCGTCTCGCAGAACGAGAAGCTCACCTTCACCCTGCAGCAGGCGAAGGAGCAGCTCAACGCCCTGCGGGAGGAAGTCGAGAAGCTCACACAGCCTCCCGCTGCCTACGGGACGTTCCTTGCGCCGAACGAGGACGGCACCGTCGACGTCTTCTCCGGCGGGCGCAAGATGCGGGTCGCCCTCCACCCTGACATCGACCCCGAGGTGATCCGCAAGGGCAACGAGGTGGTCCTCAACGAGTCCCTCAACGTGGTGCTGGTGCGCGAGGGCGAGATGGCCGGCGAGGTCGTCACGCTCAAGGAGATGCTGGCGGACCGTCGGCGGGCACTCGTGTACGCGAGGGCCGACGAGGAGCGCGTGGTCGAGCTCTCCGAGGAGCTCCTGGGCGTGCACCTCCGGGCCGGCGACGCGGTGTTGATGGACTCGCGGACCCAGCTCCTCATCGAGAAGCTTCCCCGTCCCGAGGTCGAGGAGCTCGTGCTCGAGGAGGTTCCCGACGTCACCTACGCCGACGTCGGCGGGCTCGACACGCAGATCGAGGCGATCACCGACGCGGTCGAGCTGCCGTACCTCCATCGCAAGCTCTTCACCACCTACCGGCTGCCGGCACCCAAGGGGATCCTCCTGTACGGCCCGCCGGGCTGCGGCAAGACGCTCATCGCCAAGGCCGTGGCCAATTCGCTGGCGAAGAAGGTGGCCGAGGCGACGGGGAACAAGGACATCCGGAGCTACTTCCTCAACATCAAGGGGCCCGAGCTCCTGAACAAGTACGTAGGGGAGACCGAGCGCCAGATCCGCCTCGTGTTCCAGCGGGCGAGGGAAAAGGCCGACGAGGGCGTTCCGGTCATCGTGTTCTTCGACGAGATGGACTCGCTCTTCCGCACACGGGGAACCGGGATCAGCTCCGACATGGAGTCGACCATCGTGCCGCAGCTGCTGGCCGAGATCGACGGGGTCGAAGCCCTCCGGGACGTCATCGTCATCGGCGCCTCCAACCGCGAGGACCTGATCGACCCGGCGATCCTGCGACCCGGCCGGCTCGACGTGAAGATCAAGATCGAGCGGCCCGACGAGGTGGCCGCCGCCCAGATCTTCGCCCGGTACCTGACCCCGGATCTGCCGCTCGAAGCGCGCGAGGTGGACCGCCTCGGCGGCGGCGATCCGTCCAAGGCCGTGCAGCTCATGATCGAGGAGACGGTGGCCGACATGTACCGCTCCGACGACGACAACCGGTTCTTGGAGGTCACGTACCAGAACGGCGACAAGGAGATCCTCTTCTACCGGGACTTCGCCTCCGGAGCGATGATCGAGAACATCGTGCGACGGGCGAAGAAGCTCGCCATCAAGCGGGAGATCGCCTCCACGGGCTCCGGGATCCGGGCCGAGGACCTGCTCCAGTCGATCCGCCAGGAGTACAAGGAGAACGAGGACCTGCCCAACACCACCAATCCGGACGACTGGGCCCGGATCTCGGGGAAGAAGGGCGAGCGGATCGTTTACGTCCGCACGCTGCTGACCGACGAGCGCGAGGTGCACGGCGGCCGCTCCATCGAGCGGGTGGGGACCGGGCAGTACCTTTAGGGCGCCTTCGAACTAGGGTCGGCGCGTGGCCATTCCCAAGGTCTGCGGGATCGAGACCGAGTTCGGCATCCACACCGTCGGGGGCGAGGGGAACCCCATCACCGCGTCGTCGGTCCTGGTGAACGCGTACGCCTCGGGTGTGGACCGGCGCACCGGATGGGACTTCGAGGACGAGACCCCGGGCAACGACGCACGCGGGTTCGCCCGAGAGGGGTCGATGCCGCCGATGGTCGAGACCCATCTGGCCAACACGGTGCTGACGAACGGGGCCCGGTACTACGTCGACCACGCGCACCCCGAGTACTCCACCCCCGAGTGCGCGGACCCCATGGAGATCGTCGTCCACGACAAGGCGGGGGAGGAGGTGCTCCGACGGTCCATGCTCCTGGCCGCGGCGATGTTCCCCGACGACCCGGCCGTGGTGGTCTACAAGAACAACTCCGACGGGAAGGGCAACTCCTACGGTTGTCACGAGAACTACCTGATGGACCGCGAGGTCCCTTTCGCGCAGGTCGTCACCGGCATCGTCCCGCACTTCGTGACCCGGCAGATCTTCGCCGGCGCCGGGAAGGTCGGGGTGGAGACCTCTGCGCTCGACCCGGACCGGGTGCCGTTCCAGATCTCGCAACGGGCGGAGTTCTTCGAGGAGGTGGTCGGGTTGGAGACCACCCTGAAGCGCCCGATCGTGAACACCCGCGACGAACCGCACGCCGACCCGCGGCGGTTCCGCCGACTCCACGTCATCATCGGCGACGCCAACCTCTCGGAGGTCGCCACGTTCCTGAAGGTGGGGACGACGGCGCTCGTCCTCGCCATGCTCGAGGACGGAGCACTCCCGGCCCGCGAGCTGACCCCCGCCGACCCCGTCCGTGCCATGCACCACGTGTCGGCCGATCTGGCGCTCTCTCTCCCGATCGACCTCGTCGACGGGTCGTCGGCCACCGCCCTCGACATCCAGTGGGAGCTGTTCGGAGCCGCCCGCCGGTACGCCAAGGAGCGGGGCCTCGGCCCACTGGGCGACGAGGCCGTCGCCGGCCGCCTGCTCGACCGCTGGGAGGCGGTCCTGCACGGGCTCGAGTCCGATCCCGCAAGCCTCGCCAAGCAGCTCGACTGGGTGGCCAAGCACCAGATGATGGAGGCCTACCGGGATCGGCACGGTTGCAGGTGGGACGACGGCAGGATGGCCGCCCTCGACCTCCAGTACCACGACCTGCGCCCGGAACGCTCCCTTCACGCCCGCCTCGGGATGGAGCGTCTGGTGTCCGACGAGATGGTCCGCGAGGCGGTCTCCACGCCCCCCCGCTCGACCAGGGCCTGGTTCCGGGGCAATTGCCTGGCCCGATGGCCCGACGCGGTCATCACCGCCAACTGGGACTCGCTCGTCTTCGACCTTGGTACCGATCCCCTGCGCCGGGTCCCTATGATGGACCCCCTCAAGGGAACTGCCGAGCACACGGCGGCGCTGCTCGAGAGCAGTGCCGATCCGGCCGAGCTGTTGGAGAGGTTGAGCTCCTGAGGGGACGAGGACATGGCTGAGCGAGAGCAGAAACGGAAGAGCGCCCCCGAGCGCACCGAGGTACCGGTGGTCGACGACGCCCCGGCAACCTCTGCGCGCGGCGACAAGTTGAAGGCCGAGCTCGACGACCTGCTCGACGAGATCGACGAGGTGTTGGAGGACAACGCCGAGGAGTTCGTCAGGAACTACGTGCAGAAGGGGGGGCAGTAGCTCCCCGTGCTGCTCCCGATGTTCTCACCCGGTGACGACCCGGGTCCCGATTTCGCCGCGCTGCTCCGTCGCTCCGGTTCGCCGGCGGGGCCGATCGTCGCCGAGGGCGCCGCGCCCTTTCGCCACGCCACCACGGTCGTCGCCCTCCGGTTCGCCGACGGGGTCGTCATGGCCGGGGACCGCCGCGCCACGGAGGGTTACTCGATCGCCCACCGGGCCATGGAGAAGGTCTTCCCCGCCGACCGGTGGTCGGCCGTGGCGATCGCCGGTGCCGCCGGGCCGGCGGTGGAGATGGTTCGCCTCTTTCAGGTGCAGCTCGAGCACTACGAAAAGGTGGAGGGGGTCTCGCTGAGCCTCGAGGGCAAGGCCAACCAGCTCGCCCAGATGGTGCGAGAGCACCTTCCCCTGGCCATGCAGGGTTTGGCCGTGGTCCCGCTCTTCGCCGGCTTCGACCGGCGGCGGGGGATCGGGAGGATCTTCACGTACGACGTGACCGGCGGTCACTACGAGGAAGCCGACTTTCAGGCGACCGGGTCGGGCGGGAGGGACGCGCGCACCACGATCAAGCTGGGCTACCGCGAGGGCCTGTCGCGTGCCGAAGCGGTGGAGCTGGCGGTGGAGGCCCTTTACGAGGCGGCCGACGAGGACGCGGGGACGGGAGGGCCGGACCTCGTCCGCGGCATCTTCCCGCTGGTGGCCGTGGTGACGGCCGACGGGTACCAGCAGGCCGGTGAGCCCGAGGTCGCCGAGCGGTTCGCCACCCTGATCGAGCGCAAGCGCAGCGAACGGCCCGGCGGCGTGAGCGGGGGAGGCGAACCGGGATGAGCATGCCCTTCTACGTCGCCCCCGAGCAGGTGATGAAGGACCGGGCCGAGTACGCCCAGAAGGGCATCGCCCGGGGCCGGTCGCTGGTGGCGAGCACCTACGACCAGGGACTCCTGATCGTGGCGGAGAACCCCTCCCGCTCGCTCCACAAGATCAGCGAGATCTACGACCGGATCGCCTTCGCCGGGGTCGGGAAGTACAACGAGTACGACCAGCTCCGGGTGGCAGGGGTCCGCCACGCCGACACCAAGGGGTTCACCTTCAGCCGCGAGGACGTCGACGCCCGGTCGCTGGCCAACGTCTACGCGCAGTTCCTCGGGAACGTGTTCACCCACGAGATGAAGCCGTTCGAGGTGGAGATCCTCGTAGCCGAGCTCGGGGCCGACGGCCGCCCGGACCAGCTCTACCACATCGCCTACGAGGGGACGATCACCGACGAGGACCATTTCGCGGTGTTGGGCGGCGACGCCGAGACGATCAACCAGCGGGTGACCGCGGCCTGGCGCGAGGGCTGGGACCTCGCCTCGGCACTGACGGCCATGGCCGGCGCTCTGGGCGGTCCCGACCGGGTCCTCAGGGACGGGGACCTCGAGGTCGCGGTGCTGAGCAGGCAGAACGGCCGACGGACCTTCCGGCGGATCGCCGACGAGGAGCTGGCCACCCTGCTGGCCTCGGGGGTCGACGCATCGGAGGCCCTCGCCGCCTCCGATGCCGGCGAAGACGCTGCCGGCCAGGGTGGAGCCGGCACCGACGCTGCCGGCCGGAACGGTTCCGGCAGGGACGGCGACTCGGGCACCGGGGCCGCCGAGGACACCCCCGAAGGGGCCTGACCCGCCTGCCCGAGGGGTGTCGGCCGGTTCGCCGCACCCTGCCGCTACGGTGGCAATCGTGGAGCGTCGGATCTTCGGCCTCGAGAACGAGTACGGGGTGACTTTCACGTTGCGCGGCCAACGGCGCCTCAGCCCCGACGAGGTCGCCCGGTACCTGTTCCGCCGGGTCGTCAGCTGGGGCCGGTCGTCCAACGTCTTCCTCGAGAACGGGGCCCGGCTCTACCTCGACGTCGGGAGCCACCCCGAGTACGCCACCCCCGAGTGCGACCGGATCCGTGACCTGGTGACCCACGACAAGGCGGGGGAGTGGATCCTCTCCCAACTGGTCACCGGCGCCCAGTCGCGCCTCGGGGAGGAGGGCATCAGGGGCGACGTCTTCCTGTTCAAGAACAACACCGACTCGGCCGGCAATTCCTACGGCTGCCACGAGAACTACCTCACCGAGCGCAACGACGACTTCAGCCGCTATACCGAGGTGCTCATCCCGTTCCTGGTGAGCCGCCAGATATTCGCGGGAGCCGGCAAGGTCCTCCAGACCGCGCGCGGAGCGGTGTTCTGCATCAGCCAACGGGCCGAGCACATCTGGGAAGGCGTCTCCTCGGCGACCACCCGCAGCCGTCCCATCATCAACACCCGCGACGAGCCCCACGCCGACGCCGAGCGGTTCCGGAGGCTGCACGTCATCGTCGGCGACTCCAACATGAGCGAGTACGCGACCTTCCTGAAGGTCGGGACCACCAGCATCCTGCTGGCCATGCTCGAGGACCAGGGCACCGTGCTCCGGGACCTCACGCTCGAGAACCCCATCCGCGCCATCCGCGAGATCAGCCACGACGTGACCTGCCAGCGCCGGGTCCGTCTGGCCAACGGCCGGGAGATGCGGGCGCTCGACATCCAGATCGAGTACCTCGAGCGTGCCCTGCGCTTCCGGGACCGCCACGGGCTGTCCCCCGAAGAGGACCAGGCTCTCGACATGTGGGAGCACTGCCTCAAAGGGCTCGAGTCCGACCCCCTGTCGTTGTGGCGGGAGTGCGATTGGGTGGCCAAGCACCGGCTCGTCGAGGAGGTCCGACACCGCCACGACCTGCCGCTCTCGCACCCGAAGGTGGCGATGGTCGACCTCATGTACCACGACGTCGACCGGACCCGAGGGTTGTTCTACAAGCTCCAGCGACGCGACCAGATGGAGCGCGTCTGCTCGGACGCCGACATCGCCGAGGCCATGACCCAACCCCCCGAGACGACGCGGGCTCGGCTGCGGGGCGCCTTCGTGCGCAGGGCCAAGGAGCGCCGTCGTGACTTCACCGTCGACTGGGTCCACCTGAAGCTGAACGACCAGGCTCAACGGACGGTGCTGCTGAAGGACCCGTTCAAGTCCCACGACGAGCGGGTCGAGCGCCTGATCGCCTCCCTCTGAGGACCCCTCCGGAGGGGAGCCGGGGCGGCCCGGCGGTAGGATCGGCCGGGTGCTGACCCTCAGGCCGCTCAATCTGTTGATCGTCCTCGTGGTGGCGGTGATCCTGGTGGGCCCCGACCGGCTCCCGCAGGTGGCGAAGCAGTTGGGGGCAGCGTGGCGGGCGTTCCGCCAGTTCCACCAGCGGGTGGAGCAAGAGGTACGCGAGACCATCCCCGACCTGCCCTCGAGCAGCGAGATCGCCAGGATGGCCCGGTCGCCGGTCGCGTTCCTGAACCAGCTGGCCGACCTGCCCGGGGACGACGCGGCCGTGCCCGACCCCGCCGCAGAACCGGGGGCCCGCACCGACGTGTGGCCCACCGACGCCGCGGCGGCGGAGGGACCGCCCCGGACCGGGGGCCCGACCATTCCCGAGCCCGGGTCGGCGGAGCGGGTCGGCGCGATGGGCACGCCTCCCGCCGACCCGAGCATGAACTGACCGGACGTCGGTCCCCTGTCCGGAGCTGAACGAGGAACCCGAGTGGCGGTACCCCTGCTGGGCGGTCGGAAGAGCCGGCCCAAGCCCGATGCCATGACCCTCGTCGAGCACCTCGGCGAGCTGCGCCACCGGCTCATCATCTCGGTGGTGGCGTTCGCCATCGCCGCAGGGGTCGCGGTGGTGCTCTACGAGCCGATCCTCCACCTGCTGCTCCGCCCGTTGTGCTCCGTGAACCAGGGCCGGTGCACGCTGTACGTGACCTCGCCGCTCGACGGGCTCTCCCTGCGGATCAAGATCGGCGCGTTCGGGGGCCTGTTCCTGGCTTCCCCCGTGCTCCTCTGGGAGGCGTGGCGGTTCGTGACGCCGGGCCTCCGGGCGGGAGAGAAGCGATACGCCATCCCTTTCGTCGTCACCACCCTGGCCCTGTTCGCCGCCGGATGCGCCGTCGCCTACTTCACGCTCCCGCACGCGCTGGGCTTCCTGAAGGCGGTGGGCGGCCCCGACCTCCACGAGATCTACAACCCCATTCCCTACCTCGGGCTGATCCTGTTGCTCATGGTGCTGTTCGGCATGGCCTTCGAGTTCCCGGTCGTGCTGGTCTCGCTCCAGCTGGCCCGCATCGTGACGTCGGCCAAGCTGCTCGCCTGGTGGCGGTGGGCGGTCATCATCATCACGGTCGTCGCCGCGATCTTCACCCCGACGGCAGACCCGTTCTCGATGCTGGCGCTGGCGGCCCCCCTGGTCGCCTTCTATTTTCTCGCCATCCTGATCGGAAGGCTCCTCAAGCGGTGACCATCCGAAACCGGTTCCTCGGCGACCTACCGTTCACCCCCGACCCGTTCCAGACCGAGGCGCTCGACGCCATCGACCTCGGTCGCTCGGTCCTCGTCTCGGCGCCCACCGGGTCGGGGAAGACCTTGGTGGCCACCTACGCGGTCCATCGCGCCGTGTGCGACGGCGGGAAGGCCTTCTACACCACTCCGCTGAAGGCGCTGTCCAACCAGAAGTTCGGCGAGCTGGTGGCCGGCTACGGCGCCGACCGGGTCGGGCTGCTCACGGGGGACACCGCGGTCAACCCCGAGGCACCGGTGGTGGTGATGACCACCGAGGTCCTGCGCAACATGCTGCTCGCCGGCTCCGATCTGCTCGCCGGGCTGCGGACCGTCGTGCTCGACGAGGTCCATTACCTGCAGGACCCCTACCGGGGCGCGGTGTGGGAGGAGGTGCTCGTCCTCTGCCCACCCGAGGTCGTCTTCGTCTGCCTGTCGGCGACGGTCAACAACGCGGGAGAGCTCGGTGCCTGGTTGCGCTCGGTGCGGGGACCGACCGACGTGGTGGTCGAGCGGCGCCGGCCGATCACCCTGCGCCACCACTTCGCGGTGCACCGCCGCGAGGACGACCAGACCCTCCTGCTCCCCCTGCTCTCGGAGGGCAGGACCGACAACGAGGCGCTCCGGGTGGACCAGGCCGTCCGGCGGGCGACCCGGACGAGGGTGCCGCAGTGGCGAGGCGGGCGCGGTCCCTCCGGGCCGCGCCTGCCTTTCCGTAGCCCGCGGCGCACCGAGCTCATCGACGTGCTCGACGACGCCGCCCTGCTGCCGGCCATCGTCTTCATCTTCAGCCGCGCCGCGTGCGACGACGCGGTGCGCCAGTGCCTGCGCGATGGCCTCCACCTGGCCGACCGGAGCGAGCGGTCGACCATCCGGCAGATCGCTGAGGCACACGTCGAGAACCTCTCGGACGAGGACCTCCACGTCCTCGGTTTCGCCGAGTGGCTCGAGGGACTCGAGGCCGGGATCGCCGCACACCACGCCGGCTTGGTGCCGGCATACCGCGAAGCCGTCGAGGCCTGCTTTGCTGCCGGGCACCTCCGGGTCGTCTTCGCCACCGAGACGCTCTCGCTCGGCATCAACATGCCGGCGCGCACCGTCGTGATCGAGCGGTTCACGAAATTCGGGGGGTCGGGCCGGGCGCCGCTCACCTCGGGCGAGTACGCACAGTTGACCGGGCGGGCGGGCCGGCGCGGTCTCGATGCCGAGGGCCACGCGGTCGTCGCCTGGTCACCCGAGACGAGCATCGCCGACATGGCCCGGGTGGCCGTCGCCGCGCCGCCCGATCTGCGGTCCGCGTTTCGGCCGACCTACAACCTTGCCGTCAACCTCGTGCGCCGCTTCGACCGTCCCCAGGCGCTCGAGATGCTCCGCCGTTCCTTCGCCCAGTGGCAGGCGGCGGCGAGGGACCCCGACCGCGCCGCCCCCAACGCCATGGGCGAGCTCCTCGGTCGCCGCCTGGCCGTCCTGGAGGAGCTGGGCTACCTCGACGGTTGGCGGCTGACGCCGTCGGGGACGCGGCTCTCCCGCGTCTACCACGCGTCCGACCTGCTGGTCGCCGAGGCGATGGGTGACGGGGTGCTCGCGGGCGCCGAGCCTTCGGTCCTGGCCGGCGTGGTGTCGGCGTTCGTGTTCGAGCGGCGACGGGCCCGGCACGTCCCCGGCCGCGGGCCCCGCGGCGCGACGGGACAGGGAGCCCACCGTGACCGCCCGCCCACACGGAGGGGCCCGCGGGGAGGGGAGAGACGGCCCAAGGGAGCCGGGGGGGACCGGCTGGGAGAGCGACGGCGTGCCGACCTCGGGGAACGGCTGACGACCCTCGAGCACCTCGCCGAGCGGGTCCGGGGGCTCGAAGAGGTGCACCTCGTCCCCCGGACCCGCCAGCCCGAGGGCGGCCTGGCCGGCGCCATCACGTCGTGGGCCCGCGGGGCATCGTTCGGGACGGCACTCGAGGTGGCGGCCCGCGACGCCGGTGAGCTGGCCCCCGGTGACTTCGTCCGCACCGTGAAGGAGGTCGCCGACCTGGTCGGGCAGGTCTCGATGGTCTCGCCCGACCGGGCGACGGCCGCTGCGGCGGGCGAGGCGCTCCCCATGTTGGTCCGGGGCGTCGTGGCAGCCGGGGGGCTGTCGGCATCCGCCAACCCCGACACAGCCCGGTCCTAAGGTGAGACGGGCATGTTCCCCTACGTCGAGGAGTCGTTCACCGCTGCAGAGGAGGCGATCCTCCGGCGCTATGTGACCAACCTCGACCTTCCGGTCTTCGCCCTGGTCAACCTTCCCGAGGTCGTGAAGGGTGCGCTGTTCGCCCGGTACTCCCGGTCGTCCAAGAGCCTGCGCCGTCTCTTCCTCGACGAGTTCGTGGGCGACCTCGACGTCACCGGTGACATCACCGTCGACGCCACCGTCGGACTGAAGCGGGCCGAGGAGCTGTACGAGCGCGTGTTCTTCGAGTACGGGGACGACTCGGTGGCCCAGCTCGGCGGGGTCCACCTGGCCTGCGAGCAGTCCTCCAACGTCCTCAGCAAGGTGCTCGAGCGCGGCCGGCTGATGGCCTACCTCGAGCAGTCGACCCGCTACATCGGGTACGACTCCCGGCTCCCGAGCGGGCACTACCGCTACTACCGGCCCCCCGAGATCCTCGAGTCGGCGCTGGGTGCCCGTTACGTGGGCGACCTCGACCGCATGTTCGACACCTACGCCGACCTGCTGCCCCGCGTGCAGACGTGGCTGTCGGCCCGCTACCCCCGGGACCCGGCAGACTCGGACCTCGTCCACCGTCGGGCCGTTCGGGCCAAGGCCCTCGACGCGATCCGGGGGCTGCTGCCGGCGGCGTCCCTCTCCAATATCGGGATGTACGGGACCGGGCAGTCCTACGAGCTGCTGCTGCTGCGGATGCGGACCCACCCGCTGCCCGAGGCCCGCCACTATGCGGACATGATGCTGGCCGAGCTGCGCAAGGTGATCCCCTCGTTCCTCCAGCGGATCGACCAGCCCGACCGGGGAGGGGAGTGGTCCGGCTACCTGGCGGCCACACGGGACGACACGGCACGGGTGGTCGAGCGGCTCTGGCCCGGAGCCGCCGACGGTGCGGGCCCGGCCACCGGCGGGACGGCCGGTGGCCCCGAGCTGCCCGAGGTGCCCGAGCTGCCCGAGGTGACGCTGCTCGACTTCGACCCCGAGGGCGAGGACAAGGTGCTCGCCGCGATCTGCTTCCCGCACACGGCGATGTCCGACGCCGAGGCGCTGCGCCGGGTCGGCTCGTTGTCGACCGAGGACCGGGCGGCGCTCCTCGCCGCCTACGTCGGCGAACGGCGCAACCGGCGGCACCGTCCGGGTCGGGCCTTCGAACGGACCGAGTACCGGTTCGAGGTGACCACCGACTACGGGGCGTTCCGCGACCTCCAGCGACACCGACTTCTGACCGTGGAGTGGCAACCCCTCGGCGTGTCGCTCGGCCACGACCTCCCCGCGGTCGTCGTCGAGGCCGGGCTCGAGCAGCCCTTCGTCGAGTCGATCGAGCGCTCCCGCGAGCTCCACAGCCTCCTGGCGCCGCAGTTCCCCGCCCAGGCCCCGTACGCGGTGGCGCTCGGGTTCCGGATCAGGTTCATCCTGCAGATGAACGCCAGGGAGGCGATGCACCTCATCGAGCTCCGGTCCGGCCCCCAGGGCCACCCCGCCTACCGCCGGGTGGCCCAGCAGATGCACCGGGCGATCGAGGAGGTGGCCGGGCACGGTGGGATCGCCCGATCGATGGTGCACGTCGACCATGGCGCCACCGACCTCGAGCGCCTCGACGCCGAGCGGCGGGCCGAGCGCCGGCGCGGTTCTCGAGAAGTCGGAGAATCTGCGCCCTCGTGACCAGGGAGAACCAGTATCTTCCCTGGTCAGAGTCAACATTCTTCCCTTGACGGCGAGGGCATTCCCTTGCCTAATGTACGGCAGTCCCAAACGCCCCAAGGGGAAGGCGCGGTTCAGACTGCGGCACCCGGCCGGTGGGATGTCAAGAGGCGGAGGAAGGCCCGGGGGTTCGAGTAGAGAACGTTTCGATCGTCCGAATGGCCGCTCGGCCGACGATCCTGACGGCGCCAAAGACCCCCGGGCCCAACCGCCTCCAATAATGATCCGGCGCTCAGGAGCACCCGCCGGACCCGACGCTCCGAGCTCCACCGGGGATTGGCCCAGATCTGTTGGGGTGTCCATTCCGAGCTGTTCGCGGAACCGGCTCCGGCCCCGGCCGGCAGTTGCCGTCCGGTCCGCGCCCGACCCGGTCGATGCTCCTCGGGGCATCCGGAACCTGCTCTCGGGCGTGCTCGACGCGACGCCCGAAACGTCTATGCTCCCGCGGCAAACGCCCGCTCGAAAGGTGGCCATGGCAGACGATCTCGACGAAGTTCCCGCACCTGATGATCTCGAGGAGCTCGAGGTGGACCTCGACTCGCTCGACGACGACCTGGGGGAAGGCCTGGGTGTCGAGGGGGACAACGACGACGTAGCACTGACCGACGACGAGGACGAGGTGGACGTCGACGAGGAGGTCGACGTCGGCCCCGAAGTCCTCACTGCCGAGCCCGGAGCCGTGGTGGAGAAGTCCACGGACGGGGAGGACGAGGACGAGGACGAGGAGCCCGAGGACGAGGACGTCGAGGCGAGCCTCGATGTCATCCTGAAGGAGCGCCTGGTCGTCGAGGACGAGCCCGAGGACGACGAGCTCGCCGACGTCGACGACCGCTCGGAGCCTTCCGAGCGGGTGCTGCCGAAGCAGCCTGACGAGTTCGTGTGCCGTTCCTGCTTCCTCGTCAAGCATCCGAGCCAGCTCGCCGACAAGAAGAAGATGCTCTGCCGAGACTGTGTCTGAACCTCCCTGCGGTCGAGCCCGTGTCTGAACCTCCCTGCGGTCGAGCCCGTGTCTGAACCTCGCGGAGGCGAAGCCGGCGCCGAGACCGGCCGGGCGGCGCCGGTGAGCTCGCCCGGGCGGAAGGCGCTCGACCTCCTGGTGTTCGCGCCGGCCGGCTTGCTGGTCACCGCGGTGGAGGAGCTCCCAGAACTGGCGGCGAAGGGTCGTACCCGGTTTGAGGTCCACTTGCGCAACGCCAGGTTCGTCGGCCAGATGGTCGTGACGACAGGGCAGGTGCACCTGCGCGATCGCGTCGCCCGGTTCACCGGGCCCCGAGAGGGACCCGCCGCGGCCCAGGACGCCGTGCGACCGTCCCGGCCGGCGCGACCGACCGACTACCCGCCGACGCCCGGTGCGGACCTCGGCGCCGAGCAGGCCTCCGCCTTCGGCGGCCCCGCCGACGGGTCCGGGTCGACCGGCACCTCGCCGCCGCCGTCGACCGGGCCGGCGGCCCCGTCCGCCGCCGACTGGGCCATCCCTGGATATGACACGTTGTCTGCATCTCAGGTGGTCCGGCGGCTCGACGGTCTCGGCATCCACGAGCTGCAGGCCGTCAGCCGGTACGAGGTGGAGACCCGGGGGCGGCGGACGATCCTGCACCGGGTGCAGCAGCTGTTGGGAGCCGAGGACGAACCCGGTCAGCCCGGCGTGCCGAGCTGAGACCGGAACGAGGGATCCCCAACCCGTGGAAGCGGTGCGTGCGGCGGCGGCGGCGGACCTACCCCGGTGCGTGGAGTTGGTGACCGAGGCTTCGCTGGCGGCCGACAGCGCCCGCGGGGGGAGGCTTCTCGCCACCCTCGGCGGTTTCGGAGGTCTCGGTGCGGGGGCAGGGGCCGGTGCGGCGGCAGGGGTCGGGACGGCGCTCGTGGATCCCGGTCAGCTGGTCGGCGGCTGGCTCGGGGCAGGGACGACCACGTCGAGCACCCTTCTGGTGGGCACGATCGACGACGTGGTCGTCGGGCTTGCCGCGGGAACGGTCGTCAGCGGGGACCGGACCGTCGGTCGGATCGAATGCTGTTACGTCGAGCCGGCCGCACGCGGGGTCGGGGTCGGGTCCGGGCTCGTGACGGCGCTCGTCGCCTGGTTCGGCGAACGAGAGTGCTCCGACGTCGACGCCCTGGCGCTCCCGGGGGACCGATCGATGAAGCAGTTGTTGGAGGCGACCGGGTTCAAGACCCGGCTGCTCGTCCTCCACCGGTCACCGAGCTGATCGAGCGCCGGACCATCGTGCGGCGTGGCGGTGGGGGAGGGATTCGCAGGCCGAGGAGCTTGGCCAGTTCCGGCACCAGCCCGGCTGCATTGAGGGCGGCCGCCCCCACCCCTTCGATCGGCGGGATGCCCGCCGGCTTGACGTTGCGCCGGACCGGCGAATCGACCACGGCGTCGAGCAACGCCAACCACTCCTCGGCCCCGAGGTCCGGGGTCATCGCCGCGCCGGCTGCCTCGGCCAACCGGACCGCCAGCTCCGCCGACAGCCGGGTGCCCGGTTCGGGAGCCCGTCCGGTGACGTGCAGCGCATCGAGCGTCCGACCATCGTCCAGAGCGGAGGCGATCCTCCCGACCCATTCGTCCCTGAGGGCGGTCACCCGGCCGTCGAGCGACTCCTGAAGGGCCTTGGCGAGAGCGCGACCCTCTTCATCGAGGATCACCGTCCGCGAGGCCGCCACGACGGCCCGCAGCTCGCGGAGGCGGAGGTCACGACCCGCGGCCTGAGCGGAGGTCGCACGGTCCTTCCACTCTGCCAGCTTGACCACCGGCAGCAGTTCCTCGGCCATCTTGAGGATCGCGTCGGCGGCCACGGGCGGCTTGCCGCTCGCGCGCGCCGATGCGTTCTGCTCGTCGATGGACTGCCGGACGGCAGGGATCCCGCCACGGAGCACGGCTTCGGCGATCGGCAACTGCTCGGGTCGGAGGCTCGCGAGTGCAGCGTTACGGTGCGCCATCGAGACGGTCGGGCGACGCTCGCGCTCCCGGCGTGCCGGCGCGCCGCGATCGCCCGGACGATCGGCAGGTGATCGGCGGTAACCCTCGCCGCTCCTTCCCCCATCGCCGGGACGCTCCGATCGATCTCTCCCCGCAGCCGTTCCCTCGGGACGCCCCCGCCCAGCGGAGGGGCCGCGGCTGCGGCCCTCGCCGCGCCCCGGACCGTCCCGGCGCGGTGGGCGGTCGCCCTCGTCCCGGCGCCGTCGCGACCCAGGGGCCAGGGTCACCGAGATGTCGCTCCCTCTGCGAGGTGCACCGATCACCTCTATTCGCCCCTCGGGCTTCGCCGAGGTACGGGAGGCCTTCGGCGGAAGGAGGCCGATGACGTCGATCCCCTCGATGCCCGACTCCACCTCGGCCCGGTACGTGTCGCCGACCGAGGCGCCCTCGGGGACCGTCTCGGGCACGAGCGCGCCCCTCGGTTGGCGCGCGCCGACGGCCCGCCAGGTCCACGATCCGTCGGCGGCCCGGCTCGTCAGCTCGATATCGATGAAGCGGGACATGCGGCGGTCACGCTACCGCGCACCCGGGTGGTCGGTGACACGCGCCGGAGCAGACCTGGTACCCGCACGATTGACCGCACATTTACCACGGAGGTGCGGCCCCGCGTCGAAGGCCGACGGGGGGCGCCACGCCCAGCGGGCCGGTCCCGCTTCGTCAGGTGAATCGGCGGATGACGACCTCGGGCCGGGTCCGATAACCGCCGCCGAACAGGACGGTGTGCACCAGCAAGGGGTACAGCTGAAACAGCGGCTCCCGCTCCTCCCGTCCGGGTTGGAGGAACCGGACCTCGGCGTACGCCCGGAGGAGGCGGTCGGGCACGAGACCGAACAGGCCCAACATGGCCAGATCCTCCTCCGGGTGACCCCCGTGGACCGAGGGGTCGATCAGCCACGGCCGCCCGTCGATTCCCCACAACACGTTCCCCCACCACAGGTCGCCGTGCACGAGCGCCGGCCCGTCGGGCGGGAGCAGATCGCCGAACCGGGCCGCCAACGGGGCGACCGAGCGCTCCAGCCCGCAGCGCCGGGCCAGCTCGAGGAGGCGGATCTCGTAAAAGCCGGCGGCATCGGGCGCCAACGACGGATCGACGGGGCAGGCCCCGATCCGCGACGACCCGCCGCCCCACTCCGGCCAGGGAGCGGCGTGCAGGGCGGCCAGCGTCCGTCCCAGCGCCTCCTCATGGGCGACGGTCCGGACCCCTTGCTCGACCCAGGTGGTCACGAGCAGGTCGGGCTCGGCCAGCACCACCTCGGGAACCGGCGGCGCCCCCGCCGCCCGGGCCAGGCAGCGCAGCCCCGCGGCTTCGTCGAGCACACCTGCATCTACCTTCACCACCAGGGCCCGACCGCCTGCCGTCACCTGCCAGACCGCACCTCCGAGCGGTCGCGGTACCCCGGCCGGGCCGAGGGCGTCAACGAGGCGCGGCAGCCAGATGTCCGACGAGGCCACGGCACGCCCGCTCGATCATGATCAGGGTGAGGTCGAACTCGGCGTCGTCCCCACCCCAAGGGTCCGGCACCTCGTCGTCGGCGGGGGAGGAGCCCGGATCGTACGAGCGCAACAGGCGGACCTTGGCCGCGTCGGTCCCCGTGCCGGCCGCTCGCCGCACCTGGGTCAGGTTCGCCCGGTCCGCGCACAGGAGGAGATCCGCGGCAGCCACGTCCGCCGGGCGGAGGTGGCGAGCTCGGTGCCCGCCTACCGGCCAACCCCGACGGCGCAGCGCAGCATCGGCCCGCGGATCGGCACCTTCGCCGACGTGGTAGCCCGCCGTCCCGAACGACTCCACCACCACCAGGCCGGACATCCCCGCCTGCTCGACCATGGCCCCGGCCACCGCCGCCGCCATTGGCGAACGGCAGATGTTCCCCAGACAGATCATCGCCACCTGCATCACGTCATTGTCGCAGGCGCACGCGGGCGCTCGGCGGGCAGCGCGAACCGCAGACGGAAAGCGCCCGACGACCGTGCGCTGCGGTGTCAGGCCGGCCCGGCGCACCCGGTCTCGGACGGGCCCTCGGGCCTGGTCTCGGACGGGCCCTCGGCCCGAAGAGTGCGATAGCGCACCCGGCACTCGTCGAGCTCCCTCAGGGCCTCCGTCTTGCCTTCGAACCCCCCGATATAACTGGTCTTGCCCGGCTCGAGGTCCTTGTAGATGGTGAAGAAGTGCTCGATCTCCGACAAGAGGTGGCCGGGCAGACCCCCGAGGTCGACGACGTGGTCCCAGTTCGGGTCGTGCTCGAGCACGCCGAGCAGTTTGGCGTCGGGTCCCTTCTCGTCGCGCATCCAGAAGACCCCGAGGGTCCTCATCCGCACCATGCAACCCGGGAACGTGGGATCGGCCAGCAGCACCATGGCATCGAGCGGATCGCCGTCGAGTGCCAGGGTCTCGGGGACGAACCCGTAGTCGGTCGGGTACGCGGTCGCGGTGAACAGCCGACGGTCCAGTCGGATGACATGAAGATCATGGTCGTACTCGTACTTGTTCCGGCCTCCGGCGGGGATCTCCACGATGATGTCGACGATCCCATCCGCCCCGTCGGCCCCAAGGTCGACCGTCCCGTCGGCCATTGCCCACCTCGCTCTCCTCCCGATAACGGGCTCGTGCGGACCTACGGCGACCCGTCCGGCGCACACGGGAGCGCCCGCGCCGCACGGCTCACGCCCTGAGCCTGCCACTCCGGAGGGGGCGCTCGCGGGGTGCGCCGACGAGACCGGGGTCCGAAAAGCAACTTTCGTTGCGTAGGGTGGGGCAGAGGCCGGACAGGCAGGACTCACCGGACCTCCAGATCGAGCAAAGGCGGCGGTCACTATGGCGATGGAATCGCTCGAGCGGGAGATCAAGCTCGGCGTGGATCTCCGCTTCCAGATGCCGGACCTCACCGCGGCGGCAACCGGACTGAAAGTGGTGCCGCGACCCGTCCTCCGCCTGGCGGCCACCTACTACGACACGCCCGATCTGCAGCTACTGCGGCGAGGTATCACCCTCCGGCGCCGCGAGGACCGGCTGGCCGGCAGCGAGAACCTCTGGACGCTCAAGTTGCCGGCGGGCACCCCGCATGCGCACCTGGCCCGGAACGAGCACTCGTGGTCGGGCGAGCTCCCCGAGATCCCCGAAGAGGCCCGGTTCCTCGTGCACGGCCTGGTGCGCCACTCGGACATCGTGATCGTGGCCAAGCTCCTGACCACCCGACGTCGGGCCGAAGTGGTCGACGGAGACGGTGAGCGCCTGGCGGAGGTGGACGACGACGTCGTCTCGGTCATGAGCGGGGTACGCCAGGGACTGCGCTTCCGCGAGATCGAGATCGAGCTGGGGGAGACGGGGGACGACATCGCCAGGTCCCTGGTGACGCTCTTGTGCGAGGCGGGGGCAACCCTGGGGGACAAGCTCCCGAAGCTCGACCGGGCGATGAGTCTGGGCCGGCGGCGCACCTTCGACGTCGACGAGGTGGGCCCGGACTCGTCGGTGGAGGACCTCCTCCGGTTCGAGATCGCCACCGGGGTGGACCGGTTGCTCGACCACGATCCCGGACTCCGGGTCGGGGGGAGCGACATCGAGTACGTCCACCAGGCGCGGGTGGCCACCCGGCGCCTCCGGTCGGATCTCAGGACCTTCGCCAAGCTCCTCGACCCGACGTGGACCACCCGGATCCGCGACGACCTGAAGTGGCTCGGGGCCGTCCTCGGGGCGGTACGCGACGCCGACGTGCTCGACGAGAACCTCACCCTGCAGGCGGCCGGGTCGGCTCCGAACGACGCCCCGGCCTTCGCCGCCCTGCACGCCGAGCTCCACCGGCAACGCCAGCGAGCACGGTCCGACCTCCTCGGGGCGATCGAGACCGAGCGCTACTTCGATCTCCTCGACGACCTCGCCGCGGCAGTGGCCAACCCTCCGGTCCGGGCCCCCGCACCCGACCGGGCCGGACCATTGGGCGAGCAGGACGAGGAAGACGGAGATCGCGAGGAAGAAGGACGGGACGGACCGCACCGGCCGGGAATCGAACCCTCCGCCCCGGCTGCCCTGGTCCTGCACGATCTCCTGAGGCGCCCGTGGCGCCAGCTCCGACAGGCCGTCCGTACGGCGGGGGCGCACCCGACCGATGAGCAACTGCACCGGATACGCATCCGATCCAAGCAGCTCCGCTATGCGGCCGAGGCCGCCGTCCCGGTCATGGGCACCCCCGCCCGGCGCCTGGGCGAACGGGCGAGCGAGCTCCAGACCGTGCTCGGTGATCTTCACGATGCCCTCGCCGCCGAAGCCTGGCTGCGCGACGCCGCCACGGCGGGGACCCCCTCGCAAGCCTTCGCCGCCGGTCAGCTCGTGGTTCGCGAGCAGCAGCGCCAGGTGGAGCTCCGCCACAACTGGCACCGGTCGTGGAAGGCGCTGGCGAAGCAGGCTCGTCGGACCCACCTCTGACAGCGGTTCGCCCGAGAACTACACGCGTGGCGTTCGTCGGCGCGCCGGCCGGTCCGGAAAGGCAGGTTCAGACCTCGTCGGCAAGTGACACGACTCGGGGGGTCCGTGGTCGGCGGCTGGCAAGGACCCCCGAAAGAAGTGGAAGGGGGCGTCCCGGGAGTGCCTGGCGGGGGCGAGGCCGCCAATTTCCCCGTCGGTCAGGCCATCTCGCCCTGGGGCTAAACCGCCGATAATGTACATTATGTAAAGTTGTAAGGAAGGCCTCGGATCGGGGGTGTCTTCGGGGCGTCGTCGATGCTCCCCTCCTGCGTCCCATGCGACCAGCCGCCGGAACCGATCTCGGTTTCAATGGAGGAGGGTGGCCACCCGGCGACCCGTCAGCTACCACGGGACGGCGTGCTTGCGGCGACTTCGACAGCTCCGGTCGAACGCGTCGATCATCGCGGCGGTTCTCGC
>Ga0307373_10005178_pt1 | contig 21507 bp, 14 predicted proteins | sample OX2MG_FD_202534 | JGI IMG/M metagenome (GOLD analysis project Ga0307373, IMG submission 202534) | Soil microbial communities from Risofladan, Vaasa, Finland - OX-2 | ecosystem: Environmental > Terrestrial > Soil > Coastal area > Acid sulfate soil | place: Finland: Risofladan, Vaasa | collected...
CGCGAAATAGACGGTCGGCTTCCCTGTCGTGGGATCCGTGGCCACGGCAGGGCTGTCCTTAATGCCCGACGGGGTCGAACAGCCGTAATTGGCAAGGAATCCCGTGTACTTGGACCACACCACTTTCCCCGTCGCCTCGTTCAAGGCATAGAAGATGCCGTCGTTCGAACCCGAGAAAACCATCCCGTCGGCGACGGCTGGGGCTCCCGTGAAGCAGTTGCAGGGCTGTCCGGTGATCGTCGGAGGAGGGGAGACAAAGGTCCACGCCGCGTTCAGGGCCGCAGCATTTTGCGGGGTGACCGATGTGGCGGCGGCGTTGTGGGACGAGTGCCCAGTGTCGAAACCGAACCCCGTCCAAGGGGCGGTCCCGGGAACGCTCGCCCCCGCCAGTCCCACGGTCCACCCCGCCACGAGGCCGCTCACGGCCAACGCGCAGACAAGCATCGAAACAAGGGTCGAACTCCGCCACCAAGATTTCACCACGCCTCCCACCTACGCCGCCAACGGTATGGTATCCGCAGCCATGATAGAAGAGTCAAGAGCGCAAAGGAAATCCCGACAGGACGTGGGATGCTGCGCCGGCCCCGAGTGTTGACGAGGCGCCTATCCGGTCCTCGAACGGCATTCGCCTCAGTGCCCCCGGCCACGGCGGGATGATGCTTCTCCGTTACAGAGCCTCTGGGGTCGCCCGCCGGTGTTCGCCGCTTGACCACGACCGACAACACCCTGGTGGCGATTTTTCCCGCTGGCGAAAGCCGCTCGGCTCAGCCCCACGGACGGCAAGGTCGGCGAGGGTCGATTCGGTCGCCTCTGCTCCGGCTACCAGTGACCGGATGCGCGCGTGGCCGACCGGGTCGAGACCAAGGTCACTGCCGAGCCTCGCCGCCCATCGAGCCGCGGCGTTCGCTTGCTCCCGCGTCCGGGACGGCACGGCCCCCGGACCCCGCCCGGCGGCCAGGACGGCGATGTGGCCGTGAAGGAGCGCCTCACGGGCCGCCGCCTGGAGGTAGCGCGACACGGCGGGCATGAACTTCGGCTCGGCGCGGTACAGGGCCACGTCGAGCAAGGCGTCATGGACCTCGGCGGCCCGCTGAGCGATCCGGCGCTCCGAGTAGGCCCCGTGCGTGAGCGAGAACTCGTTCCCCGGCTCAACATCTGGGAGGCTCTCTGCGGCCGGAGTCATGCTTCTCCTGGGTGACTGCGAGTCCCGTTCCCGGCGCTCGTTTCGAGGTCAGGTGGATAACAGGCTGCGGAAAGCAGCCGGTGGTCACAGATTGGTCACAAGAGCTCCCCGATCCAGCCATCACCACGAACCCGCCGTTCCTTCGGTACAGACGGATGTGATCCAATTTGAGTGCTGGTGTTCACTTCACCCGGCGTTATTCAACCGGACCGTTATGCCCTTGCTCACACTGCGGCCACCGGCCGATCCGTATGCGATGGCGCGTAAAACGTAGGTGCCGGTGGGCACGCCGGCGGTGTTCCACGTGGCGACCCAAAGGCCGTCCCTGGCAATCGCGGGTCCGATAACGATCGCGCCGGTGCGCCCCTTTGCTTGGAAATCAATCTTGGCGACACCCATCCCGAACGATGTGAGTGCGATCAGCGGATGCGTTCCCCTGAGTGTCTCCCCGTTCTTGACTGCCAAGAGTGTGATCAGGGGCAATGGAGCCAGGGGCTTGGCGAGATGGCTTATGCCAAGCCGTGGCATCAGCCATCTCGCAGCCCACAACGAACCCTGCAGCGAGTAGTGCGCCTCATCCGGCCGGACCCAGACGTTGTCCACAACGATCGGACACGGAGGACCGTCTGGGCACACGCGGGCGGAGAGGTTGATCAACCTCACATGGGGTGTTCGCGATGCAAAATGATCGAGCAAGGAATTGAGACGCACGAAGTCGAGATCGCGGGCCGTCACGCTCGACGTACTTCCGGTGTCGGTGAACGGAGGCTGGGTCAACATATCCACGGTGGCACCGGTTGAAGTAAACATCCGCACGCGAGCACGAATGCGACTTAACAACACCGCATACCATCGCTGAGATCCCGGGGCGACGACCGTTTGATGAATACCAGAACCGACAACGAGTGCACTGCGTTCCCATGAACTCGACCACACCACGACATTCGGACGCCCCGCATGTAGAGCGTGAAATTCCGTGGCGATGGCACGCTGCTGGCAGCCGCGGGTGGAAGCGTTGACGTCTCGACCATCGACAAAGGAAGGTCCAATTTCCCCGCTTACGACACCACAACCAATGACTGAAGCATCTTCGACGCGCACACCGATCGGCGCCCCAACGGCTTCGAGTCCCGGCAACATCGTGCAGGCGGTGGAATCGCCAACCACGAGGATGCGCGCAACGACTCGGTCACTCTTGCCGGGACCTGTGCCCTCCAGCGATCGCAGGTCCTTCTGGGTCGGAGATGGGCATCCATGTCCTGTGTTCAGGTTGGCAAGACCCGGCGTCGCCAGCGGTGCCGATGTGTGCGAGTGAAGCTCTACCGTGGCGACGGTGAACGTCGAAGCGATCAGGAACCCGCCAAGTGCCAGACTCGCCCAGCGTCTGGCGATGAAGTAACTGCTGTGACGGATTGGGTTTTCAACCAGCCAATAGGTGATCACCGCGAAGACAACGGATAAGAGTTCCCAACTCAGCGCTTGCCAGACGGACAACATGCCGCCCGGACTGCGTTCGGTGGCGATGATAAGCACCGGCCAATGCCACAGGTAGAGAGAATACGAGATCATGCCAAGCCACTGGAATGGCCTGAGCCGCAGGGCACATTCGGCTCCATACCTCGGCTGTGCGGCGCCACCAGTGATGACGAGTGCCGCTCCTACTGTCGGAAGCGCGACGGCAGAGCCAGGATAGGGCGTAGATGAAGAAAAGAACACCGCAGCCGAAGCGATGAATGCAAGTCCGGTCCACGACAAGACAGCCGCGATCGAAGTCGGCAAGCGTCGTAGGCTGGTGCTCAAAACCGCGATGATGCCTCCGAGCGCGAGTTCCCACACCCGCGGAAGGAAAGAGAAATATGCTGCCGTCGGACTATTCGAGGTCTGGAAGATCGAGAAGGCAAACGAGAGCACGGCTGCAGTGCCGAGAACCATGGCAAGTCGACCCCGCAACGGCAACCTGGTCGTCATGCCTGCGATGACCATGAAGGTGACGGGATAAACCAGGTAAAACTGTTCTTCGACGGCCAACGACCAATAGTTTTGCAATACTGATGGTGGAAGCTGTGATGCAAGATAATTCGTACCCGAGTTCGCGAAGTGCACATTGACGAGAAACAGGGATGCCCACCGAGCGTCGTTGGCAGTTTGGGCACCACTCAGGGGACCGAGCACGATGTACGACGCGATCACCGCGACCACGATCACGAGCGTCGCAGCCGGGATGATCCGACGAATCCGACGGGCGTAGAAGGTTGCTATCGACGTCGCACCGGTCATCTGGCGCTCTCGAAGTAAGACACCCGTTATTACGAAACCCGAAATTACGAAGAAGACATCCACACCTACGTAGCCGCCACCTATACCGGGAACGTTTGCGTGGAACAGGAGAACGAGCGCTACGGCGACGGCCCGTAAGCCCTGGACGTCAGGACGGAACCGTCGGTCCTGTGGGATAGCCAATGTCCGATCACCAGGCGTCTCGAGAGTCCCGGTGGGCATCGTCTGGTCGTCAGGCAGCAACCTTGAGCCTCCAAACCCGATACCCGTGGGCAACAGTCGGCGTCACGCCGAGACGCCGAAGGCAGCCGACTCCGGGACAACAGGTACGATTAGTGCCAGCGACACAGGGCCCAGACACAGCGGCAGTCGGTTCGGTCGCACTTGCCCGTTGTGACTGGTCACACACGCAATTATTGCAACTACGGCCCAGCCAGCCAGCAGCGCCGTCCGGCCGACGAGCAGATAGCTCCAACTGTGGTTACCCGGATGACTTGAACGTGGACACGAGTCCGCTTGTCGACTCCTCGTTCCAAGGCAGCCACTACGTCGGCTCCTGTAGGCCGGGAAGGCATTCCAAAGCTTGGCACAGGCCGCCGGGTGGCACCCCATCCCGGCGAACTAGGCCACCCAGGGTCACAGGCCTTCCATAACAAGACCGGATTGGGTGCCACTCCGACTCGAAGCCCTCCCCCACAATCAGCCGAAGACCTGCGATTTCGGGACTTGACCCACAGGACACGCGAACCGGGAGTCGAGTCCCGCTCCGGACACGTGGATTTCGGATTGAAGGTCCAGATCGCACCCTGCGCGCGTATGGTCCGAAATTGATGCAGAGGTCACAAGTAGGTCTCAAGAGAGTGCAACCGCGACGTAAGCAACTCGACCGACCTCCTCATTTTAGCGATTCTCGTCGGCATCGTCGCTCTGGGTGGGATCGTCGGGTGGCACACGGAACGGGCAACAGTTCTGACAGGACGACCATAGATGTGCCGATTTCAATGAGGCTGTCGAGCCAAAACCTGCCAGTGTCACCAAGCTGGCCTAGCTCGCCGCTTACGCCGGCACGAAGACACGAACCAGATTCCACCTGAGTGTGGCCGCTTCACCTTCAGGACCTCAACCACGGGACAAGGGGGGCTCAGACCACCCCGGCGTCACGACGGCATACCCGATGCCCTCTCCCGGAACTCGGGTGCCACGCAGGATACCCTCACCTCACGCCGGGGCGCGTATCATCACCAATCATGCGAGTTCAATACTTTGCTTGGTCAGGCGCGTTCCTGACGATGGTGGCTGCAGTGTTGTTGACATCGGGCAGCCCCTCGACCGCAGGAACCATTCCCCTGGCGACTTATCACGCCAACAACGCGCGTACTGGTTACTCCACGGGTTCTTCCCTCACGACTGCAAACGCTTCGAATCTTTCTCAAAAATGGCGAATCGCTGCGTCTGCGCCGATCTCAGATCAACCCATCGTCGACAACGGAATGATCTATTGGGGGGACTGGAACGGGCGAATGCACGCGACAAACCTGTCGGGCAAATCGCGCTGGTCGACCTCGCTGGGCACAGCTTCCAAGCCGGCATCGTGCCCGTTCCGCCTGGCCAGGCAAGGAATAGTCAGTTCCGCAACTGTCGGCGTCCTGAACGGTCAGAGAGTCGTTTGGGTGGGAGGCGGTGCTGGACAGCTCGTGGCACTCAAAGCATCGAGCGGCAAAATTCTCTGGTCGACGCGTCTGGGTACGCCGCCCAAGTACGTCACATGGACCTCGCCAGCCTTGTATCACGGCAGCATCTACGAGGGCGTGGCCTCGTTCGATGACTGCCCGGTCATAAACGGCAGTTTTGATCGTGTCAACGCGGCAACAGGTGCTATTCAGGCCGTCAACCATCTTTCGGAGAGTCCTCGTTGTATCGGGCCGAGCGTTTGGTCGTCGCCAGCGATCGACCCCACAGACAACTCGGTCTACGTGTCGACGAGTAATGCGATCGTGCGATCCCATCCCAGCCAAACATGCGAATCCTCGGATCAAGAAGCCATTTTGAAACTCGATGCCACCACCCTTGCTGTAAGGTCGGTCTGGCAGGTGCCTGAATCCGAACAGGTCGGTGACTCCGACTTCGGTGCCAGCCCCATGCTCTTTACGGGCACTATCGGAGGAAAGAGCACTCCTCTCGTAGGCGCTGAGAATAAGAACGGCATCTACTACGCCCTGAACCGTGATGATCTCGCGGCTGGACCCGTCTGGAGCTATGTCGCCGAAGACCATGCGTCGGCCACCAATCCCGCCTGTTTGGACGCCAACACCATCTCATCCTCGGCATGGGCCGGACCTGGCGCGCCGGTCATCGTTGCGGGATTGTCAGTGCACGGCTCGTCCTGCATCGCCACGTTGGCTGCGCTCAACCCGGACACTGGCCAGCCCGAGTGGCAGGTGGCACTCCAGGGTGAGATCGTCGGACCCGTGACCGAGGTTCCTGGACTGGTGGCCGTCGGTGCCGGTCAACATGTCGACGTACTCTCCAGTTCCAATGGAACCATCCTCTTCTCGTACACCGAGCCGAGGTCCACCAGGAGCAAAAGCAGAGCCATATACGGCGCCCCTGTTGATTACTTCTGGGGACCACCGACGATCGCCGGCCGCACGCTGTACGCGGCAAATCAAGACGGCAATTTGCGTGCCTTCTCCCCCTCGTCACCTGCCCCCTAACCACACACCGGGACTGGGGCGCAGCTGCGGGATACCCTCAATTCGTGGCACAAACCGCCGCGCGCGAGAAGCTGGGCCACGCGCTCCGGGGCAAGCTGCGTCAGGGGATCCCCGCCAAGGTGCCCACCCCGACCGGCTTCTGGCCCGTAGGGTCGATTTGTGATTCGCTCCGTCTGGAGTGGATCAAGGAGTTTGCGCGATTGCTTCGACCAGGAGGCACGCTCGTCGTCACGACACGAGAGCGAGACTTCATCCTGGGATGTGCGAGGCTGCGAGACGACGACCCCGACACCCTCGATCCGCTAACGAACTACGCAACCATGGGTGCACGTGGCGCCTTTTTGGACACTGAACGATCCCTAGACAGGTATGACGCTGGCGAATACCGCTGCGATGCAACCGGAGCTTGCGACAAGCTTCCCTCAGATGCGTACGGGGAGACCTGCATCCCACTCGCCTATGCACAGCGTCAGTGGCAACCACATTTTTCGGTGATTGAGTTCAAGGACGACGCACCCGAAATCAGACAGAATGTCATCGTGGCGAGGCGAACGTAGCCTGCCGGGGTGGGCGTCCCCGTTCGCCGTGCGGGGCGACCCTCGCAAGGGCGCGCTAGGGCGGGTCTCGGACGTCGACCAGCTCCACCCAATCGGCCTCTGGAATGTTCCGTCGTAAGACGAACCCCTTCGCCGGATCGCCGTTGCCCCAACGGCGGGCGGAAGTTTCCAGGCCGCTCGCCGTCCCTGGAGGAAATACCGCCCGGTACGTGGACGAAGGCACCAGCTCCTCGTCAGGAAACTCCGCGACGAAGTAGCAACAGAGACTTTCGTTGAACTTCCAGCCCTGGTCGGAGTCGGTCCGAGTTGTCGGCCACACCACCCGATCCGGAATGGCCCCACTGATCTCAGAGGGCCAGGTTGCGCGGATCAGGACGTTCGCCCTTATCCCCTCTCTAGTCCCGTGCGTTCGTCCGGTGATTGAGTCGCACTCCCTATTTTCGCCCTGAGGGTGGTCATAACGGGGTCACAGGCGTTGTGCATTGCCCCGGACGGACCGCCGCGAAGGTGCTCACCGCTCCCCTATCTGACCACCTCAACAGGACTTGCGGATTGTACGGATTCGGGCGAACGGGATTGGCGGGAGTTCGAGTCCCGCTCCGGGCACGGATTTTCGAGTCGGCGTGGCGTGAGCACAGAGGTGCGAAGGGTCCGCCAGCTGTGTCAGCCGCCGTTGAGACCGATCGGCAACGGGAGGCAGAATCAGCCGCATGCGCATCGGCATCGCCCACCCCTTCGGCTGGGCGGTCGCCGTGACGGCGGCGGAAGATCGCCGGGTCGTCGACCGTCGCCGGATCGAGTTGATCGAGCCCGGCCTGCCGGTGGCACCGATCCATCACGAGGGAGCCGCCTTTCCTCTCCATCAGACCGGGGAACAGCTCGACGACGCCGCCCTTGCATCTCTGGTGGCGGAAGTGCGGGCGTCTGTAAGCCGAGCCACGTCGGCTGCGCTGGCCGAGATCGCGACGGCCGTGCCCCACCCGTCAATTCGAGCGCGCTCCGCGCCTGGCCCGATGATTTCCCCGACGACATCGCGCGGCAACGTCGTGTGCCGTACGAGAGCCGGGCCGATTCCGTCATGTATCTCGAAGTCCTGGCTGAGCAGGCGCGCGCACGCGGATGGGCCGTCGCCTTCTTCGACGCCAAGAACGTGGAAGCCGAGGCGACCCGCCTGTTGGGCGACCGGGCCCATGCAGTGCTGCACGGTCCGCGCGAGATGCTGGGTCCGCCGTGCGCGAAGGACGGATGGCGCTGGCCGCGACGATCGTCGCCGTCTGACCGACCGGCGGGTCGCAGGCCATTGCGGCGTCAGCGAATGGGACTACCGAAGCGGATCAGGTTCCCGTCGGGATCGCGAACGAAGCCCTCGCGTTTGCCATAGTCCTCGTCCTGCGGGCCATGCACGGCGATTCCGGCCTGGCTCCACTCCTCGGCCACCCGATCGGCGTCCTGGCAATGGAGATAGAGGGCACCGTGACCCGCCGGATCGCTGTCGGTCGCGAGGGCCAGGTGAATCGTGAGATCGCGACCCCTATGGGCGAACGCGTAGGTGTCGTCGTGGAACGAAACGGCGAAACCCGCCCGCTCGAACCAGGCCACCGAGCGGGCGATGTCCGCCACGTTGAAGATCGGCTCGAGCCCGGTGACGAGCCAGTCCCCGGTCATGAGCTGCACCTGGCCGTCCCGTTGTCCATTCAGTCCGGCGAGACAGTCATGACAGATCGGCATGTCCGGGTGCGATCGCAGCCTGACCCACCAATCGACCGACGCTGAGCAGCAGGTACAGGTCGCGGCCACTGCCGCAATCATAAGGAGGGCTCCCGAGGCGGGTCAGCCGGTCTCATCACCCGGTTTTCGCGTGGTGCTGGCGCCTGCGACCGCCAGGCCGGACGGTCACCTGAAAAACTGCCTGTGACCAATGATTACCCCACAACCACACCGCATTCCAGGGGCTGCGACCAGTTCCGACCGGATCGATTCACGGAGCGGACAACCCACATTTCGCACAACGGGGATCACCTGCCTGACCAGAGGATCCGACACTCGCGTTGGAGCACGGCCCAGAACGTGCAAACGTTGGGAGCCCTGCCGGCGCCGTGGTGATGCTCCGGGGGCAGAATGCTCCATCGGCGCAATCGCCCATCCTGATCGACCTCTCATGACCCGCATCGTTCGAAGTGTCGGATTTGTTATCGCCCTGGCCACCGCGAGCCTTGGCTTGGGCGGGTTCGCCTGGACGTCGGGCGGTCCGGCATCGGCCCAAGGTGGAGGGTTCACACCGCTGCCGCCCGGGTGGGAGCTCTGCGTCCTTCAGGGGCTCGGCGCTCCCGCTACGGCCAACAACGTGGCCGACCTCGACGAGTGGCAGGCCGCCGAAGGTGGCTCGACCAACAACACGGCTGCCTTCAACCCCTACAACACGCTGCGGACGACCGACAACGCGGGGGCGGCCATCCCCGGGGCCGCGGCCTCGGCCAACGGGTTCCCGGCCTTCCCGGCATGGGCAGGTGGATGTGCGGCGACAGTGGCGACACTCTTCCAGCCGAACATGTGGGTGATCACCGCCGCACTCCGGGCGGGCGACGTCTCCCCCCCGGCGGCATTCCTGGCCATCGTCGACCAGAGCGCCTGGTGCGCGCCGTCGCCGACCGGGGTGCCGTGCTACGTCAACGCCATGGTGGTGAGCCCCGGCAGCCTCGCTCTCGACGTTCCGAGCAGCTCTGCGCTGGACGTCTACGGGAACGTGAACACGGACCTGCAGTCCTACCAGAAGTCCATCACCACGGTCACGGCCGACCAGGGCACGGTGGCCGAGCGGTATCTGGCACTGGCTGCCACCGAGACCCAGGTGTCAGCGGCCCGCGACAAGCTCGGCGCCGCCTCTCGCGCCCTGCACGGATTCGCCATCAGCGAGTACGTCAACAGCGGGCTGTACTCGGGCGCTCCGCTGGTGAGCAATGGCAATGGCAGCACACAACCGTTGACCTCCCGCACCCCGCAGGATGCGGACGGCGTGGTGGAGCAGCAGTACCTCGGCGTAGCCGCCAACAACCTCATCAACGACAACGGTGCGGCAGCCGGCGCGTTCAAGGACTCCAAGCAGCACCGCAGTGACGCCGCGAAGGCGCTCGGTGAGGCCTCCCTCACGTTGACGTCGGATGAGGAGGCCGAGAGCCGGGAGCTGACGCAACTCATCAAGGACGTGGCGACGTTGGAGCACGCCGGCGCCTGTGCCACCGTCACCATCACGACGCCTCCGACGAGCACGACCGCTGCCGGCGGGTCCACCACGACGACGGCGGCGGCGCCGACCACCACCACCACCACCACCACCACCACCACCACCACGACGACGGCGCCGACCACGAACACCACCACCGTCCCGCCGACGACCACCACAACGACGACGGCCGCGCTTCCCCAGGGCGTGATCGATCCGGCCGCGCCGACGACGACAACCACGACGGTCCCGCCGACCACGACCACCAGCACCACCACCATCCCGCTGACGACCACCACGACAGCGACCCTCCCGCCTGCCGCGGTTCCGGCAACGACGAACGCTCCGCCGGCGGAAGCAGCCGGCGTGGCTCAGCTGCAGGGTTGCATTGCGACCTTCGCCCCTCCCGCCAGCGCCTGACGGCCGACGGATCGCTCGGAAGGCAGCCTTAACCGAGCGTCAGAAGCCGGTCGCCGCGATGATGGAGCCGTTGAGGTGGTTCCCCGCCATGGAACCGTCGTTCGGCGCGTCGCCGTAGGGGAACACGGCACCGGCCGCCGAGGCGACCCAGTAGCCGCCACTGTCGGCGTCCGCGAAGATCGCTGAGGCCGGGTTGAAACCGCCCACCGCGCCAACGGGACCGCCCCTCCCTACGGCGTCTCCATAGGCGTACACGGCGCCGTTCGCCAGCAGGACCCAGTACCCACCGCCGTCGGCGGTGCGGACGGCGGACGTGACCGGGGAGCCCTGGTTCCCGGGTGCGCCGTAGAAGGTGGCGTCCCCGAAGGCGTAGACGCTGCCGCTCTGTGTGACCAACCAGTAGCCGTTGCCCGAAGCGTCCGGTACGACCGCGACGGCTGCACCCGAACAGCCGCCCATTCCAGGACACGAGCCTTCGAACCGGGCGTCGCCAAAGGCGAAGACGCCGCCGTCCGACGCCACCATGAAATACCCACCGCCGTCGGATGACGGAACCATGCCGACAATCGGTGCGTTGAGGCTGTGTGGAAGACCCGAGCCGGCCGGGGCCAGTCCGGCCCCGGGAATCGATCCGTAGTAGCCCGCGTTGCCGAAGGCGAAGACGCCGCCGTCCGACGCCACCAACCAGTAGCCGGCCTTGTTCGCGGTGGGGCTGATGCCGACGACCGGGCGCTGCAACTTGATGCCGCCGGTCGACCCGTAGAACTGCGCAGACCCGAAGGTGAAGATGCCGCCGTCGGAACCGACCAGCCAGTAGCCGTGCGCGGGCGCGGGCGCGGGCGGCGGAGGCGGCGGTGCCACCGGTCCACCGGTCACGGTAAAGTCGTTTGCCGCACTGGTGTAGCTGAGCACGTAGTCGCTCCCGTTCGCACCGCCCAGCACGACGCCCGCGCACGATGCCGGGACCAGCGTGTAACTCCCTGACGCCAGATTGCCGGTAATGGCGGTAGCGGGGCTGACCTGGCTGCAGCTCAGTCCGGACGTGGTGACCGTCACGCCGAAGGGCGCGGTGCCGGTCCCGTCGTAGTTGGCCGTCGCGGTGAATGTCGGCGACCCCCCATAGGCCTGTGTACCTGACACGACGACCGTCAGCGGCACCTGGGTCAGGCCGGCCGCCAGCGCCGACGCCACAGGCGTCCCCAGCCCGGTTGCCATGTCGTAGCCGCTCATGGCCGGATACGTGCCGCCGGCGGTGGCGTTGTAGTCGTTGGTCCCCGACGCGATGTCATTGACATAGGTGCCGGGTGCCTGTTGCGCCAGGAGATACAACGCGGGATTCAACAGTCCGTAGCCGGCGGTATTGCCGTCGGCCGAGGCGACCACGGCCAGGACGGACGCCCAGAGCGGCGCCGCCCCGCTGGTTCCGCCCAATGCGATCCACCCGGGCCTGTTGACGCTGTCGAAGATGATGTAGCCGCTGCTGGGATCGGCGTCCGCGGACACGTCGGGGACCTCTCGACAATTACCGCCCGCGTTGGCGCAGGGGGTTCCCGTGCTGCCACTGACCACACCAATCGCCCGTTGGTAGGCCGGCATCGTGAACGTGGTGGAGATCCCACCCCCTCCGGCCCCCTCTGAGTAGTACAGCGCGTCGTTCCACGCCTGCTCGGTCGGCGGAGGCCCCAGATTCCTCGCCCCGTGACCGAAGGTCGTTCCTCCGACGGACGTGACATCGGGCTGACTGGCGGGGTCGGAGACGGCGAGGTTCAAGTTCTGAATGACATCACCGCCGTTCGTCTCGTCGGTCACCCAGACATAGTCGCGGCTGCCGTCGCTCACCAGTTGCCCCATGGCGTCTGTGCCGGTTTCCAGTGAGACGGTCGAGGTGATGCTGTTGGTCGACGTGTTGACGGTGGCCATGACATCGCCGGGAAAACTCAGGCCACTGAGCACAGCGAGCACCTCGCTCCCATCGGGAGAAAGACCGATCGACTGCACCAGGCCGGTGCCGTTGGAGGGCTGGGTGGTGGCGATCGTGTTGACCATCGTCTTGTTGTTCAAACTCACCACCGAGATCCCTCCCCCGGTCCCGGCATTGGCCACGTAGAGGTCGCCGGATCCGTTTGAGACGGCGAGCGCCACGGGATCGTTCCCGACCGAGACCGTCGAGGGGGTCGAGGAGCACCCGGTGGTCGTGGTGGCGTTGCAGGTCAAGGCGGGGAAGTACGCGACCTTCCCGTTGGCACCGTCGGCCACGTAGACCGATCCGTTCGTGGCGCTGTCCACGGCCAGGGCGGTCGGAACGGCGGACGCGGAGACCGTGAGGGACGCAACATAGCGCGTCGCAGAAGAGGTTGCGCTGAAGACGGCCACCGTGCCGTTGCTGTTGGCCACATAGAGAGTTGACCCGTTCGCGGCGAGCGCCGTCGGCGAACTGAGATGGGTCGAGGTGACTGTGGTCGGGCTGCCACAACCGCTGATCGTGGACTGGTTGCAGGTACTGGTCGAGATCGCTGTCAACGTATTGTTGGCGCCATTGGCGACGAAGACCTTTCCCGCCGTCGTATCGAGGGCGACCGCGTCAGGTCCCGAGCCCGTCCCCGTCGACACGGAGCCCGCCGTGGCGAAGTTCGAGGGGTTGCTCGTGCTCCCTTCACTATCCACGGTGAGCGCGTTACTCGACTTGTTGGCCACGTAGAGGGTCCCGGTCGAGGGATCAACCGCCTGCGCCACGGGGTTCGAGCCCGTCCCGGCATCGATCTCTCCGTTGACGTTGCAGCCCTGTGCACCCTGGTCGCCGGACGCGACGAAAACGGACTGCCCCTCTGCCGCAGCCGCCTGGAAGAGCGTGCTCTCCGAGTTCTGGAAGGACTGGCCGACATAGGCCTCGCACCCGTTCGTCCAACTGGCACTGACGATCTTGGCCGTGTCGTCGCTGACGATCTGGCTGAAGACGGCGTAGAGGCTGTCCGACGATCCCCCCTCGTAGACCTCGATGTTGGCCTTCGGCGCCAGGGAGAGCGCCGTCTCGATGTCGAGCTCCGCCTCGACGGTGCCGGCGCCCGTGGCGCCCCCACCGTCGACAGGTACCGGCGTGATCTGCCCGGGATTCAGCGAAATCCCGTAACAACCGGCGAAGGTGCTTATGTCGCTCGACGAATATCCTGCGCCGGACATCTCGAGGAGGGCGATGGTGGCGCCGGCGCCGTACTTACCAGACGCGTAGAGATGGTCAAGGGCGTATGCCTGGGCCAGGTCCGGTGCTTCGACTGCCCCGGTAGAACTCATCACGCCATCGATGCTGTTGGTGCAACTGCTCCCCGTGGGGGTTGGCTGTCCGGGGGCCAGTGTGGGTGCGGCGAGATCCGCCGCAGGGTGGGCCACGGCCTGGCTCGCCGCTGGGACGCTCGTCGAGGGCTGCGGAGGGCTGAGCGTGTCGAGCCCGAGGATGCCCTCAATCTGCGGAGCCACCGTGACGTCCACTTCCGGCGCCGTCGCGTTGTCGTACCCGGTCTTCCCCGATGCCAGTCGGTACTTGGAGATCGGCGTGGAGAAGGCGGACTGCACCTGCGCCACCGTGCCCGAGACTGGCAACGAGAGGCCGGTGGCCGATGGTGCGCCGACGGTCAACCCCTCCCGGCGGAGGCTGGCGGTGACCTGGGCGATGGTGGCGGGGGTCGGCCCGTAACGCTCGGCCACTTCCGCCGGCGTCAGGAAGTGCCGATACTCGGGCGAACCGCGATCGGAAACCGCCTGGACCTCCGCCGCCAACGCGGAGGGATCACGGGGCTTGAGCGTCACGGTCAGAGGGAGGGAGGTCGAGGTGGGCGCGGGGCCGACCAGGGTGGCTCCCGGGGGGACGAGGCCCTGGTGGCCGGGAAGCTTCTCGCGACCGCTCGCGGCAGCCGACGCCGGCGATGCCGTGGCGGCGCCGGAGATCGAGGCAAAGGCCAGGACGAGAGCGATGCCGAGCACGCAAGCGGCGACCGCGTGCAGCCGACTGCCGCCACGTCGATCCACCATCATCTGTGCGTCCTCCGCAGGTGCCCCCCCGGGCGGGGAAGGCTAATGCTCGTCCCTAGGGCTGCAGGTCGCGCCCACAGGGCGCGCCTCGGTGCGCCGAACAGGCGTTTGCCTATGCATTATCGGCAGGCGACAGGCGCGGCCTTAGGCCTTCGGGCTCAACCTGAGGAAGAAGTCGGGCCCCAGACGCGGACCCAGTGGACGGAGGTCGGGGCGGGGAGGGGCGATTGGTGCAGCTGACCCCCACGACGACGGCGGATGGGTGCGGCAACGCAAACCGTGTTGCACGGTCCTTCCGGGGACCACGCCGGGACGGCCGTCTGGCGCTCGACCCTCGAATCAGGCTGTCAGAGTCCGTCATCACCTCTTCTGCGCCCTTGGTCGCACCCAGCGTCGTACCGGGTTTCCACCGGGCAACCAGCACTGCGCTGCCCGAGCGGGCGTCGCGTCGCACCAGCGGTGCGATTTCGCCCCGGGGACGCGGCCAGATGGCACGCCGACATGCCACACTGTGGGTTCTCCCGCCCGCCGTCGATCGGAGCCGTCGGACCCGTGTTGGTTTTCACCTTCCCCGGACAGGGATCGCAGCGCGCCGGAATGGGTGAACCGTGGGTCGATCATCCCTCGTGGGAAGTCGTCGAGGAGGCGTCGGCCGCCGCCGACCTCGACCTGGCCCGGCTCCTGCTCCACGCCCCCATTGAGGAACTGACACAGACAGAGAACGCCCAGTTGGCCACCACTTTGATGAGCCTGGTCGTTCTCGACGCCGTCGAGCGCGTCGGCCTGACGCCGGCGGCGTGCGCCGGCCACAGCCTGGGTGAGTACACCGCCCTGGTGGCGAGCGGCTCGCTGGGCTTCGAAGACGGCATTCGACTGGTCGTCGCCCGAGGCGAGGCCATGGCCCGGGCCGGGGAAGAAGCGCCGGGCACCATGGCGGCACTGCTCGGCATCGCCGACGACGATGCCGAAGCGGCCTGTATGCGTGCCGAAGGCGACGTCTGGGTGGCCAACTACAACGCGCCCGGCCAGGTCGTCATCGCCGGGACGGTCGAAGCGGTGGCCCTGGCCGGCGAGCTGGCCAAGGGGCTCGGAGCCAAGCGCGTTATGCCGATTCAGGTCTCCGGCGCCTTCCACACGCCACTGATGCAAGGGGCGCGGGCGGACCTCCGCAAGGCGCTGGCCGAGGTGACGTTCCTGACCCCCGAGGTCCGGGTCGTCGCCAACGTGGACGCGCACGTCCATGACGATCCGGCCGAATGGCCGGGCCTGTTGTCGGCCCAGCTCTGCAGTCCCGTGCGCTGGCGCCAGACGCTCGAGACGTTCGCCGGGCTCGGCCTCACCTCGCTGGTGGAGCTGGGCCCGGGAGGGGTGCTGAGCGGGCTGGCCAAGCGCAGCCTGCCCGAGATCCAGTCACTGGCCGTGTCCAAGCCCGAGGACCTGGACACGCTGATCGACCAGATCAGCGCGGCGGGGACCTGGAGGGCCGAACCCGCCCTGCACCAGGGCGAGCACCTGTACATGTCCGAGCGGGTGGTCGTCAGTCCCTCGAGCGGCATCTTCAGTCCCCAATCCTCCCTGCAGGCACCGGGCACCGGTTTGCTACCCGGGACCGACGGTGGGGCGGACCCCTCCTCGGCGGTCGACGTCGGCGAGCTCGTCGGTCGTGTCGGTGTCTCCGAGGTGCGGACGCCGTTCGCCGGACAGGTGATCGGCTGGCTGGCGGCGGACGGCGAGCGCGTCCAAGAAGGTCAGCCCCTCGTCTGGCTCCGAGTGCCTGACGCGCGCTGATGGCCGTCGTCCTCGTCACCGGTGGGACCCGCGGCATCGGCGCCGCCTGCGTCGCGTGGTTCCTGGCCAACGGGGACCAGGTGGCCACCACCTTTCGGTCCACCGATCCGCCCGAGGCACCGCCCGACGCCGAGCCCGGTCGCTTCCTCGCCGTGCGGTGTGATGTCCGCAACACCGAGGAGGTCGAATCGGCCTTCGCCGCCATTGAGGAGCAATGGGGTCCCGTCGAGGTGCTGGTGGCGAACGCGGGCATCACCTTGGACTCGTTGATGCTCCGGATGAGCGACCAGGCCTTCCATGACGTGATCGATGCCAACCTGACCGGCTCCTTCCGGGTGGCCAAGCGTGCCGTGGCCAAGATGCTCCGCCTCCACACGGGCCGGATCATCTTCGTCTCGTCGGTCGGCGCCTTCGTCGGCCTGCCCGGACAGGCCAACTACGCGGCATCCAAAGCCGGTCTGGTCGGGATGGCCCGGGCGATAGCCCGGGAGGTGGGCAGTCGGCAGATCACGGTGAACGTTGTGGCACCGGGCCTGATCGACACCGACATGACCGCCGCTCTCGGCGCGGACCGGGTGGCCGTCATGGCCGGCCAGGTGCCCCTGGGCCGCCCCGGTAGCCCGGGCGACGTGGCGGCCATGGTCGGCTTCCTGGCCTCGGACGCCGCCGCGTACGTGACCGGCGCCGTCGTGCCGGTCGACGGTGGGCTGGGCATGGGCCTGTAGCGTTCAGGGAACCGACGACAAAGGAGCAGATTGTGGACAGCGACGCAGCGTTCGAGAAGTTTCGCGAGTGCGCCGTGGAAGTACTGCAGGTGCCGGCAGACAAGATCACCAAGGAAGCAAAGTTCGCCGACGACCTTGACGCCGACAGCCTCGACCTGGTCGAGCTCGTCATGGCACTCGAAGAGGCGTTCGACATCACGGTTGAAGAGACCGAGCTCGAGGACATCACCACCATCGGGCAGGCGTTCGACCTGATCTCCGCCAAGCTCTGATGCAGATCGGGATCGGGGCCGAGGGACCGATCCGGGGACGGCGTGTCGCCGTGACCGGGCTCGGTGCGGTCACATGCTGTGGCGTGGGCGTGGACGCGTTGTGGGACGGGTTGCTTCATCCGACGGTCGTCGGCGGTGAGGTGCGCGACTACGTGCCGACCGATTGGTTCGGGCCGAAGGAAGTGCGTCAGCTCGACCGCTTCGCCCAGCTGTCGATGGTGGCGGCCGACCAAGCCGTGAGCGCGTCCGGCGACCTTGCAGTCGACCCTGCCAAGGCGGGTGTGGTCTTCGCGACAGGAGTCGGTGGTTTCGAGACGTTGGCCACCCAGGTCGGCGTCTACAACGAGAAGGGGCCGGATCGGGTCTCACCGCGCCTCGTCCCGATGATGATGGCCAACGCCGGCGCCGCCGGGATCTCCATGCGCCTGGGCTGGCGCGGACCATCCGAGGTCATCTGCACCGCCTGCGCGGCCGGGACGCACGCCATTGCGGCCGCAGCCCGCCTCGTGGCCTCCGGCCGCTGCGACGTGGCTATCGGCGGCGGCTCGGAAGCGAGCATGCACCCGGTGGCCCTGGCCGCCTTCGCCAACATGACGGCCTTGTCGACCTCGGGCAATTCACGCCCCTTCGACGCCCGCCGTGATGGCTTCGTCATGACCGAGGGTGCCGCCGCACTGGTCCTCGAGGACTGGGATCGTGCCGTCGCCCGTGGCGCCACCATCTACGCCGAGGTCGCCGGCGCGGCCAGCACCGCCGATGCCCACCACATCACCGCCCCCGCCCCGGACGGATCCGGCGCGGTCGCCTGCATGGAGCTGGCCTTGGGCGACGCCGGGATCACGCCGGCCGATGTCGGGCACATCAACGCCCACGGGACCTCAACGCCGCTCAACGACCTGGCCGAGGCGCGGGCCATCGCCAAGGTCTTCGGGGAGCCGGGACCGCTCGTCACCTCCACCAAGGGGGTCACGGGTCACGGGCTCGCCGCCGCCGGTGCCATCGAGGCGGTCGCCGCCGTCCTCACGATCGACCGGGCCACAATCCCGCCCACGGCCGGCTACGCCGAGCCCGACCCCGAGATCACGATCCCGATCGTGCACGGAGAGCCGCTCCCCTGGGAGCCGACGGCCGTCCTCTCGAATTCCTTCGGCTTCGGCGGCCACAACGGCTGCCTGGTCCTGCTGCCTCCTGGCTGAGAGCAGCCGGTAAGGTCGCACCTCCGCTGCCGCCGGTGCAGCGACTCGAGAGGTCCGTTGATGGGAAGGCTGCAAACCTGGGGTGCCGCGGCGCGCCGCTCACGCCTCTTCCAGGTGCTGGCGGCCGTAGTGGTCCTCGCCCTGGTGGCGGGGAGCATCGTGCTGGTGACCCGCAGTGCCGGACCACCCGCGGTCCCGCCCGCGCCGGAGCCACCCCCCACCACCCGGGCCGTCGCGCTCGGGGACTCGGTCCCCTACGGGCACGGTCTGGCCAACCCCTACCTGACGCCCCAGATCGGGCTGCCGACCGGCGCTGTCTCCCAGGGACCGTCCACGCAGGCCTATCCGACCATGGTGGCCGCAGACCTCGGCCTCACCATGACCGTGCGCCCGACGAACTGTCACCTCATCGGTGATCAACTCTCGATCAGCGGCGCCGTGGCCGACAGCGTCGACAACACCGCCCGGGACGGCCAGTGCCCGGTCCCGCCGCAGCAGGCCCGCAACCTGTCCGACGAGCTGGCCGCGGCCAACCTGGTGCACCACCCGGCCCGTCTCGTCCTTCTCCAGGACGGCGCGGACGACATCGACTTCAGCGCCTGCCTCGAGTACCAGCTGGCGCAGGTCCTCGGTGTGGGCGTCGGACTCGGCAACACCTGCGTCGCCGGCGGGTCCGTCACGCCGGCCATCGCCGTTCACCTCGCCCACGTGCGCGACAGTCTGGCCCAGGCCATCGAGGCCATGGCGCCGCACAGCTCGACGATCGCGGTGCTCGACTACTACCAGCCCATTCCCCAGCCGTCACAGATCGCCGACGGCACGGCTGCGGGTTCGCTGCGCACCAACCTGGTCTGCAGCGGACTCAAGCCCAACGCGGGCACCACCTACGCCGCCGCGCAGGTTGTGCTCGACGCGCTCAACCAGGCGGTGGCCGGCGCGGTCGAGGACGCCCGTGCGCACCACGTCACCAACGTGACCCTGGTCGACGTGGCGCAGGCCTTTGACGGTCACGGGATCTGCACGGCCGATCCGTGGGTCTTCTCCGGTGAGCCCGTGCCCGACGCCACGCTGGCCGCCGACGCGGACCGCATTCTGGCGTCCAAGGCGTGCTCGGGCACCGACATCCTCCATGGCCCGGCGGTGTGCGCGTCGCTGAGCACGTCGGCGCTGTCTGCGGAACGGGACCTCCAGGACTACGTCTGGCGCGCCGCGCACCCCACGGCGGCGGGACAACGCGCCTTGGCGGCCACCGTCGAGCGGCAGCTGGGTGGGCGCGTCTAGTCGATGGCGTCGCGGAACGACCCGATGAAGGCCGCTGCGCCGTCGGGGCCCTGCTCCTCGAGGAGGCGGCGCACCAGTGCCGACCCGACCACCACGCCGTCGGCGACCTCGCACACCTGCGCCGCCTGATCCGGGGTCGACACGCCCACGCCGACGCAGATCGGCATGTCGGTGCAGCTCCGGATCCGCTCGACCACCTTGGTGACGTCTGTTCCGAGGTCGACCCGCTCCCCCGTCACACCCATGCGGGCCACGGCGTAGACGAAGCCACGCGCCCGGGCGCAGATGCGCTCCACCCGCTCGGGAGGGGACGACGGCGCCACCAGCAGGACGGTGTCGATGCCCGCCGCATCGGCTTCGGCAGCCCAGGGGCCGATCTCTTCGATCGGGAGGTCGGCGATGATGCTGCCGGTGACGCCGGCCGCGGCCATCGACCGCGCCATGCGCTTGTGGCCGGCACGGAAGACCAGGTTGTAATAGGTCATGACCGCGATCGGCACCGGGGCCTCTGCCCGTGCGATGCCGTCGAGGACCTCGTCGGGCACCGTCCCGCTCTGGAGCGCACGCACTGCCGCTTCCTGGATCACCGGCCCGTCCATCATCGGGTCCGAGAAGGGGATGCCGACCTCCACGGCGTCGGCCCCCGCGGCGATCACCGCGGCCAGCGACTGCGTCCAGTCCTCGGTCATGCCCCCCATGAGATAGGGGATCAACAGCTTGCGACCCTCGTCGCGGCGAGCCCGCAGCTCCTTCTCGAGGTCAGGCATCGTTCTGGCGACCGAAGATCTCGCGTACCTGGGCCACGTCCTTGTCACCGCGGCCCGACAGGGTGATGAGCACGGTGGATCCCGCCGGCAGGCCGCCGCTGCGGGCGTTCTTGGCCACCCAGGCCACGGCATGCGAGGACTCCAGCGCCGGGATGATGCCCTCCGTGTGGCTGAGCAGGCGGAAGGCGTCGAGGACTTCTTGGTCCGATGCGAGGGAGTACTCGGCGCGTCCGATGGCGGCCAGGTGGGCGTGCTCGGGGCCGAGGCCCGGATAGTCCAGCCCGGCCGAGATCGACTCGGCCTCCAGGATCTGCCCGGCCTCGTCCTGCAGGAGGCGGGAATGCATGCCGTGCAGGACGCCCGGGATGCCGTTGGTGACCGCGGCGCCGCCCGCCGCTTCGACGCCGACGAGGCGCGCCGGGGTGTCGACGAAGCCGGCGAAGGTCCCCGCCGCATTGGAGCCGCCGCCGACGCAGGCGACCACGACGTCAGGCGCCGCACCGTCGAGCAGTTCGGCGCACTGGCCGCGGGCTTCGTCGCCCACGACGCGCTGGAGTTGGCGCACCATGTACGGGAAGGGATGGGGTCCCATGACCGACCCGAGGCAGTAGTGCGTCGTGTCGACCGTGGCGACCCACTCCCGCATGGCTTCGTTGACCGCGTCCTTGAGGGTCCGGCTGCCCGACGTCACCGTGCGGACCTCGGCCCCCAGGAGCTCCATGCGGAACACGTTGAGCTCCTGGCGCTGGGTGTCCACCTCGCCCATGAAGACCGTGCATTCGAGGCCGAACAGCGCGGCCGCCGTGGCCGAGGCGACGCCGTGCTGGCCGGCCCCCGTCTCGGCGATCATGCGCCCCTTGCCCATGCGCTTGGTCAGCAGCGCCTGACCCACCACGTTGTTGAGCTTGTGCGAGCCGGTGTGCGCCAGGTCCTCCCGCTTGAGGAACACGCGGACCCCGAGGCGCTCGGACAGGCGCTTGCACTCGGTGACCGGAGTCGGACGACCGCCGTAGTGCCGCAGCAGCCCGTCCAACTCGGACCGGAAGGCCGGGTCGGCCCAGGCATCGTCGAACCACTTCTCCAG
>Ga0307373_10005180_pt1 | contig 21499 bp, 21 predicted proteins | sample OX2MG_FD_202534 | JGI IMG/M metagenome (GOLD analysis project Ga0307373, IMG submission 202534) | Soil microbial communities from Risofladan, Vaasa, Finland - OX-2 | ecosystem: Environmental > Terrestrial > Soil > Coastal area > Acid sulfate soil | place: Finland: Risofladan, Vaasa | collected...
GCCGGCAAAGGATGCGTGCGCGATGCCGTCGCCGATGAACGAAAGTTTGCGTAAGATCACGAACGTGCCCATCACCGAGCAGAGCAACCCCACGAATACCGCGGCGACGAACGCCCGCTGCATGAAATCGTAGTGAAAGGGTGCGAGCAGAGCTTCCATGCTACTTGTCGTACCTCAAGTGGCCGTGCGTGTGGGTGTGTTCGCGAATGCCGGCGTAGGTGCCGGCTTGAACGACCTCGTCGGGCGTCCCGTAAGCCAGCACTTTGCGATCGAGCACCATCAGGCGATCGAACCATTCGCCGACGCGATCGAGATCGTGCGTGGTCATGAGCACCGGCATGCCGTTGGCGACCAGATCGCGCACGATGCAGCGCAGCGATTCGTCGGTCTTCGCATCGACGCCGGTGGTGGGCTCGTCGAGCAAGAGCAGCGAGGGCTCCTGGGCGATCGCACGCGCGACGAAGACGCGCTGCTGCTGCCCGCCCGAGAGTTGTGAAATGTGCCGCTGCGCGAGCGGCGTCATGCCGACCGCATCGATCGCGCGAGCAACCACATCGCGATCGTGCGCGCTAGAGAGCTGCCAGAATTTCAATCGCGAAAAGCGCCCCATTGCGACTACGTCCCACACCGTCGCCGGAAACGTCCAATCGATGGCTTCGACTTGCGGAACGTACGCGATCGAACCGGGCGGGAGCTTACGCGGCGACGTGCCGAGCACGCAGAGTTCGCCGCTGGCAGGCACGAGCAGCCCGGCGACCGCCTTGAGCAGCGTCGACTTGCCCGAACCGTTCGGCCCGACGATGCCCAGCGCTTCGCCGTAATGCACGGTGAACGTGGCGCCCGAGAGGGCGGCGAAGCCGTCGTACTGCACGACTAAATCGGTGGCGCGGACGGCTTCGCCCGAGGGATTGATCATCGCATCGCCTGCACGATAATGTCGGTATCGTAGTTGAGCATCGAGATGTAATTGCTCACCTCCGGTTTGGTGCCGAGCGAATCGTCGTAGAGATTCGTCACGAGGGTAATGCCGGCGCTACGCGCGATTTGCTGCGCGAGCTTCGGGCTATACTCCGGCTCGCTAAAGATCGCATGCAAACCGTTCGCCTTCGCGAGATCGATGAGCTTGCCGATGTTTTTCGGGTTGGGGTCTTGGCCGGGGGAGGGTTCGATAAACCCGAGCGTGCGAATGCCGAAGCGCGCGTTGTAGTACAGCCACGCGTTGTGGAAGACGATCATCGCGCGGTTCTTGGCGGGGACGCTATCGATCTTACGCTGAATCGACGCGGTGAGCGCATCGAGTTGCAGGTTATAATGAGCCGCGTTAGCGCGGTAGTCGGCGGCATGCGCCGGATCGAACTGCACGAGCGCGTCGCGGATCAACAAGACGTAGTGCTTGGCGTACTGGGGATCCATCCAGAGATGCGGGTTGTTCTGAACGATGGTTAGGCCATCGGTACCGACCACGATGCGGAGCGATTTGGAGCCGGCGTTGGCGATGGTGCGCGCGAGCCAGGTCTCAAGCCCCGCGCCGTTTTCGACGAGGATGTTCGCCTGAGCGAGCACGGCGACGTTTTGCGGCGTCGGTTGATAGGTTTCAGGCGAAGCGCCGACGGGGACCAAGCTCTGCACCGTCACATGCGATCCGCCGACGGCCTGCACGAACGAGTCTAGCGTGGAGATCGTGGTGACGACCTTGATCGGCGCGGAACTTGCCGGCGCAGCCGTGGCCGCTGCGGACGCCGTGGCTGTGGCAGTGCCATTGCCGTGCCCGCATGCGGCAAGCGCGCACAACAGCGCGACGGCAAGGATAGGTTTTAACGACAGCTGCGGCATGTTCCAAGAAACTCCATGTTGTGGCCATCGAGCTCGAAGCCGAGGGTGGCCCGTAGTGATTCGGCGATCTGCCCGAGCGCCGCGCACGACACGTCGTCGACGCGGCCGCAGACGCGGCAGATGGCGTGGTGATGGTGGTGGGCGGGCTCGCAGAGCATGAACGTGGATTCGCCCGCTTCATCGAGCCGCTCGGTAACGTCGCCCTTCGAGCGCAGGTATTCAAGCGTGCGATAGACCGTGGAAAGCGAGACCCGAGCGCTTGCCTGCTCGAGCGCCCGATGGATTTCGGCCGCCGAGAGAAAGCGCGGCTCGGCCCGAAGGACCCCCGCGATCTGCTCCCGTGGCCGCGTCACATAGTCGGCACGCATTCCCATACCCGCCGTATTTGCGAACGATTCGCAAAATCATCCTACGCGGAATATCTTTGACAGGGCAAATGCCCCCTGCGTATAATCAACCGCGTTGCCCTGGGGATGTAGCTCAGCTGGTAGAGCACTTGCTTCGCATGTAAGGGGTCAGGAGTTCGAGTCTCCTCATCTCCACCAAGTGGAAATGCTTGCGCCGTAATGGTTTGCGAGCATTTTTCTTTTTCACGTCGGTTGCGTGAAAAGCCACTTTGACACCCAATTGACACCCTAACTCGGAGAGCGGGAACAGTTGGTTCGTCTTCTGCACCGCGGCCTTCTGTGCGCCGGGAACGGACTGCCCGTAGACGTCCAGCGTCATGCGGGTGCTCTCGTGGCCGAGCATCTCGGCCATCACGACCGGGCTGACCCCCTCGGCGAGCAGCAGCGAGTTGACGGTGTGCCGAAGCTCGTGAAAGACGATCCGCCGGGTACCCGCCATCTTGAGCAGCGGGTCGAGTACCCGCTGCGCGAAGTTTCGCTTCCATACGGCGCGCTCGCCATCGGTCGTGAAGACCAGGCCGGAGGAAGACGGAAAGTGCTCTTTGTGCCAGCTTAGCGCAGCGATCGCGAGCTCGCCGAGCTGAATCCGCCGCTTCGACTTTTCCGTCTTGGGCGCTTTGAGGAACAGCTGGCCTTCTTTGTTGTACGCGAGCTGCAGCGTGACGTCCAACCATCCTTTGTCGAGGTTGACGTACTCCCAGCGTAACCCGAGGATTTCACCTTGCCGCATCGCACTCGTCGCGGCAAGAACGAGCAGGGCGAAATAACGTGGCGTATGCTTCAAGGCGGCAAGCAAGACCCGGTGCGCTTCATCTATTTCGAGAATTACGCGCGGCCGGCGCTTGGGTTTCGGCTTAGGGCAGCCCTTACAGGGATTTCGCGGCAAAGCCCCGCGATCGACAGCCTTCTGGAATGCAGAATGAAGCGTTGAATACACTCGGTGGAGCGTATGATCAGAGCACGGCTTCCGATCTCTGCTGCCCTTCTTCAGCTCTAGGAGAAGGTCGCGTATCGTATCCGTTGTGATCCGCCCAACAGCGATGCCTCCGATAAACGGGTCCACGTACTTTTTGATTGTGGCCGAGCGCAGGGACCACGTCGCATCCGAATTCTCGATGCCGACGTTTACCAAGTAGTCCGCGCAGAAATCGCCCAGTTTCTGGTCACGCGCGATGCGAGTCCCATGCGGCACTTGGCGCCTTGCGGCCAATCGATCGAGCGCCTCCGTTTTGGTCTTGCCGTACGCTACAATTTGAAGGCGCTTTCCGTCTTTGCTGATGCCAAGATCGACGCGAGCGCACCACCGCCCATCCGAGCGAAGATACAGAGAACCTTCATTGCGACCCCGCCTCTTACGCGACACGCCTTCCTCCTTTACGATTTCGATCGATGAATGCAATTAGGTCTTCCTGCTGAATGTGCCTCGTCGTCCCGATCTGAACCCACGGCAACTCGCCGCGATTCATCAGCCCGTAAAGCAACGTCCGCCCAATCCCGAGGATCCTCATAGCATCCGCTAGGGACAGGAGCTGGAGGCTACTATCTTTTTCGGAGTGCATAAAATCGGGCTTCGCAATACGACCGTCTAACTCGTCGCGAGATCCGGCGTATCATCGTTAGCTTGATCGGAGCGTGGTCGTACTCGCGGCAAACCTGAGGTTTCGGTTCCTACATCGGCCGTTTCGCCGATCACGCGCGGCGCCGAGGGAAAATGCTCCCAGCATCTGACGTTGGAATAGCATTTCCGTTTGCGATTCCACTCAAGGATTGCCTCCATGAACCCCTCGCGTCCATCCAGCCCACGAAATCGGAAATAAGCGTACCAGTGCACTTCTTCTGGCTCGTAACGATCGAAAAATTGCTCATGGTAAACGATCGTCGCGAGGTGGTCCATCATGTTTATCGGAGAGGTTCCGCCGTCTTCGACTAAGGTAAAGCAGACGTGAGCTTCTGCTTCTTGATACTCGATAGTCAGGATGCACACCGAAGAATGATTCCGGAAGCCGACGTACTCGTAGCGTTCCGTAAATCGCTGTACGTCAGGATCGTCATCGTGGAACGCATTCAGGTCGGCGGGGTGAGCGTATGGTTTCCGATAACGCTCCGCAAGATGATCATGAATGGCATCATCTCCTCGACCGTACGCTTTGCCGATCTCTTCCCGCGTGCAATCGTCACCAAGCTCAGGAAGCAAAAGCTCCAATCCATCGATTTCCGCCTTCTTTCGTAGAGAATCGAAATGGAAATCGCGAATTTCGGCCATTGTACGAAATTGCGCCGAGAACGCTCTGTGCATGGCTTCGATATCTTTTGTGTTTCGGGTTGCGTCGACTTTAGCACGGGCGTGATCGAATCGAGACTTCCAGTCTGGATCGTAATCGGGATTTAGTTTAGGCATAATCGCTCCTATACCGGGACCTTCGCCCGCTCGTCCGCGTAGGTCATCTTGGCGCGTTCCACTGCTTCTGGTTCCGTGGGACACTTGAATACGAGGAAACAGTTGTAGGGATAAGCATTGGTTCTCGCGCGCAAGATCATCGGGTGCAAACGCCAGATGACGCTGCGATCTGCAAGCAGGCGCTGTATACATATACGATCTTGCTGCGGAAGTTGCGAAACAGGCAATGCGTCGCGCGTTCCATCGCCGATTTCGATCAACTGGACTCCGCTAAAGGGCCGAGCGCGTCCGAGGAGCTGGAACTCTTTCTCAAGGTCTAGATCGAGACCATCTGCCTGCATGGCCCAACCCTGCATGAACTCGGCGAGCTTGGGCGTTACCACCATGCGCCTACGATGGGTACGGGTCGTTAGTCGTAACCACCATAAGGGTTCCGCAAAGCGGGAAACTCCCGGCTGTTGATACACAGTTGCGTAATCCGGAACCTCGTCGCCGCGACGGAGAGGATTCGCAGGTGCACTGCCCATCGAATACGACCGCAAACCCTCCAGCTCTCCAGCATCGGTAAAGCTGAACGAGACATTCACGGTTTGACCTGTAAGCCTTGAGCCCGGGTGAGACTGCGTCATGGCCGTATAGAGGTCAATGTCGTATGGACCTGCGCCGCGCGTATACTCGCGGTGCTGCGAGTAACGGAATCCCGCTTGGTTCAGCATCGACGTGAGCTTGTCATGATCGCTGAGGTTTCGCAAAAGTTCGAATGCGGTGTCGAGCAGGATCTCGTCGACTTCGGCAGATGTTTTTGCTGTGCGCAGGCGTTCCTGAACGCCCCCGCTCAGATGGAGCGACATCGGGTCGGCGACAGCGCGTCCGTATGGAGCACCTTGCTGAAGCTTATTGGCAATCGCGTCGAGATAAAGAACCCACGTCGAATCCGTTGTCGCTACTCGGAGCTGGGCAATATGCTCGGGGTCCGATGCGCCCGCCGGCCGACTCGCCAGCTTGCGGAGCCAAATCGCAAGGCACTCTTTGGGTATCATTGGACTACCTTTCCAAATACATAAGAACCGGATGGATTGTTCACCGCGTCCTCGCGTCGGGCGGCAAAAGATTCACAGCGCGAAGCGCTTCGATCGTACGCCCGATCGGAATGCCGCGGACACGAAGCTCGGTACACAAGCGCGTCGCGGCGGAATCGTCGGCGATCTCACCTCGAATGAGATCCTCAAGCTGCTGAAGCGAGGCATTGCTTTTCCACTTTGTCGCGTGCTCTAGAAGCGCTTCTATTAAGGCGCGTGCGGCTGCGAGCGGTATGCGAACTCGCCCGCTTAACCAGCGGTGCAGCGTCGCTCGGGGAAAGTCCGCCTGAAGAAAAAGCGCGTAGACGGAATGGAGGCTGCACTCCTTCATCAAGCCTTCCAGCAGGCTCGCGAACTTCCGCGAGTTCTCCAACGATAGCCTAGCCACCGGAGCGCCGGGTGAGCGGGCCCTGGCATTAGATATGCAAGGTTGCGCGACCGCGTTAGAGTTCTTAGCCTCTCGGCCGCGTGCTGTTTCGGGACGCAGGGATCCCATCTGAGCGGGACCCGAAAGCCTTCCCTTTTGCGATAGGCGATGTGATTGATCCACAGCGGATTCGTTATCGATCATGCGGGCCTTCCGGAGCAGCCTAGAGGCCAAACCGACGTCAATCAGCAAGATTGCGGCCGGCGGTTGACCTACGGCGGGATACGGTGCTAATGTATAGCTATTCTATATCTACACTATATGGACGTCAAGAGGGCGCTCGACAGCTTTCTGGAGGCTTAGATGGCTGACTCGATGCTGGTCCGGTTTGAGGACGACCTCGCCAAAAGGCTGCGCGACCGCGCACGTCTCGATGACAAAACAATCACGGGGTTCATCAATGATGCCGTCAGGACGTATCTCGACCAGCTAAGCAAGGCGGAGGAGCAACAAGGCGCTGCGCGCGATCAGGCGCGCCGTAGGCTCGCGAGCTTAGCGCGCCGTCTAGCTGATGCTGACCACGCGGTTCGCGAGCGTACCGATGTCTGGGAGGCTCTCGCAGCCGTTTTGAACTGCGTTGAACTCGTGCCTGTCGAAATTGAAGATGAAAAACACCTGGATCCTGTCACGTGGGAGCAATTCAAATACTCGCGTCTCAATGAGACCGGCAGCGACGACGAAGCTCAACGCATGTTTGCGCGGGACTATGCCGAAATTGAGGGACGCGATTGGACGTGGTATCTCAGCACGGGGGCGTCAGAGGAAGAAGCAAAGGTGCTCTGGCTGCGCCAACGTCGGCGATACGGGATTCCCGTTTCTCCCCTAAATCGCGGCGAATAGATCTAGCCGCGGACCCTAAGTGGGGCGCGCCCTTGTTTTCAGCACGCTTATTCCGATAGCCGAGGATCAGGCTAGCGCGTGCGCCGCCACGCCGAGCTTTGGCAGTACGGACTCCCCTCGCAGTGCGGTGGTGCGTTATCGGGCCGCGGCCATTCCTTCGATGGAATAATCCTCTTGACGGAATAATACCTTGGAAGGTATAATATCATTGTGGCATGGGACGTAGAGTTCACTGACCAGTTTGGGGAGTGGTGGGACACGCTGGATGAGGACGCGCAGACTTCCATCAATGCGATCGTCCTGGTTCTTGAGCAGCTCGGCCCGGCGCTGACGCGGCCGTACGCAGATACCGTAAAGGGTTCGCGCCACGCGAACATGCGTGAGCTGCGAGTCCAACATCAAGGTCGCCCATTCCGGCTGCTATATGCCTTCGACCCACGTCGCACTGCCATCATTCTCGTAGGTGGCGATAAGGGTGGAGACGATCGGTGGTACGACGTGTATATCCCGATTGCAGACAAACTATACGACGAACATTTGCTACACATCGAAAATGAAAAACATCCAAAGGAGGTGCAATAATATGGCTCGCAAGTTCAACGAACTTCGCGCGAAGATGTCGCAAACGGCTCAGATCAAGAGCGAAGCGATGGCGCGTGAGATCTTGGCCCAGCTTCCACTTCAAGAACTGCGTCGCGCGCGCGAATACTCGCAACAGACACTAGCCGATGCAATGGGTGTGCCGCAATCGGCGATCTCTAAGATTGAGCGGCGCACCGATGCGTATGTTAGCACCTTGCGCAAGTATCTTCATGCATTAGGTGGCGAACTCGAAATTGTTGCCGCCTTCCCTGATGGTACGCGCGTTGAGATCGACCAATTCCAAAACATTGGCGAGCCTTCTCCGGAGCTCGTCGACGCATAGTTGATCGAGGGGCCGAAAATCCAAGTCGCAATGCGATGGGCATGTCTTCCGTAAGCCAGCAGATTTATTGTTTTTGCGTTTCTCATGACGCGGGCAATGTATGCAGCTCGTAGCCCGCGGGCAATGCCGTAAGAATGCCGTCGGTTGGATCGAGGACGCCGAGCACCACAACGTCGGTCTTTACGCCTGTCGGCGTCCTGACGAACGCGATCGCCGTAGCGTGATCGCGCTCGGCTCCGAGTGCCCGCCATACGCTGCCATCGACGACCTCCTCAAGATGCTCGTTGAGTGATTCGCTCGTCGACGTGCCACTCGAGGTCTGCGAACTGCCGCCGGTGGAGTGACCGCTGGACCCGTGCGATCGCGATGCCCCCTCGGTTTTGGCGCGCCGAAGGACGACGGATTGCCCGATCAGCTCGCGCGCGAGCTCCCGTGTCGCCTTATCGTCGACCTCGAAAAAGAACTTGTTCGCGAAGTTTGCCACGATCGCGTTGGCGGCGTCACGATCGCCGCCGAGCTGTTTGGTTAGCGCACTGACGCTCGTAATGCCGACCGTCGCGCAGAAATTGGATTCCCGTACGGTATTCCAGGCTTGGACATGGCCGGACGCTGCATAATTGGTGTACTCATCGCAGAGGAGAATCACCGGGTCGAGGAAGCCGACGCGATCCGATGCCGTCCGCTCTCGCGCCATTTGAACGATGCGGCGAAAGACCATCCGGACGACCGTGCCAACCGCGCGCGGATGCTCAGCCTCATCCACCTCGACAAGGATCACGTGGCCTTTCTCAAGGAGGGCAAGCTCGATCCCGTCGGCCGCGCAAAAGGCGTCGCGTACCGGGCCGCGTGCGAAAGGCTGCAACTGCGGAAGCACCGATTGCCGAAGCTCCTCGCCGAGCTTCGCATCGCGCTGCATCAGTGGAAGCACGCGCTCTTTGATTTCGTGGAGCAACTCCCGAAGGGCGCCCGCTTTGCGATCTCCTTTTTGTTCGAGCGAGTCCGCCTGGGCGAAACCGTAGGCGAAGACCGCATCCAAGCGGCGCCCATCGAGGGAAATAAGCTTGAGGAGCGTCGGAAGCGTATCGGCGACTTCGAGATCGTATGCCTCGCCGCCGGGTGTAACGTCGCCTTTCTCGTCTACTGCCGGCGGAACGTGAATCAGCGCCGGAGCAAGAGCCTTGGCGATTTCGATGAAGCCTTCAACAAACGCCGAGGGGCCGTGCCGCCAGAAATCGGAGTTCGCTGAACCGAGTCCGTCCTGTATCGCATCGCCGATCGACTCGTGCGTCATCCCAGCTAGGATGTCGATATGCTCTCGGCCTGCCCCAATGCCGACAACGTGAATCTTTTCCTTCGACCGGAAAGCCTCCGCGATCGCGTAGCAGTCCTGGGTCGCGCGGCGTTTGGTCACAAAAACCAGCGCTCCAGCCCGCGGAGATGACTGCAGTCCCCAATAGAAATCGGAATAAATCTTCGAGCGGGTCTTCGATGAGCCGGGTGAACCTATGGCAAGAGTGCCGCGCCGCGCGCTTTGTTCCCCGTAGAGCAGTAACTCGCCACGGCGCGGAGCGCCGACGGCGAGATTGCGGTCGTGGAAGACGCCGCGAGCCGCGCCGCCGCAGAGGAAAAGCTCGCCCGCAAGGGCCTGGTGCTGAGATCGATTACTGCTCGATATGCGCGATCTCGAGATGAAAAAGACGAGCAGCTGATATGCCCAGTACAATCCCCCATAGACACCCACTATGAACGCGTACGCCGTTGCAAAGCAGAGGATAGCGGTTGCTGTGATATCGATATCAGGTACGTTCGATTCTAGCCAGGCTTGCAACGAAGGGACATGCATGGCAAAGAACACGATCGCGCCGACCCAGAAGTACATCGGTTTCGAGACTAAGGCGTGAGTGAACGTATAACCGAATCCGCGAAGCAGGAGGCCCATTGGCGTCAGCATGTTTCCGAGTAGTAAGACAGCGCCGCAAACAAACATGGCCACTTCGGCCGTAGAGCCGCGGCCGCCATGGAGCACCGAGAGAACTGCGGGAAGCGTATACCGCAACCCGAGCATCCCGGCGATAACTGCGCCGACGGGATCGAGCAGCTGGAGCGTCAGAAGCGTTGCCTTCTCTTCGGCTTCGCGTTTGAGTAAGGAGTTTGTCACGGGTGGCTCCGATCATAAAGGCGGGCGTCGTGGAAGCCGCTGCGATAGCCAAGGTCTTGGCCGTAGCCGATCGCGACGTGGTATGTCCCCCATATCGAGAGACAGCTGCTTATGACACCGAGTGCGAACGCGAAGATCATCGATGCGGCCGGCGTAGCGGCACGCCTGCGCATGAAATCACGAATGGACGTTTCCAGGATACGCATCGCGCGCGTAGCTTCGTGCTCGACGCGGCGGACGCCACTGGCGATCGCTTCAGCTACGCGATCATTATCGGCGAGCTTAGCGCCCACGTCGCCTGCAATGCGCGACACTAGCGCGTCATCGCTCGCGACCCGCTGCAAGTTCGGCGTAATACGTTCGATGCGTAAGGCTGCATCTGAGGCCGCCTGCTTTAGTTCTGTTGTGCAGCGGTTTGCCTCTTGAGAGGCGCGCCGCACCTCGCTCAGCAGCAGCCAGGTTGGATCGTTCTCGGGTATGCCGGTTTTTTCGGCGGCACGCCGCGCTGCGAGTTCGTCTTCGGGAGCGAGCGACGCGAGATAGAGCTCGCGCGCGGTCTCCGGCGCGCGATTATTCACGACGCCACCAAGTGATTCGGAACGGCGCCATCAAGATCGAGCGACGAGCCGCGGCATGCTTCGGACATCGCGGCCAGGTACATCTTCATACGTGTTGCACCCAGGCGGCCCAGGCGCTCGACGCCTACGTCGCCGGCCGCAGCGATGAGCCTGATTTGCTCTGCGTCGACTTGGGCGAGTAGCCGCGGCGCGAGGCAGGGGAGAAAAATCGTCTCGGCTCCGACGTGCTCAGCCAGATCGCGCGTCGCGCCGTAGCGTCGCGTCCCGCCATACTCGATACCATCGTAGATGACGAAGTCGTCGATATCACCGAAGCGGCCGTTCTTTACGATAACGACCCGCGCGCCCGTGCCTGCGAAGGCATTGAGCGTCACTTGGGCGGTCACCGTCTCGGCAATCATGACGCCGATCGGGTTGACAACGACGAACTCGCGCCCGCTGTCAGTCACAGTCTTCACGAGCGCATCTACGGTGTCGTCGCCGAAGGTGCGGAGCAGGTCATCAATGCGCCCTCCGGGCACGTCGATCAGGACGTCGTCGATGTCCGCGCGGTAGCAGTCATCGAGCCATGAAGGCCCGCTATGCTTGTCGTTCAAATCGAACGTCCTGATCGCTTCATCGTAGACCGCAAACGTGCCGGTGGCCGCGTCGAGGTCCCATGCGGCTACCGTCCGACCATGTTGGGGCAGCAGATCGTACGTGAGTTTCGCGAGGTGAGTCTTGCCGGAGCCGCCCTTGGGCGCCGTCATCACGATGACGCGCCGGGCGATCACGGCTTCAACCCCTTGGCGCCGAAGCATCCGTCATTTTTAGCGGTCGTCGCCGCTTGCGCTATTTGAGCTACGGCACGAACGCGGGCGGTCGGCACCGCCGCTTCATCGCCGCGCGCCAGCTTTCGTTTGCGGTGCTTCGCTCTGCCGCCGCAAACCGCGCGCAGCAGGTCCGCACTCACCTTCTCGCCGCCCGCTGAGAGTTCGCGGGCTATGGCCCGCCAAGAATGGCCGCGCGCGTGCAGCGCAAGGAGCCGTTCGCGTACCTCGGATAACTGCGCGCGTTTGCTGTTTAAGGGACGCTGCGGACCAAACGATTCGAGTCGGTCGAGGATCGCTTTTAGTTCAGCTGCTGTCATGGTTGCCATCACTTCTCCTGGTCATCGTGAAGCCTCAATCGGGGTTGACCAATCGCGGCACTCCCATACTCTAGCAAAGTGCTAAAAGCCATGCGTCTCACTCCGCGCGCACTAATTGAGACGAAACGTCTCACTCTGCGTGCGTACACTGGGACGCACGCCAGAGCGCCGTCGTGCAACAATCATTCGGAACCGCAGCAGACCGATAAGTGAGGATGCAGGATGGTGCCCAAGGGCAAGACGATTTCGAAAACGCGTGCTAGCAAGGGTAGTCGTCACGGCGGCCGTGTCGTGCTATCACTTGATGTGGAAGAGCGTGTGCGAGACGCGCTAAGAGAGCGAGCGGCGCTAGCTGGCGTCTCGATGGCAGAGTACCTTGGTAACGCGCTCGCGCGGCCCGGGCGCTCGTACGCGACTACCGCCGTGGAGATCGCGCAACCGCTGGCGCAGGTTTCCTATCGCATCATCCAGGCTACCGATGCTCTCAAGTGCGGCAATGTTGGCGGTGCAATGTCCGAACTCGACGCAGCAAGACGAATCGTTTCGGAAGCGTTGGTTCCACTGCGACGTCGGCACGACGAAGAGGGTCGGGCGAATGATCGACGCCGCGGTGGAGGCTGGAGCGGATAGAAATGGTTGGCAAGCTTTGTGCCGCGCCAGCCCGTGGCGGCAGCGCGTCTGGCCTCATCGAGTATCTCGTTGGTTACGCGATCAGCGAAAAGGGCGCGACCCGCGAGGAAATATCCGAGGCGCTCGACGCCGTGTACGTCGAGGCTGAGGCGCGCGCCGATCTTGGTGTCGACTTAGTGTGGAGTCCGGAGGCCGGGGGCGGCACGCGGCCGTCTTCGGTTCTGGTGAGAAACTGCGCGGCATTTTCGACAGCAAGTCTTGAGTTCGACGCGGATGCGGCGCGCAATCCCGGCGTTCGAACGGGCGCTATGCATTTTGTCTGGTCGTGGAATACGCAAGAGAGCGGCAAGCTTACTGATGAGCAGGTTCACACGTACGTTGGCGAGGTGTTGGCGAAGCTCGATCTCGGCCACCATCGATCGGTTTCGGTCGTTCATCGCGACACGGAGAATCTTCACGTACACGTTGCCGTAGGTAGCGTCGATCCGCGACTTGGTTTAGCGTATGATCGCACCGGTTTGCATCGGCGTATGGCTTGGGCCGAGCGGCAAGTGGAGCTTGACCACGGCCTCGTTCACGACCACGGGCTTGCGGTGGTACAAGATGCAGGTCTTGAGACGGCGCACGTACGCTGGGCTGACGTGCATGAACTCGCGGCGTGGCGCGCGGACCGGAAAGAGGAGCGACTCGCCCGACAAGAGCGCCGTACGTTCGAGGGCTATCGGCAACGGGACGGCACGTTCGAGCGCTACGTCGATACGACGGTCGGCCCCCGTTTCCAGGTCGCGCTGGATCTGTCACGCCAACGTGGCCGTGCTCCGGATTGGGCGACGCTGCATGCGGTCGCCGCTCGTTACGGCTGCGAGCTCGACACCGACCCACAAGGCCGAGCAATGGTGCGCGACGTTGGCGTTGGCGAACTGCGGCTCACGCATGATGAAGAACGGCGAGAATTCCGCCGGGGGCTCATGGCGCAGGGAATCGAAGCTGGCGAGATTGAGCAGCGCGTTGCTGAACTTCGCTCCGAACACGTTAAAACAGAGGCGCGCGAGCGCTTATGTAAGCGTGAAGAGGGCGAGGTTGTAGCCCTCGTTACCGTGTTGCGTGACGCGCTTGCGGACATGCCGCGATTTCAGAGCATCGACGAGTCCGAGCGCGAAGTCATCGAGAGAATTGGCAGCGAACCCGAAATTGTGCTCCGGAACGTAACGGCGCAAAGCAGTACGTTTAAGCGCGAAGATGTTGATCTGTGGCTGGCGTCAAGGATTTCGGATCCGTCCGAGATAGAGAGGCTTGGCGATCGCGTCGTGCGCCACGACTCTGTGCGCGTGCTTTCAGCGAACACCGCACAGGCATTGATGACGACGACCGAGGTCTTGGCGATCGAGGATCGTCTCGACAGCGATGCGCGGGCACTCGCAGCGACGGGATCTGGCATAACTGCAACCGACATTGAGCGCGCGATCGCGGCGTACGAAACGCAAGAGTCGGCAAAGCGCGGAAATCCGTTCGCGCTTTCCGGCGAACAACGAGATGTGCTGACGACCTTGTCGCGAGGATCGCTGGTTGTAATGGATGGTTTGCCTGGCGTCGGAAAGACCACGATTCAGGGAGCGGTACGAGTCCTCGGTGAGCAGACTGGCAAACAGGTCGTCGGGCTTACGCTATCTCAAGCAGCCGCCGAACGCCTTGAATCGGAGGCTGGCTTTAAGTGCGTCAACACCGCGCGCGCGCGGATCCTCGAAGAAGGCCGCGAGCGCGTGATTCCGCAGGCCGGTATCGTTGTCGTCGACGAGGCCGCAATGGTCGACTCGCGTGCGAACGCTCGTATCTTGGAACTTGCTCGGGAGCGGGACTGCGTAGTTATTGAAATCGGCGATGTGCGACAACTCCAACCGATCGACTTCGGCGCGTCGTTCCGCATTGTTCGGGAGGCCGCCCAGGCAGCCAGTACCTACGGCGAGCTTCGCGATATCCAACGACAACGACGAGAGTGGCATAAGGACGCCGTCGTCAAGCTCGCCGATGCGATCGTCGAGCGCGACGACACGAAGCGATTAGCACTTGTTCGCGACTCCCTCAAGTCTCTCGACGAACATGGCGCGATCACGTGGGTTTCCGATCGAGATGAGGCAATCGACGCGGCGGTTACGTTGGCGCGCCATCACCAGGCCGATGGTCGCGATACAATTACGCTTGCCTCCGATAAGGACAGCGTCCGCCACATCTCTGAAGAGTATCGTCGTAGAGAAGGGCGACAGGGCGTTGGGCTGCGCTACGTTACCGCCGGAGGGATGCGTGAGTTCACAACTGGCGATAGATTGATGTTCCTTGAGAACAGTTTAGGAAAGCACGGTCTTGGAGTCCGCAATGGCGATCGCGGCGAGGTGATACAGACGAAGCGCAACCGTATCACTGTACGCATCGACGGAGGCAGAGACCGCGTCGTGTCGTTTGCGCCCGGTGCATACCGAGCGTTCGACTACGCGAATGCGAGCACCGTTCACAAGGCACAGGGGGCAAGCGTGGAGGCGGCAGTCTCCGTGGTCGATCGTAGCGCTTCGGCCGAGTTGTTATTCGTGGCGGCCAGCCGATCAAAGGATACGCTGGACATCGTTGTCCCGCGCAGCGCCTTCGGGAATATCGATGATCTCGCCGAGCATATTTCGGAACGCATTTCTCTCAAGACCACAACGCGTAGCTATGACGAACTCTTGGATCGAACGGGCGGCAAGGACACGATCCGGGTGCGCAACATCGAGGCCCAGCGGGAAGTCGCGCCGCTGCGCAGAGTCTACGAAGGCGAGGTGATCGAACCAATGCGGGCGGTGGCGAGCGACCGCATCGATGCCACGCGAGAAGCCTACCGGGAGCGAAAGCGCGAGATTGCCGGCTCCGGCCTTTCTATCGAAGAGCGCCTCGACGCGAACCGCGAGGCGCTGCGCTCGATGCGAAGGGCGGTCGCGTCCGTTTATAGGGGGCTGCAGCCGCAAGTGTTTGGTGAATGGCTACAGGAGCGTGAAGAGCTACGAGAGCGAATGAGGGAGTCCGGTGTGGGCCGTTCTTCCGAACAACATCGGAGCCAGCAGCACGATCGCGAAAGATCCAAAGAGCGTTTTGAGGGACCGTTCTCGCGTGCGGCGCAGAGCCTGTCCGGGCAGATTGAGATCGAACGATAGAAGCCCAAGCTTATGCCTCTCTGTGGCCCGGGAGCGTCTGAGCGACATGAGGATGAGCGAAAGTTGGCTCAGGCACCAAAGCCGAAGCGCAAACGCAGGTAGCGGTGCTCCGAAGGCGCACGATAAGCGAACAAGAGCCTCATCGTGATATGTCGACGATCGAACACGTAGGCCTGACATCATAGTTGCTGCGACCGCACGAGTGTTGACGTGGAAATGAAGATCACTATACCTGGGCCGAAGCCGCCAGCCAACGCGGTAAGCGTGTGCGATGAAATCAGGAAATTCTATCCTCGTGCGTTGCTTCTCGTCTTAGCAGTCCGACACAAAGGCGTGCTTGAGAACGTGAGAACAGTCGTGCTGTTTGGCACTGGACGTTTGCGAGTGCAGCCCGACAAGACGGTCGTTGATCGTCCGAAGACGTCGCGTATTCTGCTATATCGGCACATGATAGAAAATTCGGCCGATGCCGACGCCTTCGTTGCGGCCGCGCGCTCGGGAACTGTAAATCTTCCTTCGTCGCCTTTTTACGTCAAATATCGATTAGATTCGTGGTGGGAAGGCTTTTTGCCGCAGTCAAGCACAGACGGCAGTGAAGGGCCGTCTGGCACGGTTTCGGTTTGGCGGCGGAGGCGTCAGGCCACGACACCCATGGTATTAGGCAAACCGGTTACTCGCACGACCATCGTTTCAATTCTAGAAGCGTTGCCGGAGACATCTGAGTATGACTGGGCTCTGCTTGACCCGTCTGCCGACGCATCGGCCCTAGATGGCCTCGATGAACTTTATCCGATACCGGTCTCTCTTGGAATAAATCATCAAGGGAACGCCCTGAACGCCGTTGTTACCGATCCTGACGGATGGCTTCCTCAATTCAAGAACGCGTCCATACGTGTAGATGGCTGGCGCTTCGATTTGAGGCAACGCTCGGCTACGATTGCAATTCCCGGTCCTGGCAACTATTCGATTGCACTACATGAGCCGTTTACGGAAGGGACCCTTGAGGCTGAAGGGATTCCCTTGGATTCTTTTGCGGTGACGTATTTTGGGATAACACAATCGGTTCCCCCGATTTCGGGAGGTTCGCTACCTAGCGTGTACGACTTAGCGGCACTTGCCAAACGCGTCCGCGAAAGTAAGGATAAGAAGGGCCTATTTATCACTGATTCAAGCGCGCGGGGAGGTGCTCCGATCGCAAGCGATGTTCAAGATTTGATAGCCGCTAAGGTTTCCAAGCACGCCCCAACGACCGTTGATGTCATTGACACATATGTCGTCGACGCAACCGCGATTCGCATGATTGCAGGTGCTTTGCCAAAAGGTTCCGTGATACGCGTTGCCTGCAATAAGCCATCCGCTGACGGCGACTTCCCCGCTCTTGAGGTGGCGACCGGAGTAAGGATTCTACGTTACAAAATCCCTGGCAGCCACATGGTCCATGACAGGTTTATGCGCATTGGCGACACTGTCTGGCTCTCAGGTGGGTCATTCAAAGATCTTGGCCAGCGATATTCTGTCATTGCGGAACTAACGGACCTTACCGTTGCACACATGGTTTCCGCGATGTTCGACCTCTGTTACAGGGGCCGAATAATGGCGAAGTCCTCATGACGATTTCAGACATTCTTGCATCAACGCCCAATTGGTTCGGCAACGGAGCATCGCCGATACCGGACGACTTTGATAAGCAATCGGAACAGGTTAGGGACGCGGTAGCGTCAATTCGCTGGCAACCTGGCAACTTGGAAGCCCTAAGGCTTCTTGCTTTAGCTCACTACGTCGGCGCCCTCAGTGAGTCGGATATTGCGCAGCGATTGACCGGTGATAACCAGGCACTCGCTGGCGATGTTCTCGCGCTTCCGAGCGGAGCAAATACTACTTCAGACGAGTCCATGGACCAAATCATAAATGCCGATCTCAACGGATATCCAGATAGACGTATTAGGTCAGCGAATATCGATGAAGGCTGGCTTGCAACCGTTCTTGAGTTGCTGATCGAAGTGCGTCCGGCCGCCGTGGAGCTCGTTCTTGCACGCGACTGGCCAACTAGCTTCACGCTTCGATGGCTCTTGCATCGTTGGCTTACTCCGGAGCAGAGCCAGCGTTTCGCGAGCGTACTGATGGTTGCGATCGATGCGCGCAAATGGAGGGCGGCGGCGGCACTTCTTGCCGGGGTTGCACGGTCCGCGGTGCTCAATGATACTGTTGTCCCCGAATTTGACGGGTCGAACGCCGCAGTGCTTGTTGTGGCAGGCCTTGTGCTATCACAGCTTGCACGAATGAGACTGGAGAATCGGGTCCGCGCCAACATCGATGCGGCGATGCGCTTTGAAAACTTGACGGAGAGCATTGCATCAACTGTCGCTTCGAAAATCAATTCTGAAAGCGACGCCGCTTCCCTAGAGCGTGCTAGGACAGGCGATGAAGCGGCCCTTCTCGGAATTCTTCTGGGAACCGTCGGGTCGACAACGAGTACGTTGAGCGCGAGGGGGAAAGCCGTTCTGAATGAGTTCTTCCGTGAATTGAAAGGGGCGGGGGTAATCTTGGATGACGAGGGTCTGCCCTATTTATCGGCACCTGTACTTCCCGACCTTGTCACGATCTGGAAGCAGATTGGTGGAGATAGCACTCTGTTCCGAGAGCTTGAGGCGCGTCTTCACTTCGATGAATATGCCTATCAATTTGCATTCGGCCACTACTTGACCGACCGTCGTCGCGCTATCTGCCTGGCCGCGCTCGGCGCCGAAGGGGGTACTTTACAGTCGGATGATCTGCTCCTCGCAGAATCTCGTGATTTAGCGGCGCGTTTGCATGCATTGCCCCCCGGAGCCGTCCAGGTTTTTGACGACGTCACTATTGCGAGACTCGCCGCCATGAATGTAGTCCCACCGACGTCCTGAAAGACGGCGTCCTGTTTTCTCCCTATCTTAGGGCTCGCCGAACGATTCGCTGCCGTCGTGTATTCCCCGAAGATAAGCAGATGCTGCAGAGTTGCGGGGAAACGGGGGGAGCATCTGATAGCGGCCCAAATAGGATGGCCCTATGTGGAATCCCGGTTACGATCGACGTGATGGTCTCGATGGCTGGTAGTGCGGACCAAGCCGCGACGATCGCGGATTTGTTGCGATTCGTGATGCCATCGGTTCTCGCTGGCACAAAGCCAACGTGGCCCCCGGATGCCTTCGCACTTGCCGCGTCTGTACTAAAACGGAGCGGCGCATATACCGAGGTGGCTAACAAATGGCCCCCAAGCGCGTATCGTCCTCGCGGGTCGTGGCACGGGCGCATAGAAGCGCTTGCAGACCAGTGGCGTAAGACTTGCATTCGAAAGCAACCGTGGCCGGATCAGGTTGACAAGTGGTGGGGTGTTGTCCTCGCTAGTCGAGACCTAGCGCTCGAACTAATCGTCAAGAAACGCCAACTCGTAGTAGCGTTGGTCGGAATCGTCGCCGCCTCTGATCACGCGTGCTTCAACGCTGGGTTCTTGTTACTTGGCGAAGGCGATAAATTCGATGATCGAACGGTTAGGAATCTTTCTATCCGTCAGAGTTTGTGCGAAGGTGTGGACTCGACACGTGCAATCGTTTTGCCAAAGTGTCATAATCCGCTCACGGGGATGACTCTTCGATCCCTGACGCACAATCTGGCCTTGTGGAATACGCCAGAGGTTGCTCCAATCTGGGAGCAAATTGGGCGAAGGCGTATCGAACCCGGAATGAACATCTTATTGCTACCATGGCCGCTGGTTGTGGCGCCAAATGCTTTTCGGCCCGTTGACGTGCACCTGGGGCTGACCCTTTCTGATGACACGGGTTTATTCGCATATGACATGCCTGGTGCCGAACCCGATGTTCAGAAAATCAAAGCGCTGATTGACGCTGCTAAGGATCTGGTAGGCGATGTCGATGCTATCGTGTTTCCTGAACTGAGTATGACACACGCGGATTTCATGGCCGTACTCAAAGTTATCGACGGACCCCTATTGATCGCCGGAGTCGGAACAGCCCAATCGGGACGTGAATATGGCGCAAATGAAGTCGCAGTAGCGGTCGATTCGCCCCAAGACGCCGAACCGTTTCTACAAAGTAAACATCATAGATGGAGGATGGATTCGCCGCAACTAGCGCAGTATGGCGTCGGCCACGCGATGACCGAGAAGGTTGCCTGGTGGGAAGCCATACGAGTCGAAAGCCGCGAGTGCAGATTCTTTAGTTCGAGCGAGTGGCTCACGTTTTGTGTACTGATCTGCGAAGACCTCGCGAGGCAAGACCCTGTTGCGGAACTAGTGCGAGCGGTCGGTCCAAATCTTGTCATTGCGTTGCTGCTGGACGGACCGCAAATACCTGACCGGTGGTCGGCTCGTTACGCCACTGTTCTTGCCGAGGACCCGCGTAGCTCAGTTCTTACGTTGACCTGCGCCGGCATGGTCGATCTATCAAGGTTTCAGCACGGGGGCGGCCCACGCAGCATCGGGCTCTGGAAAGACGCATACTCAAAGGCTACACAGATCGTACTGGAACCCGGATCGGACGCAATCGTGTTAAAGTTAACGAGAGAGATGGCAAAAGAATGGACAGCTGATGGGCGGCATGACTACGAGGCTACGGGCTACTTGAAGTTGAGCGGCATCTATCAGGTCGCGTCCAAGGGGGCCAGTGAGGTACGTCGCAAGAAGCCTGTTGGAAGCAAGGCCAAGAGTCGAAAACCATGACCAACATTAAGATCGCTCCAAGCGATATGTCAAAGCTACGCGTCATTGCGTACCTGGAATCTCGCGGAGAAGGCGACTACGCAAGGGAAATCGCTGGCGTAATCTCTGGGAAATTGGCGCGCGACGTGGCCGATATACTCATTGCTGGCGGCAAGTCGCAGAACCGGCTGCTGGCGGATTTTGCCGAGGAGCTCCGTGGATCCGTCGACGTGGGTCCGAAGAGCCATCGCTGGTATATCGAGCCTACTAAAGACGGGAGCTTCGCGGTCAAGAAGGGCGGGGCGAAAAGAGCCAGCGCCATTGGTCACACGCAAACTGAAGCCATCTCCATAGCCCGTGAAATGGACGCGAGCGCACCCATTCATGTCGAGCGCGTCAGATCTACGAAAACCGGGACAAGGGATAAGTGGCGTAAGCCCTAGGCTAGCCCTGCCACTTCAGCATCGAACGTTAGCGATATTACGCTAACGAGAAAGGTGGCGCTATTTATGTCGCCCTTTGCTCTTGGCTCGGCTATTGCGATAGAAACGAAGATTCGCCGCGCGCTTTCTGCACAGGTCGCTGTGGAAACGTTGATCGCTGCGCGTCTTAACGAAGAATGCATTGCACTCCCCACATCGGCCAACCGCTGTAGTCCAATCCGATCTATTAGTTGAATGCATTTCGGTAAACACATAGAGGTACTCCCGTGCCCAAAATGCCTCCGGCGTTTCAGTAAAACAAATTCGGCGGCCGTCGTCTGAGACATCATAGCGAGCATCGGCAATCAACCTTCGGACATCTTCCGCAACGTTGTCGCCCTCGAATTTTCTCTCGAGCAAGTGCAGCACCGTCGTCACGAACTGCCTTAGACGCTCAGGCGTCACGGCAGCAATGACGTCAGCGTCTTCATCCTTGTGAATGCTGGCGGCCCAATCTCTCAGAAACGCAACCTGCTGCTCGGCGGGGTCGGATCCGGCCGTGAAGGGCGCAAGCTTTCGTCCGAGATCCCACCAGCTATCCGCTACGGCGGTGGCCAGCCATGGGTCAAAATCTTGCCGACGCTCGTCCATATCGTTTGGTTCCATGTAAGTCGCCTTATTATAGCTTTACTTAGCTATGCCGTCTAGGGTACCATCATCGCGATAGGAGCCGGCGAAGCTGCCGGATGAGAAAAATTGGCCAAAAACAAGAACCACTGGTATATCGAGCGAGGCGACGACGGG
>Ga0307373_10005181_pt1 | contig 21498 bp, 21 predicted proteins | sample OX2MG_FD_202534 | JGI IMG/M metagenome (GOLD analysis project Ga0307373, IMG submission 202534) | Soil microbial communities from Risofladan, Vaasa, Finland - OX-2 | ecosystem: Environmental > Terrestrial > Soil > Coastal area > Acid sulfate soil | place: Finland: Risofladan, Vaasa | collected...
CGGCCAGCGCCAGCGCTCGCGCGCCGAAAAAGCCGAAAGACCGGACGGCGAAAAGCGCGACGAAAGGCAATTGGCCAGACCCTGACCATGGGCTGCGAGCCACGCGGTTCAGCCCGCTCACGCAAATTACGGCGAAAGACGCGCCGCGGCTGGGCAAAGTGTGCGACTACGCGTTTCCGGAGAAACAGACGTCTGAGACATCGCCGGTGGTGTGGGACGGCGTGTTGTACGCGACCAGCGCGCACGATACGGTGGCGCTCGACGCCTCCACGTGCAAGGTGAAATGGCTGGAGAAGTGGACGCCGCGCGGGCCCGAGCCGGACCATACCGACAGGAATCGCGGCGCGGTATACGCCGACGGAAAGATCGTTCGGGGCACGCCGGACGATTATCTGATTGCGATGGACGCCAAGGACGGCCGCATCGTGTGGGCGCGGCAGATCGCCGACCCGCGCAAGGGCTACTTCATCAGCATGGTGCCGCTGGTGCACGGCGGGCTCATCTACGTGGGGCCGGCGGGCGCCGAGTGGGCCAGCAGCGGATGGGTGGGCGCATACAAGCTGAGCGACGGCTCGCCGGTCTGGAAGTTCCACATCGTGCCGCAGGGTGGCGAGCCCGGGGCGGAGACCTGGGGGCCGGATCCGGCCGCGCGCACGCACGGCGGCGGGAATTTGTGGACCGAGCTCACCTTCGATACGAAGCGGGATCTGCTGTACGTGCCGGGCGGAAACGCCGCGCCGGACCTCTATAGCGTGGGCAGGCCCGGCGCGAATCTGTACACGAACTCGATCATGGCGCTCGACGGGCAAACCGGGCGTCTGGTCTGGTATCACCAGTTCATCCCGCACGATACGCACGACTACGACCAGACGCACGCCGGTCCGCTCTTCGAGACGAAGATCGACGGTGAACTGCGGTCCGTTGTCGCCACCACGGGCAAGAACGGCATATTGAGCGTTCTCGATCGCCATACGCGCAAGCTGATCTACAGCGTTCCCTTCGCCACCCAACTCAACAACCAGGCCGAGCTGACCACCACGCCCGTGCACGTCTGCCCGGGCCCGCTCGGCGGACAGTTGTGGAGCGGCAGCGGCTTCAACCCGCAGCTGAACCTGATCGTGGTGCAGAGCGTCGAGTGGTGTGCGACCATGGCGGCGGCCACCGCCAAGCCCAGCGCCGAGCACGCCGAGGCTTACGGGGAATATTGGGGCGGCATGCACAAGGTCGACCCTTGGCCCGAAGCGCACGGGCGGGTGACGGCCTTCGATGCCTCGACGGGGAAAATGGTCTGGCGCCACCCGACGCCCCAGCCCATGGTCGGGGGGCTGACGCTGACGGCGAGCAACCTCGTGTTCACCGGAGAACTGAACGGCGATTTCGACGTGATGGACGCGCGGACCGGGAAGATGCTTTACCAATACCCGTTGCACAATGCGGTGCAGGGGGGGGTGATCACCTATCTGGCGGGCGGCTCCCAGTATGTGGCCGTGGTTTCCGGAGGCGGCGGGGTGTACGGCCGCATTCGACCCAATATCGGCGACGTTACCACGCTGTCCGTCTTCGGGCTGCGGAACCGCGGCCAGTAGCGGGATCGGTTTTTTTCGCCGGGCTCGAACGTGCGCAGCCCGTAATCCGAAAAACATCGGCTGTGGCTGCCCATCAGAGAGTCTTGAGAGCGCCGTTTTCGATCTAGCCTAAGCGGCCTGCGCGAGCAGGAGGGAAACCTGTTGACTGCGCGGCGGCAACGGGCGAATCTGCCGTCAACGGGAACGCGAAGGCCATGGTCCTGTTCCCTCCCGCGCCTCGAAGCGAACTCGCTGCAAGTAGGTCCGAATATCCTCGATCAGTTCTTCGGCCGTCAGGCCGTTGGGGGCGCCGCGGCAAGCGGCCATGAGCTGGAAGACGCAGGCGCACTTCTGCTAGGATTCGAGGGCACGCACGATGGGCTCAAGCTGTCGCCCCATCCGCCGCACGCGCGTCAGGAGCCTTCCCTGTTGATTGGTCGTGAGAGCCACTAGGCAGTAAGTCGCTCGTTTTTTTGCCGGCTGAAAAAAGCCGGCGCAGCCAAACGAGCGTATGGGTCGCGCGGGTTCGACGATGCCTGCGTTTTTTTCGCTCCCAAGGCCCGCCACCCGGGAGGCAAGCAACCGTTGCAGCACATTCTGCCCCGGCAGGGGCTCGATATAGGCTCGATACTCACATACTGCTTCCTGCTCGGTCTGCTTCACGGGATTCTGCCCGACGAACATACCTGGCCCATCACCTTTAGCTACGCGATCGGCAGCGGCAGCGGCACGCGAGGGATGCGCACGGGCCTTTGTTTCGCCGGGGCGTTCACGGTTCAGCGGATGATCTTGTCGGAACTTTCCTATCTGGCGCTCGCGCCGTTCTTGCGATCGCCGTCTGTGAACTCGGCCGTTTACATCGTCGTGGGCGCAGCGATGTCGCTGGCGGGCTGGCTGCTAACAGGCAAGAAGCGCTACGGCCATTTCCATCTGCTCGGTCATCACCACGGATCGCCGGAAGATATGGAACAGGCGCCGGCGGTGCTGAAACGCCACCACACCGCAAATCGCGAAGGACAATCGCTCCCGATGCGATGGACGCTGATCCACGGTTTCATTGCCGGTTTCGGCGTGGGAGGATTCGCGTTATTCGTCAATGCAGTTGCCGCGCCGGCGATGCCGAGCGCGTGGTTAGGCTTTTTGCCCGGGCTGTTCTTCGGGTTGGGAACGATCGTGACGCTAGCGGCGGTGAGCGCAGCGTTCGCCCTTGGCATGCGGTTTGTGCGCGGTCTCAACGAGGAAGACGTAAGGCGCTTTGGCGCCCGCGCCGGCGGGAGGATGTTGTACTCCGGCGGCTTTTTGTTCATGGGTGCAGGGATTGCGATGGCCGCGGGGCTCGGCCGTTCTTGGCCGTTAGATATGGGATACGCTGTGATCGCGCTGTTCGTCTTCGTGGTCGCTATTCCTGCGCTCGTCCACAGCTGGAGGGAGGTAACCGGAAAGGGCATGAAGGCGCCGAGCGAGCCAGGGGGAGGGGATGCGAGCTAGCCGGAATGACGTTCCTGGTCTCCAATCGAGGCGCGAAGGCCCTCGGCGATGGCCGTTGCCCAGCGGACGACTTCGGATTCGTTTTCGGCCTCGACCATGACGCGGACCAGCGGTTCGGTGCCCGAGTAGCGGAGGACGATGCGATTCGGCTCGCCGAGCGCGGCGCGGGCCTGCTGGAGGAGCCGGGAAACCTTGGGCAAAGAATCGAGAGGCGGTTTGCGCTTGACGGGAACGTTGATCATGCGTTGCGGGTAGAGAACCAGTCCCCGGGTCAGATGCTCGAGCGAATCGTCGCGGACGACGGCAGCGGCGAGCTTGAGGGCCGTCGCCAGGCCGTCGCCGGCCGGTCCGTCATCCAGGAAAATCACGTGGCCGGAGGGTTCGCCGCCCAGATTGGCGCCGCGGCGCAGCATTTCTTCGAGGACATAGCGGTCGCCCACGGGGACGCGAATCAGGGAAATTCCTTTCCCAGCCAGGGCGCGTTCCAGGCCGAGATTGGTCATCGAGGTGCCGACAACCACCCCGCCTTTCAGCCGCCTCGCCGCTTTCCACGCTCGCGCCATGAGATACAAAACGCCGTCCCCATCGACAGCCCGTCCCGAAGCGGTGGAAAAAATAGCCCGGTCGGCGTCGCCATCGAAGGCGACGCCCAGGTGGGCGCCTTTTTCGACCACGGCGCGGCACATCGCCTCGGGATGGAGCGAGCCGCAGCCGGCGTTGATGTTCTGGCCGTTGGGCGCGGCAAAAAGGGTGATGACGCGGGCGCCCAGCGAGGCGAAGAGTTCCGGTGCCAGCCGGCTGGCGGCGCCGTTGGCGCAGTCGAGAACGACCGATAGCCCGTCGAGCCGGGCTTGGCCATCGGCTCGCGCGCGCAACAGATCGAGATATGCGGTGGCGAATTGCCGGTTGGCCGTGAGAAGGGGTCCGCTGTCCGCAGCGGCGACGGAATCGGCGCCGGGCGGCATGGCGCGGTTTGCGCCGAGGATTTCCGCTTCGATCTGATCCTCGATCAGGTCGGGAAATTTCATGCCGCTGAAGTTGAAAAGCTTGATTCCGTTGTCGGTGAACGGATTATGGGAAGCGGAAATGACCACCCCGGCCGCAAAGCCCCCCGCCCGCACGAGGGCCGATACGGCCGGCGTCGTGATCACACCGGCTGAAACAGGCCTTACCCCGGCCGAAATCAGTCCGGCGGCCAGAAGCGCGGACAGATGCGGTCCCGATTCGCGCGTATCCATGCCGATGAGCACGCGCAGGCTCCCGGCCGGATCCTGCCGGGCCACGAATTCGCCGAGCGCGCGCCCGGCGGCGTAAATAGTTGCGTCGTCGAGCGGAAAGCGGCCGGGGACGCCGCGAATTCCATCGGTGCCGAAGAGTTCTCGTTCCATAAGCGAAAGGCGATTGTAACGTGCGGCGAAGGGAATCCGAAGAAGCGGCCCCGGGATTTGCGTCCCGGGCGCGGAGCGGTTCAGACGCCGGCGGCGGCCCGCAGACGAGCGACGCGGTCGGCCAGGCCGTCCGGTTGCTGGAAGCAGCGGATGGCGGCCAACCCTGCGGCGCCGGCGGCGATGCATTCGGCCGCATTTTCAGGGGAAATTCCGCCGATGGCGATGACCGGAATCTTGACCGCGCGGCAGACGGCGGCCAGGCGGCCCGTTCCCTGGGGCGCGCCGTAGGCGAGTTTCGAGGGAGTGGCAAAAACCGGGCCGAAAAAGATGTAATCGGCCCCGTCGGTTTCGGCCGCACGGGCCGCGTCGAGCGAGTGGCAGGATTTGCCGATCCGAAAGTGCCCTGTGGCGCGCTCGCCGGGCCAGGCGCGCACAGCGGCAACGGGCAGCCCTTCCTCGCCCAGATGCACGCCGCCGGCGCCGGCGGCCAGGGCCACATCCAGCCGGTCGTTGACGAGGACTTGCGCCGGGGCCGCCCGCGTCCGAATCCGCGAAACCAGTTGAAGAAGAGGGCCGCCGGCCAGATCCTTTTCGCGGACCTCGATCCAATCGACGCCCAGTGCGGCGACGCGGGCGGCGGTTTCGACAAGCGCCGCCGCGGCGCTCAAGGGCTCTGGCGGACCGAGGTCGCGGCGGCCGGTGACGTAGCAGAGAACGGGGTTAGTTTCGCGGGGCAACGGTGGTGGGCCGGCGGCCGAGCAGGGCGTCGGCGGCCATGATCATATCGACTAGGCCGATTCCGCTGACGGCGCCGCGCATATATCCGCTAAACATGTAGGGGATCAAGCCCGGGTAACGCGCCAGCAACGCATTGCTTTCCCACAGGTGAGACCAGGGCAGCATCAGGATGAGCAGACCCAGGTCGAACCAGGCAAATGCCAGCACCACCCGCAGCAGGCGGTCGTTCCCGGGTTGCTTCATTCAGCCGCGTCTCCCGGCCGCGCCGGGGCGAGCGGCAGATTGGTTTGAATGGCGGAGGCGGCCCAGCAGCCGGCCTGGCGGACGGGCGCGAAAGAGAAACGATGATGCGGGGTAGGGCCGAACTGGCGCAGCGCCTGCAGGTGATCGGCGGTGGCGTAGCCGCGATTATGGTCGAAGCCGTATTGCGGGTAAACGCCGGCCCAGCGGTCCATGAGCCTGTCACGCCACTGTTTGGCCACTATCGATGCGGCGGCGATGGAAATCGATCGGGCGTCGCCGTGAATCAGCGGCTTCTGCGGAATCGCCGTTTCCAGCCGCACGGCGTCGATGAGGAGATAATCGGGTGTCACTTTGAGTTCGGCTAGCGCATGCAGCATCGCCTGACAACTGGCCCGATGGATATTCCAGGCATCGATCCGGTCGGCGTCTACTTCGGCCACGGCCCAGCCGAGCGCCCGTTCACGAATCCGAACCGCAAGCTCTTCGCGCCTTTCCGGGCGCAGCTTTTTCGAATCGTCCAGGCCGCGAATCTGCCGCGACGGATCGAGGATGACAGCCGCCGCGACCACCGGCCCAAACAACGACCCGCGCCCTACTTCGTCGACGCCGGCAACGCGTGCGTGACCGAGGCGGCGGGCCTGCCGTTCGTAACGAGACGAACACAATCGGCCCATGGCTCGAAATCCGGCGCGATTCTACCACAGGCGACGCGGCGCCCGGCGCGCACCGATGCGGGCTGTTTCCTATTTCTGGGCCGGACCGGTTTTGGCTGGCGGGGTGTACCGGTCTTCACTCTTGATGCGGGCGGCTTTGCCCTTGAGTTCGCGCAAATAATAGAGCTTGGCGCGGCGCACGCGGCCGCGGCGGATCACCTCGACCTGGCTGATCGACGGCGAGTGAACCGGGAAGATCCGCTCGATGCCGACGCCGTAACTGACTCGCCGTACCGTGAACGACGCCGATGCCAGGCGGCCTCTCCGGCCGATGACGACGCCCTCGAATGGCTGGATGCGTTCTTTTTCCTTCTCGCCCTCGCCCTCGCGCAGACGCACGTGCACTCGCACCGTATCGCCAGGGCCGAATTCGGGTAACTCGTTCCGCAATGAGGCGCGTTGCGCCTTGTCCAGTAACTGACTCATGGGTTCTATCCCTTCCACCAGCGGCCGTTCGGGAGGGGCCAGCTTCAGCAGAAAATCCAGCCCATGGTACTTGATTTTCTTCGCTTTTGCCAGCCGCGGCCCCTCCCCCGGGGCGGTTTGGACAGGGACGGGTATAAGATGAGCCATGCCGTGCGCATGGACATAAGGCGGGAAAAGGGCGGCGCGCATTATTTCTCGCCCGGGTCCTTGCGGCGGGCCGGCAAGATGGGCGCAGGCCACGGGGATCCCGGCGGTACGGGGACCGGTGGCCGTGGCCGGTCCTTAAAGTAGTACCGGGTAGCACCGGGCGGGTCGCATCCGATGAACCTGACTGCCTTTTTCGGGTTGCTCGGAGGGCTTTTGGTCCTGGCCTTCGTCGCCAATCGCCTGGTGCTGCGGACGGGGGTTCCCGACGTCCTCGTACTGATGGCCACGGGCGTGCTGCTCGGCCCGCTCTTCCACGTCATCGATCCGTGAAGGTTCCGGGGAATCACGCACGGTTTCGGAACGCTGGCGCTCATCCTCATCCTTTTCGAAGCGGGACTCGAACTCGACCTCTGGCAAACGCTGCGGCATTTCCCAGGAGGGGTCGTTCTCGCCGTTTTCAGTTATGCGGTGAGCATTCTGTTGATCACCCTGGTGGTGTGCGCGAAGCCTTTCCCTTGCCCCTTCGCTCGGCGCTGATCGTCGGCGCCGTGCTGGGGGCGGGGTGAGCAGTTCGGTGACCCTGCCGGTGCTCCAGCAAAGGAGCGGAAGCCTTCATTTGTTGCGCGTGCAGTGGCGGGTTTTCCGCCGGGCCAAGGGACGGGATTTCAGCGGGATTGCGGCCGGCGGTTTGGGCCTGCGCCGTGCGAGGCCGGTGGCTCATCTTCTTTGCCGGCTTCGCTCGAGAGGCGGCGCAGCAGCGGAAACAGCAGCAATGCGCAGCCGGCCAGCGTTCCTACCGGCGGCAGAATCACCAGGGTCCAGCTGGGGTGCTGGATGTAGGAGACGCGCAGCATCCCCGCGATTCCGACGCCAAACAGCAAAACGCCAATCATAAACAGCGCCGGACCCGTCCAGCGCCGCAGCTCGCTCATCGGGAATCCCTCTTTTCCGGCCGCAATTCGGCCAGAATCCGGCGGTCATCGCCGGTCAGAGAGGCCGATTCGAGCAGTTCGGGGCGGTTGCGAACTGTTTTGGCCAGGGCTTGGCGGCGGCGCCAGCGCCGGATCTCCTCATGGTTTCCCCCGATCAGGGGCTCGGGCACTTCCCAGCCCGCGAGCTCGCGTGGCCGGGTGAAATGCGGGCAGTCGAGAATGCCGGCCTCGCCGGCCGGCGCCTCCGGCGGGGCGGTGAACGATTCCTGGATGGCCGAAGCCTCGTTGCCGAGCGCGCCGGGCAGCAGGCGCGTGACCGAATCGAGTACCAGCGCCGCGGCCAGCTCGCCGCCGGAGAGCACGAAATCGCCGATCGAAACCTCTTCGGTGGCCAGATGCTCGGCCACGCGCTCGTCGACGCCTTCATAGCGGCCGCAAAGAAGAACCAGACGGTCGAGAGCGGACCAGCGGCGCGCCGTCTCCTGGCGGAACAGCCGGCCCGAAGCCGAGAGCAGGACGATGGCCGTGCCCGCCGCGCTCCGCGCCTGGCTGGCCGGCGCGCCGAAGAGATCTTTGATCGCTTCCCAGAAGGGTTCGGGTTTCATGACCATCCCTTCGCCGCCGCCGAAGGGGCGATCGTCGACCGTGCGATGGCGGTCGTGCGCGTAGCGCCGCAGATCGTGGAGGGAGACATCGATCAGGCCGGATTCCCGCGCGCGGCGGACGATTCCGTAATCGAGCGGGCCGGTGAAGAAGTCGGGGAAAATCGTGACGATGTCGAAACGCATCGTCTTATCTTACTCGCGGTTCAGCTCGCCGAGCCCTTCGGGCAAAGCGACTTCGATGCGGCGCGAGGCGGCGTCGATTTCCCGGCAGATGTCGCTCGCCATCGGAATCAGGAGTTCGCCCTGGGGCGTCTCGACGACCAGCAGGGGCGTTCCCGGCGTTTTCTCGCCGGTGAACTGAACGCCGGTGACGCGCCCGAGCAGGCGGCCCGATCCCTTCTCGAGGGCCTCGCACCCGACCAGATCGGAAACGTAATAGGAGCCGGCGGGAAGCGGGGTGCGGTCGGCGAGGGGAATCTGGACCTCGAAGCCGATCAGTTTTTTGGCGTCGTCGATCGACTGGCTGCCCTCGAAATGGAAGACGGCCATTTGGCGGGAGGGCTCGATGCGGCAGGAGAGGATGGCCGCCTCTCGCGGCTCGCCTCTGCCGTTCGAGAGGAGCGCCTGACGCAACACTAGCAGGCGTTCGGGAAAGTCGGTCAGAAGAGCCGCGCGAACTTCACCGCGGCGACCTTGTGTCCGAACGATTCGCGCCAGGCTGACTCGGGTCACGATACGGCTATTCCAGAATTTCCAGCGTCAGCCGTTTTTTGATCTTCATGCCTGCGGCGCCGAGAATCGTCCGGATGGATTTGGCGGTACGGCCTTGCCGGCCGATCACCTTGCCCAGATCGTTCGGGTCAACGCGCAGCTCCAGCACCGTCACCTGCTCGCCTTCGACTGCTCGCACCTGAACTTGTTCGGGATTATCGACCAACGCCTTGGCAATCGCCTCAACGAGTTCCTTCACGCCACCCTGCGACATGAGCTTCCTCTCTTCGTGAGCCGGCACCCCCGGAACTCACCCGAAGATCACGAGTGGGCGCGTGACAGGCGTTCCCCCGCAGCAATCAGACGAGCTTGCGCTTCACGAAGAAGCTGCGCACCGTCTCGGAGGGCTGAGCGCCAATGCCCAGCCAGTATTTCACACGTTCTTCTTTGAGCCGGATTTCGGCGGGCTCATTCTGCGGGCTGTAGGTACCAAGAATTTCCACAAACCGGCCGTCTCGCGGCCGGGTCTTCTCGATCACCACAATGCGATAAGACGGCTTCTTTCGCTTGCCCGTTCGCGCCAAGCGGATAGCTAACAACGAAGTGCACCTCCTTGTGCCCTGCTATTGTAGCGCACCTGGGGCTCCAGAATTCCTTGCCGTAAGCGGTTTCGGTACTATGGGCCTTTGCGGAGCAACGGGGGAGACGGAATTGAAGAAAACGCCAGGCATCCGAAAAGTGCTCGCGGCCAATCGCGGGGAGATCGCGATCCGCATTCTCCGCGCGGCCAATGAACTCGGCCTGCGCACGGTCTGCATCTATTCCCAGGAAGACCGGCTGAGCCTGCACCGCTTCAAGGCGGACGAAGCCTACCAGATCGGCGCGGGAATGGGGCCGGTGGAAGCCTATTTGGATATCCAGGGGATCGTCGATCTGGCCCTGCAGAAAAACGTCGACGCGATCCACCCCGGCTACGGATTCCTCTCGGAAAACCCGAGATTCGCGCGCGCCTGCGCCGAGGCGGGCATCACGTTCATCGGGCCGACGGCCGATCTTCTGGAGCTGCTGGGCGATAAAACCGCGGCCCGGCGGCTGGCGGCTTCGGCCGGCGTGCGCGTCTTGCCGGGCACCGAAAAGCCCATCGCCGGCATGGAGCAGGCCCGGAAAGCCGCGCGGGCGATCGGCTTCCCGCTGATCATCAAAGCGGCGATGGGCGGCGGCGGCCGCGGCATGCGCGTGGTGCGGGAAGAATCGCAGCTCGATGCGAAGCTGGAAGAGGCCCGCGGGGAAGCCCTGGCGGCTTTCGGCGACGGCTCGGTTTTCCTCGAAAAATACCTGCCACGTGCCCGCCACCTCGAGGTCCAGATTCTGGCCGATCACCATGGCAACGTCCTGCACCTGTGGGAGCGGGACTGCTCGGTGCAGCGGCGGCACCAGAAAGTGGTCGAAGTCGCCCCGGCGGCCAACCTCGCGCCGGAAATTCGCAAGGAGCTGTGCGACGGGGCCGTGCGAATCGCCCGCCAGGCGAAATACCGCAATGCCGGAACGATGGAATTCCTGCTCGACGCGGACACGGGCGCGCTCTATTTCATCGAGGCCAATCCCCGTATCCAGGTCGAGCATACGGTGACCGAATGCGTCACGGGAATCGATATTGTCCGCTCGCAAATCCTGATTGCCCAAGGACATGCGCTGCACGCGAGCCCCCTGTCGCTTCCGGGTCAGGACCGGGTCCCGCTCTACGGCGCCGCCCTGCAATGCCGCGTGACCACCGAGGATCCCGAGGATAACTTCGCCCCCGATTACGGCAAACTGAATACCTATCGTTCACCCGCGGGCCTAGGCATCCGGCTCGATGGCGGCTCGGCCTATGCCGGCGCGCACCTGGTCCCCTATTACGACTCCCTGCTCGTGAAGGTGACCGCCTGGGACGTTACGCTGGCCGGCGCCTGCCGGCGCATGGACCGGGCGCTGCGGGAATTCCGGGTGCGGGGGGTGAAGACCAACATCCCGTTTCTCGAAAACGTGGTGAACCATCCCAAGTTTCAGGCCGGCGAGGTCACGACGGCGTTTCTCGACGCATCGCCGGAGCTGTTTCGCTTTACCACGCGCGCCGACCGCGCGACCAAGCTGCTTTCCTATCTGGGCGAGGTTATCCTGAACGGGAATCCCGAGGTGAAAAACAGGAAGGCGCCCCATCCGCTCGAGGCGCCGGCGATTCCGCAGGCGCCCGCAACGGGCACGCCGCCCGAGGGAACGCGGCAGCGGTTGCAGAAGCTCGGTCCGGCGCAATTTGCACGGTGGGTGCGCCGCGAAAAGCGGCTGCTCATCACCGACACGACCTTCCGCGACGCGCACCAGTCTCTGCTCGCCACCCGGGTCCGCACCCGGGATCTGCTCCTGACGGCCGACGCCGTCGCGCATCGCCTGCCGGGCCTGTTTAGCATGGAGGTCTGGGGCGGGGCGACGTTCGACACGTCGATGCGCTTTCTGCACGAAGACCCGTGGCAGCGCCTGCGGCAATTGCGCGAGAGGATTCCGAATATCTGTTTTCAGATGCTGCTGCGCGGCTCGAACGCGGTCGGCTACACCTCCTATCCCGACAACGTGGTCGTTCGGTTCGTCCGGGAAGCGTTTTCCGGGGGCGTGGATATTTTCCGCATTTTCGATTCCCTGAATTCCATCGACAACATGCGCGTCGCGATCGACGCCGTGCTCGAAACCGGCGGCGTCTGCGAGCCGGCCATCTGCTACACGGGCGACGTGCTCGACGCCTCCCGGCCCAAATATGCGCTGTCCTATTACGTGGCGATGGCCAAACAGATCGAGAAACTGGGCGCCCATTTTCTCGGCATCAAGGACATGGCGGGCCTGTGCCGCCCCTACGCCGCCTATGCGCTGGTGAAGGCGCTGCGCGAGGAGATCGGCATTCCCCTCCATTTCCACACCCACGACACCAGCGGCGTGAACTCGGCCGCGATCCTCAAGGCCGCCGAGGCCGGCGTGGACGTCGCCGACGCCGCCATCGCCTCGATGAGCGGGGGAACCAGCCAGCCCAATCTCAATTCGATCGTCGAAGCGCTGTGCCACACCCCGCGCGACACCGGACTGGACATCGAAACGCTCGATGAGTGCTCCGATTATTGGGGGGTGGTGCGCACCTATTACGAGCCGTTCGATTCGGGCCCGCGAGCCGGTTCGGCGCGCGTCTACCAGCACGAAATTCCCGGCGGGCAGTTCACCAACTTGCGCCAGCAGGCATCCGCGATGGGCCTGGGCCACCGGTGGCGCGAAGTCGAGCGCACTTACGCCGAGGTGAACCGGCTCTTCGGCGACATCGTGAAAGTGACGCCTTCAAGCAAGGTCGTCGGCGATATGACCCTCTTCCTGATGTCGCGGGACATGCGGCCCGAAGACGTCCTGAAGCTGGACGTGCATCACGACCTTTCGCTGCCCAATTCGGTCGTCGAGATGTTCCGGGGCGAGCTTGGCGTTCCTCCGGGCGGCTGGCCGAAAAAGCTGCAGCGGATCGTTTTGCGCGGGGAAAAGCCGCTGCAAAAGCGGCCCGGCGCATCGCTCGCCCCGGTCGATTTTCCCGCCGCCAAGCGGGCGCTCGAAAAGAAGCTCGGCCGGCCGGCCGGTGACGATCAACTGCTCAGCGGGCTGCTCTACCCCGACGTGTTTTCCCAGTACGAAACGTTCCGCCAATCCTATGGCGACGTCAGCGTTCTGCCCACCCCGGCGTTCTTCTACGGCCTGCGCCCCGAAGAGGAGATCACCGTGGAAATCGAGCCGGGCAAAACGCTCATCATCCGGCTCCTGACCATCGGGGAGGCGCATGCCGACGGAACGCGGACGCTCTTTTTCGAGCTGAACGGCCAGCCGCGCGAGGTGCGCGTGCGGGACCAGTCGCTCAAGGTCGTCGGACGCGCGCACCCGAAGGCCGATCCGGCCAGTCCCGGCGACGTTTCCGCGCCGACCTCGGGCGTGGTGACCGGGATCGCCGTGCTGGTGAACGAGACCGTGGCCCGAGGGCAAAAATTGATGACCCTCGAAGCGATGAAGATCCAGTCGAATATTTACGCGCCGATCGGCGGGCGCGTGGCGAAAATTCTGGTCGCGGGGAATCAGAGCGTCGAAGCGAAGGACCTGCTGCTGACCATCGTTGCCTAGCGCGGGCGGCCGCGCCACCCGGCGTCTCAGGAAAGTCCGGCCAATTTACCCATGCCGCGCATCCGGCCCTTGAGCGAGCCGTACTGCTTGATCATGCGCTGCATCTCCTGAAATTGCCGCAGGAGCTGATTGACCTCCTGCACGCTGGTGCCGCTGCCGCGGGCGATCCGCTTGCGGCGGCTGCCGTCGATCACCTTGTAATCGACGCGCTCCTCGGCGGTCATCGAATTGATGATCGCCTCCATATGCACGAACTGTTTCTCGTCGATTTCGAGGTCTTTCGGCACGTTGGCCAGCGGCCCGATCTTCGGCAGCATCCCGAGCACCTGTTCGAGCGGACCCATTTTGCGCAGCTGGCGGAGCTGATCGCGGAAATCCTCCAAATTGAAGTCGCTTTTGCGGATCTTTTCCGCCAGCTTCTTCGCGTTTTTCTGGTCGACGGTCTTTTCCACCCGCTCGATCAGCGAGAGCACGTCGCCCATGCCGAGGATGCGGGAAACGATCCGGTCGGGATAGAACGGCTCCAGCGCGTCGTATTTCTCGCCGACGCCGACGAATTTGACCGGGGCCCCGGTCACCTTGCGGATCGAGAGCGCGGCGCCGCCCCGGGCGTCGCCATCGAGCTTGGTGAGCACGACGCCGGTCAGGCCCAGGCGGCGGTGAAATTCGCCCGCCGAACGGACCGCGTCCTGGCCGGTCATGGCGTCGGCGACGAAGAGGATCTCGGCCGGAGCCAGCTCCCGCTTGAGGATCCCCAACTCGTCCATCAACTGATCGTCGATGTGCAGACGGCCGGCCGTATCCACCAGGATCACGTCGTAGGCCCCAAGCTTGGCCTCGCGCAGGGCGCCGCGCACGATATCGAGCGGCTTGTCGATCCCGGCGGCGGGAAAACAGGGCTGACGGATCGCCTGCGCCACCTGGCTGAGCTGTTCGCGCGCCGCCGGACGATAGACGTCGGTCGAGACGACCATCGGGCGATGGCCGTTATCGGCAAGCCATTTCGCCAGCTTGCCGGTGGTCGTGGTTTTGCCCGAGCCCTGCAAGCCGACCAGCAGCCACACCGACGGCGGGCGCGAAGCGAATTGCGGACGCACCGGCTGGCCGACCAGTTCCTGCAGTTCGTCGCGAACGATCTTGACGACCTGCTGATCGGGCTGGAGCTGGAGGGTGACCTCGGCGCCGAGCGATTTTTGCCGGATATGGGCCAGGATTTCGTCGACGACCGGCAGGCTGACGTCGGCGTCGAGCAGGGCTTCGCGGGTGGCCGCGAGGGCCGTATCCAGATGCTCTTCGGTCAGTTTGGCCTGGCCGCGAAGTGTCTTAAAAACCTTTTGTAAGCGCTCGGTAAGGTTATCGAACATGATGTGTGACGGATCGTCTGCGGATTCGCCGCTCGCCCCGGCGAGCCGGCCGTTTTCATTCTACGGGAGCGCTCGCCGGGCGGTCAACGCGCTCGGAGGTGCCTTGCAGCGACGAGGCTTATCGTGCGTCAGGGACGATTCCGACTGAGGAGGAAGCCGGCGCGGCTCGGATAAAGGTAGCTCAAATTGTGTTTAAAGAGTTAACATTAAGGAACGGGTAGGGTACGGACAACCTGTTTGCTCGTACAATCAAGGCAATGCCAACCAGAATGCATTTCAACGAGGCTAAGGCCACACAGGCGGCGGCGCGTTTTTTGACTTTGCGCGGCGGCAGGATGAGTTACATGAAGCTCATCAAACTTCTCTATCTGCTTGACCGCGAAGCCTTGATCCGTTGGGGGAGGCCGGTGACGACCGATGCTTACGTCTCAATGGACCGAGGCCCGGTCGTCAGTCGCATTTACGACCTCATTACCGACGAGCCGAGCCCCGAAAGCACCTCCGTTTGGCAAGGTTCGATTTCCCGAGTCGATGGCTACGAGGTCGAGCTGCGCAATGACCCTGGCGCGAACGAGTTGTCTGATGCGGAGGATGAGCTTGTCGCAGAAATTTTTGGCCTCTACGGTCGGATGAGCCGGTGGGACATTGTAAGGCTTTGTCACGACTTACCAGAATGGGAGAATCCCCAGGGAAGCGCGCTGCCAATCGAATACCGCGACATTCTTCGGGGCGCTGGAAAGACTGAATCCGAAATTGCCCGAATCGAAGATGAGCTAGAGTTTCTTTCTCTCTCTTCATGCCTCCTTCCCTCCGCTTGAAATGGGAGAATCGTCTGTAAGCGTCGGGGACGTCTTTTACCTATCCAAGCGCGACGGTGGGACACCGCATTATTGGATTGTCGTCACTCATCCGGATGGCGACAACCAAGTGGCCATTGTTAACGTGACGTCATGGAAACCTGGATGCGACGAAACGGTGGTAATCAACCACGGCGAACATCGACGAATCGGCCATACGTCCATCATCTTCTATTTAGACGCTCGACTAACAGCGGCAACAGCTATTTCAAGGGCAGTGGAGGGTGGCGTTTGTGAGAAGTGCGAACCATGTTCGCCAAAATTGCTAGAACGTGTGCAGAGAGGCGTTTTGGATTCCAACTTCACACCCCGTAAGGTTAAGGAATTCTGCCGTGCAAGGTGGCACAGGAAAGATGGCTAGTATGCTCTTGCGCGCCGCCAGGTACAAGGCCTTGTAAACACCAAGATTCGCCACTTTAGTGCTTCGGCCTGCCGAATGAGGGTACCCCGTCTCGAGTTGCGTGGGAGTGACGATACACTCAACCCAGGGTGCACTGCCCGATCTGTCCCATGTTAGAGGGGGGATGTGCCCGCGCGGGTTCTAATGTGGGCGCGGCTTCCTTGACCGCTCAGAGGGGGATACGTAGACTAGGGGTTCACACGCAGGAAGTGTCTGCGATCTGAGGAGATGCTGCGTTGCCGAAGCGCACCTATCAACCGCACGTCCGCCATCGCCACAAAACGCATGGCTTCCGCGCGCGCATGAAAACGAAAGGTGGGCGCAAGGTCCTTGCTCGACGCCGCCAGAAAGGGCGGCGGCGCCTCACCGCCGTCTGATTACCCCCGTTCGTCCCCGCCTGCGGGGCCGAACGATCGACTTCTCTACCCCCGTTCCTGCCGATTGTTGCGCCGCAAGGATTTTGACGCGGCCTACCGGAGCGGGAAAAGGCGGTCGGGCGCACGGTTTGTCGTTTTCTGCCGCCAGAACGAACTGGGACGAAACCGGTTCGGGACCAGCGTAGGACGGCGAATCGGCGGGGCGGTCAAACGGGGCCGCGTGCGCCGGCGCGTGCGAGAAATCGTACGTCTGCACCGACAGGAATTCGCACCGGGATGGGATATCGTCATTCAACCACGCATCACAGCGGTCCAGGCGCCGTATGCCTCGCTGGAGAAAGAACTGGTGGCGCTGATCCGCTCGCTCACCAGCTCGCCGATCTGACGGTTCGGGGATTGCTGCTCGCGATTGCCTTCTATCAGGCGACGATCGGACCGCTGCTCGGCGGCGCCTGCAAATATCACCCCTCCTGCTCCTGCTATGCCCGAGAGGCCGTCGAACGCTACCGGTGGCGTGGCGTGCCGATGGCGCTCGGGCGCCTGGCTCGCTGCCGGCCTTTTCATGCGGGCGGGTGGGATCCCGTGCCCGACGAGCTTCTCGAGCACACGCCGGCCAGCCCATTCGAAAGGATCGCCAGCACGGTCGTGCGGCTCGCCGCCAGGGACCGGGAGGAAAAGCCGTCGCGGAGACGCTCGCCGTGAGCTGGACGAAGGTGTTGGTCTTATGCGTTGCCGTCCTGTGGGGTGCCAAGATTGTGGCGAATGCGATCGAAAAAAGCGCCCGAGAGGGTAACGACCACCTCCTGAACCTCCGGCGCGCCTTGTGGTCGTTAGAACGCCGGGCAGGCATGGGCTCCGCCGACGCCCTCGACGGTGCGCCAACAGATGACAAGGACTGAGCAGTGAAGGAAATCTCCACAGAGCAACGGCTTCTGCTGGCGCTGGTCTTGTCGGTCGTGGTCGTTACGCTATCCGACCTGCTGGTCTTCCGCCATTCGAAACAGGCCCACCCCAAACAAACGGTAAGCCAGACAATACCCGCCTCGGCGGCGGGACAGGCAAAACCGCCGGTGGCCGCCCCGGCCGCCGCGACGCCGGCCGCGCCCGCACAGGCCGCTGCGCCGGCGCAGATCGAGGCCGCGCAGGAAAAGACCATCGTCGTCGAAAGTCCCGTCTATCGCGTGGTGCTTTCCAATCGCGGCGCCGTCGCGCGAAGCTGGCAACTGAAGCGGTACGATGAGGAGGCCCAGCCGAAAACGGTTCTCGATCTGGTTCATCCGCCGTCCAATCCGCAAAGCGATGAATGGCCGCTTTCCCTGCTTCTGGTCGATCCCAAGCTCCAGTCCGAAGCCAACAACGCCCTTTTTCAAATGAAGCCGGGTCCGGCGACCCTCAAGGCTCCCGCCATCGTCGACTTCACCTGGAGCGATGGCCACCTCACCGTGACCAAGCAGATCCGGTTCGGCACGGGCTACGTCGCCGACCTGCGCACATCGGTCACGTTGAATGGCCAGCCGGTGACCTATGCGGTGGCCTGGCGCGGGGGATTCGGCGACCAGACGGTCTACAACGCGCCCGATCAGGTCGAGGTGTTTTATTCGACCGATGGGAGCGTGAATACGCGCGGGTGGAAGAAGCTCGGCACGAGCGATCACCCCGAAGTGCCCGCCTTGGCCTCCCCCGCCGTGCAGTTCGCCGGGATCGAGGACCACTATTTCGCCGCGGCTTTTCTGCCCGCGGAAAACGGGCTCAATGCCTGGGACTGGCGGACCGAGCGGCAATTGCCCGGCGCGTCGGGAAAGCAGCAGCCGGTGGCGGAGGTTGCCGTCGGTTCGCCGCAGGACAATCCGGGTCCGGTCTCGGTCCGGCTATTTGTCGGCCCGAAGTCGCTTTCGGTGCTGGGGAGCGTGAATGCCGAGCTGCGGTCGCTCGTTCATTACGGCATCATGGGCTTCATCGCCGAGCCGCTCTTCTATGTTCTCCGCTACATCCACCACTACGTGCCGAACTGGGGCTGGGCCATCGTCGTGCTCACCATCGTGCTCAACATGGCGCTCTTCCCGCTCAAGCTGAGCAGTTGGCGCTCGATGCAGAAGATGCAAAAGGTGATGCCGGAAATGAAGGCGATCCAGGCGCGCTACAAAAAGTATCCGATGCGCGACCCGCGGCGCCAGAAAATGAACGAAGAAATGATGGAGCTCTACCAGAAGGAGGGCGTCAACCCGATGGGCAGTTGCCTGCCCATGCTCCTGCAGATGCCGGTCTGGTTCGCACTCTACGAGATGCTCGCGGCCTCCATCGATTTGCGGCAGGCGCCGTGGATCGGCTGGATTCATGATCTCTCTGCCCACGATCCCTACTACATTCTGCCGATCCTGATGACGGCGGCCGGCTACGCCATGCAGAAGATGACGCCGATGACCTCGCCCGATCCCAATCAGCAGAAAATGATGAATTTCATGCCCGTTATCATGGGGTTGCTCTTTTTCCGGCTGTCGAGCGGGCTGATCCTGTACATCTTCACCAGCTATCTGGTCGGCATCACCCAACAGTGGTACCTGAACAAGACCTCGCCGGTGAACGTTTCAGGTCCGGGCAAGACCCCGCCCAAAAAGGTGAAGCAACAGGCGGTCGAGCGATGAGCTATCGGTTTTCGACCGACGGCCGGCTGGAACGGGAAGAGTCGGCGCAGGAACTCGGCCGGTTTTTGGATCGGATCATCGGCGACGGCGGCTTCGATCTGAGCTACCGGATCGAAAATGTTCCGCCGCAGCCGGACGCCATCGACCGGGTCGAGGTTCGCGTTTCGTTCGAGGGCCCCGACCAGGATCTGCTGCTCGAGCGCAATGGCGAGCTGCTCCAGGCGATCGAATTTCTGGCGGTGCGCTGGCTCCGCCTCGATCCCCACCTCTACGACCACGTCCAGCTCGATGCGGCCGATTATCGGGCCGCGCGCCTGGAAGAGCTGAAACTTTCCGCCCGCATCGCCGCCCAGCGGGTCGTCGAAACCGGCCAGCCGTTTCGCTTCAATCCCATGCCCGGCCGCGAGAGGCGTATCCTCCACCTGGTGCTGGCCGAGAATCCCGCCGTACGCAGCGAAAGCGAAGGGCAGGGCGAGGAACGCCAGCTGGTCGTCCACCCGGTGAAACCGCTGCGCCCCAAGCGCTGAGCGGCAACCCGAAAAAAAATCGAATCAGTCGATTTCAAGCTGGTAGCCGGCCTTGCCGACGTTGAAGCACCGGGTCTGGCCGATCGTGTCGCTTTGGCCGGCGCATTCGTGGATGTGGCCGCAGAACAGGTAGGCGGGCTGATGGCGCTCGACCCATTCGCGCAGGACGCGGCTGCCGGCATGCCGGCCCTTGGCGACCTCGTCGAGCGCGGTTCCCCAGGGCGGGAAATGCGCGACGAGGTAGAGCGGCGTAAGGCCATTGAACGGGACCAGGGCTTCGGCGATTTCCTCCTCGGAATATTCGCCCGGCGTATCGAACGGCGTGGGATTGCTATAGCCCAGCCCGGCCCATTGCGTCCGGCCAAGCTGGCGCGTTTGGCGATGGAAATCCACCAGGCCATACCGGCTGCAAAAGACCCGATTTTCCTGCTCGGTTTCGTGGTTGCCCGGCAGAACCCAGACGGGAGCGCTCGCCTGGCGCAGCCGCTCGCCGCACCGCTCGAGGCCCCGGCCGAAGACCGACAGGTCCCCGGCGGAAATGTAAATGTCGGCCGGCTGGGCGAGCAAACGATCGAGCGCCCGCCTGTCGCCGTGAATGTCGCTGAAGATCAGGATTTTCATCGTATTCCGGGAAAAACCGGCGCGGGATTAACGGACGCGAACCAGCGGCGACCGGCCGCCAACCACCTGCCCGACCCTCTGCGCGCGGATGCCGCGGCCCTCGAGCGCCCGCATCGCCGCCGATAGAGACGATTCCGCGATGGCGACCAGCAACCCGCCCGAAGTCTGCGGGTCAAACAGCAGGCGGCGATATTCCTCCGGCACCGGGTCCGCAAACTCCACGCAACCCTCCAGAAACTCGCGGTTGGCGATCAGCCCGCCGGCCAGAAAACCCTTCTGTGCCGCCTGGACGGCCCCGGGTAAATATTCGGCGGCTCGAAACTCGATTTCGAACGAGCCCTCGCCGGCAATTGCCATCTCTCGCGCATGGCCGAGCAGACCGAAGCCGGTCACATCGGTGACCGCGTGGACCGGCGAGTTGTTTTGGCCCACCTCGACTTCGCGCAGCGCCTCGGCCGCGTCCCGGTTCAGGCGCGCCATCGAGCGCACGGCCCCGTCCACCGATTCGGGCGCGGCTTTGCCGCTTTTGAGCGCCGTGGCGATCACCCCGGTTCCCAGCGGCTTGGTCAGCAGGAGAGCGTCGCCAACCCTGGCCCCCGCGTTTCGCCAGAAGCGCCGTGGGTGAACCAGACCGGTGACGGCGTAGCCGAATTTCAGCTCCTCGTCCCGGATCGAATGGCCGCCGGCAATTACGCAGCCGGCCTCCTGCATCTTTTCGATCCCGCCCCGCAAAATCTGCTCCATCAGCTCGGGATCGCCTTGCGCCGGAAAGCCGATGATGGCGAGCGCCACGGCCGGACGGCCGCCCATCGCGTAGATGTCGCTCAGGGAATTGGCTGCGGCAATCTGGCCGAACGCGCGGGGATCGTCGACGATGGGCGTGAAAAAATCGACCGTTTCGACCAGGGCCAGATCGTCGCTCAGTTGATACACCCCGGCGTCGTCGCTCGTGTCGTAACCAACGAGCAACCGGGGATCATCCAGGCGCGGCAGCCGCCGCAAAACCAAGTCCAGCAAACCGGGACTCAGCTTTGCCGCTCAACCGGCAGCCTTGGCCATCGAAGTCAGCCGGACCTTCTCCGCCAAAGTCTTCCTCCTGGGTAACAACCGGGGAAAGTTCCCGGTCCCGGACGGCCGCCAGCGCCCGCCCTGCCGTTTTTTTTCGCTCAGGGATAGCAGCTGGCGAAAATGTGGCCCAGCCCTTCCGTCCTGGTCTTGTGAAGACGCATTATAACTCGGCAGCCGTTAGCCGTTAGGCCGCCGGCCGCCAGGGAATCTGGCCGCCGCACCGCATACTGCTATAACATTCACGAAGTGAAACCGCGCCAGAAGAAATACCGAATCCTAGCCGCCGCAGTCATCGCCATCCTTCTCGGTATTGCCATTTTCCTGCCCGAACTGGTCGGGTTCGGCTGGCATGCGATTTACGGGAAGCAAGCCAGCTACCGGGAATGGCAGATACCGGTTCCAACCGGCTGGTTCGCCACGCGCCAGGGGGAAAGCCTCACGCTCGAGCGGATGCTCCACTTTCCGATGCGGGAACAGACCCCCACAGTGGTCTTTCTTCCTATGCACATAACG
>Ga0307373_10005182_pt1 | contig 21494 bp, 20 predicted proteins | sample OX2MG_FD_202534 | JGI IMG/M metagenome (GOLD analysis project Ga0307373, IMG submission 202534) | Soil microbial communities from Risofladan, Vaasa, Finland - OX-2 | ecosystem: Environmental > Terrestrial > Soil > Coastal area > Acid sulfate soil | place: Finland: Risofladan, Vaasa | collected...
ACTGAGCCGAGTCGATGAGCCGGGATGCCCCGCCGTCGGGCTGGCTGAAGGGCATCCAGGCCGTCCCCCGGGGGATGCCGGAGTCGGCGGCGGCGGGCAGAACGAACGATCCACGCGGGGCGCTGATCCGGACCCGGTCACCCGAGCGCAGGCCCAGCCGGTCGAGGTCATAGGGATTCACCCGGATCCCCGCCGAGGCGGCCAGTCCGGCCAGCGAAGGCGAGTGGCGGATGGACACGGAGTGGTCGTAGAGCTTGCGGCCCGCCACCAGGCGCAGGCTGTAGGCGTCCAGGGGGGCGGGACTGCCGCCACCGCCACCGCCACCGGCCTCGGCGTCGGGCAGGGATAGGAGCGCCGGCGGCTGTCCCTCCGGTCGTGCCGCCCGCCGGCGGCGGGACGCGGCATCGGGCACCGGAGCCGTGGCCGTGGCCTTCACCCCGTGGACCGCCACGGCACCGATGCCCGGATCCGACATCGGGTCGATGGCGGCCGGGACGGCTGGGGTCGCCCCGGCGGTACCGGACGATCTAGAGCCGCTCAGGGGTGTCACGATTCCATCTCGGGCCGCGGCTGAGTTCAGCATCTCCTCGGTGATCCCGCCATGGGACACGGCCAGAGCCTCGATCTCGTCCCGGATCTCCTCCAGGGTGTCCATCTCCAGGTCGGAGCCGAGACGGGCGGCCAACTCCACCGCGATCATCCAGTCCGGCCAGGCCACACCTGGGGGCACGACCTTCTGGCCCAGCCGGGTCATCCGGCCTTCGAGATTGGTGGTCGTCCCCGGCCGCTCGGAGTAAACGGCGGCAGGTAGGACGACGTCGGCCTTCTGACTCGACTCGGTGAGGAAGGCGTCCACCGCCACGATGAAGCCGGCGCCGTCCAGGCCCTGCTCGGCCCGGCGGCGGTCGGGGAAATCCGCCATCGGATCGGCGCCCAGGAGCACCAGAGCCTGTATCCGCCCGTCGGCGGAGGCGTCGAGGATCCCGGAGGCGTCCATCCCCCGCTCGGCCGGCACCTGACCCCAGGCCCGGCCGAACCAGTCGCGGCCTTCCTCGAGCCCGACCCGCCCGGGCAGGATGCCCGGAGCCAGGCCCATGTCCAGCGCCCCCCTGACATTGCCCCGCCGCAGGGCGGACAGGAATCCGGCCCGAGGAAAGGCGGCGGCCAAGGCCAGGGCGGCCCGGGCCGGGGCGGTGTCCGATTCGGCCAGGGAGGGACGGCCCAGCACGACCACCACCCGCTCGGCTCTGGCCAGGATCCCACGGGCTGCAGCCAGGGACGCTCCCGACACTCCGGCTACATCGGCCTGCGCCCCGCCGGACGGGCCGGTCGCACCAGCCGAGGCGCCGGCGCCGGCGCCGGCGCCGGCGAGGGCACGGACGACGGTGGCGGCTTCACCAGGGCGGTGGGTGAGGCTGACGGCGGCATGGCGGGTCATGCCGGTGGCCACCTGGGTGATCTCGATAATCGGCAGCCGGCGCTCCACGGCCGCCTGGCGCAGGCGCAGATGCAGAACGGGCAACTCTTCTTTGAGGTCGGGACCGAGGAGGATGACGGCGTCGGCCCCGCAGGCCTCATTGATGGTGGCCTGGGGCAGACCCAGCACCAGCTCGGCGGGCAGGCCATCGCCCATCTGGGCGTCGACCGAGTCGGTCCCGATGACCGCCTTGGTCAACTTGGCCCAGACGTAGGCGTCCTCGTTGGCCAGGCGGGCCCCGCCCAGCACGGCCACGGCGGCGGGGCCGTGGAGCTTGCGCACCTCTTCGATGCCGGCGGCGGCCTTGGCCAGAGCGTCGCCCCAGGTCGTGGGGACCAACTGGCCGTCCTGTCGGACGAGGGGCTGGCTGAGGCGCTCTTCGCTGTTGACGGCTTCGAAGTCGAACCGGCCCCGGTCGCACATCCAGGATTGGTTGACCGGATCCGAGTCGATGCCCAGATAGCGGGTGATGCGGTTGGCCGAGGACTGCACCGAGACGACACAGCCGACCGAGCAGGTGGTGCAGGTGCTCTCCACCTGCTCCAGATCCCAGGGTCGGGCCCGGAAGCGGTAGGGCGAGGCGGTGAGGGCACCGACCGGGCAGATCTGCACGGTGTTGCCGCTGAAGTAGGAGGCGAAGGGAGCGTCCGGGTAGGTGTTCACCTCGAGCTGGTCGCCCCGGCCGATGAAGTCGATGAGCGGATCCCCCGCCAGCTCAGCAGCAAAGCGGGTGCAGCGCGCGCACTGGATGCAGCGTTCGCGGTCGAGGTAGACGAGCTCGCTGATGGCAATGGGCTTCTCGAAGTGACGCTTCTCCTCCAGGAACCGGCTTTCGCCCGGACCGAAGGAGATGGTCTGGTCCTGCAGCGGGCATTCCCCGCCCTTATCGCACACCGGGCAGTCGAGGGGGTGGTTGACGAGGAGGAACTCGAGCACGCCGTCCTGGGCCTTGCGCACTTTGTCGGACTGAGTCAGCACCTCCTGACCCTCCTCCACCGGGACGAAGCAGGCCGGCTGCAGGGCGAAGCCGCGCGGGCCCTTCACCTCCACCAGGCACATCCGGCACATTCCCACCGGCTTCATGCGCGGGTGGTAGCAAAAGCGAGGGATGTAGGTCCCGGCCCGCTCGGCGGCGGCTATGAGCAACTCGCCCTTACGAGCCTGCACCGGACGGCCGTCGACATTGATGGTGACGGAGTCGGCATCGGGCGGCGCTTCGGGCCGCTGGTAGTCGCGGGTGTCAGTCAAAGGGGCACCCGCCGTCCTTGATGTGGACCATGTACTCGTCCCGGAACATACCGATGCTGGAGACGATGGCCGGCGGAATGGAAGGACCCAGCGGGCAGATGGTGGTCTGTTGCGGCGGCCATTTGGACGGCCAGCTCACCTCGGGCGAGATGTTGTCGCAGACATCCAGGAGGACATCGAGATCATCCTCGTGCCCCGACCCGGCCTCGATACGTCGCAGGATGTTCTCCACCCAGCCGGATCCCTCCCGGCAGGGCGTGCACTGCCCGCAGGACTCCCGGTGGTAGAAGCGGGAGATCCGCCAGGCAGCTCGAACCATGCACTGGGTGTCGTCCATGACCACCACCGAGCCGGAGCCGAGCATGGTGCCGGCATCGGCTACGGCCTTCTGGTCCAGATGGAGATCCAGCCGGTCGGGGCCGATCCAGAACGCCGACGTGCCGCCGGGCACGATGGCCTTGAGGCTGCGGCCAGGACGCAGACCGCCGCCCAGCTCGGGGGCGAAGATCAGGTCCCGGAAGGTCGGCTTGGACAGCTCGATCTCATAGTTGCCCGGGCGCATGACGTCACCGGCCAGAGCGAAGACGCGGGTGCCGGTGGAGGTGGGAGCGCCCATGGCCGCAAAGGCGGCCCCGCCGTTGTTGATGATCCACGGCAGGGAGGACACCGTCTCCACGTTGTTGACGATGGTCGGCTCCCCGTACAGGCCGGTGACAGCCGGGTAGTACGGGGGCTTGACCCGGGGGAAGCCGCGCTTGCCCTCCAGACTCTCCAGCAGAGCCGTCTCGTCCCCGCAGATGTAGGCGCCGGCGCCGGGATGCACGATGGCGTCCACGCTGAAGCCGGAGCCGAAGATGTCCCGACCCACCGCCCCCTGGCGATAGGCGTCGTTGAGGGCGGCCTGCACCCGCTCCAGTCCGAGGGCGAACTCGCCCCGGACATAGAGGAACACTTGCGTGGCCTGGACGGCATAAGCGGCTATCAGGGCGCCCTCCACCAGCTGGTTCGGATCCCGGGTGATCAGGGCGTGGTCCTTGAAGGTGGCCGGCTCGCTCTCGTCCCCGTTGATCACCAGGTAGCGCACCGGAGCCGGGCGCAACATCGACCACTTCCGGCCGGTGGGGAAACCCGCTCCGCCCCGGCCGATGATCCCCGAGGCGTCCACCTGGGCGGCCACTTCCTCCGGGGTCATGGTCAGGGCCTGGCGCAAGCCGTCGTAGCCACCGGTGGAAACGAAGCGGGACAGGGTGTGGGAGTCCTCGTATTCGAAGCGCGAGGTGACCACCCGGGGGGCATCGAGGAAGCTCACCGGGCACCCCGTTCGCGCTTGGCGGCGTCGGCCGCCGCCCGCTGGGTGGCGACCTCATCCGCCGGGACCTGCAGGCCGCCCTCCCGGCGCACCCGGGACAGAGTCCCGTGGGACGGGATGTCCTCGGCCAGCCGGCCGGCACGGACGTCATCCACTATCTGGTCGAACCCGGCGTTGTCCACCGGTCCGAAGAAGCGGTAGTTGACCAGGACGCACGGTGCCTTATCGCAGAAGGCGGCGCATTCCAGCTCTTCCAGGGTGAACTGGCCGTCGGTAGTGGTCCCCCCCGCGCTGATGCCGAGGGTCTCCTCGGCGTGTTCCATGAGCTCATAGGCCCCGGCCAGCAGGCAGGCGATGTTGGTGCAGATGCCAACCAGGTTCCTGCCCACCGGGTCGGTGTGGAGCATGTCGTAGAAGGAGGCGGTGCCGAGGACCTCGACCGGGGTGAGGCCGAGCAGCTCGGCGATGTGCTCAATAGCTTCGGGCGTGAGCCAGCCGTCCTGCTCCTGGGCGAGGTGACACAGAGGGACGAGGGCGGAGCGGGCCTGGGGGTACAGACCGATGGTCTCCTTGGCCCTTTCCAGATTGGGACCGGCCAGACGGGGCACTAGCGGTCCACACCTCCCATGACCGGGTCCACCGAGGAGATGACGGCCACGGCGTCGGCCACCAGGCCGCCGCGCATCATGATCGGCAGGCTCTGGAGGTTGACGAAGGAGGCGTCCCGGATGTGGAGCCGGTAGGGCTTGGACGAACCGTCGGAGACCAGGTAGCAACCCAGCTCGCCCCGTGGGGTCTCCACTCCGACATACACCTCGCCCTCAGGGACCTTGAAGCCCTCGGTGAAGATCTTGAAGTGGTGGATGAGGGCCTCCATGGACTCGTCGATACGCCGGCGGGGCGGGGGCGTGATCTTCTTGTCCTGGATGCGGTAGTCGCCCTCCGGCATTCGCTCGACTATCTGGGCGATGATCCGCAGCGACTCGCGGATCTCGTTGAGCCGAATGGCGTAGCGATCGAAGGCGTCCCCGTAGCTGCCCACCACCACGTCGAATTCGAGCTGGTCATAGAACATGTAGGGCATGTCCCGGCGCAGGTCCCAGGCCACGCCGGTGGAGCGCAGGATGGGCCCGGTGGCGCCCAGCGCCACCGCTTCCTCTGCGGTCAGGACACCGACGCCCTGGGTGCGCTCCCGGAAGATGGGCTGGCCGGTCAGCAGGTCATCGTATTCGTCCAGGCGACCGGGGATGACGTGGAGGATCTCGTTCACATCCTCTTGCCAGCCGTCGGGCAGATCGGCGGCCACGCCACCGGGGCGGATGAAGTTGTGGTTCATGCGCAGGCCGGTGGTCTTCTCGAAGAAGTCGAGGACCATCTCGCGCTCCCGGAAGCCGTAGATCATCATGGAGACGGCCCCGAGGTCCATACCGTTGGTGGCCATCCACAGCAGGTGGGACGACACCCGGTTGAGCTCGGTCAAAAGCATCCGGATCCAGGTGGCCCGCTCCGGCACCTCGACTTCGAGGAGGGCTTCGGTGGCCAAGGCGAAGACCAGCTCGTTGAACAGCGGGGCCAGATAGTCCATGCGGGTGACGTTGGTCCCGCCCTGGACGTAGGTCAGCTCTTCACCGGTCTTCTCCATGCCGGTGTGCAGGTACCCGATGATGGGCTTGGACCGCAGCACTGTCTCACCGTCGAGCTCCATCATGATCCGCAGCACACCGTGGGTGGACGGATGCTGGGGACCCATGTTGATGATCATCGTCTCGTCATCGGTGATCTCGACATCGATGTCGGCCGAATCGAGCACGCCACCGTCGGGTAGGCGCAGCACGGCGCCCCGCTCACGCAGGAGTTCGGCCGACTCGGTCAGCGTGCGGGGCTGCAGCTCCTGGGTTCCCTCCGACGTCTCCGCCACCAGGGTCTCGGCGTCGGTTTCGGCCGTATGGACCGGCGGCCAGGTGTTGTGCGGTTGATCCTCGCTCATGCTCACCTCGTCCCCGGGGACTGCTTGAACTGCACCGGCACCCGGCCGACCGCATAGTCCTTGCGCAGGGGATGGCCCTCCCAGTCCTCAGGCATGAGGATGCGGCTCAGGTCGGGATGGCCGGTGAAGACGATGCCCATCATGTCGTAGGCCTCCCGCTCCATGGCCTCGGTGCCCGGATAGACGTAGAACAGCGAAGGCAGGACGGCGTCGTGCTCGGGCAGCTGGACGCGTACCCGCACCCGCTGACGGCGGACGTAGGACACCAGGTTGACCACCAGCTCGAAGCGCTCGCCCCGCACCCCTTCGGGCAGCTCCCGGCCCGGGTGGGCCAGGTAGTCCACGGCGGTGAGGTCGACCACGCCGTTGAAACCGTCGTCGCGCAGGCCACCGATCACGGCCTCGTAGCCGGCCTGGTCGACGTGGAGGACGGGCTGGCCCCGGGAGAAGGAGACGGGTACCCCGTAGCCGGCCGCTTCGGCGGCGGTCATCGCCTGGTCGGCGCGAGCGTCCGGCCTCGTCTCGGCCCCGGACGGGGCCGGCGGGGACGCGACGCTATCCGTGGGCCCGGCCGTACTCATCAGTGAGGCGTCCGTATCTCGACGTGGGCGTCCTCGTAGCCGGCGCCGCCGGGGTGGGGAAGCATGAGGCGGGCGCCACCTCCCGAGTCACGCCGGCGGCTGTGCATCTCACCGGTGGAGATCTTGGAATGCAGGGTCAGGATGGCGTGTAACAGAGTCTCCGGGCCAGGCGGGCAGCCGGGGGCGTAGACATCCACCGGGACGACCTGGTCCACGCCCTGGACAATGGCGTAGTTGTTGAACATGCCGCCGGTGGAAGCACACACGCCCATGGAGATGACCCACTTGGGCTCCATCATCTGGTCGTAGACCTGGCGCAGGACGGGAGCCATCTTCTGACTGACCCGGCCGGCCACCACCATCAGGTCGGCCTGGCGGGGGGAGGCCCGGAAGACCTCCATGCCGAAACGGGAGATGTCGAAGTGGGCGGCGCCGGTGGCCATCATCTCGATGGCACAGCAGGCCAAGCCGAAGGTGGCCGGCCACACGCTGTTCTTCCTGGACCACTTGACCAGCTCCTCCAGCGGAGCCGTTATGAAGTTGTGGTTGAGATCCTCGAAGCCCACCCGGTCCCCCGATCAGGCGGCTTCGTCCCGGATGGCGGGACCGATACGGCGCACGGTGGACTGGCTGGTCCGGGCCGGCGAGATCGGCGCCATCGGGCGCAGGCGCTTGAGCGGGCCCCAGTCCAGGGCGCCGTGGCTGATGAGGTAGATGAAGGCCACGAAGACGGTGGCGGCAAAGGTGAGCATCTCCACCAACAGGAACACCGGCGAAGCCGTCTCCTTGAAGATGACCGCCCACGGATACAGGAAGATGATCTCGATGTCGAAGATGATGAAGAGCATGGCCACCAGGTAGAACCGCACCGGGAAGCGTTCGGCCGGCTCCCGGTCGGGCACGATCCCGCACTCGTAGGGCGCCGACTTGGCGTCGGTGGGGCGGTAGGGGGCCAGAAGGCCGGAGGCCATGAAGCTCAGCCCAGCGAAGAGCGCGGCCACGATGAAGAGGGCCAGGATCGGCAGGTACTGGGTCATCCGGTGGGCCAAGCTAGCCCGACCGACCCACCCCCACGCCAAACGGCGCGTTCGTGAAATTGTGATCGCTCGTAGGCTTCCGGCGTGACTGACCACGACGTCGTCGTCATCGGGGCCGGCCCATCGGGCTCAGCCTGCGCCTACTGGCTGGCCGAGGCGGGCTGGGACGTCCTTCTGCTGGAGAAGAAGCGCTTCCCCCGGGAGAAGACCTGCGGTGACGGCCTGACCCCCCGCTCGGTCCGCCAGCTGACCGACATGGGCCTGGCCTCAACCCTGGAGGGCCATCACCGCTTCGACGGCCTGCGTTCCGTGGCCTTCGGCCGGACCCTGGAGCTGGCCTGGCCCGAGCACCCCGGCTTCCCCCGCCACGGGTACGTGGTCACCCGCCATGACCTCGACCGCCTGGTCTCCGAACGGGCGGAAAAGGCGGGGGCACTGTTGTGGCAGGAGGCCGAGGCCCTTTCCCCTCTGGTGGAGGACGGACGGGTGGTCGGGGCCAACGTCCGGCGCAAGGATCCGGGCGGGGGCCCGGCGGCCACGGTCGAGGCCCGGGCCCGGGCCATGGTGGTCTCGGACGGATCGAACTCCCGGATCGGCCGGGCCCTCGGGGCCGGCCGGGACAAGAGCCTGCCCCAGGGCATGGCCATCCGCGCCTATTACAACTCGCCCCGCCACGATGAGCCCTGGATCGAGAGCCACCTGGACGTGAGGGACCGGGAGGGCAACGTGCTGCCCGGCTACGGCTGGATCTTCCCGGTCGGGGACGGGCGGGTGAACGTCGGGGTCGGGCTGCTCTCCACCTTCCGGCACTGGAAGGACGTCAACACCTCCCAGCTGATGGACGCCTTCGTGGAATGGGCGCCCGAATCATGGGGTATCTCCCCGGCCAGCGCCTGCGGGCCGGCCACCGGTGGACGCCTGCCCATGTCCCTGTCCGTCGGCCCCCGACACGGGGCGGGCTGGCTCTTGACCGGGGACGCCGCCGGGTCGATCAACCCCTTCAACGGGGAGGGCATCGCCTACGCCTATGAGACCGGCCGGATGGCCGCCCTCACCCTCTCCGAGGCTCTGTCCCAGGGCTCCGGCCCGGTGCCGACCGCCGCCCTGGCCCGCTACGAGGACCGGCTCCAGGCCAGCTACGGCCTGTATTTCAAGGTGGCGGCCGCCTTCGTGGCCATCATCGGCCGGCCCCGCCTCATGCGCCTGCTGGTCGGAACCGGCATGCACAGCCGCAGCCTTATGGAGTGGGTGCTGCGGATCATGTCGAACACCCTGCGCCCGGACGAGCTGGGCCCGGCCGAGGCCGCCTACCTGGCGGTGGCGGCCATAGCCGCGCTGACCCCCTGAGCGGCCCGGGCGGCCGCCCGCACCGTCAGGTCCACCTCGGTGGGCCCGTGGGCCAAGCCGGCAAAGAGTGCCTCGTACGCCCCCGGCGCCACTGACACATCCGACTCCAGCAGCGAATGGAAGAACCCGGGGTACAGGCCGTTGCCGGCCACGGCCCGGGCCGTGTCGTAGTCGGTGACCGCACCGGGGCCGAGGAAGAGGCCGACCAGGGTGGCGAAGCGGGCCACGGTCGCCTCCACGCCGGCTTCGGCCAAGACCCCTTCCAACCCGGCGGCGAGAGCAGCGGCGGTGGCTGTGATCGCCTGGTAGGCGCCGTCGTCCAGGACCTCGAGCACAGCCAGACCGGCGGCGGTGGCGATGGGGTTACCCGAGAGGGTGCCGGCCTGGTACACCGGGCCCAGGGGCGCCAGCACCTCCATGACGTCCCGGCGGCCGCCGAAGGCGGCCAGGGGCAGACCGCCACCGATGACCTTCCCGAAGCACCACAGGTCGGGCGTGATCCCGAGCAGGCCCGAGGCCCCGCCGGGGCCGACCCGGAAGCCGGTGATGACCTCATCGAAGATGAGTAGTGCCCCCACCCGGTCGCACTCGGCCCGCAGTCCCTCCAGGAAGCCGGGGACGGGCGGGACCAGGCCCATGTTGGCCGCCACCGGTTCCACGATCACCGCCGCCACCTGGTCGTCCAACACCGGCACCACGTTGTAGGGGACCACGGCCGTGTCGGCCACCGCCCCGGCGGGGACGCCGGCCGAGTCGGGCAGAGCCAGGGCTGCCATCCCCGTCCCGGCCGCGGCCAGGAGTCCGTCGGAATGTCCGTGGTAGCAGCCGGCGAACTTGACGATCCGGGACCGCCCCGTCGCCCCCCGGGCCGTGCGAATCACGCTCATGCCGGCCTCGGTGCCGCTGGAGACGAGGCGGACCATCTCACAGCCGGCCACCCGGGCGCAGATGGCCTCGGCCAGTTCCACCTCCCGGCGGGTGGGAGCTCCGTAGGTCGTCCCATCCGCCGCCGCCCTGGCCACCGCCTCGACCACGGCGGGGTGGGCGTGGCCCAGGATGGTGGCGCCGTAGGACTGGACCCAGTCCACGTAGCGCCGGCCGGCCTCGTCCCAGAGGTAGGCGCCCTCCCCCCGGGCGGCGAAGAAGGGCTCGCCCCCCACCGATCTGAACGCCCGCACCGGGGAGTTGACCCCGCCGGGGATCACCCACTGGGCCCGCTCGAAGAGGGAGGGCTCAGGGCCGTCCCCATTTCCGGTCTCCGACCGGCTGTCCTCACTTCCCGCCTCCGGCGGGCCGTCCCCATTTCCGGTCTCCGACCGGGTCATGCCAGGGCCTCGGCCATCTCCCCGGCCAGGTAGGTGAGGATCATGTCGGCGCCGGCCCGCTTGATGGCGCTCAGGTGCTCCAGGGCGACGGCGTCCCCGTCGATCCAGCCCCGCTCGGCCGCCGCTTTGATCATGGAGTACTCCCCACTCACGTGGTAGGCGGCCACCGGCACGTCGGCCACCGCCCGCACGGCGGAGATGACGTCGAGGTAGGCCAGGGCGGGCTTGACCATGACGATGTCGGCACCCTCCTCGATGTCCAGGGCGACCTCGGCCAGGGCCTCCCGACGCCCGGCGGCAAAGTCGGCCTGGTAGGCCCGGCGGTCCCCGCCCCCGGCTATCTCCACGTCCACCGCCTCCCGGAAGGGGCCGTACAGGGCCGATGCGTACTTGGCCGCGTAGGCCAGGATGACCGTGTCGGTGCGGCCGGCTCCGTCCAGGGCGGAGCGAATGGCGCCGACCTGGCCGTCCATCATCCCGGAGGGTGCCACCACCGCAGCTCCGGCCTCGGCCTGGGCCAGGGCGGTGCGGGCATAGAGCTCGAGGGTGGCGTCGTTGTCCACCCGGCCGGCGGAGTCCAGGACGCCGCAGTGGCCGTGGTCGGTGTATTCATCGAGGCAGAGGTCGGCCATCAGCACCAGGTCGTCGCCCACCTCGTCCCGCAGATCCCGCAGGGCGAGCTGGACGATGCCGCCGGGCGCCCAGGCCTGGGACCCGGTGGCGTCCTTAGCCGCCGGCACCCCGAAGAGGATGACGCCGGGTATGCCGAGATCGGCCAGACGGCGGACCTCCTTGCCCAGGCTGGCCCGGGTGTGCTGGACGACGCCGGGCAGGCTGGCCACCGGCACCGGCTCCTCGATCCCCTCCCGCACGAAGAGCGGGGCGATGAGATCGTCCACCCGCAGCGAGGTGCTGCTGACCAGCCGGCGCAGGGCGGGGGTGGCCCGCAGCCTCCGCATCCTCCGGGTCGGAAAGCTCACGACCCCAGGTTACGGGCTCAGCTCGATTTCGATCCCATAGCCGCGGCCAGGGCGCCGACCACGGCCGCGGCCTCAGGGCGCTCGGCCACCGTCGTGACCGTCAGCCCGGCGGACCGGGCCACCTCGGCCGTGGAGGGGCCGAGGCAGGCCACCACCGGCGGCACTGGCAGCCCGGCTTCCAGGTAGGCCGAAACGGCGCTGCCGGCCGCAAAGACCACCGCGTCGGCCTCTGCCACCTTGGCGGCCCGCTCGGGTGGCACCGGGACGGGCACGGTCCGGTAGGCGGACACCTCGACCACCACCCAGCCCTGGGCAGCCAGGGCATCGGGCAGCTCCCGGCCGGCCTGCTCGGAGCGGGGCAACAAGACGCTGCCCCCGCCAACCGGGGGCGATCCAAGAGCGCCGGCCAGTCCGGCCGCGGAGCCGGTGGGCGAGACCAGGTCGGCCTGCACCCCTCGGGCGGCCAGGGCGGCGATGGTGGCCGGGCCCACGGCAGCCACCCGGGCCGGGCCGAAAGCCCGGGCGTCGCGCACGTGGGCGAAGAGGTGGGCTACGGCGTTGACCGAGGCGAAGGCCACCCAGTCGAAAGAGGGCAGTCGGGGCCCGACCAGGTCCAAGCCCTCGCCACCGTCGGAGGCCGGAGCGGTGGCGGTGACCGGCACCTCGAGCACTTCGGCCCCGGCCTGGTGCAGGGCTGCAGCCAACTCCCCTGAACGCTCGGCGGCCCGGGTGAGAACGACCCGTCGGCCCCACAGCGGGCGACCGGTGAACCAGTCCAGCTCAAAGGCGGCCACCGCTCCGATGACGATGACGGCGGGCGAGTCCAACTCGGTGGCCCCCAGGCCGTCCAGGGTGGTCCGCACCGTCTTCTGGCGCAGGTGGGTCCCCCACTGGACGGCGGCCACCGGGGTGTCGCCCGGCAGGCCCCCGGCCATCAACCGGGCGGCTATCCGGTCCCGGTGGGCCACGCCCATCATCACCACGATGGTCCCGCCGGTCCGGGCCAGCAGCTCCCACTCCGGCTCGGGGTCGGGGTCGTTGCGGCTATGGCCGGTCACCACCGTGAAGGCAGCAGCCTTCCCCCGCTGGGTTACGGGGATGCCGGCGTAGGCGGGCACGGCCAGTGCCGCGCTGACTCCGGGTACGACCTCGAAGGCCACCCCGGCGCCGACCAGGGCGAGGGCCTCCTCCCCACCGCGGCCGAAGACGAAGGGGTCCCCGCCCTTCAGGCGGACCACGGTGAGGCCGGCTGAGCCCCGTTCGACCAGCAGGGCGTTGATGGTCTCCTGGTCCACCGCCGCTCCCGGCCGCTTGCCCACATCGATTCGCTCGGCGGTGGGCGGGGCCAGGTCGAGGAGGGACGGCTCAGCCAGCCGGTCGTAGACGACCACGTCGGCCCGGCCCAGCACCTCGGCCCCCCGCCGGGTCAGTAGGCCCGGGTCACCAGGGCCGGCCCCCACCAGGTAGACGGTCACGGAGAGACCACCAGGTAGACGGTCACGGCCGGGCCAGCAGGTAGACGGTCACGGCCGGGCCAGCAGGTCACGGCCGCCGTGGGTCAGCACCTCTTCGGCCAGGGCCTTCCCCAGGCGGACTGGGTCGGCGGCCGGGCCGGCCGTCTGGCGCCGGATGACCACCCGCCCGTCGGCGGCCGCCACCATGCCCTCGAGGCGGAGCATCCCCTCCCGGGCCGGGCCGCCGCCCGGTTGTCCGGCCGGTCCGATCCGGGCCAGGGCGCCGACCGGAAGGTCACAGGCCCCTCCGAGGGTGTCGAGGAACGCCCGCTCGGCGTCCACTTCGGCCCGGGCTCCAGGGTCCTCGATGCGGGCCAGAAGGCCCAGGGTGGCGGCGTCGTCGGCCCGGCACTCGATGGCCAGTGCCCCCTGGCCGACCTGGGGCAGCATCCGGGCCGTGGGCAGCACCTCGGCTGCCTCGGAAGCCCGGCCGAGGCGGACCAGGGCGGCGTAGGCGACCACAACCGAGTCGACTTCGCCGACCTTGGCCAACCGGGTGGCGATGTTGCCCCGCAGGTCCGTGAAGGCCAGGTCGGGCCGCAGCCAGGCCAGCTGGGCGCGGCGGCGGACCGAGCCGGTGGCCACCACCGCTCCGGGGCCGAGCTGGTCGAGGGCCCGACCGACCAGGGCGTCGCGCACGTCGCCCCGGGCCGGGACGGCGGCCAGGACCAGGCCGGGTGCCGTCCGGGGCGGCAGATCCTTGGCCGAATGGACAGCGAAGTCCGCCCGTCCCTCCAACACCGCCGTCTGCACCTCCTTGGCAAACACGCCCTGGCCGCCGATCTGGTGGATCGGGACGTCCCGCACCCGGTCCCCGGTCGTCTCCACCACGACCTCATCGACCGAGACCTCATCGACCGCCGTACTCGAAGGCCGGGACGCGGTGGAGGCGGGACCCGGCCCGATCCGGGCCAGCAGACGGGCCACCTCCCGCGTCTGCCAGAGGGCCAGCGGGCTGCCCCGGGTGGCGGCCCGCAGGACGGTCACTCCAGGTCGAAGAGTGACTGGATGGCTTCGGCCAGCCGCTCGCCCCGGGCGTTGCCGGCCTCGTCCTTGAGCCGGACGGTCGGCTCGTGCAGCAGTTTGGCCACGAGGCCCCGGGTCATGGCCTCGACCGCCTCCCGCTGGCGCTCGTCCAGGCCGGCCAGGCGGGCGGCGTGGCGCTCCATCTCGGCCCGGCGGATGAACTCGGCCCGTTCGTGCAGGGCCGATACCACCGGAGCCACCTTCCGCGCCGCCGACAGGGCCACGAAGCGGTCGACCTCCTCGGCCACGATCCGGCGTACCCGCTCGACCTCACCCTGCCTGGACGCCACCCCGGCGGCGGCGAAGGCGGCCAGGTCATCCATGTCCAGCAGCCGCACCCCTTCCAGCCCGCCGACGGCGGGCTCGACATCGCGGGGAACGGCTATGTCCACGATCAGCAGGGGCCGGCCCTCCCTGCGGGCCACAGCGGCGGCCACCTCGGCCACGCCGAGGACGGTGCGGGGGGCTCCGGTGCCGGTCAGGACCACGTCCACCTCGGGCAGCGCCGTGTCCAACTCGCCCAGTTCCACTTTGGCTCCTCGGACCCGCTCGGCCACCGCGTCGGCCCGGGCCCCGGTCCGGCTGGAGACCAGGATGCGGGCGGCGCCGCGGGCGGCCAGGGCGACGGCCATGCCCTCGCCCATCTCCCCGGCTCCCACCACCAGGACGGAGGTCCCGGCCAGGCCGCCCAGGGCCTCAGCGGCCATCGCCACCGCGGCCTGGGAGACGGAGGTGACGCCTCTGGATATGCCGGTTTCGGTCCGGGCTCGCTTGCCCACCTCCAGGCCGTGGCGGAACAGGCGGCCCATGGCCGGTCCGGCCGAACCCTCCTCGTGGGCCCGCTCCCAGGCCTCGCGAACCTGGCCGAGGATCTCGCCCTCCCCGATCACCGCCGAGTCCAGCCCGGAGGCAACGGTGAAGAGATGAGAGACGGCGGCATCATCGAAGTAGGAGTACAGCAGGTCGCTGAAAACCTCGGGCGGGGCCCCTGACCACTCGCTCAGGAAGTTGCGGACATCGGCCAAGGCGCCGTGGAAGCGTTCCGCCTCGGCGTAGACCTCGGTGCGCATACAGGTGGAGAGAACGACGGTCTCGTTCAGGTGCATGCGCCCGGCCAGGTCGTGAAGAGCCTTGGACAGGGTGGCACCGCTGACGGTCATCCGCTCCAACAAATCCAGCGGGACGGTGCGATGGTTGAGGCCGACTACGACTACAGACACGCCCGGAGCCGCTCCCTCGCTTGGTCGATCTGGCCGGTGCGGATCAGACCGAGCATGTCCGAGTTCAAGGCCCCTCGCCAGTTGGCCGCCTCGGTGGACCGGCCGGTGGCCTTGAGGTCGGCCCGCGCCTCGCTGAGCAGTTCAGCCAGGACCTCCATGTCCGGACCTGCCCCCAGTTCGGTCTCTAGGCGGTCCCGCAACCATGACGCCAGGGCCGGGCTGGCTCCGCCGGTGGAGACGGCCACGCTGACAGGTCCCCGCCGGGCCACCGCCGGCAGGTGGAACGAGCAGGAGACGGGATCATCGGCGGCATTGACCCAGACCCCGGCCGCCTCGGCATCCCGGAACACGGCCCCGTCCACCTCCGGATCCCCTGTGGCCGTCACCACCAGCCGGTAGGAGGCGGCCTCGGGCGAGCGGTAGGGGCGCCGCTCGATAGTCAGGCCCGAACCGGCCAGCACCTCGGCCTCCGGGCCGACCCGGGGGGCGACCATGTGCACTCCTGCGCCGGCGTCGAGCAGGCCGACGGCCTTGCGGGCCGCCACCCGCCCACCGCCCACCACCAGACAGGGGCGGCCTTCGACCAGCAGGGTCACGGGATAGCCGGCCGTCACGCCGAGGCCGTGCCCAGGTGCTGGGGGTGGGCCTGGTGTTGATAGAAGGTCAGCACCTGCAGCTCCATGGACAGATCCACGTTGCGCAGGCTGACCCCGGTGGGAACGCTCAGGAGCACGGGGGCGAAGTTGAGAATGGAGCGCACCCCGGCCGACACCAGCCGGTCGGCCACCTCCTGGGCCGAACCGGCGGTGGTGGCCAGGATGCCCACCGCCACCTGGCCCTGGGTGACCACCGACTCCAGCTCATCGATGGAGACGACCGTCAACTCCCCGATGCTCTCACCGATCAGGCTGGGGTCGGCATCGACCAGTGCGGCCACCCGGAAGCCCCGGGTCCCGAACCCGTGGTAGTTGGCCAGGGCCCGGCCCAGATTGCCCAGCCCCACGATGACCACGGGCCAGTCCCGGGTCGTGCCGAGCTCCCGACCGACCTGGTCAACCAGGAAGCCCACGTCGTATCCGACCCCACGGGTGCCGTAGGAGCCCAGGTAAGAGAGGTCCTTGCGGACCTTGGCGGCATTGACCCCGGACAGCTCGGCCAGCCGCTCGGACGAGACGGTCGAGACCTGATCGGAGGCCAGCTCCAACAAGGAGCGGAGATAGACCGGCAGGCGGGTGACGGTCGCCTCGGGTATCCGCGCTCTACCGGCCACGCCTCCAGGCTACCGCCGCTCGTGCCTCACTTCACAAGAGATCAGGCTGAGATCAGGCCTCGTCGCGCAGGGCCCGGCGCAGCAGCTTGCCCCCCAGCCCCCGGGGCAGGCTGTCCACGATGTGGACCCGGGTCGGGCACTTGTAACGGGCCAGCCGGCCCCGGCACCACACCCTCAGCCCATCCTCGTCCGGGCTGCGTCCGGGGGCCGGGACCACGAAAGCCTCCACCGCCTCGCCCGTCTCGGGGTCGGGCACGCCGACCACGGCCACTTCGGCCACGTCCGGGCTCTCGCCCAGGGTGTCTTCCACTTCGGCCGGATAGACATTGAATCCGGACACGATGATGAGGTCCTTGGACCGATCGACCAGGTACAGATAGCCGTCATCGTCGGCCACGGCCACGTCCCCCGTCCGCAGCCAGCCGTCCTCGCTGAGCACGGCGGCGGTGGCCTTGGCGTCCTCCCAGTAGCCGCCGAAGACGTTGGGACCCTTGACCCAGAGCTCCCCGGAGTCCCCGATAAAGGCGTCCTCCCCGTCCTCATCGATGATCCGCACCTCGACCCCGGGCACGGGCACGCCGACGGAACCGGGCTTGGCCACCCCGCCGATGACCGAGGAGGTGACCACCGGGCTGGCCTCGGTCAGCCCATAGCCCTGCCAGAGGGGAAGGCCGAAGCGGGACTCGAAGGCCTGGGCGATCTCGGGGCTCAGAGCCGAGGCCCCTGACACGGCCAGGCGGACGCCGTCCAGGGCCCGGGGGCGATCGACCCCGGCGGCGGCCAGGGCGGCAAACATCGGCGGCGCCCCGGCCAACAGGCTCACCCCCCGGGCCGGGATCTCGTCCAGAGCCGAGTCGGCGTGGAACCGCTCGACCATCAAGACGCTGGCCCCGGCCAGCAGAGACAGTCCCAGGACGACGTTAAGGCCGAAGACGTGGAACAGGGGCAGAACGCCGTAGCTGACGTCCCCAGCCAGGAGGGCCCGGCCGGGATGGTCCTGGACCTGGTTGAGGTTGGCCAGCAGGCTGCCGTGGGTGAGGATGGCCGCCTTGGGCGAGCCGGCCGTGCCGGCGGTGAAGATCAGCACGGCGGCATCCCCGGGCGCCTTATCGGCCAACTCGGCCGCAGCCCCGCTGGACAGCTCGGACATGGGCGTCGAGCCCTTGAGCGACTCGGCTCCCGGGGCGGCCACCACCAGTCGGTATCCGTCGCGCCGGGCGGAGCCCGAGAAGGCTTCCGCCGCCTCAGGTCCGACGAAGGCGGCGCTCACTCCCACCGCCCCCAACTCGGCTTCGATGGCCGGGGCCGGCAGGCCGGGCTCGATGGGAACGGCCACCGCCCCCACCCCCAGGACCGCCAGGTAGGCCACGGCAAAGGGCCAGTCGTTGGCCAGCGCCAGCGCCACCCGGTCGCCCGGGAGGACACCCGCGTCGGACAGGCCGCCCCTCAGGGCGGAGACCTCGGCGCGCAACTCTCCGTAGGAAAGGGTGCGGGCCGGCGCCAGAATCGCCGGTGCGTCCGCCGGATGCTGGTCGGTGATCGAGGCCAGGTTCATCCGGCCATCTGCTGGATCAGCCCGCCTCCGTGTAACGGGCCGCCAGATAGCGGTCGATGTCTTCCTCGCGGAGGCGGAAGGATCGTCCGATCCTCACCGCCGCCAACTCGCCCGAATTGATCAGGCGGTAGACCGTCATGTTCGAGACCCTGAGGTTCCTGGCGACTTCACCGACTGTCAGAAAGCTGGTTCCGGCGTAGCCCGATTGCGTCAGTGGAATCACCCCTCTCCGCCCGCAGCGAGATTACATCCGCCCTGCCTGGCCGTCACCTGGAGCGCTCGCGACCCCGGAGCCAGCGGCCTCGGGAGTGGTCGCGACCGGCGGCGGGCCGCCGGGTTGGTGGTCAGCCCAGCTGGCGGGAGCGCTCGGTGGCGGCGATGACGGCGGCCACCACCGCCTGGCGGAAGCCCCGGTCCTCGAGGGCGGCGACGCCCGCTGCGGTCGTCCCCTTGGGCGAGGTGACCATGGCCCGCAGCTCCTCCGGAGGGGTTCCCGTCTCACTGAGCAAGCGGGCCGCCCCGAGGAGGGTCTGGACGGTGAGATCGCGGCTGATGCCATCGGCCAGCCCGACCGAACGACCCGCTTCCATCATGGCCTCGGCCAGCAGGAAGACGTAGGCCGGTCCGGACCCCGAGAGGCCGGTGACGGCATCGATCAGACCCTCCTCGACCCTGACAACCATCCCCACCGCCCTCAGGACGGCCTCGGCCCAATCGATATCCCCGGCCTCGGCCGAGCGCCCGGCGCACAGGGCCGACGCGCCTGCTCCGATCTGGGCCGGCGTGTTAGGCATCGCCCGCAATACCCTCACGCCGGCGCCGGCCGCCGACTCGATGGCGGACGTGCCCACTCCAGCCGCGATGGAGAGGAGCCGGCCTGCTCCTGCCGATCCGGACCCCGCCGCCGCCGCCACCACGTCCGGGGGCTTGACGGCCAGGACGGCGTCAGCAGCCAGGCCGGAAGCGGGCATTTCGGCCAGCAGCTCCAGGCCGGGGAAGGCCCGGGCCAGCTCGTCCCGCCGGGCCCCGGACACCTCCACCACCTGGAGGTCCTCTGGGCGCCGCCCGTGCGCCATGAGGCCCCTCAGGAGGGCCTCGCCCATACGCCCCCCGCCGATGATGGCCATGCCTTTCGTCACCCGGGCAGAGTACGGCGCCAACCTCGGACGCGAGTCGGCCCGAGGAACATCTTGGCCAGCTCCCGTACTTCCCCGAACGGGAGGGCCGTTCCGCACCTCGGGCCGAACTGAGGCCACCCTAACCCCGCCCCTTAGGTGCGGCAAGGGTCCAAAAAAGCCCGTCAGCAGCGGTTTACGCGCACTCCACCAGTTGGCGCTCGGACAACTCGGAATGCAGCGAATCGACCGCCGCCGCCGCTCTCCGCCAGCTATAGCGGCGGGCGTTGACCGCCGCCGCCTGACCCAGCGCCCGGGCCCGCTCGGGGGAAGCCAGAACCCATTCCACGGCCTCGGCAAAAGCCTCCGGGCGCCGTTCGGGCACCAGCACCCCGGTCTGCCCGTCCACGATCAGGGAGCGGAGGCCACCGACGGAGGTGGCCACCACCGGCACGCCGCAGGCGCCGGCCTCGAGGGCCACCAGGCCGAAGGACTCGGTCCGGCTGGGGACCAGGCACACGTCGGCGGCCCGGCAGAAGGTGGACACCAACTCGTGGGGCTGGGGCGGGAAGAAATGGACCCGGTCGGTCAGCCCGGCCTGGTCCACCATGGTGTGGACCCGCTCCACCTCGGCCTGTCCGCCCGGGCCGCTGGCCCCGCCGGCCACCACCAGGAAGGCATCCTCCCGGCGAAGGTGCTCCAGCGCTCCCACCGCCACATCCGCCCCCTTGAGCGGCTGGATGCGCCCGATGAAGAGCAGCATCCGGCCCTCGGTGGGCAGGCCCAGCGCCCGCCTGGCCCGGGAACGGTCCCCGGGGGCGAAGAAGGCATGGTCGACCCCCGGTGCCACCACCCGGATCCGGTCCCGGGGGGCGTCGTACAGCTTGACCAGGTGGTCGGCCTCGGGCACGTTCGGAGCCAGGATGGCGTCGGAGCACCCGATGACCGCCTGCTCGGTCTCCACCCGGCGGGGGTCGTCCCCTCCGTCGGAGGCGCCGGTGGCCGCCTTGACCCGCTCCAGGGTGTGGAAAGTGGAGACGAGAGGAAGGTCGAGCCGGTGCTTGAGGAGGTGTCCGGCCGCGCCAGAAAGCCAGTAGTGGGCGTGGATGAGCTGGACCGGGGACCGTTCCAACCAGCTGCCGACCCCGTCGGCGAACTCCTCCACCAACCCGCCCAGCTCGGACTTGGGGACCGGGGCGATGGGCCCGGCCGGCACGTGATGGACCCGGAAACCGGGCTCGACCGGAATGATGGCCGGCGCCTTCGGATCATCGGCCCGGGTGAAGACGTCGCACTCCGAACCGGCTCGGGCGAGGGCGGTGCACAGCTCGCGCACGTACACATTCATCCCCCCGCCATCCCCCGTCCCCGGCTGGGCGAGAGGGGAGGTGTGCATCGAAAGCACCGCCACTCTCCTCACGAGAAGGGCCAGGTTACCGGCCCGTGGCCTGGGGATCCTCTTGAGAACCGGCGGCTGGAGCTTCCCCTTGCTCGGCGAAGGACTCGTAGAGGCGGATGAGCTGGTCCTTCTGGTCATCGCTCAGAACCGGATCCCGCCGGATGTGCTCGGCCAGATCGGCTCCCCGCTCCAGGATCCCGGCCCGCTCGTAGAGGCTCTCGGCCGATATCTGCAGCGCCTTGGCCAACCGTTGCAGGATCTCCGCCGACGGCTTGCGCAGACCTCTTTCGATCTGGCTCAGGTAGGGATTGGACACCCCGGCCAGGGCCGAGAGCCGCCGTAATGACAGCCGGGACTCGCTCCGGCGTTCGCGGATGAAGCCGCCCAGCTCCCGGCGCCGGTCAGGCCCGGTGGAGAACTCCGAGGAATCCTCGGCCACGCTCCCAGCTCAGCCCAGTAGCGAGTCGACGCTGGCCTCACCGGACTGATAGCGCCGAACCAGCTCGGCCTGAAGGCGGTCGATGCGGTCGTGCACGGCCCGGCGACTGTCGGACAGCTGGCGCTCTATGGCGGCCATGGAGTCGGTCAACTCAGCCAGGACCTCATCGCTCAAGGCCGGTAGATCAGTGAGCTGGGCGAGGTCGATACTTCGGTCCAGGTCGGCCACCAGGCCGGCGGCCATGTCCCCCGGGTCGAGCTGGGAGAGCAGGCGGTTCCCGCTGCGGGAGCCGCTGTCGGCCAGGATGCCGGGCAGCTGCTCGAGGAGATCGGCCGCACCGCCTCCGTCAGAGCCACCGATGCGACGCTGGCGCTCCGAGGCCACGATGTCGAGGCGGCCCTGCACCAGACGGCGCACGTAAGAGATAGCCCCCTCCGCCTCCTGCAGCTCGCTGCGGGCCTCGCGGAGCTGGCCCATCGTCCGACTCTCCAGGTCATCCAGGAAGGACGGGTCGAGGAAGCGAGCAAGATCGGCTGGCTCTATCGGCATGTTGGGAGGATCCTACCGGCGTCGGTTGACGGTCACCGCTAGCCCCGTCCTCCGCACATGGGTGAGGGTGGGTTGACCGCGAAAATATTTGCCACGATGCAGGAATTGCGCGAGAA
>Ga0307373_10005185_pt1 | contig 21480 bp, 14 predicted proteins | sample OX2MG_FD_202534 | JGI IMG/M metagenome (GOLD analysis project Ga0307373, IMG submission 202534) | Soil microbial communities from Risofladan, Vaasa, Finland - OX-2 | ecosystem: Environmental > Terrestrial > Soil > Coastal area > Acid sulfate soil | place: Finland: Risofladan, Vaasa | collected...
CGCAACGAGAAGCGCATGCTGCAGGAGGCGGTCGACGCCCTGCTCGACAACGGCCGGCGCGGCCGCGCGATCACCGGCACCAACAAGCGCCCGCTGAAGTCTCTTGCGGACATGATCAAGGGCAAGCAGGGCCGGTTCCGGCAGAACCTGCTCGGCAAGCGCGTCGATTATTCGGGCCGCTCCGTGATCGTCGTCGGTCCGACGCTGCGCCTGCACCAGTGCGGCCTGCCGAAGAAGATGGCCCTCGAGCTGTTCAAGCCGTTCATCTTCTCGAAGCTGCAGCTGCGCGGCGAGGCCTCGACGATCAAGGCCGCCAAAAGGCTCGTCGAGCGCGAGGGGCCGGAGGTTTGGGACATTCTCGAGGAGGTCATCCGCGAGCACCCGGTTCTGCTGAACCGCGCGCCGACGCTGCACCGACTCGGCATCCAGGCTTTCGAGCCGGTGCTGATCGAAGGCAAGGCGATCCAGCTGCACCCGCTGGTCTGCACCGCGTTCAACGCCGACTTCGACGGCGACCAGATGGCCGTGCACGTGCCGCTGTCGATCGAGGCGCAGCTCGAAGCGCGCGCCTTGATGATGTCGTCGAACAACATCCTCTCACCGGCCAACGGCGATCCGATCATCGTGCCGTCGCAGGACGTGGTGCTCGGGCTCTACTACATGACCCGCGAACGCGTCGGCGCGAAGGGCGAGGGCATGATGTTCGGCGACGTCGCCGAGGTCCACCGCGCCTACGAGAGCCGCAACGTCGAACTGCAGGCGAAGGTGAAGGTCCGGCTGTCGGAGCATCTGCGCGACGCGGCGAGCGGTGCGCTGGTCGGACGCCGGCGGGTCGTCGACACGACCGTCGGGCGCGCGCTGCTGTCGGAGATTTTGCCGAAGGGCCTGTCGTTCGATGCGATCAACCAGGACATGACGAAGAAGACGATCTCGGCGACCATCAACATGTGCTACCGCTCGGTCGGGTTGAAGGAGACCGTCGTGTTCGCCGATCAGTTGATGTACACGGGGTTCAATTATGCGACCCGCGCCGGTGTGTCGATCGGCGTCGACGACATGGTCGTGCCACAACAGAAGACCAAGATCCTGGCGACCGCCGAACGCGAGGTCAAGGAGATTCAGGAGCAGTTCTCCTCCGGTCTCGTGACCAACGGCGAACGCTACAACAAGGTCGTCGACATCTGGTCGCGCACCAACGATCAGGTTGCGAAGGCCATGATGGAGAAGCTCGGCACCGACGAGGTCGCCGACGCGAAGGGCAACAAGGTCCGCCAGAAGTCGTTCAATTCGATCTTCATGATGGCCGACTCCGGCGCCCGCGGCTCGGCGGCGCAAATCCGCCAGCTCGCCGGCATGCGCGGCCTGATGGCGAAGCCGGACGGCTCGATCATCGAGACGCCGATCACCGCGAACTTTCGCGAGGGCTTGAACGTCCTGCAGTACTTCATCTCGACGCACGGCGCGCGCAAGGGCCTCGCCGACACGGCATTGAAGACCGCGAACTCCGGCTATCTGACGCGCCGGCTCGTCGACGTGGCGCAGGATCTGGTCGTCACCGAGATCGACTGCGGCACGTCGAACGGCCTGTCGATCACGCCGATCGTCGAGGGCGGCGACGTCGTCGAGGGGCTCGGCGAACGCGTGCTGGGGCGCGTCGCCGCGCAGGCTGTGGTCGTCGCGGCGAGCGGCGAAGTGCTGGTCGAAGCGGGCGTGCTGATCGACGAGAAGCTGGTCAAGCTGCTCGAGAAGATGGGCATCGACCAGGTCATGGTGCGATCGCCGATCACCTGCGAGACGCGCTACGGGGTGTGCTCGCAGTGCTACGGGCGCGATCTCGGCCGCGGCCACCGCATCAACATCGGCGAGGCGGTCGGCGTCATCGCCGCGCAGTCGATCGGCGAGCCGGGCACGCAGCTCACGATGCGCACGTTTCACGTGGGCGGTGCGGCATCGCGGGCCGCCGCGGCGAACGGCGTCGAGGTAAAGTCAAAGGGGACGATCCGCCTGCACAACATCAAGACCGTGCGCCACGAGAAGGGCCACCTGGTCGCGGTGTCCCGCTCGGGAGAACTCGGCGTCGTCGACGAATTCGGACGCGAGCGCGAGCGCTACAAGATCCCGTATGGCGCGACCATCACCATCAACGATGGGGACACCGTCGGCGCCGGCCAGTCGGTCGCGAATTGGGATCCGCATACGCACCCGGTCGTGACCGAGGTCGCGGGCATGATCAGGTTCCAGGACTTCGTCGACGGCATCACCGTGACCTCCCAGGTCGACGATGTCACGGGCCTCACGAGCACGGTCGTGCTCGATCCGAAGCAGCGCGGATCCGGCGGCAAGGACCTGCGGCCGGTCGTGCGCCTGACGAACGCCAAAGGCAAGGAAGTCACGTTCGCGAACACCGACATCCCGGCGGTCTACGCGCTGCCTGCGGGCGCGATCGTCAGCCTCGAGGACGGCGCCAAGGTGTCGGTCGGCGACATCATCGCGCGCATTCCGCAGGAGTCCTCGAAGACCCGCGACATCACCGGCGGTTTGCCGCGCGTCGCGGATCTGTTCGAGGCTCGCAAACCCAAGGATTCGGCGATTCTGGCCGAGCGCAGCGGCACGGTGAGCTTCGGCAAGGAGACCAAGGGCAAGCGCCGGCTGATCATCACGAACGAGCAGAGCGAGAAGTACGAGGAACTGATCCCCAAGTGGCGCCACCTGAATGTGTTCGAAGGCGAACAGGTCGAGAAGGGCGAGGTGATCGCCGACGGTGAGCCGAATCCGCACGACATCCTGCGCCTGCAGGGCGTCGAGGCACTCGCCAATTATCTCGTTCGCGAGATTCAGGACGTCTACCGGCTCCAGGGCGTGAAGATCAACGACAAGCACATCGAGGTCATCGTCCGGCAGATGCTGCGCAAGATCGAGGTCCAGGACATCGGCGACTCGGCGCTGTTGCGCGGCGAACAGATGGACCGGGGGCGTCTGCTCGACGTCATCGCGAAGCAAAGGACCGAGGGTAAGAACCAGTCGACCTGGGAGCCGCTCCTTCTCGGCATCACCAAGGCATCCCTGGCGACCGAGTCGTTCATATCGGCGGCCTCGTTCCAGGAAACGACGCGCGTCCTCACCGAAGCGGCGGTGCGCGGCCTGAAGGACGATCTGCGCGGTCTCAAGGAAAACGTGATCGTCGGACGCTTGATCCCCGCGGGCACGGGCTTTGCGTATCACGCGCGGCGGCGGCGCGCGAGCGACGATTCGCGGCGGCGCAATTTCATGGACGTCGGCGGCGGGGTCGGCGAATCCGAGGATTCGGTGCCGGCCGGGGATACGGAATCCGCCGAATGAGCGGCGCGCGCGCGAGGAACTAGGGCGACAGCCCGGCGCCGGCTCCGTCGGGAGCCCGGCGCCGGAACCTCCGGCGTCTTTGGCGGCCGGCACGAGGTTCGGCAGCAGACATCATGCGCTTGATTCGCAGATCCGCGTTTACGACCACGCGCTGGAAGAACGGCGGCGGTGTCACGCACGAGGCGGTGCGCGAGCCCGCGGGTGCCGACGCATATCTCTGGCGGATCAGCGTCGCCGAGATCGCCGCCTCGGGACCGTTCTCCGATTTCGCCGGCTATCGCCGGCACATGCTGCTGCTGCAGGGCGACGGGGTGAGCCTGCGCTTCTCGAACGGGGAGCGTCGCAGCCTGCGGCAGGTCGGCGATCTTGCCGAATTCGACGGCGCACTGCGCACCGAATGCGACCTGCTCGGCGGACCCTGCGCGGACTTGAACTTGATGACCGCGCGGTCCACCGTGACCGCCGACGCGCGCGTCCGCCGGCTGTCAGAGCCCGTCGTGCTCAGTGCGCGCCCCGGCGAGACTCTGGCGATCTTCTGCATGGATCGCGCGTTGCTCATCGAACATGGCACGTCGGCGCCGGCCACGCTCGGCCGGTGGGATCTGGCGCTGGTGAACGCGAGCGGCGCCGGCATCCGTTGCTCCGCCGACAGGGGCGAGGACACGCAGGTGTTCGTCGCCAGACTCGCCCGCAGCGCGCCATCCGTTCCTCGAGAGGATCAGCATGCTCGATAGCCATCCCGACTCGCCGAAATCCGCCGATCTTGCCGCGCTGCGCCAGGCGATCCGGGATCATGGTCTGTGGCCGGAGGAGGGCTCGGTCACGCGTTTGCTGCGCAGCCTGGAACTGACCGGGGGCGCCCGCCACCGCGCGATCGCGCTCGCGAAGGGGTTGGTCGAGGGCGCACGCGCCCGCCGCGACGAGCGGCCGTTCCTCGACGCGTTTCTCCAGGAATTCGGCCTGTCGAATCAGGAGGGCATCGCCTTGATGTGCATCGCCGAGGCGCTGCTGCGGATTCCCGATGACGCGACCGCAGACCGTCTGATCGCCGAACAGCTCACCGGCGGGGACTGGTCCGCGCACTCCGGCAGATCCGAGTCGTTGTTCGTGAATGCCTCGACCTGGGGATTGATGTTGACCGGTGGGATCCTGGATCTGGACGCATCGATCAAATCCGACGCCGCCGGCTGGCTGCGAGCGCTGACCCGCAGGGCAGGCGAACCGGTCGTGCGGCTCGCGGTGCGCCGGGCGATGCGCATCATCGGCGGCGAATTCGTCGTCGGCCGCACGATCGAGGAGGCGCTGCAGCGCAGTGCCTCGGAAAAGGCGCTCGCGCTCTGCTCGTTCGACATGCTCGGCGAGGGTGCACGGACGCGGCGCGACGCGGAGCGCTACTGCAGCTCCTATGCCCACGCGATCGATGCGATCGGCGCCGCGGCGAAGGGCCGCGCCGTGCACGCCACCTCGTCGATCTCGATCAAGTTGTCGGCACTCGAGCCTCGCTATGCGCCGATGCAGCGGGCCCCGGCACTCGCACGCCTGCTGCCGCGCGTTGCGCTGCTCGCCGAGCGGGCCGCCCGCGCCGGCATCCAAATGACGATCGACGCCGAAGAGGCGGATCGACTGGATCTGTCGCTCGAGGTGATCGAGGCTCTCGGCCGACAGGCGGCGACGCGCGAGTGGCCCGGTCTCGGCCTCGCGGTGCAGGCGTACGGCAAGCGCTCGCTCGACGTGATCGACTGGGTCGGCGCGCTCGCGCGTGCCACGGGCCGCCGCATGACCGTGCGGCTGGTCAAGGGAGCCTACTGGGACAGCGAGATCAAACGTGCGCAGGAGCGCGGCCTCGTCGGCTACCCGGTGTACACGCGCAAGGTGACGACCGACGTAGCCTATCTTGCCTGCGCGGGGCGATTGTTCGGTCACCGGGACGCGATCTACCCACAGTTCGCGACCCACAACGCGCACACGATCGCGGCGATCCTCGAACTCGCACCGCCCGGCGCGCCGTACGAATTCCAGCGGCTGCACGGCATGGGCGGCCTGCTATACGCCGAGGCGATCCGGCAAATCGACCGATTTCCACCGATTCGCGCCTACGCGCCGGTCGGCCCGCACAAGGACCTGCTCGCCTACCTGGTGCGCCGTTTGCTGGAGAACGGCGCCAACACGTCGTTCGTCAACCGGTTCATGGACGAGAAAGTGCCGGTCGATGAGGTGGTGCGCGATCCGGTTGCCGAATTGGAGCACCTGGAAACCGCGCAGAATCCGTTGCTGCCCGATCCGGCCGCACTGTATGCGGACCGGCGCAACTCACGGGGCGTCGATCTCGGCGATCCGCGTGAAATCGACGCGCTGTGCGCCGCCGTCGAGGATCGGCGCAGCACGGCGCACCGGGCGGGGCCGATCCTCGACGGCGAGCGCCACGACGGCGAGGCGCAGACGATCACGAATCCGGCGGACCGCCGCGAACTCGTCGGGCGCTCGCGTGACGCGACCGCCGAAGAGATCGCAGGCGCGTTCGAGGCGGCTGCGGGGGCGCAGGTGTCCTGGAACCTCGCCGGCGGCGCGGTGCGCGCCCTGGCGCTCGAGAAGGCTGCGGATCTGCTCGAAGCCCGACGTGCGCAGTTCTTCGAGCTGCTGGTGCGGGAGGCGGGCAAGACGCTCGGCGATGCCCTCGCCGAGGTCCGCGAAGCCGCGGACTTCTGCCGTTATTACGCGCTGCAGGCGCGCACGCTGTTCGACCGCGCCGTGCCGCTCGCCGGGCCGACGGGCGAGTCGAACGAGCTGCGGCTGCAGGGACGCGGCGTGTTCGCGTGCATCAGTCCGTGGAATTTTCCCCTGGCGATCTTCGCCGGACAGACGACCGCCGCACTCGCCGCCGGCAACGCGGTCGTCGCCAAGCCGGCCGAACCCACGCCGCTCGTCGCCGCGCAATTCGTCGCCTTGCTGCACGAGGCGGGCGTGACCCCGGAGGCGCTGCAATTCGTGCCGTCGCCGGGGCGGGCGTTCGCCGAGGCGGCATTCCGGCATGCAGCGCTCGCCGGCGTTGCCATGACCGGCTCCACCGCGACCGCGATCACCATCAACCGGGCGTTGGCCGCGCGCCAAGGCTGCATTCTGCCGCTGATCGCCGAGACCGGCGGCATGAATGCGATGCTCGTCGATTCGACCGCGTTGCCCGAGCAGGTGGTCGATGACGTGGTCAATTCGGCGTTCATCAGCGCGGGCCAGCGTTGCTCGGCGCTGCGCTTGCTGTTCGTGCAAGAAGACGTCGCCGACACGATCATCGACATGATTGCCGGCGCGATGGACGAACTGATCATCGGCGATCCGGCGCGCGCCGAGACCGACGTCGGCCCCGTGATCACGGCGACGGCGGCCGCGAAGCTCATGACGCATGTCGCACGGATGCGCACAGAGGCGCGCGTGCTCAAGGTCTGCGAACTCGGCGCTGCGCATCGGCACGGGACGTTCGTCGCGCCGCACCTGATCGAGCTGCGCAGTGCGTCGCAACTCGAGGGCGAGGAGTTCGGTCCGATTCTCCATGTCGTTCGTTACAAGGCGCGCGACGTCGACCAGGTGCTCGCGGCGATCCGGGCGACGCAATATGGCCTGACGCTCGGCGTGCAGACCCGCCTCGAGTCCTTTTGGCGCCAGGTCTACCGGGAAACGAACGTCGGCAACACCTACGTGAACCGCAACATGATCGGCGCGGTCGTCGGTGTTCAGCCGTTCGGCGGTACGGGACTCTCGGGGACGGGCCCGAAGGCGGGCGGCCCGCATTATCTCGCGCGTTTCGCGAACGAGCGGACCTTGACGGTCAACACGACGGCGACGGGCGGCAATGCCGCACTGCTGAACTTGGGACAGTGAGCCCGAGGGGCGTAGTGAGGATCGCGCGCACGCCGGTGAGGCGCGCACCGTAGCGCCGCTCAGCAGCTTTGTCCTTGGCCACCGGGGGGAGCGCCCGGCCACGCCGACCCATGGGTGGTGTCAAGGCACGCTCAAGCTCAAATCGAATCGAATGACCACGGCGTCCGCTCGCGTTGCGACGCTCAAAATACGAAACCCGTCGAGGCGAGTCCGTGAGCCGCCGGTCGCCACCACCTCCTGCCTGACGAACGCGGATACATCGAGTTTCGCGACGTGCGGCATGATCTGCGGGTCGAGCTGCAGTGCAAGATTGAAGGCATTACGGGTCGCTGCATCGTCAATGCGATCGATACGAATGTCGTCGAGTATCAGCAGGTGTCCACGGCCAAGCAATCTGCCGGACAGAGTGACGTTGGACGCAAAGTCGGCACCTTCACAGCCGTTGCCCACCGGTTGTCCGAGTCGCGACGACAAATGCGCGTGCAGGACCAGACGGCCCTGGACGAGGCGGATAAAGGGAGATTCAAGATAGCTGTAACAGCCGCCGTCATCGATCAGATACCACCGGCCGCCGCGGTCAAAAAGTTGCTCGACCACCAAGGTTTGCACGCCGCGCGGACCGACTGAAAGCGCCGATTGCGCTGCAGCCGGAACCGCCAACGCGAACCCGGCGACGGCGGCGGCGATGCAAGCCGGCGCAGAGCGACGGTACAAATTGCGAATATCCCTGCTCACGTGGCAGTTTACACCGAATGCGTTCACCAGAGCGGCGTCGGCACACCGTTCGGACGATGGATGGTTTATATTCACACCGCCTCGCGGATTCCAGCCTTTCATTGCCAGGAGATCCAGGATGCCCGCGCCTCATAAGCCCGAAGGATATACGACGGTCTCGCCCTATCTGGTCGTAAATGGTGCACGCAGCACGATTGACTTCCTGGTACGCGTATTCGATGCGGTGGAACTGCGTCGCTTCGAAGATCCGTCCTGCAAGATCATGCATGCGGAAGTTCGCGTTGCCGACTCGGTGGTGATGCTCGCCGATGGCGGCCCGCATTGGCCACCTGTGCCTTGTTATGTCCATGTCTACGTGCCGGACGTGGACGCCACGTACCGGCGCGCACTAGAGGCAGGCGCCGTCTCGGTGCAGGAGCCGATCAAGAAGAGTGACGCCGATAAGCGTGGCGGAGTCAAGGATCCCGGCGGCACGACCTGGTGGATTGCGACGATGCTCGAGTGACGATGCCCAGCGGGCATTAGGAGAGGCCGCGGATGAACCTGATCGAATCCATCGTCGCCGACGCCGAACCCATCCGTGCCCTGAGGCGCGACATTCACGCCCATCCGGAGACCTGCTACGAAGAACATCGCACGTCGAATCTGATCGCCGAGCAGTTGCAGGCCTTGGGAATCCCCATACATCGCGGACTCGGCAAGACCGGTGTCGTCGGCATCGTCAAGCACGGCCACCGCTCCCGCGCGGTCGGCCTGCGGGCGGATATCGACGCCTTACCGATCACCGAGAGCAATACCTTTGCCCACCGCAGTACGCATGCCGGCCGGATGCATGCTTGCGGCCACGACGGGCATACGGCGATGCTGCTCGCCGCGGCGAGGCATCTGGCGCAGCACCGGCATTTCGACGGCACCGTCTACCTCGTCTTTCAACCGGCCGAGGAGGGCGGTGCGGGCGCGCGCGCGATGATCCGCGACGGCTTGTTCGATCGATTCCCGATGGAGGCGATCTTCGGCGCGCACAACTGGCCGGGCCTCGCGGTTGGCCAGTTCGCGCTCAAGGAGGGGGCGGTTTTCGCCTCGACCAGCGAGTTCAAGCTGGTGATCCACGGGCTGGGCGCACATGCCGCAATGCCCCATAACGGCATCGACCCCGTGCCGATCGCCTGTCAGGTCGTCCAGGCCTGGCAGAGCGTGATCACGCGCAACCGGCGTCCGATCGACCCGGGCGTGATCTCGGTGACGATGATCCGTGCCGGGGAGGCAACCAACGTGATCCCCGGCTCGTGCGAATTGCAAGGCACCGTGCGTACGTTCTCGACCGAGCTGCTCGATTTGATCGAGGGGCGCATGCGCCGGATCGCCGAGGCGACCTGCGAGGCGTTCGGCGCCGGCTGCGCCTTTTCGTTCAACCGCAATTACCCGCCGACCATCAATCATCCGCGCGAGACGCGGTTCGTGCGCGAGGTGCTCGGCCGTCTGGTCGGCGCGGACCGGGTGCTCGATTTCGAGCCGACGATGGGCGGGGAGGATTTCAGCTTTTTCCTCCTCGAGAAGCCCGGTTGCTATTTCCTGATCGGCAACGGCGACGGCGAGCACCGCGCCGGCGGCCATGGGGAGGGCCCCTGCATGCTGCACAACCCCAGTTATGACTTCAACGACGCATTGATCCCGCTCGGCGGATCGGCCTGGGTGAAGCTCGCCGAGGCCTGGCTGCAGGCGCCGCCTCCGGGCGTGTGAATCGAGCGGATCGGCGCTGGTCGATGCGCGCCCGAGCGGTGGCCGGTCGCCATGGCTTGCCCAAGGGCAGCGCCTGGATTCGGCTGGCGCAGGCTTGCGGGACGTGCGAGCATGCGCGCAACCGGATCGGAGCCGCCGATGCGCCGCAGTTTGCGTACGACCCCGCCAAGAAAAGTCCTGATCCAGCGCCATTCGCGTTCGGTGCGCGTGCTGCATTGGGTGAACTTCCTCACTCTCGCGATCATGCTGATGAGCGGGCTGCAGATCTTCAACGCGCACCCCTCGCTTTACTGGGGCGCATCGTCGAATTTCGCGCACCGCTTGCTGCGTATGGAGGCGATGGACGATGCCGCGGGACATACCGAGGGTCTGACGATCGTCGATGGGCACCGCTTCGTCACGACCGGTGTGTTCGGCTGGTCGCGCGGCTCGGACGGAAGCTACACCGAGCGGGGATTTCCCGCGTGGGCGACGCTGCCCGGCTCGACCTGGCTCGCCATGGGCCGGCTCTGGCATCTGTTCTTCGCCTGGGTGCTGGTCCTCAATGGCGCCGCGTACGTCCTGATCGGCATCCTCTCGGGACACCTGCGGCGCGATCTGTTGCCGACGCGTGCGGATTGGCGCTCGCTGCTGCACACTTTCGCCGAGCACGTCCGGCTGCGATTCCCGAAAGGCGAGCAGGCGCGCCACTACAACGGGATTCAAAAGCTGTCCTACCTGGGCATCGTGTTCATCGTCGCTCCGGTGATGGTGCTGAGCGGCCTTGCGATGTCGCCGACGATGGACGCCGGCTACCCCTGGCTGCTGTCGCTGTTCGACGGCCGGCAAAGCGCCCGGACGATCCACTTCCTCGGCGCGATGACACTGTTGGCCTTCTTCCTGGTGCACATCGCGATGGTGATCGTGTCGGGCCTTTGGAACAATTTGCGCTCGATGATCACGGGACGCTATACCATCGAGGCGGCGGAGCCCGTCGCGCAGGGTGCGCCGCATGAGTGAATTGATCGATCCGCGCCGGCGGCGGCTGATCCTCGGTCTCGGTGCGGGTGCGGGGAGTCTGCTGCTCGGCGGCTGCGAGCGCATTTCGAACGATCCACGCACGCCAAGCGTCCTCGGGTCCGCGCAATGGCTGACACGGGCCGTGCAACGGGCGCTCGTAGCGCGCGACGCGCGCGCGCCGGAATATCGCCGTTCGGACATCGCGCCGGTGTTTCGCCCGAACGGCACGACCGATCCGGACAATCCTCGCTATCAGACGCTCGCGCAGAACCAATTCCGCGACTGGCGGTTGCGGGTGGACGGCCTCGTCGCGAATCCCCAGGAGTTCTCGCTCGATGCCATCCGGGCGATGCCGGCTCACACGCAGATCACGCGCCACGATTGCGTCGAGGGCTGGAGCTGCATCGGGCAATGGACCGGCGTGCAGCTGCGCCACGTACTGGCGCTCGTCCTGCCGAAGCCGCAGGCCCGCTACGTGATGTTCTTCTGCGCAGACCCGATGGACGGCGGGACGAAATACTACGAAAGCATCGACCTGCGGGAGGCGGCCCATGCGCAGACCCTGCTTGCGTATGCCTTGAACGGCATTACGTTGCCGGTCGCCTACGGGGCGCCGCTGCGCTTGCGCCTCGGCCGGCAGCTCGGCTACAAGATGGCCAAGTACGTGATGCACGTTCAATTGGTCGATAGCTACCGGCCGTTCGGCCAGGGGCATGGCGGCTATTGGGAAGACCAGGGTTATGCCTGGTACGCGGGAATCTGAACCGGCGCGCTCGGCGGTGAAGCCTATTGCGCCGCCTGCCGGTGCAGCGTTTCGGGCAGGAAGAACAGCGTGACGAAAAACCCGATGCCGGCCACTGCCACCGGGTACCACAGACCCGCGTACAGGTTGCCGGTCGCCGCGACGATCGCGAACGCGGTCGCCGGCAGGAAGCCGCCGAACCAGCCGACGCCGATGTGGTAGGGAACCGACAATGCCGTATAGCGGATCCTGGTCGGAAACAGCTCGACGAGCGCCGCCGCCTGCGGGCCGTAGAGCGCGGTCGCCGCGACCAGGAAAAACAGCAATACCGCGAGCGTCAGCGGCAGGTCGATGCGATCCGGCGCGGCGGTGAGCGGATAGCCGGCGGCGGCCAAGGCGCCGCGCAAGCGCGCTGCGAAATTGCGCATCGCAATTGCCGGCGCCGGCATGCCGAGGCCGGCCGCGCCGACGCTCGCGATCGCCTCATGGCCGACGAGGATCACCGCCGCAGTCCCGGGCGGCGCGGCGCGATTGCTGTACGCGATGCCCCGATCGGTCAACGCCGCCTTGGCGACGTCGCACGCCGTCACGAATTTCGCCCTGCCGATCAGATCGAACTGCAGGGAACAGTCCGCGGGCGGTGCGACGACGACGACCGGTGCGCGTGCGTTTGCGCTGGCGAGCGCCGGGTTTGCGGCCTCGGCGAGCAGATGGAATCCCGGGATGAAGCCGAGCGCCGCGAGGCCAAGCCCGAACAGCATGACGGGTTTGCGGCCGATGCGATCCGACAACCAGCCGAAGAACAGATACAGAGGCGCCGACGCGAGCGTCGCCACGAGCAACAGCAGGTTCACCGTCACCGGCGGCACCGCGATGACCCGTTCGAGGAAGAATTGGCTGTAGAACTGTGCGGTGTACCAGACGACGCCCTGGCCGGCGAGGATCCCGAACAGCACCGTGAGCACCCAGCGCAGATTTCTCCAGCGCAGGAAGGCCTCGGCGAGCGGCGCGCGACTCAACGCACCGGCAGCCTGGATGCGGCGAAATTCCGGGGATTCCGCGAGCTTCAGGCGGATCCACAAGGACAGTGCGAGCAGCAGCAGCGATACGGCGAACGGCACGCGCCAACCCCAGGCCGCAAACGCCGTTTCACCAACGGCAGTGCGCACCGTCAGGATCACGACCAGCGCAAGCGCGAGGCCGATGCCCGCCGAGCCCTGGACCCAGCTCGTCGCGAGACCCCTGCGGTGCGCGGTCGTGTGCTCGGCGACGTAAATCGCCGCGCCGCCGTACTCACCGCCGATCGCGAAGCCCTGCAACATGCGCAACGCCACGAGCAGATAACCGGCGCTGCCGCCGATCGCGGCGTGCCCGGGCAGCACCGCAACCAGGAAGGTGGCGAGGCCCATCAGCGTGATCGTCACCAGGAACGTGCGCTTGCGACCGGTGCGGTCGCCGAACCAGCCGAAGATGATCGCGCCGAAGGGCCGCACGGCAAAGCCGGCCGCGAACGTGAGCAGCGCAAGCAGGTAGCTCTGCGCCGCGCCGACGCCGGAGAAGAATTGCCGGCCGATGATCGCAGCCAGCGAACCGAAGATGAAGAAGTCGTACCATTCGAACACGGTGCCGACCGCCGAGGCGGCCACGACCAGCGCCAGCCGGTTGCGGCGCGCGGGCTCACCGGTTCGTTCCGGCGCCGTCGTCATGAACGTCAGCGCCTTCGCCAGGATTCGGTCGGCACGTCCGGCGGCGCGGGCAGGGATTTGAGGTAGGTGACCAGCACCCAAACGCCGCGCGCCCCGAGCACGCCGCCGAAGGCCGGCATGCCCTTGGGCCGGCCGTAGAAGATCGAGCGGAACACGGCCGCGTCGGAACCGCCGTAGCGCCAGCGCCCGTCGGCGAGACTCGGTCCCACCCAACCCGAGCCGTCCCCCCCATGGCAGCCGTCGCAATTCATCGATGTGAAGAGTGCGGCGCCGGCCTTGGCGATCTTGGTGTTGCCATGGTACGGATTGCGCACCGATGGACCGGGCGGGGCCATGCCGTCCGCGGCGAGGTGCGCGGGGTTGCGCACGCCCGGGGCGGCGACGGGCGCGGCGGCGACGGGCGGGGCGGCGACGGGCGCGGCGGCGGGCGGCGTGGCGCCGTAGCTGCCTGCAAAGACCAGAGCGAGTGCGCCCGGCAGCGCGAGGCGCACGGCGCGCCGCAGGCGCAGGTTCCGAGGGCTGCGCTGCACGGGGCTCATAGGCCGAAGATCCAGACGATGCCGCCCTGGCTCGTGCGGCTCGCGATGTCCTTGATGAAGTCGGCGGGCGCGCGTACGTCGGTGGGGTCGTCGGAGCGGGTATCGCCCGCGAGCAGCGCCCAATCGCCGCCGATGCCGGCGTACACGGCCACGTATTGCCGGCCGTCGGGGCCGCGATAGGCAATCGGATTCCCGACCACACCGGAGCCGACCTTGAAGCGATACAGCAGCTTGCCGCTCGTCGCATCGACCGCCTTGAACCAACCGTCGAGCGTGCCATAGAAGACGACGTTGCCGGCGGTCGCGAGCGCGCCGCTCCAGCTCGGATACCGTTCCGGATCCTTCCAGGCGATGCGTCCCGTGGCGCCATTCCAGGCGATGAACGCGCCGAGATTGCCGCCGGGACCCGCCATATACGGGCTCGTCACCCCGATGTATGGAGTGCCCTTCAAGTACGACACGCGCGAGGCGGCGTAGTCCATGCACAGATTATTGGTCGAGGTGTAGAACAAATGCGTGCGCGGCGAGTATGCCGCGGGCGAGGAGGGGCTGACGCCGCCCTCGAGGCTCGGACAGATGCCCTTGACATTGCCTTCGGCGACCCCGGTCTGCATCGCCGGATCGACGACCGGGCGGCCGTCGGCCAGATCGATCGAGGTCGCCCAGGTGACATGAGCGAAGGGTTTCGCGACCAGCACCCGCCCCGTCGCCCGATCGAGCGTGTACGCAAAGCCATTCTTGTCGAAATGCACCAGCGCATCGACTCGCCGGCCCGCGATCGTCAGATCGGCGAGGATCATGGCTCCGGTGGCGTCGTAATCCCAGCTGTCATGCGGTGTGAACTGATAGGCCCACACGAGCGCCCCATCCTCGGGCCTGCGCGCGAGCACGCTGCTCGTCCAGCGGTCATCGCCCGCGCGCTCGTCGGCGTCGTACGGTCCGGCGTTGCCGGTGCCGTAGTAAATGAGATCGAGCTTCGGGTCGTAGGAAATCCATCCCCAGACCGGCGCGCCGCCGTGCTTCCAGGTGCCGTGCGCCCAGCTGCGCGCGCCGAGCTCGGTGCCGCTGACGTACGGCGGATGGAAGATTCCCGGCCGCACGAGCATGCCGGCATCCGGGCCGAGGTTGTGGGCCGTCCAAACGATGCGACCGGTGTGCAGGTCGAGTGCCTTCAACCAGCCGTAGATCCCGAACTCGCCGCCGGAAGCGCCGACGAGCACGCGATCGCGGACCACGAACGGCGCCATCGTCGTGGTCTCGCCATCGGCGACGTCCGCAATCTTGGTTTTCCAGATCCGGCGCCCGGTCGCCGCGTCGACCGCGACCGTGTGGCCGTCGAGCAGGTTATAGATGATCTTGCCGTCGGCGAAGACCGCGCCGCGGTTGACGGCGTCGCAACAAGACTCGCCGATCGCGTCGGCGTTCACGTCCGGGCGATACTTCCACTTGAGCGGATAGCCGGGTCGGGTCAGATCGAAGGCATAGAGGACGTTCGGCCACGGCGTCACGACGTACATCGTGTCATCGACGACGAGGGGTTGGCCCTCATGACCGCCGAGCACCCCGGTGGAGAAGGTCCACAGAGGCCGCAGATGCGGCGCGTTCGCCGCATCGATCTGCTGCAGACGGCTGAAGCGCGTCGCGGCGTCGTCCCCCGCCGGCATACGCCACTCGCCGCCGGCCCCCGCGGGCGGCGCAGCCGGCGCCGCGGCGGCCAATATGCGCTGGGCGCCGACGGCAAGCGAGAGGATTGCGAGGGCTGCGGCGGCGCGCATGCTGGGACGATCGCGTTGATCCGCTTGGCGAGGCACGATGGCCCGGAACATAGCACGCTCGAAAGTGCGCGACCAGACCGCGACCGCGACCGCGGGCAGCGCGCGGGGCGCCGGGCGCCGGGCGCGGCAGTTCACCTGCCGGTCGGCACGCTCATCGGGGCTTCGACGTGACTGAAGAACGGGGAACGATCGCCCGGTAGCGTCACGCGCCGCGCACCGCCCGATCCCGCAGGCTCCCGAGCAGCGCGTGCAGCAACTGCACGAGAGGCGCCGCCCGTGCCGCGTCGAACTGCGGCCGGCGCGCCTCGCGCAGGTAGGCGGCCTGGGCGATTTCCAGCTGTACCGCCTCGACCCCGTGGGCGGGCGCGCCGTAGTGCCGGGTGATGTAGCCACCCTTGAAGCGGCCGTCGAGCACGTAGGAGAAGCGCTCCTGCGCGCCCAGGTGCAGGGCGATATGCCGGGCGGTGTTCACGGCGCAGCTGCCCCCGTCGGCGGTGCCGACGTTCAGATCGGGCAGCCGGCCGTCGAACAACGCCGGCACGGTCGAACGAATCGAGTGAGCGTCCCACAGCAAGCAGTGCCCGTGACGGGCGATCTGCAAATCGATCAACTGGCGCAGCCGCGCATGGAACGGGCGCCAATAGCGCTGCAGGCGCTCCTCGACCTGCGCCGCCGTCGGCTCGTCGCCGGGCGCGTACAGTGCGCCGCCGTCGAAGGTCTCGGTCGGGCAGACGGCGGTTTCGCGCTTGCCCGGATACAGGCGCGCGCCGTCCGGCGGCCGGTTCAGGTCGACGAGGTAGCGCGAATGTGTCGCGCGGATCACCGAGGCGCCGAGGGCGGCATGAAATTCGTAGAGCTGCGGCACGAACCAGTCGGTGTCCGGCAGGTCGCGAGCCGCCGGTTCGATCCGCGCCGCGATCGCGGCCGGCAGGTAGGTGCCGGAATGCGGCATGCTGATCACGAGCGGCGAGGTGCCTTCGGTCGTCAGGAACAAGGGCTCGTCCGCCGGTCGCGGATCCGCACTCGCCGCCGTCATGCGCGCATCGTCGAGGGCAGGATCTCGCCCACGCGATCGAGGAAGCCGCCGCCGCGAACCCAGGCCTGGGCAGCGCGGATGTCGGGCGAGAGGTAGCGGTCGGCGGCGTAGAACGGCACGCGCGCGCGCAGTTCGCCGTGCACCTCATCGAGCAAGCGCGAGGAGCGCGCGGGTCGATGGAAATCGATGCCCTGCGCCGCGACCAGCAGTTCGATGCCGACGATGGCGGCCGCATTGTCGATCATCGGTCCCAGGCGCCGTGCCGCGTGAGTCGCCATGCTGACGTGATCCTCCTGATTCGCCGAGGTCGGGATGGAGTCGATGCTGCACGGCGTCGCGATCGCCTTGTTCTCGGCGACCAGCGCCGCCGCCGTCACCTGCGCGACCATGAAGCCGCTGTTGACGCCGCTGTGTTCGACCAAGAACGGCGGCAAGCCGCTCATTTTCGGGTCGACCAGCACGGCGACCCGCCGCTCCGACAGGCTGCCGATCTCCGCAAGCGCGAGCGCCATCGTGTCGGCCACGAACGCGACCGGCTCGGCGTGGAAATTGCCGCCCGACAGGGCGTCGCCGCCGTCGGTGAACAGCAAGGGGTTGTCGGTGACCGCGTTCGCCTCGATCGCGAGCGTCGCCGCCGCCTGCCGGATGAGATCGAGACATGCGCCCATGACCTGCGGCTGACAGCGAAACGAGTAAGGATCCTGGACGCGCGTGCAATCGACGTGCGAGGCGCGAATCGCGCTGCCGGCGATCAACCGCCGATACTGCGCGGCCACCGCGATCTGGCCGGGTTGGCCGCGGACGGCGTGAATTCGCGCGTCGAACGGCGCATCGCTCCCCTTCAGCGCGTCGACCGACATCGCGCCGGCGACGATCGCGGCGGCAAACACCGCCTCGATGCCGAACAGCGCCGACAGCGCGAGCGCGGTCGAGACCTGGGTGCCGTTGATCAGCGCGAGTCCCTCCTTGGGCCGCAGCCGCAGGGGTTCGAGACCCGCGCGGCGCAGTCCCTCGGCCGCCGGCGCAGTGCGGCCCTCGAGGCGCACCTCGCCGATGCCGAGCAGTGCGAGGCTCAGATGCGCGAGCGGCGCGAGGTCGCCGGATGCGCCGACCGATCCCTGCGCCGGGATCAGCGGATAGACCTCGTGATCGACGAGTGCGATCAGCGCATCGACCAATTGCCGGCCGACGCCGGAGTGGCCGCGCGCGAGCGCGTTGATCTTCAGCGCGAGCACCAGGCGGACGATGCCGTCCGGCAGGTACTCGCCGACGCCGGCCGCATGCGACAGCAACAGGTTGCGCTGCAGGGTCTCGAGTTGATCGGCCGGGATCCGCGTCTGCGCGAGCAGTCCGAACCCGGTGTTGATCCCGTAGGTGGAGTCGCCGCGCGCGACGATGCGATCGACCAGCGCGCTCGCCGCGTCGATGCGCGCGCGATCGGCGGCGCCCAACCCGAGGCGCAGCGGCGCGGCGTGCAGCCGGCGCAGGTCGGCGAGCGTCAATTCGCCGGCGCGAAACTCGAACCGTGGAGCGGCGGCGGGCGCGCTCATCGCGATCCGCCGATCATCGGCAGGTTCAGGCCCCGTTCGCGCGCACAGTCGATCGCCGTCGGGTAGCCGGCGTCGGCGTGGCGCATCACGCCGGTCGCCGGATCGTTCCACAGGACCCGCGCGATGCGCCGCGCCGCGGCATCCGTGCCGTCGCAGACGATCACGACGCCGGCGTGCTGCGAGTAGCCCATGCCGACGCCGCCGCCGTGATGGATCGACACCCAGGTCGCGCCGCTCGCGGTGTTGAGCAGCGCGTTCAGCAGCGGCCAGTCGGACACCGCGTCCGAGCCGTCGCGCATCGCCTCGGTCTCGCGGTTCGGGCTCGCGACCGAACCGGAGTCGAGGTGGTCGCGGCCGATCACGATGGGCGCTTCGAGTTCGCCGCGCGCGACCATTTCATTGAACGCGAGGCCCAGCCGGTGCCGCTCCCCGAGCCCCACCCAGCAGATGCGGGCCGGCAGTCCCTGGAACTGGATCCGCGCGCGCGCCATGTCGAGCCAGTGATGCAGATGCGGATCGTCCGGAATCAATTCCTTCACCTTGGCGTCGGTCTTGTAGATGTCCTGCGGATCGCCGGACAACGCGGCCCAGCGGAACGGGCCGATCCCGCGGCAGAACAGCGGCCGGATGTATTCGGGCACGAAGCCCGGGATGTCGAAGGCGCGTTCGACGCCTTCGTCCCGCGCGCCCTGGCGCAGGTTGTTGCCGTAGTCGAAGACCGGCAGGCCCATCGCCCGGTAGCGCAGCAGATATTCGACGTGCCGCGCCATGGATTTCTTCGCCGCCGCCGCCGTGCCCGCCGGATCCTCGATCCGGCGCCGGTCCCACTCGGCGACGCTCCAGCCTTGCGGCAGGTAACCGTTCACCGGATCGTGCGCGGAGGTCTGGTCGGTCAACGCATCGGGGCGGATGCCGCGCTCGAGCAGCGTGTGCAGTACATCGACGATGTTGCCGAGCAGCGCGACGGAGGTCGGCCGACCGGCCTTCGCGGCATCGTCGAGGCGGCGCAGCGCTTCGTCGAGCGAGGCGGCTTCGACGTCGACGTAGCCGGTCTGCAGCCGTTTGGCGATGTGCTCCTGCCGGCATTCGACGGCGAGCATGTTCGCGCCGGCCATCGTCGCCGCGAGCGGCTGCGCGCCGCCCATGCCGCCGAGGCCCGCCGTCAGAATCCATTTGCCGGCGAGAGCGCCGCCGAAGTGGCGGCGGCCCATCTCGACGAAGGTTTCATAAGTGCCTTGGACGATGCCCTGGCTGCCGATGTAGATCCAGGAGCCCGCGGTCATCTGGCCGAACATCATCAGACCGCGCCGGTCGAGTTCGTGGAAGTGCTCCCAAGTCGCCCAGTGGGGCACGAGGTTTGAATTCGCGATCAGCACGCGCGGCGCGTCCGCATGGGTCGTGAATACGCCGACCGGCTTGCCGGACTGGATCAGCAGAGTCTCGTCCTCGCGCAGCGCCTTGAGCGTCTCGACGATCCGGTCGTAGCAATCCCAGTCGCGCGCGGCACGGCCGATCCCGCCGTACACCACCAGTTGCGCGGGGTTCTCCGCGACCTCGGGGTCCAGATTGTTCATCAGCATTCTGAGCGGCGCTTCGGTCGTCCAGCAGCGCGCGGACAGTTGCGTGCCGCGCGGCGCGCGGATGATTCGGGACTCTGGCGGCGTGCGCATGGCGGGCGGTTCCTTACGGACGGAAGCGTCCGGACAATTCGTAACGCGAGCCCGGATAGTGCAGCTTCGCGACGGAGGCGATGGCGCCTGCCGACCAGGTTCGTCGGATCACGAGCAGGCACGGCTCCCCGGGTGTCGTCGCGAGCAGCCGCGCGGTGCGCGCATCGGGCATCGTCGCGCGCAGCACGTGCTCGGCCTCCTGCAGTGGCGCCGCCTCGATGAGAAAGTCGTGCGGCGTGATCTGCGTGAAATCGACGTCGAGGTAGCCGGCCGCGAGCTTCGCGAGCACGTAGCGATCCTCGAGTTGCACCGGCCGCTCGTTCTCGAAGTGCACCAGCGAGGAGAAAAACAGTTCCGTTCGGGGCGGCGCGCGGAAGTCCTCGGCGAGACTCGCGACCGCGCGAACGCGCTCGAGCGCGACGACCTCGACGCGGTAGGCCGAGCCGCGATCGCGGATCTCGTCGGCGATGCTGCGAATTTCCAGAGGATGGGCGTGCGCCTGGCGCTCGGCGACGAAGCTGCCGACGCCGGCGACGCGGACCAAGACGCCCTCGTCGCGCAGTTCGCGCAACGCCCGATTGGCCGTCATGCGCGAAACGCCGAATGACTTGACGATTTCGTTCTCCGACGGCACACGCTGCGCCGGCACCCATTTGCCCGAGCCGATGTTCTCGAGGATGTGACGCTTGACTTGCTGGTACAGGGGCTGCAGCGCGGCGCTTTGCTTCGACATGCCGGCAGCATAAGCTGTATAGACAACTATAGTCAACTAGCGGAAACCCGCACTGCCGGGACCGGTGCTGCGCGCGTCGCCCGATGGATGCGCCGCCGCTTCAGGATTCGGCGGCGAGGTCGCGCAGCAATCGGCAAAATTGCTCGCGTGCGGCCTGTTCGTGGCGATGCGCACCGTCCTTGATGACCCAGCGGCCGGCGACGAGGCAGTCGCGGATCGCGGCCCGGCCGCCGGCGAACAACAGGTGATCGAGCGCGGCCTCGGGGGCGGCGCCGGCGAGCGTCGGGTGGTCGGGATCGAGAACGAGCCAGTCGGCCCGGCGGCCCACCGCGATTTCCCCGACCGGCTGACCGAGCGCGCGGGCGCCTGCGAGGGCCGCGTCGCGCCACAGCGTGGTGCCGACGTGTGGCTCGTCCTCGCCGGCGAGCAAGAGGCGGCGGCGCCGGCGCAGGCGCTGTTGATATTCGAGCCAGCGCAGCTCCTCGGCCGGGTCGACCGTCGCCTGACTGTCCGAGCCGATGCACAGCCTCCCGCCCGCGCCGCTGAAACGCATCGCATCGAAGAAGCCGTCGCCAAGATTTGCCTCGGTGCTGATCGACACGCAGACCGCCGCGCCGATCGCGGCGATTCCGGCGAGCTCGGCGCGCGTCGCGTGGGTGCAATGCACGAGGCACCAGCGATCGTCGAGCACGCCCGAACGCAGCAACAGATCGATCGGTCGAGCGCCGGTCGCGCGCTCACAGTGGCGAACCTCGAGCAGCTGTTCGGCGACGTGGATGTGAATCGGCATCGCCGGATCGAGCGCGCGCAAGCGCGCCGCGGCCTCGCGGATCGTCTCGAGCGACACCGCGCGCAGGCTGTGGAACGCGGCGCCGGTGCAAATCGCCGGCGTGGGCGATCGCCGTTCGGCGGCGATGCGTTGCCCGACGGCGTCGAGGAACTCCTCGGTACCCAGTCGAAACCGCCGCTGCTCCGGTCGCAACGCAAGGGCGCCGAAATCGGCGTGCTGGTAGAGCGTCGGCAGCAAGGTGAGCCCGATGCCG
>Ga0307373_10005186_pt1 | contig 21474 bp, 19 predicted proteins | sample OX2MG_FD_202534 | JGI IMG/M metagenome (GOLD analysis project Ga0307373, IMG submission 202534) | Soil microbial communities from Risofladan, Vaasa, Finland - OX-2 | ecosystem: Environmental > Terrestrial > Soil > Coastal area > Acid sulfate soil | place: Finland: Risofladan, Vaasa | collected...
AAGACCTCTTCACAGGGTGGCAACCGGGCATTCGGAGTTCAAATCGAGACCAGAGAAAAAAGCACTCAACAGACTTATAATCAATAAGTTACGTCAGCTGACAACGCAAACCTCCGGACAGCAGTGAATGCGTTTATCAATATCCTCAAGATTAAGAGCATGGTTGGAAAGAAGAAAACACGACCGAATGCAGTGAACGCTGCTGTATCGCTCAAAACTCGTTGGAAGAGCGACAACATGGTGCTAATGCGAGTGATGTCAGAGGATAGTCATAAGCAGTGGTTTATAAACGACGAGCTATTCAGCCTGTCGTTGCAGGCCACACTGCAGCATTCGAAAACATATAAAAAAGGCGTCTCAAACAAGAATAAGTTGGAATTTCAACGGGATCTCAAACGAAGGCTCGAGAACTATTCAAGGAAGTATTCGAATCCAGTAAGTGAAAATCAGCATATTGAAAACATCGAAATGCTTGCCAAGGAGGTATCTTCTGCGTTCGCAGATTGCCTTTACCGCAACATATTCCGAATCGGTAGCGCACAGAAGGCTCTCAACTTATATTTGAAGTACCTCTGGACGATTGGCAGAATTAAAATGCCACCACATTGCCAGGTCGACTCCGTAGTCATTAACCTTTTGCCGCCGTCAAAGCGGCGACAATGGACTCGAATGAATAAAATCCAAGAATACAGGGAACTCATAGCTGCATTAAAAGAAGAAGCAAATGGAGAAGATCTAGCACTATGGGAACTGCGGAACTACAACAAAAATCGGATTGAAGGGTAGCCATATGCCACTTGTCCTAAAGAAGGTTTCTGATCACGGTGCCAGCAACCCAATTGTTGCTCGGCTGGCAGTGCAACCCAGCGAGGTAATTCAATTCTTCAACATACCTAAAGCAAAGCAGGATCGTGTTCTCGAAATCTACATAAATATGGTCAAACCTAGACTTCTTCATTGCATGGAGATTTCAGAGAACATTGCTAAAGAGAACGAAGAGATTAGACTTCGTATCAATGAAAATAGGATCAAAATCCAATCCAACGGTCGTGTTGTTGAGGTACCCCAAATTTCCCGCCTTAAGGAACAAGTGGAAACCTATCTCTACAACGCAAAATCGTTCCTCCGCGACTTAGCCTTAATCTTTGAGCCACTCTTTGGAGCGCACTTTGATCACAGTCGCTACCACGAGATCAAGTGCCGGTTCAAGAAAGAATTCGGGGCAAATACACCGGTATCAAAACTTCTAACGGCTGACGCTACATGGCTGAAGCGCGTTGTCGATATGCGCAACGCTGTCGAACACCCGGAAGGTAAGCGTGGTTTACTGCATGTCTTAAACGTTGAACTGATAGGCCAAGATAGCAAACGACGGACATTTCAAGAGCCTGTTTGGTTTCTCGAAGGAGAGTCTCCGGTCGGCATAGTTCCGGATATGCGGACGATAATTGACAACCTTCTGACGTTTGCAGAGGACCTGCTGATTGCTACATACATGCAGTTGCACCCGAATTCGATAGTTCAGTTCGCGCAAATTACTGAGCAGGACAGAGATCCAAAGTGCCCGGTGCGATTGAGAGCGATCTTGGATCAGTCGAGATTGAAACCTAACAACGCCATGCAACCGACACCGCAAAGCGGCGTGGCTGATGGAGAAAGTTAGGCCCAAATGAGGGTCTTCCATTTCCTCAGTCATGAGTTCGGACTCAAAGATATTAGGGAGCGGCGCCTCAAGATCGCTCGGATTATGGAGTTGAATGATCCATTCGAGTTCCTGGGTGTCGAGCTTTCAGATCCAGCATTACGCCTCGGTTTGCAAGAGGACAAGTCCAGGCTCTCGCAAGACAATGGATTACTTTGTTTTACGAAAAGCTGGCACAACCCCGTTCTTTGGAGCTACTATGCGGACAAGCATCGTGGACTATGCTTAGGCTTCGACATGCCTGACGAGTATTTGTGTCAAGTCAGCTATGTCAACTCACGGTTCCAATGGCCAGCCGTACTCGATCAGTCTTTTGTTAAACGGCTCCTTTTCACCAAGTTTGCTCACTGGAGCTATGAACTAGGCTAAATTGATAACCTTCATTATTTACAAGGCCCGTTGATGCTTACATGTTAGCATCCGTAATAGACCTTCTGATCTGACTTTCAGACCCTGTGCGATTTTCATCAGAGTCTTGAGCGTAATGAGTTAGGCATCATATATGCGACAGTTGATGATTCATCGTGAATATCAGGTTTGAAGTCTGGGCTCAACTCTTCGTAGCTGACGAATCCTGCGAAAGAGTTCGCAGTTTTCTGATCAATGAGGCTCATATCAAGTCAAAGTTCATCTTGAAGCGGCTTCACATGACCGTCTACCACTCGAGACGCCCAATGCAGGGGTTACTCAATACTACGGAGACAATAGATATCGCGGTCCCCGCTTCTGACACAAGGTTCATGGTCATGGCGCCAGGGGGTGAGAACCCTAGACCAAACATTGAACCCGCAAGTCGGAAAGTTGAGGTTCGAATTCAAAGGCAAAGCGCTGGAATGCCCGCTATACAGGTCTTGCGTCAGCGGCTTATCGAGTTTGAGACACCGTTAATATTGGGTTACAGACCTAAGAGTACCGCCAGGTCAAGTGCCTTCGGAGCACGCAGCTTTCAGGCACACATCGGACTCATTCGCGCAGGAAGTGGTATAGATCGTGATCTCACCTTACTCGGTGCCCACTTTCGTTCGAAAGTTGGGGTCATTCGATTCGACAAGTTTCTGATCGAGACCATCTGTCTGACATCGGATGGAAGTTCCGTGGTTGAATGCCCAGCCTCAGTGAAACACGTCAGCGATGCCTAAGTTCTCACTCAAGTCGATCGCCAACGGCAGCAAAAGTCTGTGTGCCCCATCGGTAAAGATCTTCAGCGGCTGCCTTTCAGCGCCCTCGACGGCAAGAGTGGATGTGATATCCATGGGATATTTCACTCAGATACTGGCATTATAGGGCGCCATACATGACGACTAGAAATCAAGGATTGTCAGTGCTACAAAGGCCAAGCATTAACACCATCGGCAATATCAAATATTGCCTACGTCCTTCCAATATATATCGGGCTTCGTAGAGAAAATGAACATTGACGAGCAATCGCACAATCTGATGGATCATGCGTGGCGTTATTTCGAGCTCCACGCGAACCAGCGCATGTCCTTGTTTAACTTCTTCTTAGCCATCTCCGGTGTGGTCCTCGCTGGACTGGCCGCAACCTTGCAGGCAAGTTTAAACTTTTCGATGCTCGGCATAGTACTTGGTGCCCTACTCGCTGTTATCTCATTTATATTCTGGAAACTGGATCAACGGGTTTCGTTTCTTATTAAACACGCAGAGACTGCACTAGTGGTTTTAGAGAAGGCGCTACCTGTCAATTGCTCGCGCCTGTTTCTACTGGAACCATCCCATACAAACGAGGTTGCCGCAGCTACCAGTTGGTGGACTCGTCTATGGACGTACGGCAAGTGCTTTCGTTTAATATTCTGGGTTATGGGCCTTACAGGCTTCGGAGGCGCTGTTCTATCCGTGCTGAAGGCTACAGGGGTCCTAACACTGTAAAGCAGATGACTCCCACCCACTGCATAGACCGGACGCGCCTAAAAGTGATTCCGTTGGTTTGCAGTCGCGCGTCGGTACTTTAGACAGTATGTGTGGAAATATAAGCCATCAGCATCATTCAGACGGAAGTAATTTGTTGGATAATTCCGCAGCCATTATAAATGGCAACAAGTTCAATGACATGGTCTTTGACTTAGATGTTTCTACTGCTTAGACTCCTGATACTCAATATCTATTTGAGTAGCATTGAAATAAGTCACGAAAGGGAGATCCCTAAATGCCAAAACCTTATGCGGAGCTTGTAGCTAGAGCTGAACAAGCAGTTGCAGGAGTTAAGGACGCGGAGCTACGCCGCGTTGCGTTCGAGCGAATACTCAACGACCTTTTAAGTGGTGGGAGTGAAGCGCAAAGTGGTAAGCCGAAATCATCAGCGCGCGCCGTTAAGCGTGGACATGTAAATCTTCCAGCTAAATCACGCAACGGTCCTCAACGGTATGTTGAAGAGATGATCGACGACGGATTTTTCAAGAAACCCAAGACGATTTCTGAAGTTAAGGCAGAACTTGAAAACAGGGGTCATCATATCCCGGTGACTTCACTCAGTGCACCCATGCAGAAGCTATGCCAAAAGAAGTTACTGCGTCGGCAAAAACCAGACGGAAAGACATACTCCTACTCTAATTGGTAAAGCCGAATGGCACAGACCGCATACGATAGCCTTTTATCACCATCTCAACGTATCGAGCAATTAACACGAGCGGCAACAAATACTGCAAAAAAAGCTAAACGTTACAGGAAAAGTCTTAGTGGCGATAATTTCTATGCCAATAAGCTAGCCACACTTCGAGCTGATGCAACTAATGCGTTCCGCGATTTAGCCCCAACTAGCGCAGGTGACTCTTCCGTGATCGCAGAGCTGTTAGAGATAGTATTTTCACCTACTTCAGATTCTAAGCAGAGAGCATCAGCATCTCAGGAGCTCGCCTACAATTTACGTACAACTTGGCGGTCCACTGCAGTTCCTAAAGAAGACGAAGGCCTCTTTCCATTAAGTCTCCTCGCCCAAGCGAAACGAGGTTATCTAGTAAGCATCGGACGTCAGATGAATGGCGCATATGGAATGAATTGGTACGACGCCGCAGTAGTGATGATGCGTCGACTGGTCGAAATATCGATCATCGAGGCATTTGAAGCCAAAGCTCTCGAAGATACAATTAAAGACACTACTGGAAACTATGTCCAACTTTCGGATTTGATATCGAGGGCTTTAGCTGAACCATCATTCCGACTTTCTCGTAACACAAAGAAAGCATTGCCAGGACTACGTGATATTGGACATATGTCTGCGCATGGGCGTTACTTTACGGCGCAGAAAAGTGACATCGATGCCGTACAGCCAGGTTGCCGCATCGTGATTGAAGAATTCTTATGCCATGCAAAGCGTCTTTGACTTACAGTCCAATAATTGGCTGCCCCGATTAGCTATGACCGACCCAAGCTGAGCTCATACATTAAGGCCACAAAAAAGAGAGCATATCGATGTAAGAAACCGGACAAGGGCTCTACTTAGTGGGGACATCAAATGAATCTACAGGAATAACAGACAAGTCAAAGGATAGAGGTACTGCAGCCGAGAGTGGAAAGGGTAGACGTTCCGCTGCGGCGTCCGTGGATGCTTCATCGGTAGGATAAGTATCGCCCATCAGCACCTGAAACCAACGCTCGCGATCCATGACGACACGAAACTGCTTCTCATCTTGTGTACCGCCTATGAAGGGCATATAAACATAAATAGGCTTCATTACCTGCTCAGCCTTCGCACCGATTCGATCCACACGCCCGGTTCTCTGCTCAAGGGTGCTCGGGTTCCAACTCAGATCGTGGTGAATGATATATCTGCAATTAAGATGCAAATCGACTCCTTCAGCAAGTACACTCGAAGCAACGAGAATCTCAGGAAAGAATGGGGTATTGAACGCTAGCATCAATCGTAGACGGGTCTCCGGTCGGACCTTGCCATTTGCAATTCTAATATTAGGCATTACGACGAGTTCACCCATCTGTTCCAGAGAATCGTCCGCCTCGTCCTGCGCAGTTCCAAATCTGATACCTGGCTGGAGTCTATTAAGTGCGTCGAGATAACTCGTGCGCTCTGTCTCCGTGCACCTAAGAGCTATAAATTTCAAAAACGCGTCTATTTTTCCTCCCAAGTTGATCCCGGAAGAATCCTTATGTTCGAAGGCGTTTATCAGTGTACTTTCGCTGGAACTTGCATTGACATCGAAATAGCGCGCGACAAATACCGGCGAGCTTACGAAACGTCGTATCACATCACGTATTTGCTCCTTCTCATCGTGTGTAAGGCTCTCAAAGTTTGTCAAGCGCCGGTTCATATCGGCGTCCAGATGGCGCCTCATGCCACCTTCTTTTTCGAACCTGTTGCCGAAGTTCTCGACTACTTTGCGCAGCTCGCCGACTGGCAGCGAATATCTTTTCGCTGCATCGCCCCATATGCGCTCATACATGGCCGCCGATATATGTCGTACTAATGCTTTGCCAGTCTCTCGATAATGGCAGAAGACCACCACCTTCTCTCCCGCTGCCCAAAGATCCAAAGTCTGTCCGATAACGGGTGCAATTTTGGGGTGACTGGCGTAGGCGCTCTGCTGGGGGAGAGCGGCCTGCATCTTTGTGACATAGCGATTTGGATGATCTGACTGAACAGGCAGTGCACTAGAATCCTCTTCTATATTCGCTCCATTTCTAGTATCGAGAAATGCCTCATAGCTCGAAGCCAAGCCATCAGCGAAGGTAACCCGCGATGCTTTGATCTGCTCATGTCGGGGCAACGCTTGTGCCCGCGCCGCGAGAAGAAATGGAAGCAGGGCGTCATCTGACACCGGAAGCCCCCCATCTTCCAGCCACCCTGGGATGATTTTGGCGCCGGTGATACGCATACGACGTAGGGTGTCACTGCCAGGAAGATGACGGTCACGTATATGACGAATGACCCATTTTTTTAGAACGCTCTCAGCGTCTTTCATTGCTCTAAATGCAACATCATAAGATCGTTTGATGACTTTGATTCGTTCTGGCATATTTTCGAGGTCGGATTGAACCCTGTTCCACCATGATTCTATATCTTCATCGAGGGTGTACCGGGTGCCATCTAAATTCGCGACGTCGCTCGGTTGAAGCGTTTGCCACCTGGAATCCAATTCAGAGGTTCGATGCTGTGCTGTATCCAGGGCCTCACGGAGTTGTACGAGTTCTTTATTTATGAATACCTCTTGATAACCGTCCGGCAGGGTCCGCCACGACACGCCACGGAAGCGTTCGATCACGTTCAGCAATTCGTGATGTCCAAGCTGAAATGGCGTGGCGGTCAAAAACAGCATGCGCTCGAACGCGCCGTCCAAGGCACCCGCAAGCAAGTTTCTGTCGTCTTCGGCCTCTGGCACTACAAATAGAGATGCGAGGCGGGTCTCAGGGTTTTTCAGGTGGTGTGCTTCGTCTAGGATAAGGAGCGGCGACCGAAATTTTGCATTCGCAATGGTAATTTGCCACAAATCCGGGATCACTGCGTCGATTGCACGGCGCACGTTCACAATTCGCTCTTCGACCGTGCCGGTCTCGCGTGCGGGAAGTCTCCTTAGACACTCTTTCAATGGTTCGAGATTTATTTCGCTTGACTCCAGTACCTTTTGAACGGCTTCCGGGACCGGATCATCGGAGAGCTGACGCTCCGGTGATGTCTCATAATATGTATTCACAATCCTTTTCCAGTCTTGATTGGGCGTGTTCAGGAGCATGGCGAACAGCGCGGGATCCCTGTATATGGACCTAACCCGGAGGATTCTATCTGCAAATCTCGGCAAGGCGTCACGTCGTTCGCCAAGTCGCATGCCGTGCAGGGCCCGTTTGATCAGCGCGAATTTGACCCAATGATCAACTGAACGCGCCTGAAAGGCGCCATGTTTCAAGAAGATGATATGCGGGCGTATTTTTGTTTCATCATCAAGAAGTTTGAAAAACTCGAGCGCATTGTCAGCGCTCTTGATGTTAAGTTTCCGGTCATTGTCTATTTGCAGAACGCGATCCCGGAAGATGCTGAAGTCATGCGGCCATTTCTCATGGAGCGATGGTGGTACCATGATTACTACCGGGCGTCGTCCACGGTCTGCCAGCGCAGCGATCGCGGCCACTCCGAGCGCTACGAATGTCTTCCCCATCCCAACTTCATCCGCCAGGATGATTCCGGGCTGCTTTTCCAGCCTGCATAAGATTTCAGCGACGCTCAGAAATTGTCTCTTGGCGTCAGCATCGCCAATGCGATCATTACGATAATCCAAGCGCGCCGATAAATATTTTAGATCAACAGGCCAAGTCACTTGAGGAGTTCCCTAAATTCACATGCTACATAAGACCCCAACGACTCGGGCGCTGTGATTTGTAGAGCCAATCCTTGCAACTCTTTCAACACTGGCGCCTTTTCGTTACAGATATCGTCCATTTTTAATGAGCCTAAGGCGTGCCAGGAAACATTGCTCAATGTCGAGGCTATCTCGGCGATCATGAACGAGGTGCCCTGATCGCTTTCAGTCAGAAGTTGCTTCGCCAAGGCGAGTGGGCCAATGGGACCATGTAAACGCCAGAGTAATGCCTCGATACTGCCAACCGGTAGTTCGAGCCTGGAATTCAACCCTTCCAAAGCACGTGCAAATCGTCTCATTCTCTGCAATAAGAATTGACTCGTATCCACCTTCTTGTGCGGGTCGATTTCTGTGTCAAGAGTTGACGCTTTTGATTCACTACGCCTCTTTAGAATATCCCCCATTACAAGGTGTAAGGGCCGGGCCGAAGTGAGAATCTCAATCAATTCAGTGAGTGAAAGGCCGTTAAGTTCGTCGGGGGGTGGTAGGGCGGAAGCAGTCGCGGCATTAACAATCCAATAAGCACGGCACTCTTCACCATCGCTGTCATGCCAGTGGACTTGCAATGATGCTGGAGGGCGCCTGTCAGGCCACGGTATGCTTACACGCTTCTCCTTTCCAGCACTGAGCCATCCCAGTGAATCCAGGAGCTTCTGCTCCTCGCGCGAGCTTACAGTGAAATCAGTGATCGTTGAACCGATGAACTCGAGTACGAGCCGGGGTCCGGCATCGTCCCGGTAGTACACCGCAGCCCCAAACATTGAAGGTAATACAGGCACATCGTCTTCTTGGGATGAATCCGCGCCTCCCTCAGACAGGAAGACCGCCGTGTTTGGATCAGTTATGGATTCACAGTACGGCCAGGACTGTTCGCAGAGTCTGCCAAAGGGGTTACGTACGTCACCGATTGAGTAGGCAAGATTTAGTTCGATGTTGTGACGTGGATGAAGGCCTAGGCCAGCTGAGGTGAAATTGCTTGATCCCAACATATAGAGAACCCGTGTATCACGCTCGAGCCAGATAGACTTCGCATGCAAAGGGCGGTGCTCGATCTTTCCATCGACTGTGATCTGTTGCTGAACGAAGAAAAAGTTGTGTATGAGATTACGATGGGAAGATAACTTCAGACTCAGTGGAACGTCGATTTCATATCGTCCATCATTTAATTGCCCCGGTGCAGTCACGTTAATCTCTCTTGGTCCTCGACTTGTCAAAATATCCGCAAGTGCTTTTATGGGCCGTATCGCGTTATCACCTTCATCAAAAAATGGACTCAATACCCACCCTTCGTCGGGCGCCGGCCCCCTCCAGTGGGAACGCAATTGGTTAAGGACATTGGGGCCACCGGGCAGCAACGGAATCCAGTTGCATTCCACGTCAAGGCGACCTGTGGTCTTGGGCAGCGTCTCAATTCGCCGAGACACTGAATTGAGAAATTTCGATAGAGCCGGCTGCGGACCTCTGGTATCACTCGCTCCGAATCCTGGGGTATAAGCTTGAAGGCTCTTTAGAAATTCCACCGCTCCATTGAGCAGTTCGGGCGGCGTCTCACAATCCGCTCCAAAGTCAAGAACCGCAGCGATTTCCTGATTGCGCCGGTATCCATATTCGGTGAGATTCGCGGATCCCACGAGAATCCGAATCCTGTGCTCCCAAGCCAGCAGGGTGAGCTTCGCGTGCATCACCCCGGGCGTTGGTACTCGGACCGGCAAAAGATTCCAGCGCAGGCTCCTGTCAGGCGCAACATTCTTGGCATCGACAAGTACGCAGACGAAGCACTGCGATAATTTTTCTTCCCTCTCTATTAGATAGAGTTTGGTGGTCTCTCGCGAATCCGTTTGAATGGATAGGAACTTCGCCAGGCATTCTTCCTCGAAGAGGCCGGCATCAAATGTGTATGTCGTTGTGACACAGCCAAGCGGAGTTCCGAACGTTTCCTCTCCACACCACAGATCGAGTACTTTTGTGCTCGATTTATCTTCATATGAGCGTCGTCCAAAGGTCACGCGTACGCTCCGAGATCTGCGAGGAATCGTGAAAACGTCGGTAGCCTGTACTCATGTACATACGCCGGCCGAGTCTCTGGTTCATCCTTCATCAGGTATCCTGCCCTGACGAAGACCGTATCGGGTTTTAACCTCTCAAACCAAGGGCGTTTGCCATCAGGAGGTTTGCGCTCCTGCACGCGCTCATGATAGGTCAGTATGGTTTCGAATAGTTGTGAGGTGCTATGCACTGACTCGAAATATTCCGTTGCTTCAGTGAGCCATTCTCTTTCCCATTCGTTCAGGGCATCATTACTGGTCAAGCATTTCAAGGCTGGAGCAAGCATAGATACTGCTGCCTGTGCCGCAGGTATGGATTGATACATCTTGGCATCTACAGCTGTCCCTTTGTTAAGCACGGCGCAATACCTGACCGCATCGAAAGCGCAAGTAATCGCACGGCAAAATCGCTCATAGTCGTCAATGGCAACGATCAATTGTTTGAGAGAAGTTCCTGCCGTGCGACTCAGTACTTGCAAGAAGCTCGCTTCTTCAGCTCTATCAATGATCCCGCCTTTGGCAATGAGTGCACGTTTTATCTCAGAAACCAGCTCAATTGGCCCGCTTTTTGATGTGATGACCTCACGCAGAATTTTCAATTCACTGGGACCTGACATTGCAGGGTCAAGTCGTCGCACAATCTCCGACCAAAAATCACTATGCTTGTGGACGGTGTGTCCTCGGGCCAAACCCACAGAAACTGCATCTGTCAGATCCTCTCGAAAGACCTGTCCTACTCCCTTGGAGCCGTCAATGAAGCCCTCGAGTTGCTGATCCTTTTCCCATGCTCCGAGGAGTTCCCAACCTGCCTGATCAAGGCGTCCCCCATCGGTAAGGAAACCCGTGTGGTATGCAAGCCGTCTATAAACCCCTGAATATCCGAAGACAGTTGGAGTTTTGAGGTAGGTGGTGGCACCAATCTGGCGGCCATTGCGGATAGCGCGCGCGATCTTCTGATTTCCGGGGATACTCGACCCTTGTGCAAGCTCATTAGCAGCGCGTACGAAAGCCTCAACGACATACCATTCAAAGACGAGCCATGGGGGAGTAACTCCATCACTTGCGATCTCTTGATCCTTCCACGCTTCGCAAACACGTGCTCCTACGGCCATGGCGGTGACGAACCGTGGCCGGCCCATCCTGACGGTAACCGCAGGTAGGAGCCTATTGGCGATCCTCTCATATGCCGGCTGTAAGCCAAGTGGATCTTGGCTTCCCTCTGATTCCTGGGGCGGATCGAATTCAGATTTGAGTGGTGGTAGGAGCATGACAGGTTGATTTCCCTAAAATCCTATTATCCAAGTTAAAGCAAATGCCGGTAGAAAAAACACTCTTTTGGATTATAAGCTTGATATTCCAGTGCTTACGCTGCTAGAAGCATTCTTGCAACGTCGTCCTCATCCAGTCTTTAACGGGTTCTCAAGTCAATCATAAAATATGCGAGCTCTTTTGGTGATGATCAATCTGAATGGGATAATATAGCGCAGCGCGCAAACGCGAGGATCAGATATCAATAAATCTTCATGCGTTTTAAATACGATATGATTACAAATCGTCCACAAATAATGTTTATTGATCAGGTATTTAGCAGATTCGGAGATCTGCTCGACTTGCGATTAGCGAAAAGAATACCTACTACGGAGGATGCGACCCGCTATACATTCTTTGCAGCGGTACTTGGAGTAGAGGGTCTGGGGCCAGAGAATATAGAATTGGAATCATCGCATCCACAAATACCGCGTGCAGAGATTGATACGGTTATAAATAGTTCGTCCGGTGGGAAAAATGCTGTCGAATTCAAATATGATCGGCCCTTACCTGGGGGAAAGAATACTCCGCGAACTCAGCGAGCAGGCAACGCATTCAACGACATGCGTAGGCTATCACTGATTGGTGCTGATACAAAGTATGTCGCACGACTCTTCGTGTATGTGGCGACGAAGGAGATGTTCGCATATTTCAACAACCAGACTAATGGACTGTCAGATGTATTTAATATGCAGGTGAACGATGTTATTTTTCTGGACAGCGCATTTTTTACTGGAAAAGCACAAAGTTTTAATGCAGCATGTGGCGATAAATTTGTGGCAAAACTCAAGGCTAAGTATAAGCGTACACTTCCGTACGAACATCAACTTCGTATTTATGATATATCGCCAAAATAGGTTTATGAGTAAGTGGTAGTTTCAGTTGATAGTAATGAATAAATAATGGGCTTGATCTCAAATATATACATATATAAGTAACTAGCTGAGTCCCAACGACTTGAGAATAAGCCATTTGATTAAAAGTGTCGACAAGATCTGGTTTATCGAATCCACAGGTTTAAGCGATCTAAGTCTGGTAATTCCAATAGGCATCACTTCGGCACAGATGCCAACGGTGTAGCAATGTTGGTTCAAGAAACCGCCAACCATCTCTTACAACAGGGTATTGTAGCGCTGCTTCTAGTTATTAAAAACATAGACGAAATCATCGCCTAATGCGTGAAGCCTGAACCCATTTCGTACTGCTAGGAAAAAGTATTTCAAGTACTTTCCATGCATTATTTGATGTGTCAGCTCTCATCTTATTAGCAGCTTGTGCTACCGATGAGAACGACCAATCATCATATTTAATACTATCGCCTTTAACATCAGCATATTTATATTGACCTCGGTGCTTTGTCCGAAGACGGGTACTATCAGGCAGGAACAAAGTATCCCAGAAAATTCCTGCGCCTCGGTTCCTAACCTTGTTTTGTGATGAATCTGCAGTACGCTCAAGAAAGTCCTCTACAACATTTTCAATTACAGAATTAATCCCGATTGAGTGTCGATCGAGTAATTCGCGATATAGCCGGATTGGAAATGGAACAAAGACAACTTCTTCAAGAGATTGCGTAGACATGGTGCTACTCCTATGTTTTAGTAAAGCACTATATAGCGCTATATAGCACTATAGTCAAGAGTATGAAAAATACCTATTCTAGAGATACTGGCTACGCTTTAACTCTGGCTGGTGGGTTGCTCTTAGATCTTTGAGCGCATATACTATCTGATAATTGTCGTATTTTGGCTAATTAATTAATATCTATCTTATTGAAGATTATGGATAATCTTAAGAAAAAGATCTACAAGTCTGTTAAGCGGCGCAAACCCGAGGTCTATTTACGGGCTGATTTCGCGGGGCTGGCCGGATACGACCAGGTTGGGCGGGCTTTAAGGGAATTAGTCAGGGACGGGGCACTGGTTCGTGTCGGGTACGGGCTTTATGCGAAAGCAACGTATTCACCGCTGGCGGGTGACCGGCCTGTTCCCCGTGTTGGCATCCGGCGCTTGGGTGAGGAGGCGTTGCGCAAACTGAACGTCGGTGTGCGCGCTTCAACGGCCGAGTTCTCCTACAGCGAGGGACAGACCACACAAATTCCCTCGGGGCGCGTGATTGCCATTGATAAGCGCGTGCGACGCAAGATCGGTTATAACGGGATGTATCTCGAGTTTGAACGCGCCAACCCCTGAAGAACTTGGCGCTGTCGCGGGCGCTCTGGGCACCACGGAATTTCTGATTGAGAAGGACTGGCATGTCGTCCAGGTATTGGCGCTCATCATGCATATAGAATTCGATGGCGTGACGACCGTATTTTCCGGCGGCACCTCGTTGTCAAAAGCACACAACGCAATCAGGCGATTTTCTGAGGATATCGATTTCAGATGCACTCTTCAGGTCTCCCCTAAAACATCCGCTAATAAACGAAGAGCCCTGCGTAGGGCTTATTTTAACCACGTAAAAGCGTCCCTTGATCAAGGCGGGTATCGCGTCATTGATGAGCATGTACGCGACGAATACAGATCATTTCAGCTCGCGATTGAATATCCATCGATAATCGCTCGTAACGCAGATGAAGTATTGCGTCCACACATTCAACTCGAGATGAGTTTTCATCCGCCTGTCTTACCTGCGGTTGAACAAACGATTTCATCATTCGTAGGTCAGGGGCGACGCGCAGCTGCTGAGATCCCTGTTATTAATTGTACAGACCTCGTGGAAACTGGGGCGGATAAATATTCTGCTTTGGTCTGGCGCCTTACATCTGCGCATCTTGGGAAGAGAGCTGATGCATACAAACCCGAACTCATGCGTCATGTACACGATCTGGCCGCGATTGAAACGCTACTCATGGAAAGAAAGGCTGAGTTTATACGCCTTGCGGTCCAGTCTATCCAGTCGGATCTGCAAAGAGGCGATCTAGAAGATGTCGGAGATATCGTACAAATTGTTTCTATTTTTATGACGGCAATTGAAGCGCGTGATTCCTTACAAGATGATTACAATGCATTCATCGGTAATTATGTATTTGCTCCAGAGGCCGAGCGAATCATGTATCCTGAGGCACGAGATGTTGTAATTCGCCTTTCTAAACTTGTTAAAGCGTCAACTAAATGATTATTAATGAGTAATCTGTCTTTTACCCTGAACAGTGCCCTAATGCGATCTAAATAATGATGCTAATGATCATAAGATTCATTTGATTGTGACTATATTCCATTATTCGAGACCAATATTGGTATTGGGTACTGCATATTCTAAGGAATCTAGTGTCGTAAACGTAAGCAGTTCATAATGAGCGGGCGCAGTCGCGCCTCCAATTGTGTAAAAAACCTCCCGCACTGTTGCTGCCACTGATAATCTGTACTTTTGATCATCCATGATCGAATCTCGTTGGTTCGGCGAAAACGACATTTTATATTTTTTATAGGGTGAACGTGACCGTAATACACCAATATGACGTGCATCACTAGGCTCATCAAAATTACCAGTTAATATTATGTCTTTGCTGGAAAGCCGTGTGGGGTATCTTGCAGGTGCGCGAGGGATGATTACCTTGTCATATTTATCAAAATAGGCTTCAATCTCAGTTCGTGTGGAGCCTGCTTTTGCATCGCTCATAAGCCATTTATGCACTGTGCAGACAGCTAAGTTGTTGCTTGAAATGATTTGCTTCTTTGACCCCAACTCAGATTCTTGGTAAACAATGGAAATATCGCTCCCCGTAGTATCAATACATTCATTATATTCATTTAGGATCCTGATGGCTTCCAAGGTGGCCGCTTTGATAATGTGCGCGTATTGCGTTTCTGCTCCATCAATGGAGTGTGAATCTTTTGGTGATTTGTAACGTACTTCGACTTTCAGAGAAAGTATATTCTTTTCATATAAGTAACATGTGGAGGTCTTCACGTAGAGAGATTTACCGTATTGCTGACAAATATCCTTCCAGTACTCACTAATTCTCTTCGCCGCCAGCAGAGGCTCTTTTGTTACGGCTTTCAGTTCTGGCAAGTCCCATTCAAGAGTCCCATCCAGTTGCACAACGTGAGGTACCGATGGAATGGGAATAGTTAAGGAAAGAATATGCTTGTCGATGTTTTGTTTACGAGTGCGCATGATGAGTCCCCTGTGGTTTGAAATAATCACAAACCCAGGACCATGCAACGCGCACATGGAGAAACATGAGCAAGCAGACGCTTACTCTTGAGAGTAGTGCTAGAGGGTGAAGGGCTGTTGTGTACATCGAGATGACACCCGTAGGTGCAATGTCGATGCGGGGACTCTATTTAGATCAGCCGAGAGAGCCCGAGGGGACGATTAACAAACTATACCCACCCAAGAAAGTATGCAACCCCGGTTTATAGCCATAAAATCAGCCAAAAACTGGCCCAATGCAGTTACTACTGGGTTCCAAGCAGAATGCGGGCGACATTAAAAGCACGATACAGGCTTAAGTGATAAGCAAAAGTGGTTGAAGCTGGTATGAATTTCAAATTCAAACATGGCTTCTTATTAACTACTACCACGTGGATATCTGAAATATTGTGGCTGTGTAAATACTCGAGTAGAAGGTCGGTTTCCGGATCATTGGCTTGGACATGGATATCGACCCTAACAGCACTGGGTGATATTCCGAGGAGTGTCAGAGCGTTTAACACGCGTTCAAGTTCCGAGCGCTGCTGAAAGTACAAAGATCTCTTAGCGGACAGCAAACTGGCATTACAAGATTCGAGCCCGGTCGCAAACATGTGCTTCTTTTCCTCATCGAAGGAATCAAGACGGGTCTGCCATTCCCGCAGACCTTGGCGTATACGAGGTGTTTCTTTGAGAACCCGGAGGTCAAGAGGGCCAGGGTTTTTGCCAGCAAATAACCAGTCACTCGGATCGGATACCTGTATGCGTGGCCAACGAGTGCTGGTTTCAAGCCGACGGGCCGTCTCAAGGATATGGTCGATTAATCGTTCCGATACGAGTAAACGGTCGGCGAGACCCGCAATCTTGCCATTACGCAATGCATAGGTAACCAGAGTTCTGTCAATCAGCTCGAGGGTGATTATCTCCGATGCTATGGGATTACCCGGAAGGCGCGCGGGTGGGCGGCCGAGCGCAATGGGGGCGATTAAAGGCGAAACCGGTTCAGGCCAGGCTGGGGATACGGGCGGGTATGGGCAGCCCGTTTTTTCAGTTTTGTGGCGTGCAACGCGCTTGCGTACTGTATCGAGAGGTTCATTTAGCGCATAACTCCAGGCCGGAGCCGTCAATGGTGGTAAGGCCTGGTTAACGATCCCCTGCGCAAGGTAATCCATGATGTGCACGTAATGATGCAGGGTTGTCTGTACTTCGGCGTGGCCGAGCAATATAGGCAGCGCTTGAAGTGTCGATTCGCCGACCTCAGATCTACCAGTTAGAAAACGTCGGGTCTGTTCGCAATCCGGCTGTTCGCCCCAAAAAGCCCGCATAATAACTGACCACGATCGAGACGTACCGATATCTCCGAACAAGGCTGTCGTGACACGCGTTCCAAAACCATGGCGTAGATGCTGAAAATGCAGTGATGGATCACCACTTGCTATCCGGATAGCCAGGTGAACGCGTTCGAGCAGGTGTCGCCGTTCCACAGGAACCCTGGGCCTGTCAGGATCAGAGAACAATCCTGCGATCGGATCTTTTGGGCGAATATATTCATCAAAATACTTCTTCAGACTGTCGAGCACCCGGTATTCATCGGTGTTTAAGGTTCCCAACAGCGGTATTTGCCGGATTCCTGCTTCGGATTTGGGTGTGCCGTAAATGTTGGTCTCAATGTGGATGACCGCACGTTCGCCATCATCCCAAATCTCGAGGTCGTCGTACCGGAGCCTGAGAGCGTCGCCCACGCGTGGCCCAAACCGATATCCCAGGACAAGTAAGGCGGATGTCAGCATCCGGGTTCTGGCATCAGCATGGGGATCAGTCCGCAGCAGCATTAGGGAATAGTCATATTCTGCTGGTGTCAGGAGATTCGCATCAACCATACTTAGGATATCCCGGGCTTTGGCTTTGAATTGCAGTACACCCCAATCCGGAACATCTACTCCCCACTTCTGAAATAGAAAATGATGGAATTCTATGAGACGACCGGCTAGGTATGCGCATTCCGCTCCTTCATAGTAATTGAGCGCCTGTGTATAGATGGCCTCGAATTCTGATCCGCTCAGATTCAGAAAATCCAAGTCACTGGCGCATTCGATGAGTGGTTTCGATATTGATGCGATGTAACGAGTGACGGTATGAAACGCCAATTCCTTTTTCCAGCGCGTGCCTCGTTCGGCGAGGTGGATAGCCCAGTACGCCACAAGAATCGCGATTCCTGGTGTTGTTTCTGGTGCATCAGCGATGATCTTACGCAGCCCCTCTCGTAATGTCCTTTTAAGGTTCGGCTGTGACCGCGCTTGGTTTTTTGCTTCACACTTATCGAGAGACGCGATGAGTTTCCCCATCGCCTTGTCCAGTGCAATTCCATCAGCGCGGGGTCCAGCAGCGCCGACGCGAATGGGAATTGAGTCATCGTCCGCAATTGCTAATTCTGATGGCGCCTTTAACGCAAGTCGAACACCCCGTACCAATCGGACTAGCGTTGAGACGGGAAGAGACTGGCTCGCCGTATCGCTGGAGAGCGAGGCCGCGACAAAGCCCGGCGTCCTATAGTGCCAGTACGCCGAAGCGATGTTCGCCAGATAAGCGAAAGGTTCCCGCGAATCCGCAGCGGGATCCAAGTTTCTAAGTAATTGGCGTACAGCGCGACGTATGGCAACTGTATTAGCCTTGGGCATCCTGAACGCGCTGCTGATAAGTGCAGCAGTATATTCATCAGGGATCCATCGCCAAGATGGCTTGTTCTTGCGGACGGGGACATCGAAACTTATTCCGTCCGCGATGGATCCAGTACGAATTTTCAGAAGACCTGGAAGTTCCGATAGTCGATCCTTGATCGCAAGCCCCCCTAAGAGGGCGGCACTTACGACAACTTCCGCATAGCGCTCAATTGCTGCTGGTTTGCGCTGCTTCCTACCAGCAGCGGTTAGATAATTCACGAATCTTTCACGAAGGTGCTCTGCTTGATTCACCAAACTTGGGAAGTCTCGTGTGAAAGGCGAAGGCGGGGGCAATAAGCAATGATAACGCTGGGGAAGTCGCAGCGTATTTTTGTCACCTCGCTGGTCAATAGCCCATTGCCAAAGAAACTTCAGTCGGCGGGCTAACCTGAATGGATCACCTTCCGACGTATCGTGCAGGTGCTCTGCCATTCGGTCGAGACTCGCCTGGTCAAAAGGCGATGTTTTAAGTTCTAGTCGAATGATTTCATCTACGAGATCTTGGTCTTTCTTGACCGCTTGTTCGCGTTCAGCTTTGCGTATCTCCGGCCCCAAGATCCCATGCGAATACGAAGGACTGGAAGATTGGCGTATTGCAACTGCCGTAGATCCCACTGACTGTAAGCCAGTGAGCACCCGCCAGCCCCATGCCTGGGCGAGACTGTCCAGCGCCGGTGCCAGAGAATGTTCTGCCACACGCAGGCTCCAGGCGGAACCTGGTCCACAAAACTGCTCATCAGGCAGTAAATGCCCCATCTGCAGGGCAATGAGTTCGGCTGGTACGTCTTGCTTTCGTAAATCTGTCGCAATGATGTGGCGGCCTGCATTTAAAGGCCAGTGCCAGTTGTTAAGGACACCAGCAAGCTGTTTAGGTCTAAAGCTCGTGGTACGTTTATCAGTTAGCAGAAAAAACCACGGCAGCGGTGGGTCGGCTAACCCCGATAGAGTAAAGCCGATAGCCTCAGAAATGGGTTCCCACCCCACTGAGACAGAAAGACGCAGAGACAAGTCCTGCAAATGAATCCTATAGTGATCCATCTGCGCTCGCGCCAGGTGTGGAATAATGACTGCGCGGCAAGCATGTCTATCGGTTATCGACTTATCCTCAATAATTGCGAATGTCTGGGCGAGACTTGCGCGGTAACAGAACGGATCCACGGTAGGTCGATGGCCCGTAACATGCATAAGGCAAAGTACGCAATAACTCGCAAACAGATTGTGGAAATTTACTAACGCTTCGATTGACTGATGGGCAGTCAGACGGGCTTGTTCTACTTGTGCGATGAACTCATCAACAGCACTCCGAAATTTTGCAACGTCAGGCCGAAGGTCGCTTCCAATATCTATCGTGCTCACTTGTCACCAAAAATGCTATTGACGACTAGTCGGTGAATCTCGCGCAATTTATCTGCAGAAAAGCGTGAGTAATACATTTGCACAGGTGGAGCCTGTTCTGGGCGTCCGGCAAGTAAATAAGCCCAAACGGGATCCTGCGTATAATCAAAGCTCGTATTGCGCAGAACAGTTTGCAGATGCCGGTGTTCAAGTCGCCTGTTGACGTGCTCACGCAGCAGATCGCCAATTATTGTCCTCAACCTGGAAAGTAATATCTTTTCTTCATCGGCATTTGAGGATTGAAAGCCCAAGACTTGACCAAGGCTATAGGTACGGGACGGTTCATTCGGATCAACAGAGTGCAATAATGATTTGACTGTGGCGGGAAATTGCAACGCAATTTCGTTCACTGGCGCGGAATCGAACCACTCACGATTCTCCACAGTCGGACGGAATGCATGTTCTGGGGCCGTGAATTTATGTCGAAAAGCGCCTGTCCATGTGAGATCCGCATGCGGACCGATTTTAAGTGCAAGGATATCTTCAATATCCAAACCAGTGGCAGCAACAAGCGCGACGCAAACGGCTTGTGTATTGGTGAGGCGACCGTCTTTTACGAGTTTAGGCAGATTATGTAGAAGCTTTTGCAAACGCGGCCATTCATAGGGGCTGATTCGGCTGCGTTGCCACAGCACCCCGCATTGTGTTTGCGCTAGCCAAGATCTCGATTGAATGCCAGCAGCATTAAGCCCTTCATCAGATAGTTCATCCCCAGGCTTCGAAACTGGTTCTACCAATATCTGAAATTGGTCATCATAACCATCATCTTCTGGATCATCCGCAGAATTAAGAGCTATAAGACCGCCGAAATTGGACAATGGATCAATCGGTTCGAGAGATTTAACGACCCTTCTACGGAGTGGCACTGTCTTTAGCATCAGCACTGTTTCCGCAAGTGTGTGTATTGGCCGGATCATTAAGCGAGATGGTGTACCTGAGTGGGTTATGGGCAGCAATTCCGATGTCTTTTTGCCAAGGGCAACTAGGTAGTCCTGACCAAAGGGTCCCAATGGCAACTGTTGAACAAGGCGTGAGCGTTCGCCGGCTTCGACGCATGCAAGGCGTATCTGATTAGCTGTTTGGTGAAGGAGAGTCTTTTGTATTGGCAGGTTTGCTTCGTGAAGCATGCAACTGAAGAGAAGCAACCTCTTTAAAGCCCAGATTTGGTGTTGCTGAGGCTGTGCGCTCGGTTGCAGAAGACAAACGAGGATTGGGTACTTTTCGGCTTTATCCTTGAGGGGGTCCGCCCATCGTTTTTGTGCTTTGGCAAGCAATATGGAATTCAGCTTCCTCCAGCGACTCCAGATGCGACAAAGGCTGGGCGTGAGTGAGATTTCCTCAGCAAGGAGAACGGCCAGGACCTCGGCAATGTCCACGTAGTCAGGTACAGAACTGTCCGTCCCTAGCACCTTAAGCATGGAATCAAGAGAAGATTCAGTGGTGTAATCGAGCCCGAGGTTACTGAGGCGCGTCAGGTGGAGGTCGCCAGGCAGGACAGGGCTAATGGTGGGTTTGGGCGTCATAATACGGCCCTAAATGCTCTACCTTTATGGTGGACAAATCAATATATATTAAAATTATAGGCTTCACTAAATATGTCAGTATGTCCTATATAGTAAACATATAAGCTATTGATAAATAAAGAAATAAATCTATAACGTGTTAAGTAGCTGTCTGTAGAACGCAAAATGCTCTATTAAAACATCATAGAAATTACTGGCTACGAACCAGTTAAATCAAGCACTTACGATCAATCGCATTTCCCGCGATGACCTCCGTGCCCGTCTCGTGCCCAATCCGTGCCCAAGTCGAAATGACCTACCACCGGCAACATCCAGTCCTTCTGA
>Ga0307373_10005188_pt1 | contig 21468 bp, 21 predicted proteins | sample OX2MG_FD_202534 | JGI IMG/M metagenome (GOLD analysis project Ga0307373, IMG submission 202534) | Soil microbial communities from Risofladan, Vaasa, Finland - OX-2 | ecosystem: Environmental > Terrestrial > Soil > Coastal area > Acid sulfate soil | place: Finland: Risofladan, Vaasa | collected...
GCGCCGCCCGCCTCCCGCCCCCGCGCCCCCCCCGCCCCCGGCGGGGGCGGGGGGGCGCGGGCCCCCCCCCCCCCCCCCCCCCCCCCCCCCCGCCGCCGTTGCGCCATCGCGCAAGCGCCGCCGCGCCCGCGTCGCGCGCCTCGAGCGCCGCCATCTCGGCCGCGCCGAAGAGCGGCCGCGCGACCCCGTTGAGGATCGCGCCGATCACCGCGACGCCCAGCCGCTCGCGAAGCGTCCGCGCCGCCTCGAGCGCTTCCTTCAATGAAAGCTCGTGCGGCGTCACCGTCAGCATCACCCCGAACAGATTCGGGTCGCGGATAAAATTCTCCACGCCCGAGGCGATCCGGTTCAGCGTTCCGATCGGCGCCAGCTCGCGCACTCCCCCAGCCACCGACAGGAGTTCGATAGCGCCGCCCGTCGCCGGCGCATCGACCACCGCGCGCCGATCCTCCAGTGCCGCGCGCCCCGCTATCAATCGCATCCGTTCGAGCACCAGGAAGGCTTCCAGACCCGGCAGCGCCGCGGTCACATAACCGAACGTGCGGCTCGCCAGCATCCGGCGCGCGACCGCCTTTATCGGCACGATACGCTCGATAAAGGCCTCGAGCTCCGCCTGCGGCCGAAGCCCCGTCACCTCCAGGTTCTCGATTCCGTGGCTCTGCAACGGCACCGATTCGGTCTCGAGCGGCCGGTTCGATTCAGCCGCTTCGGCGGAGATCCCCAGCGCGCGCGCCGCCCGCATCCGCTGATCGAGGTCTACCAGCGTCGCGGGTCCGCGCTCCGCCAACGCCAGGGCAAGCGCTGCGGCGGCCGTGCTCTTGCCCGATCCGCCCTTGCCCGTGACCAGTATCAACCGCGCCAGTTTCATGATTTAGAATTCAACTGCGGCCGCGCATGCGCGCCGCGCTCCGACTCCGATGAACCCCAACGGCGAAACACCATCGATCGACAGCATCCTGATCGCTATTGCGCCCAAACGGATCGCGCTCTTCAAAGCGGTTATCGAATCCTACGACAACCTCGCGACGCTCAGGACCGAAGACCCGGCGCGCCATTATCTGCGGCTCTTTTTCGGCGCGGAGTCGCGCGGCGAAATCGAAGCACTCCTCGAATCGCTTGCCGCTGATTTCCTGATTCACCGTCTCGCCGGATAACTCCCGCCGCATCTTCACGCGCCGATTATCTGCACGCAGTAGTCCGCGCCTTCCCAACGATTCCGGTCCTTCCAGAAAAACGTGAAGCGGATCGGCGACCGCTGCTCCGCGCCAATTTCGATATCCGCGTAATGCACTCCGATCGCCGTCGGCGACGAATCGGTGTCGCGCGGATGCGCCCATTCGTCATTGCTCCAATGCAGTCTGAACGCCCCCGCAACCTGGATTCTGAGCGTCGCCGGCGGCGCGATTGCGCGCCCGCGCCGGTTGAATTTCCACACCTCTATCCTGCGATGGGCCGGCGCGCCCAGATAGCGCTCCGCCACTTCCGGCAGATGGTCGAAGACCGCCCCATCGGCGATCGATCGCAGGAGCTTCAGGTATTCCGCGTGCGCCCACATCAGCGGCATCGCGGCCCCGGTCGGACCGCCAAACTGCAACATCGAAGTCGGACTCTCGTGACTATCCCACACCTGCTCGGGCAACAGCCGCGTCGGCGTCGCGAACTTCTCCATCGCGCCGAGATATTTCACCGCGTCACGCCCCGCCGCGAGTTCGTAATGGCCGCGCTCGCCGGTCAGCAGCGGCCACGGACGGCCCCGGCCCCATCCCATGAACGGACCGCCGTCGTCGCACTGGCCGTAGCCGTCATGCGGATAGCGCCGCCAGCACGGGCCGGCCGGAAAGTCGGTCTTCAACGCGGCGTCGATCACCCGCAGCGAATCCTCCATCAGCGGATCACCGGCCTTGCGGATTCCATAGCGCGCCAGTTCGAGAAATCCCGCGTCGACGATCTCCGCCGCCGGGAATTCGTAGCGCGCGCCCGGCGCCCGATTATGGATCACCACGATCCCATGGTCGGGATCCTCGTCGGGCTCGACCAGGTTCGGCTCGACCGGATTGATCCGGATGTAATGCCGCTTGATTCCCGGCACCAGAACGCCCTGATTGGTCACCGTCCACTGCTCGACGTGCGACTCCAGAAAGTCGGCGTAGCCGAGCAGGCACTCCGCGGTCGCCGAGTCGCCGCGTCCGCGCGCCATCGAGGCCGCGCATACCAGCGCCGCGATATTGCTCGCCAGCGTCGACGGCGAATAGCCGCTGTTCTCCTCCCACCGCTCCTGCGGCGTCGCCGGCCCGTGCTCGATCAGATAACGTGCCGCCGCCATCACCATCGCATACGGATCGAAGGTGCTCTCCAGCGCGCCCGCGCGCGCCAGCCGCCATGCCAGCATGATCGGAAACGCGACTTCGTCGAGCTGAATCCCGCGCCAGTACGGCCGCCCGTCGATCCAGAAATTCTGCGGAAAGCCGCCGTCCTCCTGCTGCGAGCAGGCGAGATAAATCAGCGCGCGCACCGGAGTCGCCAGGTCGCCCGCCGCCAGCAGCCCGGTCGCGCTGTTCACCATGTCGCGGGTCCACACCAGATGGTACCCGCCCAAATCCTCGTCGCCTTTCGCCTCGCCCCACGGGATGCTCATCGAGGCGATTATCGCGCCGGGAAACCGCTTGTCCTCATGCGCCAGCAGCAGCTCGCGGCTCTTGCGATGCAGCTCGCCGCCGTCGCCCGACCATCGGTCCAGCGGATGGAACGTGCGGCACGCGCGCTCCCACTGCTCGGCAAACCGTTCGGCATGGCGCGCAAACGGCACTCCGAGCGATTGAAACAGGCACGAGGTCGCGCGATGAAGGCTGTTGCCGAAGCCCAGCCCGAGCGTGAAATGATGATCCTGCGGCAGCGCAATCTCGCCGGTCAACGCGATATTGCCGGACGGCGCAGCGGCGAATTCCTGGGCGATCCTGAAATGCGACGCCAGTTGCTGCCATCCGTCCGTCGTCCCGACGTAGCCGCACGATCGCCGCACAAACGGCACGTTTGTCCCCAGCGCCAGCCAGGTCGAAAACTTGTGCGCGGTGATGTACTCCCGCCCCTCGATTCGCGCGCCATTGCCGTTGTTGTCCCATCCGCCCACTTCCAGATGGGGTGCCAGCAGCACGTACAGATGAAGCTTGGCTAGAAACGCCGGATCTCCCTCGAGCCGCGTGTCCACCAGCAGGCAGGGCTGATGCGGGTCGGTAATCACGTCCATCACGATCTGATACCGGCCGTCGCGGTCGGCGTTGACCACCCGCACACCCAACCCCCGCCGATGGAGATATTCGACGCTGGTCTTCATGTGGCGATGAACATCATGGAAGAAGGTCTCGCCGTCGGTCACCAGGAACTGCAGATCGCGCACCTGCGGACGATCGATGGTCGGATAATAAATCTCGCTGATTACGCCGCCCGAAAGCGTGAACCAGATCGCGCTCGAGGTTGAGTACGCGGTGCCCACCACGTCCTTGGCGCTATGCGTCCATCGCGGCTCGATTCCGGGGCCGCCATCGGCCTGCGGCAATTGCTCGATCGTCGGCATGGGTTCCTCGTTATGTTGAAGCTTGCGGGCGGCGCGCGCTCAACTGAGCGGCTCCGCCGGCGGAGGTTGAATCGAATCGGCGGCGGAGCTTTGCACCGCGCCGTCCGCCGGTTCATGCACGCGAAAGAAATACGCCACCGCTACGCTCAGCGCGTAAAGCAGCAGCAACGGAATCGCCAGCAGGAACTGCGATACCATGTCAGGCGGCGTCAGCGCTGCTGAAACCACGAAAATCCCCAGTACCGCGTAACGGAAATAACGCAGCATCGAATGGTAATCGATCACGCCAACCCGGGTCAGAAAAAAGGCGAAGATCGGCATCTCGAAGGTTATCCCGAACGCCAGGATCAGCTTCGACGAGAACGCCAGATACTCGCTGATCCGGATCGTCGGCGTCACGCCGATACTGGCGTACTGGCCCAGGAAAAATGCGTAACCGACCTTGAATACCACCGCCCAGCAGAAGTAGCCGCCCAGGATGAAAAAGAGGCTCGCGAAAATCACGAACGGCAGCGCCATCCGCCGCTCCGATTCGTAAAGCCCCGGCGCGATGAACTTCCAGATTTCGTGGAAGACCACCGGGCTCGCGAGAAACAGTCCCGCGAACAGCGCCACCTTTATCTTGGTAAAGAACGCCTCGCCGACTCCGGTCCCAATCAGCATCGCCTTGCCGTGCGAAACCTCGCGCAACGGCATCGTCAGCGCAAAGAAAATCCGATCGACGAAGAGGTACGCCACGGCAAACCCCGCCACCAGCGCGATCGCCGCCCGGATAAGCCTTACCCGCAGCTCCCGCAGATGGTCGAGGAACGCCATCCGCCCTTCATCACTGCGATTCGCGGCGCTCGTTACCCCGCTCGGCTCATGGTTGGCCACGGCGACGGATACGGACTATGGTTTGGGCATGGCTTCGCCCGGCGGTTGAACCGACGGCGCCGCCACCGCGCCTTCCGCAGATACCGGCGTTGCGGCCGGTGCCGCCGAAGCCGGGCCGGATTCGGGGCTGGACATGATGCGCTTCATATGCGATTCGGCGTCGAGCGCGCTCGAGACCTCGCGCAGCACCGTGTTGCTTGCGAGCCTGAGTTCCCGCAGCGCCTTGCCCGCCGTGCGTATCACCCCGGGCAACTGGTCGGGGGGAATTACCACTACCGCGACGAGCGCCAGAATAAGAATTTCAAAAATCCCCATGTAACTTATCGGTTAGCCGGCTTTGAACTATCGAATCGCAGCGCGCATCGATCTAATCTGTCCAATCATCGCCGTCCCGCCTCAGGGTGTCAACGATGCTTAAGACCGCGATCGTCAGCGACCGCCGCTATCTGAAACACTTTCCCGGACGCCTCCATCCCGAACGCCCCGAGCGCGCCCAGGTCATGATCGAGATGGCCGAGCGCCTCGCCCGCCCGGACCTTATCGCGCTCAGTCCGCGCGAGCCCACGCTCGACGAAATCACCCTCTGCCACGACCCCGAATACGTCGCGGCGATCGCCCGCAGCGCCTCTGTCCCACGCTTGGAGTTCGACGCCGACACCCGCACCTCGCCCGAGTCCTACGCCACTGCGATGCTCGCGGCGGGCGGCGTGCTGACCGCCACCGAGGCCGTCATCGATGGCGCCGCCGACAACGCCTTCGCCATCGTCCGCCCACCCGGCCATCATGCGATGGCTGCCCGCGCGATGGGCTTCTGCTTCTTCAACAACGTCGCCCTCGCCGCGCGCTTTCTTATCGAGCGCCGCGGCCTCGAACGCGTCCTCATAATCGACTGGGACGTCCATCACGGCAACGGCACTCAGGACATCTTTTACGATTCCTCCCAGGTGCTCTACTTCTCGACCCATCAGTTTCCGTTCTATCCGGGCACCGGCGCCGTCGATGAAATCGGCACCGGCGCGGGCGCTGGCTACACCGTCAACGCGCCGATGCGTATCGGCCTTGGCGACGCCGAGTACCTCCGCATCTTCGACGATCTGCTGACCCCTGTGGTCGAGCAGTTTCGGCCCCAGTTCATCCTCGTCTCGGCCGGTTTCGACTCCCATAATCGCGATCCGCTGGGAGGGATGCGGCTGACCGAAGCCGGTTTCACCGCGATGACGCGCCGGGTCAAACGGATGGCTGCGCAGTTCTGCGGCGGCCGAATCGTCGCCGCTCTCGAAGGCGGCTACGATCTTCTCGCGCTGGCCGAATCGGGCCGCGCCGTAATCGACGAGTTCGGACGCGAGGCAGACGAGCCGCTCCAACCATTTCGCAACGGCGACCGCGTCATCCCGACTATCGAACGCGCACGATACTTTCTCGCCCCCTATTGGCGCTTCTGACCGCGTGAATCCGCTACTCCTCTATTGGGTCGCGCGCCGCGCCCGCCTGGTCTCGCCCGATGGCGCCGCGGAGTATCGTGTGTCGCGTATCCACACCGCCATCGGGACGGCGGCGGAAAATCATCTCCGGCTCGCCGATTCGACCGTCTCACGCCGCCACGCCACGATCGAAAAGACTCCCACCCAGTGGCGCATCCGCGATGAAGGCTCGACCAACGGCACTTTCGTCAACGGCGTCCGCGTCGAAGACTCCGCTGAAATCCACCGCGGCGACGAGCTACAGCTCGGCAAGACGCGCCTCTATTTTCTCGGCCGCCGCGATCCTATCCCGGGCGTCAGCCCACGAATCTCGCGCGTCGGACTGCGCCGCGGCCGCCATCCGGCGCGCATCCTGGCCGTGACCTCGCTCCTTTTCGTCACCGCCTTCGCCGCCACGCGCTATTGGTTCGATCAGGACTCCGGATTGGAACCCGGCGCATCCGGTTCGAGTACGACCGCCGCGCCGGGCGCCTTCGCAACGGTTATGACCGCCGCTCCCCGATCGTCGCCGATACCACAGGTCCTTGCCGCGATATCGACGCCGTCCGCCGCGACGCCCGCATCGGCCCCCGACGCCGGACCGCCGCCCGAATGGCTCAAGCGCGTCAACGACTATCGTGCGATGGTCAAGCTCGCGCCCGTCGCCGACGATCCCACGCTCAGCACGGGCGAACTCGCGCACGTCAACTATCTGCTTCGTAACTATGGCGGCTTGATTCGCAAAGGCCAGAGTACGGGTGCGGTAATGCACACCGAAGATCCTGGCAAGCCGGGATTCAGCCCGCAGGGGATGCGCGCCGCTTCCTCGAGCGATATCGACGAATGGCCCGGCCCAGAGGCTCCCGCGACCTCCGGATGGGCCGTCGACGACTGGATGACCGGTGCGTTCCATCGCTTGAACATCCTTAATCCCGCCTTGCACCGCGTTGCCTACGGCGAAAGTTGCGACAGTGGCTCATGCGCCGCCGCGCTCAACGTTCTGACCGACGCCGACTATGAGATGGTTGGATTGGCAGCCCCCCTCGCGACGCCAATCGAGTTTCCGGCGCCCGGCTCGGTGACCCCGCTGGGACCGCTATGGGGCGAATGGCCCGATCCACTCACCTCCTGCCCCGGTTACACCGTGCCCGTCGGACTGCCGATCACGCTCCAGATGGGTGCGATGGTTCAGGCGCAACTGGGCGCCTTCCAGTTGACTCGCGCCGGCTCTTCCGGTTCGGTCGAGGCCTGCGGCTTCGACGCCTCGACCTACTCGAACCCCGACGCGTTCAGCCAGAAGCGCGGACGCGACGTTCTGCGCGACTTCGGCGCCGTCTCGATTATCCCGCGCGCGCCGCTCGACAAGGACGCGACCTATATCGTCTCGATTACGGTCGACGGCCATCCCTACCAGTGGTCGTTCTCGACCTCGCCCTGACCGCGCCGCCCTCTTCAAATCACATGAAGGGTTGTGCGACGCCGCCAAAAAAATAATAGTCGGAGAGTTAATCGCTGATATCAGGCTGGCGGTCTAAAGGCCGGGGACCGCCTGCCTCAGCCGATTCGCATTTACGAAAGCCCGAGCCCTTTTGGAGGCCCAGCTATGAAAATGTCGATGTTTCATCTGATGCCGTATCGCGATCTGCCGGCCGACTTCGAGAAGCGCTACCAGTCGGTGTGGGTCGATCCGCCCTTTTGGGAACTAGCCGATCCGAAAAAGGTCGGCCAGTATTACAACTGGACGCTTGACGAGCTGATCTACGCCGCCAAGGCCGGTATGGACGGCATCTGCGTCAACGAACACCATCAGAACGCCTACGGCTTCATGCCGAGTCCCAACCTGATGGGCTCCGTGCTCGCGCGCGCCACCAACGACCTCGAGGTCGCAATCGTTCAGATGGGCGCGACGCTGCCCACCACGATTCCGCCGATTCGCGTCGCCGAAGAGTACGGGATGCTCGACTGTATCAGCGGCGGACGGCTGGTCGCCGGGATGCCGCTCGGCACCCCGATGGACGCCAACCTCTGCTATGGCATCACCCCCGTCGAGCATCGCGAGCGCTACTACGAAGCCCACGACCTCATCATGAAGGCATGGCAGTCGCGCGAAGTTTTCGCCTGGAACGGCAAGTACTTCCATCTCCCGATGGTCAATTTGTGGCCGCGCCCGATGCAACAGCCGCATCCGCCGGTCTGGATTCCCGGCGCCGGCAGCCTCAGCACCTGGGATTTCACCGCCAAGCACAACCATTGCTACTGCTTCCTGAGCTACTACGGCAACAATCTGGGCAAGCGCGTGATGGACGGCTTCTGGGAATTCGTCGACAAGCAGGGCCTCGACGCGAATCCCTATCGCGCCGGCTTCCTGCAACTGGTCGTGGTCGCCGAGAACGACGCCAAGGCCGAGAAGGAATACTACCCGCACATCCGCTACTTCTACGACAAGTGCCTCCACATCCTGAACGAGTATCAGATGGTGCCCGGCAACCAGGATTATCGGAGCCTCGCCAACAGCGTTAAGAACCTGCTCCCGATGCAGATGGACCTGCTCACCAAGGTCCCCAACTGGAAGTACAAGGATTTCGTCGATAACCAGTTCGTAATCGCCGGCAGCCCCTCGTCGGTCGTCGATCAGCTCAAGGCCGCGGTCAAGAAGCTCCGCGTTGGCAACCTGATGGTGCTGTTGCACATCGGCTCGATGCCGCATGAGCTGACCCTCAAGAATATCGACATGTTCGCGAAGGAAGTTAAGCCGCATCTCAGCGATATCTGGGACGACGAGTGGGATAACAAGTGGTGGCCGGAACGGCTCAAGTCGAAGAAGTCGGCGATGGCGGCCAAGGGCGGGGCCCACGTCGAGCATCGCGCGGCGAAATAGTCAGCGCCCGCTCCGATAACGAATCAGTGAATCCGGCGCCGGCTATCCTGTCGGCGCCGGACTTTACCCAAACTACGAATCGATCCGAAGAGCGAATCAGCATGGCCACAGTACAGGAACGTACCGTCAGCGTATGGGACAGCAAGATCAACGCGCGGGTGAAGGTCGCCGGCAGCGGACCCGCGATTGTCTTCCTCCACAGCGGCTTCGGCCCGATGTGGGGTGAATTCCACGACGCGCTCGCACGCGACTTCACCGTCTATGCGCCCGACCATCCGGGCACCAGCGAAGGCAACCCTGAGGCGCTGGCCGCGCTCGATGACATGTGGGACCTGGTCCTTTTTTACGACGAGTTGTTCGACAAACTCGGCTTGGACAAGCCGGCTCTCGCGGGCCATTCGTTCGGCGGAATGGTCGCGGCGGATATCGCGGCCAACTTTCCCAATCGCGTCGGCCAGCTCATCCTGATCGACTCGCTGGGCCTTTGGCGCGACGATACGCCGGTCAAGAATTACCAGGTGATGCCGGCCGCGCAATTAACCCCGATGCTGTTTGCCAACACGTCTCATCCGGCGATCAGCAAGTTCTTCGCCCAACCCGACGACCCCGAATCGATAATTCGCGTCACGTGGGCGCTCGGATGCTCGAGTAAGTTCTCGTGGCCGCTGCCGGACAAGGGACTCAAGAAGCGTATCCATCGCATCACTGCGCCGACGCTTATCCTGTGGGGCAAGAATGACGGCCTGACTCCGCCGATCTACGCCGATGAATTCGCCAAGCGAATCTCCGGCTCGAAGGTCGAGATGGTCGATAAGGCGGCGCACATGCTTCCGGTCGAGCAGCCCGCAACGACCGCCAAGCTTATCTCCGCCTTCGCCAAAGCGTAGCGAGGCCGCCCTGAGATGTTGTCGCAGTGGATATCCACTGCGACGCCATCTCAGGGCACTTTGCTTCGCGCGCGCGAAGCGCAGAAATGTTACGCTGTGCTGGCGGAACTTAGGTGCGTTATTCTGTTGGCGAAGCATTTGCGCAGACCGATTCGAACTGCGGGATCAGAAAATGGGACGCGCGAAAATTGAAATCCCCAGAGATCGCGTGGCGGCGTTTTGCCGGCGCAACCATATCCGCAAACTTGCACTGTTCGGCTCGATCCTTCGCGACGACTTTCGCCCGCAAAGCGACATCGATGTTCTGGTCGAGTTCGATCCCGGGCATGTGCCGGGACTTAGGTTCTTTGCGCTGGAACGTGAGCTATCGGAGCTCTTGGGCCGCAAGGTCGATCTGAACACTCCAAATTTTCTGAGTCCCTATTTCCGCGACCGGGTCTTGGCTGAGGCCGAGATACAGTATGTCGCATCATGAAGGCGACCTGCGCTTACGCCATATGCTGGACCACGCCAAAGAGGCAGTGGCAATGGCCCGCGGCAAGACACGCCCCCAACTCGACAGCGACCGCCAACTGAACCTTTCCCTTGTCCGTCTGCTCGAGATTGTCGGCGAGGCAGCGGGCCGCGTCCCGGCGGAAGACCGCGCCAGCCATCCCGACATTCCATGGGCCGAGATCGTGGGTCTGCGCAATCGGCTGATTCACGGCTACGATTCAGTGGATTTCGACATCCTGTGGCTGATCGTGAGCGACGATCTGCCACCGCTGGTCGCGGCCCTCGAAACCGCGCTCGGAGCATAAAGAATCGCGCAGGTAAGGAGCATGCCGTTGGCATCGACGCCATCCTGATGGTGCTCGAGTCCTACTACGATGATCTGGCGCGCTTCGCCCGCAACATCATGCCCGGCCTCCGCGATTTGAAGGTGATCGCCTGATTTCATTCTCGCCCGTTTCGACTCGAAACCCGTGCTCACGCCTTTGCGCTTGCGGCAATCGGGTGCCGATGCCAGCCTGATTCACGATTCGAGAGGAGGTCTTCGGGGAAAACATGAGCGCAATTTACGGCGATCAGCATCGGACGCTGCAGCAGAAGTTCGATACCTCGCGGCTGGCGGATCGGATCGAGGGAGCCATCGTGCGGCCGGATATTCCGCACGACCACAAGGCCTTTATCGAAAGCCGCGATATGTTCTTTCTCGCCTCGGTCGATCATCGCGGCTTCCCAACCTGCTCTTACAAAGGCGGCGCTCCCGGCTTTGTCAGGGTGGTTGATCCGCAAACACTCGCGTTTCCGAGTTACAACGGCAATGGCATGTTCCTCTCGATGGGGAATATCCTGACCAGCCACAAAATTGGCATGCTGTTTATCGATTTCGAGACGCCCCATCGGGTGCGAGTGCATGGCGTCGCGACCATCGACCAGAACGATCCGCTGCTTGCGGACTTTCCCGGTGCCGAGCTGATCGTGCGCGTCGCAGTCACGGAGATTTTTATCAATTGCCCGCGATACGTGCATAAGTACCAGCGCGTCCAGACCTCGAAATATGCTCCGCAGACGGGTTGCGAAGCTCCGCCGCCGCCACAGTGGAAGCGTATCGATGCGATGCAGGACGTGCTGCCCGAGCGTGAGAAAGACGTCGCCAAAGAACTGGGCGGAACTATCACCTTTGAAGAATATGAGGCTCTGGTAACCAAGGGCGACGGGTGATTGGACAATCGCGCGTCGCGCCCGTATTGCTCTCGACGGCCTCTCCGGTTCATTGCGTCAGCGTCTTCCTGAGCACCATCGTGACGGCGCGTCGGTCGCTTTCGGCCAGGCTTCCCGCCTTACGAAGAATCAGCCGATTGTCCAGGGTGAAGAGCTTCAGGCGAACCTTTGAGGGGGCGTGCAAACCCCCTCTTGCCGCGTCGATCGCCACGTCCATCGGCCATGGAGGGTTGGCGGCGCTCGTTATCATCGCCAACACCGTGTGACCGCTCTCGGTGCTGAACGCTTCGGAGGACAGGGCAAGAGCCGGCCGCCTCTTGCTGGCGCGACGGTCCGTGAAGGGAAAGGGCACGATCACAATGTCGAACCGCTCACAGATCACCGTATGCCTTCTGGTCGTTCTCCGAGTTCCATTCCGACAGCGTCTTCTCTAAAGACGAGAGAAATTCGATATCGAGCGGTTCGGCTTTCCGGATACTGACCGTTCCGCCTTCCGACTCCTCGAATATCACCGTGTCTCCAGGCTCGAGATGCAGCCGCTTGCGGACCGCTAACGGCACCGTGGCCTGACCCTTCGTCGTGAGCCTGCTGCTTGCGGTCGCGCGAATTCCTGTCTGTCTCGCCATATGCTTTGCCTCCGGTATTACTTTCTTACCATTATTACGCTCCCAAATCTGGCCGGCAACCTCCGCGAGCGATCATCTCTCCCGGGTTTCGTCCGAACTTGGTTGTCGCTATGATGCCTCGGAATCGCTGACGCCCGGCGCGCCCTCTTTCCCAATCGGCCGCTGATGTTGCACTGTGAGGCGAATCGAGCGGAGGAACGGAATGATGCGACGGTTGATAGGCGCGGCGTGCGCGGCGCTTCTACTTTTAATCGCGGCCGGCTCGAACGCCCGGGCCGCAACAATGGATGGACTACCAGTGCGAAACACCGGTCATTACGCAATTTTAGACACCGACAAGGGCAATATCGTCGTCGAGCTTTATCCGGCGGTCGCGCCCAAGACGGTCGAAAACTTCGAGACTCTGGTGAAGAAGGGCTTCTATAACGGCCTCACTTTTCATCGCGTCGAGCCCGGTTTCGTGATCCAGGGCGGCGACCCGAATGGCAATGGCAGCGGCGGGCCCGGCTACGACATTCCCGCCGAGTTGAGCCCGGTCGAAAAACATCTGCGCGGCACGCTCGCGATGGCGCGCCTCGGCGATCAGGTGAATCCCGAGCGCAGGTCGAGCGGAAGCCAGTTCTATATCTGTCTCGAGCCGGCGCCGTTTCTCGACGGCCAGTACACGATCTTCGGCGGCGTTATCGAAGGGATGAGCGTGGTCGACCAGATTCGCAAGGGCGACCATATCAAGAAAGTAACCCTGGCGAGCGCGCCACCCAAGTAGACCGATGAGCGAAAGCCGAAGCGGGCATCCCGAGGTGCCCTACTTCACCGTCGACCTGCATCTTCATACCAACCGCGGCAGTGCGGACTCGAATCTCTCGCCCGCCGACCTGGTCGCCCGCGCGCGGACGATTAAGATCAGCGCGGTCTGTATCACCGAGCACGATTCGATGTGGGATATCCGCGAGGTGGCGGCGCTCGACGGCGGCTCCGGCGTCACCTTTCTGCGCGGGATGGAAGTGACGACCGACATGGGCCATATCGGCGTCTTCGGCCTCGACAGCTACCAGGGCGGAATCTACAAGCTGAGCGAGCTGCGCAAGCTGGCCGATCGCACCGGCGCGATTCTGATCGCCAACCATCCGTTCCGCTACAAGCTCGACGCCCGCTTCTCGTTCATGAACGCCGACCACGAGCCGATCGACCCGAGCCGTCCCGAGCGCGCGGCCAAGCTCGAGATTTTCCGGATGGCCGACGCGGTCGAAGTCCTCAACGGCGCATGCTCCGAAGAGGAAAATCAGTTCGCGCTCAAGGTTGCGCGCCATCTGGGACTGGCCGAAGTCGCGGGCTCGGACTCCCATTCGGCGAACTCCGTCGGATGCGTCACGACGCTGCTCACCGAGGCGGTCCGTAACGAGCGCGAGCTTATCGCAGCGATTCGGGAGCGGCGATGCCGCGCCGGCCGCGGATTGCCGCAAGGCAACCTAACTCCGTTCGATCTCGCCCTCGACGCCTGACCTTCGTCCGAGCAGGCGGGTGAAATATCCGCCGCCGTTGAGCGTATTCCTGAAAGGGTGCGTGAACAGCCTGATTGTCGGGCGCCCGCTTGCTGGGATAAACTTGACCTTAGTTCACTATCATGGCAATTAACCGCGACCGCCTCGCCCTTGTCGAGGATATCTCTGTCATCGCAGGCGAAGCCTCGGGCGACCTGCGGGGAACGCTCGACCGCGTGGCCGAAGCGATCGCCTCGGGCATGGAGGTCGAGGTCTGCTCGCTCTACCTGTTCGATCCGCAGCGCGAACGGCTGGTCCTGCGCTCGACCATCGGCCTTGACCGAGACTCGGTCGGCAAGGTCTCGATGCGCGTCAACGAGGGGCTGGTCGGACTCGTTATTGAAAGCGGGCAGCCGGTGACCGCCGCCGACGCGATCAGCCATCCGCGATACAAGTACTTTCCCGAGACTGGCGAGGAGCGCTATCACGCTTTCCTCGGCGTGCCGGTGCTCGACGCGCGCCACAAGCCGATCGGGGTGTTGGTAGTGCAGACGCTTCGCAGCCGCAAGTTTGCGCAGGGCGAGACGCGGTTGCTCAAGACGGCGGCAAACCAGGTCGCCCAGATTCTCTCGCACTTCAGATTGCGCGAGACGCTGGCCACCAAGGAGAAGGAGCGCGACGAGTATCGCCGGCGGATGATCGAGGCGAATCGCCAGCTCAAGGGCTATGAGAAGGTTGGCGGCGAGACCCGCGTCGCGGCGCCGGTTAAGGTGCGCCGCCCGCGGCTGGTCGGTCTTGCCGCTGCGCCCGGCTTCGCGCGCGGGGTCGCGCATGTGGTCGGCACGTTTCTCAGCACTATCGATCGCAACCTGCGCTCTTCCGACCTCAAGGGCGAGCTCAAGCGGCTCGAGGAGGCTGCGGCGCGCTCGCGCAATGAGCTAAGCGCGGTCAAGAGCCGGATGGCCACACTGATGGCCGAGTCCGAACTCAAAATTTTCGACGCCCATCGGATGATTCTCGACGACGAGGAGTTCCTGGGTCCGATGCGCGACGCCATTCAGACCGGGTTCGCAGCCGAGAGCGCGCTCTTTCGCGTAATCGATGATCTAACGGCCAAGATGCTCGCGGTCGCCGATGGATACTTGCGCGAGCGCGCGGTGGACTTTCGCGACGTCGGCCATCGCCTGCTGCGCAACCTGCGCCAGGAAGAGGGTAAGAGCACGTTTTCCAAGCCCACCGTGCTGGTCGCCGAGGAGCTGACCCTCTCACAGCTCACGCTGGTCTCGCACGACAATCTGGCCGGGATAGCGCTTCAGTCGGGCGGCGTGACCTCGCACGCAGCGCTCCTGGCGCGCGCCTTCGAAATTCCGACCGTGGTCGGCGTCGAGCAGCTCATGGAATCGGTCGCCGAGGGCGACAGCCTCGTGCTCGACGGCAATTCGGGAATCCTCTACGTCAATCCCTCGGCCGAGGTCGAGCGCGAATACCAGGTGCTGCACAAGCGCTACGACGCCTTCCGGCGCGATCTGATCACGCACGACGAGGAACCTACCGCGACCCGCGACGGCACGCGCGTCCAGATTCTCGCCAATATCGCGCTCTACCACGACGTGCCGCTCGCCCAGCGCTACGGCGCGGAGGGAATCGGCCTGCTGCGGTCCGAGTTTTCGTTTCTGACTTTCGAGGACTTTCCTGACGAAAACCAGCAGATCGCGCTTTACAAGCGGATTCTGGACGCGGTAGGCGAGCGGCCCGTGACGATTCGCACGCTCGATATCGGCGCCGACAAATACCCGCCTTACATGCGCGTCCCGCGCGAGGACAATCCGTTCCTCGGATGGCGTTCGATCCGGATTTCTCTTGAAATGCCCAGCCTCTTCAAGGTCCAGCTAAGGGCTATCCTGCGCGCGGCTGCGCGCCACGATGTGCGAATCCTGTTTCCGATGATCTCTTCGCTCGAGGAACTGCGCCAGGCGCGCGAGCTGCTCACCGAGGCTCAGGACGAACTCTATCGCGAGGGCCTCGAGCACAATCCCAATATCAAGGTCGGAATCATGGTCGAGGTGCCCTCGGCCGTCTGGCTGGCGCCGCGACTGGTGCGCGAGGTCGACTTTTTTTCGATCGGCACCAACGACCTGATTCAGTATCTGTTGGCGGCCGATCGCAATAACCCCCGCGTCGCCCATCTGTACGAGGCGCTCCATCCGGCGGTTCTGGCGGCAATCGCCGAGGTTATTGGCGTCGCGCGGGCGGCGGGCCGCGAGGTATGCATCTGCGGCGAGATGGCGAGCGACCCGCTGGCGACCCTGCTGCTGGTCGGGATGGGCTTTGACCAGTTGAGCCTGAGCCCGCTGTTCATCCCGGTTATCCGCAAGATCGTGCGCCAGACCGATGATCGCACCGCCCGGCTGATCGCGCACGACACGTTGGAAATGACCAGCGTACAGGAGATTAAGGGTTATTTAATTGAACGATATCGCGACCTTGGACTAATCAAGCTGGTCGAAATGTTCCGCTAGGGAACCCGGCCCGGATCGGATGGACACGGACGAATTGTTGACTTTCCGGGTCGCGATTAGTTAACTCTGACCGTTCGGTTAGAGCATAGCGCCCCGCTTGGCTACCGGGACTTCCAGATGGCGGGAAGAGGGATTAATGATTTTGCTTTTGGTTTGTTTTGTCTCGATAATCGGTATCGCCGCTCTGTGCGGATACCTGGTGCTTGGACGTAACCGCTACGGCGGCAATCGTCCAACTGGCCTTCCACAGATCCCTGCCAGCTCGAGCGCGCTCGAACGGGCGGCGCTGAGGCCCGAACCGTGCAGAATGGTCCGCGTCTACTTCATCAAGCCCTCGCGCTATGACGAAGAGGGCTACGTCCAGGTCTATCGCTACGGCGTCCAGCCCAATAACACCCTGACGGTGCTGGTGGCGCTGAACGACACCTTCAACCGGCGTCACGAAGCGGAACGCAACGTCCATCTGGAAACGATCATATGGGACGAGACCTGCGACGGCGTAATCTCGCCCGAGGTGATCACCGCAATCAAGGACAAGGCGCGCGAGGACGGAGTCGAGCTGCTGGTGGGGATGGCTGGCGTGCAGTCGAATCAGTACCCGCGCGGGCGCGATATCGCGCTCCAGTTCGTCGCCCAGAACATCAAGACGATGATGGGCGGGTTTCACGTCAGCGGCTATCCGGACTCGTGCAAGTTCCTCAACGAGTGCGGGGTCACGACCGTGGTGGGCGAAGCCGAAAATTTATGGGGCGAAATAGTCGAGGACTTTCTGCGCGGAGAGCTCCAGCCCAATTACTCGGTTCGCGAGGGTATCCGCGCCAAGACCGGCAAGGAAGACATCCTGGTTCCGATCATCACCGACGCGCAGCTTCCGGTCCTCGATGATCGCTACCTGACGCGGTTCTTCAACGACAACATGACGACGATCGACACGTCGCGCGGATGCCCGTTCACGTGCTCCTACTGCAGCGTGAAGAACGTGATGGGCCGCACGATGCGCTCGCGCGAGCCCGAGGCGGTTGTCAGCTGGGTGCGCGACGCCGCGCGCAACCATGGCATCGAATCGCTCTTCCTGGTCGATGACGACTTTTTCCGCAGCCCGCGATGGGAAGAGATTCTGATCGGCCTGATCGAGGTCAAGAAGGAATATCCGAAGCTCGCCTTCATGATGCAGGTCGACGTGGATGCGTCGTGCTACGCCAATGTGGCCGAAGGCGAGACCGAAGGCGCGAAGCATCGCAGGAGCCGGCGCTTCACCGAGTTGGCGGCACGCGCCGGATGCTACCAGGCGTTCGTGGGAATTGAGTCGCTCAATCCCGACAACCTGAACTTTGCGACCAAGTATCAGAATACCGACGACCGCAAGCATCACATGAAGATCGACGAGGCGCGGGCGCGCGTCCTCGAGAAGTATCGCCGCGTGGTCGACAACTGGCATCGCGTCGGCATCTCCGTGCACGCGGGCTACATGCTGGGCTTTCCCTTCGACGGCCCGGATTGCGGCCGCGTCGCCGCGCAGACCCTCAAACGGCTCGGTTTCGACATCGTATCCTTCTTCATCATGACGCCGCTGCCGGGCACCGAAGACCAGGTGCGCTACGTCAAAGAGGGACAGATCGCGGATTGGGACTTCAACAACCTCGACTCGCAGCACGTAACGCTAAAGCATGACAAGCTCGACCACAGCGCGTGGATGCGCGCGTATCGCGACGCATTCATAGGCTTTTATTCGATCGGCAGCCTGCTCCACACGATCTTCACCGTCTCGGGCGGACGCGGACTAAACATCGGTGCGCGCACCAACTCGATGCGTCAGTTCATCTACTACTTCTTCAGCTATCGGCAGGGGCGCCATCCGATGGTCGGCGGCATCTGGCAGATTCGCCGGCGTGACGTGCGCCGTGCGGTGGTGACCGACGACGAAGCGCGCCGCCATTACCTGGGCGGCCGGCGCTTCGACGCGATCCTGCGCGGCACAGGCGGCGATTTCGCAGCGGCGCCGGCGTAGGCTTCGGACAATATCAGTAACCGCGCATACCGCGCCGGCCTTGCGATGGCATAGCCGGCGCGGCATTGTCTCACGATGATCCTGCGGATTGTGTTCTTCCTGCTGATGGTCGCGATAATCGCCATCGGCATCGCGATAATCCAAAATGGAGTTCCGATCGCCAATACGACGCCTGGTCTTGCGGCGCGGATGCGCCGGTTCATGACCGTCGATTGGGCGGCGACCAGCACCGACGGCGACGGGCTGGCACAATGCGCGAGCATGGACGAACTGGCCGCGCGCAAGCCGATAGTGCCCGAGCCGCACGTCGTGATGGCAGTCGCAAGGCCCCGTATAATCCACCATCGCAGGCGCCGGCGCCACAGCCGCAGAATGGCGGCCGTTTCGACGCCCATGCCCTCGCCTGTCGCGACGCCTGCGCGCTCGCCGGCGGCGCCCACGGCCACCGGCACGCCAGCGGCCAATGGCAGCGGCGCGCCGGTTGAGACCGACAACTATCCTGAACTGGTGCGTCATTCGTACCCCGGCATTCCTCCGGAACAGTTGTTCCAGATGGCGGCGGCGACCGCGGTCTCGATTCCTCAATGGACGGTCGAGGCGGTCAATCCCGGAGACATGACGATCAACGCGATCTACCACACGCGGCTGCTGCCCTTGAAGAATGATATCCGGATTGTCGTGACGGGGCTGAGCGAAGTCGACGTATGCTCTGAGTCGCGCGTCGGCGAGCCGGGCGTGAATTCGGTGGCAAGCCTTTTCCCCGGCGATCTCGGCGCCAATATTGGCCATATTCAGCAGTTTTACGTGGCGCTGGCGCCGATGGTGGCACAGGTTTACAAACTGCGGGAAGAGGGGTTCGAAAAGCGGCTGGGCGCCACTACGGCCGCGCCATAGACTCGTTCGGAGCGCTTGAAAATCCCCGCGTGCATGCGACGATAACTTTGACCCGGCGGGACAGGCGCTTGACGCGGCAGCCCCTCACACCGGATTATCCTGATGGAGCTTTGAGATGCTTCGCGAAGAACAGATCGAGGCGCTGGCAAATCATCTCGTGCATGGGCTAATCGCGCGCGGATCGCTCAAGCCCAAGGCTGACGAGAAAGACCTGGTGGCGTGCGTGATCGAGATGATGTCGGCCCATTTCGAAGCCGAATCGCGAATCGATGACGAGGCGGATCGGATGGCGGCGGAACAGGCGCGGCTCAATCCGAGCGTCGACGTGACGCGCCTGCGCACGATGATCAAGCAGCGCCTGGCCGAAAAAAAAGGGCTCACGATCTGAACTCGACCGCGTCCGTTGGACTTAGCATATATATCCTGATGGCGGTGCCCCTATTCAGTATCGCCATTGGCAATTGGAGCTTCGAGGCTGGATCGACTAGCGTCGCAAATCGACGGAATACCGAGCGCGCATCGCATTGATGCGGCGCGCAGCTTGGCGAACGGCTCGATTGCCGGAGGTGAATCGTATGATCCCGATGCTATCGATAGAAGATGCGCGCAAAGCTGGCACGGAGGCGGGCATCAATGAAGAGATGGCGACCCTGAACGCATTTCGCGCGCTGATGAACAGTCCGGCAGCGGCCGGCGCCGCGGCCGGGTTGCTGCGCACGCTGATGTATCGCAACAAGCTCGACGCGCGGCTGCGCGAGCTGATCATCCTGCGCACCGGATGGCGCACGCGTTCAGAGTACGAATTTTGCCAGCACGCCGGAGTGTCGCGCCGCCTTGGGATGAGCGATGAAGAGATACTGGGCGTGCGTGATCCGGACGCGTGCAAGGTTTATAGCGAGATCGATCGCGCGGTAATCCGGATGGCCGACGAGTTGCACGAGCGCGCCGAGATAACGCCTGCAACATGGGCCGTGCTCGAGCGCAAGTTCCCGCCGGGCGAACTGGTCGAGCTGGTGCTGGTCAGCGGGTTCTGGCGAATGATGGCCGGCTTCCTCAAAACATCGGGTATTCCGATAGATCCGGTAGACCCATCGTTCGCGGGATGGCCGGAGGGCCGAAAGCCCGCCTGAACGCGCAGCTTCGTCCGGCGATTACCGGAAATCGCAGCGCAGAACTCTCGCGCGGCGCTCGCTCGGGATGACAGCAGGGCGAGGCAACGCTCGCTCAGGATGACGGCCAAATCCACGCGATTAGAGATCACCAACGCTCAGGCGGCGTCGGGCTGGCGTTCGGGACGAGCGGCGTCGAAGGCGTCGAGCGCCATGCAGGCCTCATTGATTCTGCGGATGTTGGGGAACGGCACCAGGTCGACGCGGGCGCGCACGGCATTGTAGACCTGCGGGACCAAAAAGATGTCGGCCAGTGTTGGCGAGTCGCCGTGACAGAAGCGGGTGGTGGTCTGCGCCCGCGCGAGCATCGCTTCGACCGCCTGAAATCCGGCCGTCATCCAGTTGCGATTCCATGCGGCGAGCTGCTCGTCACCGGCGCTGAAATTCTTCGCGAGATAGGCCTGCACGCGGCGATTATTCAGCGGATGAATTTCGCACGCGACCGCCAGCGCAAGCGCGCGCACATGGGCGCGTCCGACTGGATCGTGCGGCAGAAGCATCGGGTCCGGATGGCGTTCGTCAAGATACTCGCAGATGGCCATCGATTGTGAAATCAACTGTCCGCCGTCTTCGAGCACGGGCACAAGGCCCTGCGGGTTGAGCGCGAGATAGTGCGGCGCGCTCGCTTCGTTGCGGGTGAGATTAACTGACACTCGCTCGCAGCGAATTCCCTTTAGATTGAGCGCGATCCGCACGCGGTAAGTGGCGGATGAGCGAAAAAATCCGTAGAGCTTCATCGAAGTACCTCCAGGCTCGTGATGGCGGTCGGAAAGTATAGCGCCGCGCCGCCGAGGAGGCTAAAGCGAACGCATCAGCGCCGACGGATCGAGCGAGCCGCGCTCGAGCCAGATGAGGCGTCCGTCGGCAGGATCGCGATCGCCGAGCCATCGCGCAACGATCGCCATCGGTTCGAGTTCGTCGCGATCGACGGGCCGCGCGCGATAACGCTCGTAGTTGGACGCGACGAATTCGGCGATCGCGCGAGCAGACTCGGATGAATCGAGCGGGCGCGAGAGCGCGAGCCGCCCGCTCAGAATAATGTGCGCGCGCCGCGCGTCTTCGGCGCCGACGATGATCACCAGGTTGTTCTCGAGCACGACGCGGCTAAGGCGCTCGACTCGCGCCGCGAGAATCGCCAGAGCTTCGAGGTCGCGATGACGCCGGTTGGCCTCCTCGAAGCGCATCGCGGCGGCCGCCTGATCACGCGCGCGCACCAGCTCGCCCATCAGCGGACCGCTGCGCCCGCGCAGAAACTCGATCGCGCGACGGACGCGCGGGGCGTAGTCATCCTCATCGACGGTGAGATTACAGGGCATCGCGCAGTGGCCGATCTGACCATAGATGCAGGGCGCGAAATCGGGGTCGGGACGCAGGCGTCCCGCGCAGGTGCGA
>Ga0307373_10005189_pt1 | contig 21463 bp, 17 predicted proteins | sample OX2MG_FD_202534 | JGI IMG/M metagenome (GOLD analysis project Ga0307373, IMG submission 202534) | Soil microbial communities from Risofladan, Vaasa, Finland - OX-2 | ecosystem: Environmental > Terrestrial > Soil > Coastal area > Acid sulfate soil | place: Finland: Risofladan, Vaasa | collected...
TGACGGGGATGATCGCGATCATGAGGACGATGGCCATGGCGCTGCCCCGCCCGAAGTCACCGAAGTTGAACATCTCCTGGTACATCGAGTTGGCGATCACCTGGGTGTCGAACGCGCCATTGGTCATGACGTACACGATGTCGAAGGCCTTGAGGGCGGTGATGATGATCGTCGTGGAAACGACCGCTAGGGTGGGCGTGAGCAGCGGGAAGATGATCCCTCGGAAGACTTCCCACTCGGTTGCGCCGTCGACCCGGGCCGCCTCGAGCAGCTCGACATTGATCCCCTTCAGCGCCGCCGAGATGATCACCATGCAGAAGCCTGTCCACATCCAGGCCGTCACGATCACGAGCAGGATCGTGTTGAAGCTGAAGTTGCTGATGGTGAGGAACGGCAACGGGCCGATGCCGAGCGGGGTGATCGCGGCATTCAGGGTGCCGGTCTGCGGCACGCCTGCCGGCTGGTAGGCGAACATGAACAGCCAGATCACGCTGGCCGCCGTCGCGCTGATGGCAAGCGGCACGAAGATGACGGACTTGGCGAACGACTCGTAGCGGACGCGATCGACGAGGACCGCGATGAGCAGACCCAGGCCCACGGTCAGCAGCGTCAGCAGGACGACCCAGATGACGTTGTTCTTGAGGGCCCCCAGCGTACCGCTGTCGCCAAGGAACCAGGCGTAGTTGGCGAGGCCGACGAACTTGTTACCGACCTGGTCCTCCAGGCTGCGGACCGCGGTCCCGATCGTGGGATAGATCAGGAAGACGAACAGGAAGGCGAGCGCCGGAAAGAGCCACAGCCAGGGGCGGACGCGCGGCTGGAGCCGCTGCGGAAAAACACGGAGGGCCTGCTCCGTGGACACGATGTACCCGATGAGGACCGCGGGGACGCCGACCACGACGATCAGTGCCGTGGTCAATCGAGGGTCCATCGACTCGCCTCCCAAAGAGTGGGTGCGCGAGCGGAGGCCAGGTGGCCCCCGCTCGCGCGGTTCGCGAAGCTCCGCGTGGTGACCGGTCGCGGACCTACGGGGTGTAGGACGTAGCCTGCACCGAGTCGAGGTGGGTGAGGACCGCGTCGAGCTGAGTCGGATCCTGGATGTACTTCAGGAGGTCCTGATAGAAGGCCGTCTGCATCGCCGCCGGCATCTGATCAGATGCGTCGAAGACGAACGAGGTGGCGCCCGACAGGATCTGGCCGAGCTTCTGGTTCATCGCGTTCGGATAGTTCGCAACGCCCTTGTTGGCGGACAGGAATTCACCGCCGGCGACGAAGAGTTGCTGTGCCTGGGAACTCACGAGGTACTTCATCAACGCCGCCGACTGGGGCGTGTTGTTGAACGCTCCGAAGAGGTCGCCGGCTCCCTCGACCGCCCCGGCGTACTGGGCGGTGATGGACGGGAACGGGAAGAAGTTGTAGTCGGTGATTCGAGTCTTGGTGGCGAACGCGCCGAGGCCGGTGATGAAGCTGGCCTGGTGGAAGAACAGGCAGCCGGGGGGTGTCGAGAAGAGCGGATCGCCGGCGTTGGCGAAGTTGGTGGTGAGCACACGGGCCGAGCCGCCGTAGCTTCCGGCGACCATCTGACCCAGATCCTGGAACGCTGTCTTGATCCCCGGGTCCGTCCACTTCGTCTTGCCCTGCCACCAGCTGTTGTAGTAGTCCGGGCCCATGCTGTGGAGGACGAACGACTCGACCACGTCGGTGGCCGGCCAGCCGGATGCGGCACCCGACTCGACGCTGAAGCACCACGGTGCCGTGGCCTTGGCCTTGTCCTGGGTCATGAGGGTCTGGAACGCGGTCCATGTGGCCGGCGGATTCGCGCTGAGGTCGCCGGTGACCTGCGGGTCGTACCAGATCTGGCCCTTGGCAGAGACGTCGAGGAAGACGCCAGCCAGCTTGCCGCCGGTGGTCCCGAGCTGGACGAGGGACGCCGGCGTCTGCGCGTTATACGAGGCGACATCGAGCATGGTCGACAGATCCTGGAGCTTGCCCGCGGCGGCGTACTGGACCATCTGGGCGGGACCCGGCAGGCCCGCGATGTCCGGCAGTTGGCCCGACGCGATGCCGGTGGTCAGGACGGCCGGCTCGTCGCGAGTGCCGGTGTAGTTGACGGTGATACCAGTGGCGTCCTCGAATGGTTTCACCATGGCGAGGAATTGCTGCTGTTCGGAGCCGCCCCAGACCGCCAGCACGCTGACCGAGCCGCCGATGTTGCCGAGCGTCGCGGCGTAGGCCTTGGCTGCGGCCACCGCGGCCGGGTCTGCGGTCGGCAGTGGGGCAGGCGAGGGGCTCGCCGCCGCGGCTGAACTGCTCGCTGCGGGGCTGCTCGCGGCGGATGGAGCCGCGCTCGGTGCGGGTGTCGCGCTGCTGCTGCAGGCGGCGAATACAAGGCCGGCGGTCGCCAGCAAGGCTCCCACTCGGGCCAGCCCGGAAACGGATCGACGGTTCACTCTATCTCTCCTCTGCTCGCGAGCGGCACCCTGCGCAGGGCCCCGCGACAGCGCAACGTCCAATGCGCACCTCCTGAATCGTTCGCTCATCGCCCTCCCGGATCTCGGGGCGGGCCGGTCGATTCGCGGACCATGAGTTGGGTGGGGAGCAACGTCCGCGCCGCGACGGGCCGGCCGGCCACCCGGTCGAGCAGCGCCCGTCCCGCGGTCGCGCCGAGGGCATGCGCCGGCAGGTGGACCGTCGTGAGCGGCGGATCGAAGTGCTCGGCCAGCGGGATGTCGTCGAAACCGACGATCGATACGTCGTCCGGGATCCGCCGGCCGTGTTCGCGAAGTGCGCGCATCGCGCCGAACGCGACAACGTCGCTGGCGACGAACAGGGCGGTCGGCCGCGCCCGGTCGAGGAGTGCCGCCATCGCCCGGTGACCACTCGCCGCGTCGAATGAGCCTTCGACCACGAGTCCCTCGTCATACGCGATCCCGGCCTCGGACAGCGCGTCGCGGTAGCCGTCCAACCGCTCACCTGCCGCCGTGTAGGCAAGCGAGGCGTTCGTGATGCAGGCGATGACGCGGTGGCCGAGGCCGGTCAGGTGTTGTACCGCCCCGCGCGCGCCGGCGCGGTTGTCGACGTCGACGCTCGGTGCCGAGGAACCGGGCAACGACCCCTGCAGGACGATCGGGAAACGGTCGGCCTCGAGTGACGCGAGCTCCACGTCGTCGGCTCGCGGCCCGGAGACGACGAGGCCGTCGACCTGCTGCGAGCGAAGCAGGTCGGCGTACGTGCCGCCGGCCGGTTCCAGCGGCTCGACGAGGACGCGATAGCCAGCCGCGCGCGCCGCCGACGCCAGGCCCCAGAGCGTCTCCGAAAGGAGGGCGTCGGCGGTGACCTGCTCGGCCGACTGGCGGAGGACGTAGCCGAGGGTGAGGGTCGATCCGGCGGCGAGCTGGCGAGCCGGTCCGTGCGGGTGGTAGTCCAGTTCGCGGGCCGCCTCTTCGACGCGGCGCCACGTCGCGGGCGGGATCTGGGCACCGGCACGGCCGTTGAGGACGAACGAGACAGTCGTGCGGGAGACGCCGGCCCGGACGGCGACATCGGCGCTGGTGGGTCGCCTGCGCTGCTCGACCACCGGCTCTCCTATGCTGATGGTGAATGACCCCGTGTCGACGTCATCGCGAACTTGACCGGGGAAATCCAAGTGTCGGACCATAACCCGCGTTAGTAACGCGCATTATGAATATCGGCACGGGCAGGTCAAGCCCAAGTTCGTGGCGTCGTTCGTGGCGTCACCCGATCGCCAAGCGCGAGGAGAAATCCGATGGTTCCGTCCGGCCACCTCGCCTTGCCGGCAGACTGGTGGCGCAGCGGGACCGTGTACCAGATCTACCCGCGCAGCTTCGCCGACAGCGACGGCGACGGGACAGGCGACCTGCAGGGGATCGTCGATCACCTCGACCACCTGAACGGCGGGTCCTCGGCGGCCCTCGGCATCGATGCGATCTGGCTCTCGCCGATCTACCCGTCGCCCGGCTTCGACGTGGGATACGACGTGGCGGACTACCTGAGGATCGATCCACGGTTCGGGACCATGGGCGACTTCGACCGTCTCATAGCCGAGTGCCACCGACGAGGGATCCGGGTGATCCTGGACATGGTGCTCAACCATTCGAGCCACCTCCATCCCTGGTTCGTCGCGTCGCGGGCCGGCTGCACTGGACCGTACGCCGACTGGTACATCTGGCGCGATCCAGCCGGCCGGACCGCGAGCGGCCGGCCTCGCCGGCCGAACAACTGGGTCTCGTTCTTCGGCGGGCCGGCGTGGACCTGGGACGAAGGGCGCGGCCAGTTCTATCTGCACACGTTCCTGCCTGAGCAGCCGGACCTCAACTGGCGCAACCCGGCCACCCGGTTGGCGCTCCTCGACGTCATCCGAACCTGGCTGGACCGCGGTGTCGATGGCCTCCGCTTCGACGTGTTCAACGCGTTTTTCAAGGACGAAGCCTTGCGCTCCAATCCAACTCGGCCCGGCGAGGCTACCGGGTACGCGCGGCAGGAGCATCGGTACGATAAGAATCGTCCGGAACTGGCGGGACTGCTGAGCGAGATCCGGCGGATCGTCGACGAACGCCCGGGACGGATGACCGTAGGCGAGCTGTTCGAGGGGTCGCCGGCGCAGGCAGCCGCCTACGCCACGGCCGGACATCTGGTGTTCGACTTCTCCCTCGTCGAGACGCCCTGGGACGCGCAGGCATTCGAGCGGACGATCGCAGCGCGGGAGGCGGCGTTCGGGCCGGACAGCTGGCCGACCGTCGTCCTCTCGAACCACGACCGCTCGCGGCCCGCGAGTCGCTACGACGACGGCGTCCACGGCGAGGCGCGGGCGCGGGTTGCAGCGGTGCTCGAGACGACCCTGCGAGGAACGCTGTTCCTCTACTACGGCGAAGAGATCGGCCTGCGGGACGTGGCCATCCCGCGCTCCGAGATCGTCGACCCGCCGGCGCGACGGGGCGGCCGTCGGCTCGGCTGGTGGAATCGCGATCAGGCCCGGGCGCCGATGCCCTGGCAGGCGGGCGCTCACGGCGGGTTCACGAGCGCGGAACGCCCGTGGCTGCGGATGAGCCCGGACCATCCGACGCGGAACGTCGCGGACCAGGCGGCCGATCCGATGTCACTCCTGTCTCTCTATCGGCGGCTCCTGCTCCTGCGGCGGGAACATCCGGCCCTGCATCGAGGGTCGCTCGAACTCGTGGACGTCGGCGGGCCGGACGTGCTCGCCTACGTCCGTCGGGACGGCGACGAGACCGCATTGGTGGTCCTCTCCTTCGGCGACACGCCCCGCCCCGTTCGTGTGCCAGCCACACCGTCGGGGCATCCCTGGCGCGTCGCGATCACCACCCACGGATCGCCCCCGGAGCTCGCGGAGGATGGGACGTCGACCCTGCGACCACTCGAGGCGGTGGTCGTCATTGATGACGACGGCAGGAAGATCCCACCCGGCTGATCCGCGCTCACCGAACGTGCTGCGCGATGACGCCTGGCATGAAGTACCTCCCGGCGTACGGCGTCTGGGTGATGCGATCCGCCCGGTCGCGACCGATACTCGTGACCCGACCGAGGAGCACCCAGTTGAACCGCGACGACCTGAGGACCCTGCGTACCCGCCTCGACCAGGCTCGACGACGGCTTGGGGCCGAGGTGCCCTACAGCCCGTCCTGGGCCGCGCTCGCGGACTGGGTCGAGGAGCTCGAGCGGCAGCTCGCCACGCTCGAGGAAGCGGTGGAGCAGGGACGGGACGCCACGCTCGTCACCGCCTGACGCGCGCCAGCGCCGCGGCCGCAGCGGCCGCTATCCTCATCCGGACATGACCCGACAGCACGTGCCGCAGGCCGTCATCGACCTCGCCCATGCGCGCCGGACCGCCCGCGCGGCACGGGAGTGGGAGCAGGCCGACGCTCTCAGGGCGGAGATCGAATCCGCCGGCTGGCGCGTCGTCGACACGGGCACCGATTTCGCCCTTCGGCCGCTCCGAGCGGCCGACGAGATCCGCGACGGCATCCTCGTGCACGGATCGAGTGCGGCGGTGCCCACCCGCCTCGACGAACCAGCCACGATGGCCGCGACCGTCGTCGTCGTCGCGGGAGCCACGGGTGAGCCCATCCCGGCCGCAGCAGCGTCGACGATGGCGGCCGGGATCCAGGTGGTGCTCGTCGAGACGATCGATGAGCAGACGGATCTCGGGGCCGGCGTGGCATCCGCCGCGAGCGAGACCGTGCGGATCGCAGCGGCCGCCGGGCCGGGCGCCGTCCGCAACGCCGGTTGCCGGCGCGCCCTCGGCTCGATCGTGGTGATCGCGTCGGGGGCGGTCGCGGCGGGAGTGGTCTCGGCGAACCTGGTCGCGCGGATCGTCTCCGCCCTCGCCGACCCGGGTGTCGCGATCGTGGGTTCCACGGGCCTCTGGACGCCGGACCTCCGTCGCTACGCGACGCTCGATCCGCCGCCGACGGATGCGATCGCGGGCGCTCCCGCCGCGGTGACCGGCGCGGTGGTCGCCTTCCGGCGATCCGACCTGCGCGATCGCGGTCCGTTCGATGAAGGGTTCCGGTCAGCCGCTTGGCTCGACATCTGGTGGAGTCTCGTCCTGCGCGACGAGGGTGAAGGTCCGCCGCGCCGAGCGGTCCAGGTCGCGTCGCCGGAGGCGAGCGTCGGCCCCGCCGGAATGTCCTCGCTCGACGAGCTGATGCGGCAGTCGAAACGGGATGGCTATCGCCTTGCCGAGCGGTTCGCAGGCCGCTCGGACCTCGCTTCTTCGCCAGCGGTGCGGCCGGCCCACCGGCCCTAACGGATCGCGCTCAGTCGCGTTACATGGACCGAGGCCTCGCAGCAAGACATCGTTCCCCCGGCGGTGTGGTTCGGCGAGGCCTCTTTCGCTGCCCGGCGCCCGGCGAGGCAGCCGAAACGGACGGCCCGCCTATACTGCCGTCCATGGCGGATCCCGCACTGGCGGCCCCCGGATGGCCACGCCGCGGGAGCGGCCGCACCGGTCGCCCGCTCTTCATCTTGGTGCTCCTCGCCGTTGCGCTCGTCGGGCCGTGGGGCACCGCCGCGATCGGTGCGACGAAGGACAGCGTGACGATCGTCGGCAGCGCCCCGACCACCTTCGATCCGGCCGCCCAGGGCGACGTCGGAACGGCCGCGGTGACCGCCCAGATCTACGAAAGCCTCACCGCCTTCGACCCAGGCCTCGTGCTGCGGCCGGCGCTGGCTGCGTCGTGGGATGTCAGCGACGGCGGTCGCCGGATCGTCTTCCACCTGCGACCCGGCCTCACCTTCTCCGACGGGACGCCACTCACCGCCGCAGACGTCGTCCGCAGCTGGCTCCGGGTGATCGACCCGCATACGCCGTCACCCCTGGCGACCCTCCTGGATGACGTCGTCGGCGCCGACGCATACCTCCACGCAACGAGCCTGGATCCGTCGACTGTCGGCCTCCAGGCGAACGGTGGGGATGTCGTGGTCACCCTCATCGAGCCGGCCGCCGAATTCCCCGCGATCGTCGCCAGCCCCACGTTCGGCATCATCCCCGCGCAGGGGCCGATCGACGGCTCGGTCGGCAGCGGCGGGTACGTCCTGTCGGCGACTTCGGCAACCGAACTCACCCTGACTGCGAACGCACGATATTGGGCCGGCCGCCCCGCGATCGGCACGATCCACCTGCTCACGACGCTCGGCGGCGCGAGTCCAGTGGATGCATTCACGGCCGGCACGGTCGACTACACCCCCATCGACGACACGGATGCGGCATGGATCGCGTATGACCGCACCCTGGGCCCGGATCTCCGGTCGGTGCCGTCGCTCTCCGTCGAGTATCTCGGCTTCGACGTACGGCAGCGCCCGTTCGGCGACAGCCGCGTGCGGCGCGCCTTCGCCTTGGCCGTCGATTGGGCCCGCCTGGTCACCCTCGCCTCCACCGGCACAAGCGTCCCGGCGACGAGCATGGTGCCGCCGGGGATCCCCGGTCGACCGGCCGGAGACTTCAGCGAGCGGGCCGATCCGGTGACTGCCCGCGCGCTCCTCGCCGCCGCCGGCTACCCGGGCGGTGTCGGCTTCCCGACGGTCACCTACCTGTCCGCAGGCACGTCGATCGACGCCGGCATCGTGGCCCAGCTGCATGCGGTGCTCGGCATCACCGTCAACTACGAGACGATGGAGTCGACGGCCTATTTCGCCCGGCTCGCCACGGCACCGCCGGCGATCTGGTCGCTCGGCTGGTCGGCTGACTACCCGGGCCCGAACGACTTCCTCGGCCTCCTGCTCGGCACGGGTCAGCCCAATGACTATGGACACTGGACGTCGGCAAGCTTCGATGCGGCGATCGCGGCGGCTGCGGCCGCGAGCGACCCGGCGACCGCCGCCGCGGCCTACGGTCGTGCAGAGGCGGTCGTCCAGGCCGAGGCGCCGGTGGTCCCGATCTCGTACGGCTCAGGCTGGGCGCTTTCCCGACCTGGACTCCTCGGCGCTGCGGACAGCGGGCTCGGCTTCGTCCGTTTCGCGGGCCTGGCATGGGCACCGTGACACGGCATCGGTCCGCCGGCCGACTCGGCGGCCGCGCCGCGACGTTGGTCCTGTTCGCAACGATCTGGCTCGGGTCCGGCCTCGGTGCCGTCGGGCCGGTCGCGGCCGCGGGCTCGACCTTCGGCGCGCCGACAGCTACGTCGACCTTCGGCGCGAGCGTGGTGTTCAACCAACCGGTGAACCTGGCCACGGTTCCGGATCGGGTTGAGATCCTCATCCTGGCGCCGGGTGCGATCGGTCCGACGGTGAGCCAGGTCGCCGTCCCCGGCGCTGGAACACGGACGCTCCGATTCGTCCTGTCGCTCGCAACGGCGCACCTGTTTCCAAACACGACCCTCAGCGCCAGCTGGCGCCTTGTCTTCGGAACCCAGGCCGTCGTTGGGCCGTCGGTGTCGGTGACCTACGCCGACACGCGGTTCGCCTGGCGTACGCAGACGGGCTTGATCGTGCGGATCCACTGGTACCAGGGCGACGCGGCGTTCGGCGCGCGGGCCCTCGCGATAGCCGAGCGCGGCGTCCAGACCGCCGAGCAGCTGCTCGGGGTGAAGGAGACCGCTCCGATCGATTTCTTCGTCTACGCCGCGCAATCGCCGTTCTACGACGCCCTCGGACCGGGCACCCGCGAGAACGTCGGTGGCGAGGCCGTGGCCGAGATCAGGACGCTGTTCGCGCTCATCACGCCGGACGAGGTGAACGCCTCGTGGGTGAGCACGGTGCTGCCGCACGAATTGACGCACCTCGTGTTCAACACCGCAGTGGCCAACCCGTACCACTTCCCCCCGCGCTGGCTCAACGAGGGCCTAGCGGTCTACCTGTCCCAGGGCTATGACACGACCGACCGTGGTCTCATTGCGAGCGCCGTGGCGGCCGGGAACCTCACCCCCCTCGACGGCCTGGCGGGCCAGTTCCCATCCACCCAGGGTCAGTTCTACCTTGCCTACGCGGAGAGCGTCTCGGCGGTGGACTACCTCATCCGGACTTACGGGCGCCCCGCGCTCGTCTCCCTCGTCAAGTCCTACGCGTCCGGTGTCACCGACGACGAGGCGTTCACGGCCACCCTTGGCGTCGACACGGGGACGTTCGACCGGGCCTGGCTCGCCTCCCTCGGCGCTGCGGTGCCGGCGAAGGTCGGCCCTCAGCCGGCTCCACCTGGTCCGGTGCCGCCGGGATGGTCCGGTGGCGGGGCCGCCGGCACGGGCGCCGCGGCTGGACCGTCGAGTCCGGCACCGGGCTCAGTCTCGCCGACGGCCGCCCCCGCTGGATCCGCCACGCCGGCCTCCTCCACGCCGACCGACTTCTCGCCGCTCGTTGCCGTGCTGGCGATCGTGGTGGGTGGCGCGATCCTCGTGACCGTCGGCTTGCGCGGTCGGAGCGATCGGACGTGACGCGGGGCGGCGAGTGAACAGGATCGGCGGTTCGGGGCTCGGGCGTACGTTCGGTTTCGCGACCTGGCAGGTCACCCTCGGGGCGGCGCTGCTCGTGCTCGGCTTCGTGATCGCGGCGCAGCTCCAGTCGGAGGTGCCGCGGACGACGTATACGAGCCAGGAACGAATCCCACTCGTGCAGACCGCGCTCGAGCTCCAATCGCAGCAGGACGCCCTCAAGCAGCAACTCCTCGACCTGCGGACCCGCATCGCCGATGTCGAGTCCCAGAGCCAGGGGAACGCCACGTCGGTCAGGCAGCTCAATGACTCGCTCGAACGGGCACGCATCGCCGCCGGCCTCATCGCCCTGCACGGACCGGGCCTCGTGATCCAGCTCGCGGATTCTGACACCCCGATCCCGCCGGGTGCCAACACCTCCGACTACCAGGTGAGCGCGACCGACGTCCGGACGATCGTTCGCGAGTTGTGGCTGGCCGGAGCGGAGGCGGTCGCCGTGAATGGCGAGCGGGTGACCGTGTCGACCGCGATCGTCGACATCGGGGGCACGCTGCTCGTGAACTCCGCGTACCTCGCCCCGCCCTACCAGGTATCGGCGATCGGCGCCCCCGGTCTCTACCAGGCGATGTCGAGCGCGCCGTCCTTCGTGGCCTTCATCCGCGCCCGGGCACAGACGTTCGGGATCAAGGTCTCGTTCGCGCAACCGTCGGACGTGACGGTCCCCGCCTTCGCCGGGCTCGTGAACCTTCGCTGGGCCCAGCCGGTGTTGCCGTCCACTGCTCCGTCCTCTGCTCCGTCCACGTCGAGTGTCCCATGAGCCGCTCCCTGCGCTCCGGCCGCAACCAGCTCACCCTGGCCGCCGTCGCCACCCTGCTCGGCATCCTCATCGTCGTCCAGTTGCGGGCCCAGGGTGGCGGGTCGGGCCTCGACAATCTCTCGGCGACGGAGCTCACCGTGCTGGTGGCCAACCTCAACACCCGCAACGACGAGCTGCGCACGGAGCTCGGCTCGACCCAGGCGGAGCTCGATGGCCTCGTATCGGCGCAGCAACGCGGACAGACGTCGGTGGGCCAGCTGCAGTCAGATCTGACGCGGGTCGAAGCCTGGGCCGGGTTGCTCCCGGTCAGCGGCCCTGGCGTCCAGGTCACGGTATCCGGGTCGATCGCCGGCTCGGCCGTCGAGGACCTGCTCGACGAGCTGCGGAACGCCGGGGCGGAGGCCATCGCGGTCGACGCGGTGAGGGTCGTGCCCGGCAGCGTCGTCGCCGGGTCTCCCGGTTCGATCTCGATCGAGGACACGGCCCTTCCAGGCACGTTCGTAGTCGCCGCGATCGGCGACAGCGAGACGCTCACCGGCTCGCTCACCCGGGCGGGCGGGATCATCGCCCAATTGACGGCCACCTTCCCGGACGTCTCGCTGACGGTGACACCCGTCGACCACCTCCGTCTCCCGGCGACGACCCGCGACCTCGTCCCGAGTCACGGCAGCCCGACGCTCTGATAGGCTCCGGGCCGATGACCGGCCGACCCGTGCTCACGCTCTTCGTCGGCGATACCGTCCGGCTGCGCCGGCGGCATCCCTGCGGGGGCGACGTCTGGACGGTCGATCGCCTCGGGGCGGACATCGGGCTGCGCTGCGGGACGTGCGGCCGGCGGGTGCTCATCGAGAGACCGGCGGTCGAACGCCGGATCGTCGCCTTCGTGGCGCGCGGCGATCGGGCGTCCAGCGCGGGCGAGCCGGATGCGGACCGTGACCCGAGCGGACCGCCGGAGTGACGACCGATCCGGCAGGGCCGGAGGATCGATCGGAGCCGACTCGCGGCGCCCTCGCCGTCCTGCGCAATCGGTCGTTCCTGCTTCTCTGGCTGAGCCAGGCCGCGACCCAGATCGGCGGCAACATGGTGCTGTACGGCCTGACTGTCATCGTCCTCGAGACGACGGCGTCGAACGCCGCCGTGAGCGGGCTCATCCTCACCTTCCTCGTTCCAGCGGTCCTGCTCTCCGCGTTGGCGGGCGTCTACGTCGACCGGTTCGACGCGCGGTCCGTGCTGTGGGTCACGAACCTTCTGCGCGGGATCGCGATCGCGGCGATGGTCCTCGTCCACGACCAGCTCGGCCTCATCTACGTCCTCAACATCCTCGTCTCCACCGTGACGACGTTCTTCTCACCGGCCGAGGCGGCGATGATCCCGCGGATCGTGCCGCGCGCACAGCTCGTCGCCGCGAACGGCATCTTCACCATCACCCTCAACGCGGCATTCGCTCTCGGCTTCGCGCTCCTCGGCTCCCTTGCCGTATCGCTCGCCGGTCCCACCGGCCTGCTGCTCATCGTGGCGGTCCTCTATCTCGTCGCAAGTGGCTTCTGCTTCACTCTGCCGCGGTCGGCGCTGCGGCCGGGCGGGATGCGGCCCGGCCAGGTGGTGACGGATGCAGAGCGAGCGGTGTCGTCGACGTTCGGTCAGCTCCGCGAGGGTCTCTCCTACATCAGGGCGAATCCGTCGATCGCTTGGAGCATCGTCTATCTCGGCGCGACGGCGTCGCTCGTTGGCGTCCTCGGCGTCCTCGGTCCGGGTTTTGCGACGCGGATCCTCGGCCTGGAAGCCAAGGACTTCATCGTCATCGTGCTGCCGCTCGGGCTCGGGGTCGTGGTCGGGATCCTCGTCCTCAACTACGTCCGAGCGCTGGTCGCCCGGCAACGGCTCATCGAGCTGGGCCTCGTGGTCCTTGGCGGGTTGATCGCGGCGCTCGCGGTCGTGGGCCAGCTGACACGGATCATCGCCCGCGTCGCGGCGTCGACCGCGGTCAGCCTGTCGAGCATCGTGAGTGTGCTGTCGATCGTCATCGTCGTCGCCCTCCTCGCCGGGATGGCCTATGCGGCGGTGGCGATCTCGGCCCAGACGCAGCTCCAGGAGGAGTTGCCCGAGGATGTCCGCGGACGGGTCTACGGCGTCCTGTTCAGCCTCATCTCGGTGGCGAGCTTCGTCCCGGTCATCGTGGTCGGGCCGATCGCCGATCTCGTGGGGACGACCACGGTGCTCCTCGGCGTCGCGGCGAGCGTCGCAGCTGTTGGTCTCGCCTCGATCGTGACCCGGCGGAGGCCACGCGAGGCGCCGCACCTCGGTCCGCCGGCGCCGGTCGAACCGTTCGTCCTCACCCCGGACTCTGCCGCCCGCCATTCCGACCGGAACGCCACCGAGCGAAGGTCGGGTCGAGGGTCACAGCTCGATGATTGAGCCGCCATGATGGAGCTGCCCCGGCTGGCATCCTCACACACCACCCGGACCGCCGCCACCCCGCGGTGCTGGCGGATCGCCGCTGTCGGCACGCTCGTCGCGGGGTTCGCCGCAGGAGACGTGGCCGCGCGACGGGCCGGGAGGCGTTCCGCGGCGCTCGGGCTCGTCGCGGGAGGCGCGACGGCGATCGCCGTCGTCGCGCTTGGACGTGCCGAGCGTCGTCGCGGAGTCGAGGTCCGGGCAGTCGTACCTGTTCGCTCGGCGGCCGGGCCGTACCTTTCGGTGATCGTCCCCGCGCGCGACGAGGCCCGGGTCATCGGCCGGATCGTGGCAGATCTCGCCGCGCAGGATCACCGCGCCGTTGACGGGACGCCGTTGTTCGACGTGCTCGTCGTCGACGATCGGTCGACCGACGGAACGGGCACCCACGCACGGCTCGCAGCGGATCGGGCAGGGCTCGGTGCGGCGCTCCGCGTCATGGAGCGTCGCGGGCGTGGGCTGGCCGACGGCAAGGGTGCGGCGCTCGCCTGGGTCCCGCTCGGGGCGTGCCGTGGCGAGGCGGTCGTGGTCCTCGACGCCGACGCGCGGATCGGCCCGCGCTTCCTCACGATGATCGCCGACCTCGTCGCGGCCGGGGCACCCGCGCTGACGGCACGCCGGCGGATGATCGCGGCGCCCGGTTCCCGCCTCGCGCGGGTGCAGGACGACGAACAGACGCTCGACGGCGCGATCGCCGCGGCGCGAACCGAGATCGGCGGATCGGCCGAGTTGCGAGGTGACGGGATGGTCGTCCGACGCGACCTGCTGGAGCGGGTCGGGGGATGGTCGTCCATCGCGCTCACGGAGGATCTCGAGCTGTCGAGCCGTCTCGCGGCGCGAGCCCGGGTCTGCGTTTCGTGGACGGCCTCGGCAGAAGTCCTCGAGGAGGCCGCAGCGAGTCCGGCCAAACTGTGGCGACAGCGCCTCCGGTGGGCGGAGGGATCGATCCGGCGCTCGTTCGAGCATGGACCGGCCGTCCTCCTCACCTCCGGATTGCCACTGCGGGCACGCGCGGACGCGTCGATCTACGGGGCCCAGCTGGCCGTTCCGCCGGTCGTCCTGGGGGCCCTCGTCGGCGGGCTCGTGCGGCGGCGCCCCTGGGCGCTCGCGGCCATCCTCGGTGCGTATGCCACGTTCTCGGCGTCGGTCACCTGGGCCGTCCTCGACGCCCGCGAGCCGACGGGAGAGCCGGGTCGCGGGCGAGCACGGCTGCCACCGGTCGAGCGGCTGATCCGCTCGGTCCAGGCTGCGCTCTTCGGTTCGATCTGGATCGCTGCGGTTCCCGCCGCGTTCATCCGACTGGCGGTCGCGCGGGGCACGCTCCTGTTCGAGCGGACGCCCCACGGCGAGGTGGGGCGGCCCGAAACGGAAACGGAGCGTGCCGCGTGATGGCGGGCCGGCCGTGAGGCGGGTCGTGGTCTTCTTCACCGGCGGGACGATCTCGATGGCTCTCGATTCCGCCGCCGGAGGCAACGTGCCGACCCTCGACGGAGCGGCGATCCTTCGCCGGACGCCCGGCCTCGAGGCGATCGCCGACGTCCGTGCGGTCGACCTTGGCCTGACGCCGGCGAGTCATTTCACCCTGCCGCGCCTGCTCGAGATCGGTCGAGCCATCGGCGAGGCGACCGCCGATCCGACGGTCGACGGGGTCGTCGTGGTGCAGGGGACCGACACGATCGAGGAGACCGCGCTGTGCTGGGATCTCGCCCAGCGGGACGCGATGCCGGTCGTGGTGACCGGAGCGATGCGGTCCTCGAGCGAGGCGGGTTACGACGGGCCGGCCAACCTCGCCGATGCGGTCCGCTGCGCGGCCTCACCCGACCTGCGAGGCGAAGGCGTCGTCGTCGTGCTCGGTGGGACGATCCACGCCGCCGACGAGGTCCTCAAGACCCACACGAGCTCGCTGACCACGTTCCAGAGCCCGAATCTCGGGCCGCTCGGCTGGATCGACGGAGCCGGCGTGGTCGTCCTCCGCCGGCGAGCTGCCCGGCGTTCGGTGCAGACGGCGCGCGCCGTCGAGCCGATCTACCTGCTCACCGCCACGGTGGGGATGGACGGCGCGCTCCTCGATGCCGCAGTCGCGGCCGGCGCCCGCGGCATCGTGGTCGCGGCGACCGGTGCGGGGAACACGACGCCGGAGTTGCTTGCCGCGGGCCGGCGGGCGATGGAGGCGGCCATCCCGGTCGTCCTCGTCTCGAGGGCACCGGGCGGGCGGGCCGGTACCGGGTACGCGTTCCCCGGTGGCGGGGCGACCTGGGTGACGGCCGGCGCGCTCCTGGCCGGCTCGCTGAGCGGGCCGAAAGCACGGATCGTCCTCGCCCTCGGGCTCGGCGCCGGACTCGACCGGCAGGGTCTCGCCGCCCTCCTCGCCGATCCGGCGGTCGATCCGGTGCCGCACGGGTGAAGGTCGACCGCATCATCGAGGGCGCGATCGCCACGCTCAGCGGAGGCGAGAGCGAACCGAGCTTCGGGTTCGTCGAGGCGGTCGCGATCGCCGATGGACGGGTCGTGGCCGCAGGACCAGCCGCCGAGATGCGGGCAGTCGCCGGACGCACGGCGCGACGGACGATCCTCGAGCCGGATGAGGTCGCGGTCCCCGGCCTGACGGACGCGCATCTCCACCTCGCCGACACGGCGCTTGCCGCCGTTCGACTCGACCTCACGCCGGCTGCGACGCTCGAGGCGGGTCTCGCCCGCATCGGCGCGGCACACCGCGTCCTCGCCGATCCGAACGCCTGGCTCCGCGGTGGCGGCTGGGACATCAGGCGATGGGGTCGCTGGCCCACGGCCGCGGACCTCACCGTGGTCGCGCCCGGCCGAGCTGTCCTCCTCTGGTCGCACGATCTTCACGCGATCTGGGCGAGCGGGCGGGTACTCGAGATCGCGAGCCTCGATCGGACGACGGCGGAGCCACCCGGCGGGCTCATCCGCCGCCTGGAAGACGGCTCGCCCGCGGGGGTGTTCCACGAGGCCGCGACCGGTCTCGTGACGCGATCCGCGCCGGACCCGCGTTCGGACGAGCTGGAGCGGCTCATCGAACGGACCGCCCACGACCTGCTCCGCCTTGGCATCGTCGCGATCCACGATCCGGGCGAACTGGAGATGGACAGCACGCTGTCGCGCGGATTCGCGGCGATCGAGCGACTGTCCACGGCCGATCGCCTCCCGATCCGCGTCCACGCCGGGTTTCGCGAGGGCGCCCTCGAACTCGCGATCGACCGGGGGCTCAGGAGTGGTTCGCCGCTCGGGGGAGGGGAGGGGCGCGCCCGGGTCGGCTGGCTCAAGCTGTTTGCCGACGGAACCCTCGGATCGCGCACCGCCGCTCTCGTCGAGCCCTACCTGCCGGAGCCGGGGCGTGGCGAGCCGCCCGGCGGTCCGATCGGCCTCCTCGCCACGCCACCGGAGGTCCTCGCCCAGCTCGCCGCTCGGGCGGCGCGGGCGGGCATCGCGGCGCAGATCCACGCCATCGGCGACCGAGCCGTCCGGGCTGCCCTCGACGCGCTCGAACCGACCGCTGGATCCGCCCCGCTCCGTCCGAGGGTCGAGCATGTCCAGCTCGTCGATCCCGACGACGTCGCCCGCTTCGGGCGGGCCGCGATCGTCGCGTCCGTCCAGCCGGGCGATCTTCGCGACGACGCGGATCGCGCGCGACGCGCATGGGGCCGGCGCCGCTCCATCGTCTGCCCGTGGAACAGTCTGAGCGCCGCCGGAACGACGCTCGCCTTCGGCAGTGACGCGCCGGCGGCCGATCCATCACCGTGGCCGGCCCTCGCGATGGCGGTCACGCGGCGGGATCCGGGTTGGTCGGCGAGGAACCCGACCTTCGGAGCGGGGGAACGACTCTCCATCGTCGCCGCGCTCCGGGCGGCCTGCCGTGGCGGCGCCATCGCGGCCGACGAGTCCGATCGCGGTCACCTCGGCGTCGGATCGCGGGCGGACCTCGTCGTCATGCCGCGTCATGCCCTCAGTGACCCGGAGGCACTTCGCGAGGTGCGGCCGCGCCTCGTCGTCGTCGACGGAACGGTCGCGTTCGAGGCCTGACGGTCACGGTGCGGTGGGCATCGCCCGCGCAGCGTCGTTGAACAGGCCGTTGAAGATGCGCGACGTCGAGGGGAAGGCGTGGATCGTGTCGGCGAGGATGTCGAGGGGGACGTGCGCCCGGATCGCGAGGACCGCCTCGTGGATGGCCGCCGACGCGTCGGGGCACGCCATCGCGGCTCCCACGAGCTCGCGAGTGGCCCGATCGACGACGATCGTCACGTGGCCCGTCTCGGCCTCGACGGAGTAGCCCTTGGCCGTCTGACGGAAGTCGGCGCTGAACTCGACGGCGTCGACGCCGCGACCGAGCGCCTCGTCGAGGGTGAATCCCACCGACGCGACCTCCGGGTCGGTATAGGTCGCCCGGGGCAGGGCCCGATAGTCAGGCGCGACCGCGTCGCCGAGTGCCATCCGGATCGCCATCTCGCCCTGGTAGTGCCCCTGATGGGTGTGGAGCTCGGGACCAGCCACATCGCCGATGAACCACAGGCCGTCGGCGAGCCGCAGCCGTCCGTCCGCGGGTACGCCGCTCGGTCGTGAGGCGTCGAATCCGTACGCCTCGAGACCGAGATCGGCGAGCGGGAACGTGCGGCCGACGGCGAGGAGCACGGCCGCACCCTCGGCCGTCGAGCCATCATCGAGGTCGACGACGTGCGCCCCGTCACGTCCGGCACCCGCTCGGGCGGCGATAGCCCGGACGCCGGTCCGCACCACGACCCCGTCGCGTTCGAGGGCGAAGCGGACGGCGGCGGCGTTCCGCGGGTGGTCGTGGGGGAGGATCCGTGGGCCTCCCTGGACGATGGTCGTGGAGACCCCGAACCGGGCGAAGACCTGGGCGAGCTCGCAGCCGGTGGGCCCGCCACCGAGGACGAGGAGGCTCGCCGGCAGCGTCCGAGTGAGGGTCGCTTCACGATTGGTCCAGCACGGGATCGCCTCGATGCCGGGGATCGGCGGGACGGCCGACGACGATCCGACCGCGACGATGATGTGTCGCACCTCGAACTCGTGGGCGAGGCCGTCACGCTCGACGGCGATCCGTCCGCGCCCGGCGATACGGCCGCGGCCGCGCATGGCGGTCACCCCGGCCGCCTCGAGGCCACTGACATGGGACGTGTCGTCGGGCTCAGGCGCGTCCGCGGCCCGGTTCACCATGTAGTCGCGGCGGGCCGACGCGCGCGCCCAGTCGTAACTCGAACCCTCGCAGACGTGGCGAGCCGACGAATTCAGGAGTGCCTTGGAGGGCACACAGCCGATGTACGGGCAGGAGCCGCCGAACCAGCCGGAATCGACGACGAGGACGGACGAACCCCGGCGCCGCGCCTCGTAGGCGGCTGCCTCGCCGGCGGGACCGGCTCCGATGATCGCAAAGTCGAACGGCCCCATCGATGTCCCTCTCGTGCGGTCCGCCTATCGTGCCGCAGCCGCGCCGTCGTCGCTCGACCGGCGCCGCACCATCCCGCGACGCTGGCGCAGCGCCTCGTAGAAGAGGATGGCGGCAGCGGTCGAGACGTTGAGGCTATCGGCGGAGCCGAGCATCGGCAGTCGAACCGCGACGATGTCGGCGGCATTCCACTGCGCGGTGAGGCCCTCCGCCTCTGAGCCGAGGACGATGGCAAGCGGGCCGCCGAGCGCGACGTCCGTGTACTGGATCTCCGCATCGACCCGCGCGGCGACGACCCGGATGCCGTTCGCCCGCAGCCACCCGAGGGTCTCCTCGGCCGTCGCGCTCGCGACCGGTCGAGCGAAGGCCGTGCCGAGGCTGGCGCGGATGGTGTTCGGGTTGAAGATGTCGGTCACGGGATCGGCGGCGACGATCGCATCCAGGCCGGCGCCGTCCGCCGACCGGAGGATGGCCCCGAGGTTGCCCGGCTTCTCGACCCGTTCGACGACGGCGACGAACGGATCGGCGGGCAGCAGGATCTGGGCGAGCCTGACCGAGGGAGTCCGAGCCACCGCCACGAGCCCGTCGGCCCGATCGCCGTAGGCGAGCCGGTCGAAGACGTCGGGGCTCACCGTGATCGGTACCACGGTTCGATCGCGGCGACGAACGATGTCGAGCGCGGTCCTCGTGTCGTCGCTCGTGGCGCGGGTCTCGTCCACGAAGATGGCGAGGATCTCGACTCCGGCGTCGAGCGCTCGCCGGATCTCCCGCGCCCCGTCGACGATCGTCGAGCCGGTGCGGTCACGTTCGCGGCGTTCGCGGAGCCGCAGCACCTCGCGCACCCGCGGATTGGCCGGGCTCGTGATCTCGAGCGGGCGCTCTTTCATCGTCCAGCCCGGCGCCAGCGGACGGTCGATCCGAGGCCGAGTCGGACGCCGGATTCGGCGACCACGACGATCTCGGTCGCGACGAGCTCGTCGCGACCAGTCGGGCCGCCGGCGGCGGCGTCGAGCGCGGCAAGGAGGATCGCGCGCAGCCCGGGCGCGTCGAGGCCCTCGGCATGGGCGGTCACCGTGACGAACGAGCCAGGACCGGGAAGGAGCAGCGCGACGCAGTCACGGAGCAGTGCCGGAAGGTCGCGGTCGAGTCGCCACGGACGACCGTCCGGACCGTGGCCGTACGTCGGAGGGTCGAGCACGATCCCGCCATAGCGGCGGCCGCGCCGTCGCTCTCGCCGCACGAAGGATGCGGCGTCGTCGGCGATCCAGCGGATCGGCCGCTCGGCCAGTCCGCTCAGTTCGGCATTGCGGCGCGCCCAGGCGACAGCGGACCGGGCAGCATCGACGTGGGTGACGCTCGCGCCGCCGAGCGCTGCAGCGAGGGTACCGCCGCCGGTGTGGGCGAACAGGTCGAGGACCGTCGGCCGTAGGTCGTCCTCCGCCGCTCCGGCGACCAGCCGGGCGGTCGTCTCCCGGATCCAGCGACGATCGTCAGCCTGCTCGGGGAACCAGCCGACCCCGCCCGCCGGCGCCAGTCGCAGCTCGACCCGGAGGTCTCCTTCGTCGATGGTCCACGGTTCGATGGGAACGCCGTCACGGGTGGCCCAGCCCGAGTGACGCAGCAGGCCACGATCGCCCCGGTCGCCGCGGTCGAACCGCGCATCGACGACCTCCCAGCGCTGCGCGTCCAGGCGATCTCCCGTGGCGCCCGGTTGGGGGCGATCGACGACGATCGAGCCGAGGCGATCGAGCCGCCGCCCGCCGCCAGCGTCAAGGAGCGCCGTGACGCGAGCGGCCTTCGCCCGGATCGGATGAGTCGAGGGTTCTCGTGACGGTGGCATGGGACTGATGGTAGAGTCGCGGTCGACCCGCGGTGCCGAGGTTCCGCGTGTCGACCGAGCGGGCGGCTAGCTCAGCTGGTTAGAGCACTTGCTTGACATGCAAGAGGTCACTGGTTCGAGTCCAGTGTCGCCCACCATCACGACCCACCCGGAAGCGGCGTGGCACCGCGAGAGGCTCGGCTGACCTCTCGTCCCGTCGACGGACGAGAGGTTCTGTGTGTCTGGAGGTCCACCGATGAGCGAGCACCGTCCCAGCGCGGAACCGGCACCGATCGAGGACGCCGAGATCGGCCTCGCCGCGCCAGAGCGCGGTTCCGCCGACGAGCTCCTCGACGCCGGCGCTCATTCGGACCTCGACGCGATGCGCCACAGTGCCGCCCACGTCATGGCCGAGGCGGTGCTCGACCTCTTTCCCGGTGCGAGGCTCGGGATCGGACCGGCGATCGACGACGGGTTCTACTACGACTTCGCGCTGGAGCGCTCGCTCACGCCGGATGACCTCGCGGCGATCGAGGCGCGGATGGCCGCAAGTGTCGCCGCCGATCATCCCTTCGTCCGTCGTGAGCTCACCCCGGCCGACGGTCGGGCGTTCTTTCTCGAGCGCGCCCAGCCGTTCAAGGTGGAGATCCTCGACGACCTCGCGGCGAAGGCAGCGGCCGACGGGACGGCGATGCCGCCGACGTCGGTCTACGAGCACGGCCCGTTCGTCGACCTGTGCAAGGGTCCGCACGTCGCCTCGACCGGACGGATCGGCCCGTTCAAGCTCCTCTCGGTCGCCGGGGCGTACTGGCGCGGCGACGAAAAGCGGCCGATGTTGCAGCGCATCTACGGGACGGCGTGGCAGACTGCTGAAGAGATGGAACGCTATCTCTGGCGGCGCGAAGAAGCGAAGAAGCGCGACCATCGCCGGCTCGGCGTGCAGCTCGACCTGTTCAGCTTCCACGACGTCTCGCCCGGATCGGCATTCTGGCATCCCAAGGGCCAGCGCCTGTGGCGCACCCTCGAGGGAGCGATGCGCGAGCTGCAGGATC
>Ga0307373_10005191_pt1 | contig 21460 bp, 16 predicted proteins | sample OX2MG_FD_202534 | JGI IMG/M metagenome (GOLD analysis project Ga0307373, IMG submission 202534) | Soil microbial communities from Risofladan, Vaasa, Finland - OX-2 | ecosystem: Environmental > Terrestrial > Soil > Coastal area > Acid sulfate soil | place: Finland: Risofladan, Vaasa | collected...
CGCCCGGCGCGCCCTCGGGCGGGACGTGCGGGGCCGCCCCCATCTGCCGCGCGGAGTGGCCCTCTCCCTGGGTGGGACGGTCACGACCGATGTCGAGCGCTTCGCGGAGCTGGCCAGCGCTGATGATCCGCACCAACTCGCCCGGGCCATGCGGCTGGTCCGGGGCCCCCTCTTCTCGGGGTTGCGCCGGACCGACTGGGCTGTCTTCGACGGCACCCAGGCTGCGATCGAGGCGCTGATCGTGCGCACCGCACTCCGCGGCGCAGAGGGCTTCGTGCGCCTCGGCGAGGGGGAGGAGGCCGAGTGGATGATCCGACAGGCCCTGCACGTGAGCCCCTACGACGAGCGCCTCTATCGCGCACTTTTGGTGGCTACCGCCGCCCAGGGCAACCGGGTCCGGCTCCACTCGGCCATGGCGCAGCTGCGAACCCTGGCGGGAGAGGCAACCTGCCCACCAGCCCGGACGACGGTGCCTGCCCCGCCGGAGTGCCTCCACCCTGCGACGACGGCTCTCTACCGTGACCTGCTTCTGGGGTCGCCTGCCGCGGGAGGGCACCCCGCCAGGCTGTAGGGTTGCCACCCGCCATGGCGAGAAGCTCTTCTGGGAAATCGGTCGCACGCGCCGCCGCAACAGGCGGTGGCACCACTTACCGCGGGCAGATGCCGGTGAACTGGTACGCCGCGCTCATCATCATCGTCATCGTCGGGATCGCGTCCATCGCCGTGGCCAAGTACAACTACAACCAGACGGCGGCCGTGGTGGAGCCGACGGTCGGAACGTCCTGGCACGCCGCCCTGGCCTTCGACATCTGCGGGACGATGGAGTCAGCGCTGCCGGCCTCGCCGTCCTCCGCCACGACGGGCCTGACCACCACGGGAAGCGGGGTCCTCGCTATCACGCCCAAGAAGTCGAGTGAGGCCGGCAACAATGCGACCTTGGGGAAGTTCGCCGACGGGTATACCGGGTTGACGTTGACCAACTCCAACCTCAAGTACCCCTCCTCCAAGGTCCCGGCCTACAGCAACGGCGACAAGTGCCCGGCCGGAACCCCCGATGCCGGCAAGACCGGCGCCGTGCTGGCGCGGTCCTGGGTCATCTCGACGACCACGTCCAAGAACGGGGAGGAAAAAGAGACCGGCGGCGCCACGACAAACAAGCCCGCCGATCTCAAGTTCCTGAACCGGCAGCTGATCACGACAGGGTTCGCGCCCCAGGGCACCCAGCTGCCGAAGCCTCCGGCTTCGACCATCCTCGCCCTGCAGCAGGTCCTGGCCGGTGGTTCGGCGCCGGTGGCCACCACGACGACGGCCGCTGGGACGACGTCGAGCACGGCGCCGTCGGCCACGACCACCACGACGGCGCCGTCCACTACGACCTCGACCGCGGCGCCGTCCACGACGACGACGAAGCCTTCGTCCTCCACGACGACCAAGTAATGAAAGCGGTTGTCCTCGTCGGGGGCGAGGGGACGAGGCTCCGACCTCTGACACTCTCGGCGCCCAAGCAGATGCTCCCGATCGTCGGGGTACCCATGATCGAGCGGGTGCTCGGCCACCTCGCCTCGCACGGCATCGACGACGCCGTCCTGTCGCTCGGCTATCTGCCCGATGCCTTCCTGCAGGCGTACCCGGACGGCCGGGTCGCCGGCATGGGGCTGACCTACGCCGTCGAGCCGGAGCCGCTCGACACGGCGGGCGCTGTGCGCTTCGCCGCCACCTTCGCCGGCATCGACGAGACCTTTGTCGTCGTCAACGGCGATGTGCTGACGGACCTCGATCTGACGGCCCTGGTGGCCTTCCATCGCGAGCGCGGAGCCGAGGGCACCATCGCCCTGCACCCGGTGGCCGATCCTTCCGCTTTCGGCGTGGTGCCGACTGACGACCAAGGACGGGTGTTGGCGTTCGTCGAGAAGCCACCACGCGACGAGGCGCCGACGAACGAAATCAACGCTGGGACCTACGTGCTCGAGCCCTCCGTGCTCGCCCGCATTCCCGAGGGCGGCCGGGTCTCCATCGAGCGCGAGACCTTCCCCGCCATGGTCCGTGACGGTGGGCTCTTCGCCCGCTCCGACGAGAGCTACTGGCTCGACACCGGGACCCCGGCGGCGTATCTGGAAGCGAATTTCGACTACCTGCAGCGGAAGCGCGGGCGCATCGTCACACCGGTGGTGACGGACCGGGGCGACGGAGTCCTCCTGCAGGGTGAGAGCGACCTGGAGGGAACCGTGGCCGGCCCCTCCGTCATCTTCTCGGGCTGCGTCGTCGAGTCGGGCGCCCGGGTCGAGCGCAGCATTCTCGGCCCGGGGACGGTCGTGTCGTCGGGTGCGGTGGTCTCTGATTCGGTGCTGATGGAGGGGTGTCATGTCGCCGCCGACGCCAAGGTGGCCGGCTCCGTCATGGGGCCGCGCTCCATTGTGGGACAGCGGGGTGACGTCCGGGCGATCTCCGTTCTCGGCGCCGATGCAGTGGTCTCGTCAGGGACGCTGGTCGACGGCGAGCGGGTGTCGGGCTAGAAAGGCCGAAGGATGCGCACGCTGGTAACGGGAGGCGCCGGGTTCATCGGGTCCAACCTCGTCGATCGGCTGCTTGTCGAGGGACACGAGGTCGACGTCGTCGACGACTTCTCGACCGGCTCGCTCTCGAACCTGGCCGAGGCCCGGGGCAGCGCCGGGCGGGCGCTCACTATTCACCATCTGGACATCAGCGCGCCGGCGGTGATTGAGCTGATGGCGCGCCGCCGGCCCGAACTCGTCTTCCACCTGGCGGCGCAAGCCGACGTGCGCGTCTCGGTGGCACGACCGGCGTTCGATGCCACGGTCAACGTGGTGGGATCGCTCAACGTCCTGGAGGGGGCGCGGCAGGCCGAGGCCGAACGAGTCGTCTTCGCCGCCAGTGGCGGCACGCTCTACGGTGAGCCGTCCGACGAGGACCTCCCGGTGCGCGAGTCGCACCCCCAGCAGCCACTGTCGCCCTACGGGGTCTCCAAGAAGGCCGTCATCGACTATCTGGTGGCCTACCGCGAGCTGCACTCCCTCGAGTTCAGCGCGCTGGCCCTGGGCAACGTCTACGGCCCCCGGCAGAATCCCCACGGCGAGGCCGGCGTGGTCGCCATCTTCGCCGACCGCGTGCTGCGGGACGAGCCCGTGACGATCTTCGGCGACGGTGAGCAGACCAGGGACTACGTCTTCGTCGATGACGTTGTCGACGCCTTCGTGCGCGCTGCCACCCGCGGTGGCGGACTTGTCTGCAACATCGGGACCGGCCGCGAGACATCGGTCAACGAGCTCGTCACCGCCATGGCAACCCAGTCGGGGAAGGAGGTCAGGTCGGTCCTGGCGCCGTTGCGCCAGGGCGAGTTGATCCGGTCGTGCCTCGACGTCGAGCGGGCTGCCATCCAGCTCGGTTGGCGCTCATGGACGCAGCTCGACGACGGGGTCCGCTCCGTACTCGAGTTCGTGCGCGCCAACACCGAGGACTGACCTCAGCGAAAGAGGTCCTCGTCCGGGGGCCGAATGATCTCAGCCCGCACCGAGGCCGGGCGCAGCCACTCCCTCGGTACGCCCCGCACGACGGCCACGGGCACGCCGCGAGCCTTGCCCATGACGAGCTCGGCCGCGGAGGCCAGCTCGTCGGCGACGCAGATCTCCGTGGCGACGAGCTGGCGTCCGCCTGCGTCAGCCGTGCCCTTTAGGTCGATGACGGCGGCCACGCCGGCGCAGCCGATCGCCACGTCCGTGACGCCCCGCCGCCAGGGACGTCCGAAGGTGTCCGAGACGATCACACCGAGTGGCGCAACACCGAGGGCGTTCTCCAGTCCGGCCCGGATACGCCGGGCCGAGCGATCCGAGTCTTCCGGCAGCAACGCCGCCGTCCCGTCGGCCACGTTGGAAAGGTCAACGCCGGCGTTGGCGCAGATGAACCCATGCTTGGTCTCGCTGATCACGAGGTCACCGCGCTGGCGTAGCACCCGCACCGACTCCTGGCGTACGAGGGCGAGCTTGGCCGCCGGATCCCCGTGGTCGAGCTCGACCATGCGCCCCTCCGCCTTGGACACGATCTTCTGCGTGACGACCACCACGTCACCCGACGCCAGCTCGGGACCGTCGGGGCTGGCCGGCGCGACGGCGCCGGCGATGAGTGCGGCCAGGTCGGTGCCCGGTGCCACCTCGCCGAGACCAGCGACGGGAAGAACCAGGACACCCTCAGGCGGGGGCATCAACCACCGTCCTTGCGAGCTCCTCCGCCCGCTGCGGTGAGTCCATGACCGTCGGCGTGACCACGCACCGGACCCCTTCGGCCTCGACGGCAGCGGCATGGTGCGCGTCGGCGACGTCCACGACCAGCGTGCCCACCCATGGGGCGTACAACCGGGCCACCCCGACCACGGACGGCTCGGTTCCCAATTCGGCCATGAGGCGGTCGGCCGGTCCCTTGAGGGCAGCGCCGGCCACAATTGGCGAGACCGCCACCACGTGCCCGCGTCGCGCCATCAGCGCCTCACGCACGCCCGGGACGGCGAGCACGGGCCCGATTGAGACCACGGGATTCGACGGGCAGACGACGATGCGCTCCGCGTCGCGCAGTGCCTCCATGACGCCGGGCGCCGCCTGTGCCGTCTCGGCTCCCTCGAAACGCACGCCGCGCACGGCCACGCCGTGGTGCAGCCGGACGAAGTAGTCCTGGAAGCTGACCTCGGTCCCTGCCGGGCCGAGGGTGCTCGCCTCGGCGAGTACCACGCGGGTGCGCAGCGCGTCGTCGGTCACCGGCACGAGGTGCACCGCAATGCCGCGGCGTCGTGCCAGCTCGGCTGTCACGGCGCTCAGCGGCGCGCCTCCGCGCAGCCGGCCCGTGCGGAAGAGATGCGTGGCCAGATCGCGGTCGCCCAGACGGAACCAGTCATCGCCCCCCAGTCGCCCGAGCTCCTCCATCACCGTCCAGCTCTCGCCGGCCACGCCCCAACCGGTCTCGCGGTTGTCCATGCCGGCCAGGGTGTAGGTGACGGTGTCGAGGTCGGGGCTGATGGCGAGGCCGTGCAGCTCCATGTCGTCGCCGACGTTGACGATCGCCGTGATGGCATCGGGTGGGACGACGAGCACGAGACCTGCGAGCATTCGAGCGGCTCCGACGCCGCCGCACAGGGCCACCAGCACGTGGTGAGCATAGGAGTGTCCGGAGTCCGGCCATTCCGGCCACCCCTGGTACCATCGCCGCCCGCCATGCCAGTGCGCATCCCGTCGGATCAGCACGAGACCGTTGTGTCGGTCCTGCGGGAGGCGGCACGGGTCAACGGGGACGTCGAGGCGTACGTCGAGCCCGATGTCGGAGCCGGGCGGCGAAGCCTGACGTTCGCCGAGTGGGATCGCGCCGCCGATGGTGTCGCCGGCCACCTGGCCCGCCTCGGCGTGGCCAAGGGGGACGTCGTGTGCCTGTTGCTGCCCTCCTCTATCGACTACGCGGTGCTGTACGGCGGCCTGCTCCGCCTGGGGGCCATCACCTCGGGCATCAACCCGCGCATGGGGGCGGGCGAGGTGGCGTCCATCGTGGACCGGGCAGCGCCCGTGCTGCTGGTGGTCGACCCGGAAGCGGGTGGTCATCTCGACGCGGGCACCATTGAGGTGGTCGCCCGCGCCGAGACACGCCACTGGTGGGACGAAGTGGGGCCGGACGCGGTCCCGCAGTTGGCCTCGTCGGATCCCGTCGCAGTGGTGTGGACGAGTGGCACCACCGGCCGGCCCAAGGGTGCCCTCTTCGATCACGCCAACCTGGCCGCGGTGGCCCGGGGAACCGACGTCCTGAGTCATCCGGGCGACCGCAGGCTCTCCCCGCTGCCCTTCGCCCACGTGGGCTACATGACGAGGGCCTGGGACGAAATCGGCAACGCCGTGACGACCATCATCACCCCCACCCCGTGGCGGGCGGACGAAGCCGTCCGCGTCTTGGCCGACGAACAGGTGACGGTCGCGCAGGGGGTCCCGACGCAGTGGGCCCTCATGCTGGCCTGTGACGCGCTTGCGCGGTCCGATCTCCGATCGCTCAGGGTCGCCGGGACGGGCGCTGCCCGCATGACGGCGTCCATGGTGGCGGAGGTGCGCAGCCGCTTCGGCGTGCCGGTCGTGGTGCGCTATACCTCGACGGAGTCCTCGCTGGGTACCGGCACGACGTTGACGTCGACCGACGAGGAGGTGGCGACCACCGTGGGCCGTCCCGTGGCCGGCGTCGAGCTCGCCATCGTCGACGATGAGGGAGAGCCGGTGCCCGCCGGTACGGTCGGCCGCGTGCTGCTCCGGTCGGCCGCGGCCATGCGCGGGTACTGGGGACGCGGCCCGGGCCGGGGGCGCGCGGTCGCGAACCTGGTGGATGCCACGGCGACGGCGGTGGTGCTGGACCCGGACGGGTGGCTGACGACCGGCGACTTCGGGCGGCTCACGCCCGAGGGCAACCTGCAGCTGTCGGGCCGCGCCCACGAGCGCTACATCCGCGGCGGCTACAACGTGTACCCGGCCGAGGTCGAGGAGACCCTGTCCTCGCACCCGTCTGTGGCGCGGGCAGCCGTGGTCGGCGTCCCCGACGACGTCCTGGGTGAGGTCGGCGTGGCCGTGGTGGTGCCTGCGGGAGGGGAGCCGCCCGACCTGGCATCGTTGCGTGCGCACTGTGCCCGGCAGCTCTCCGACTACAAGGCCCCCGACGCGGTGGTGCTCGTCGACGAGCTCCCGCTGACGCCGATGATGAAGGTCGACCCCGTGCGCCTCGCCGCCCTGGCCTCCCAGGGGGCCGAGGAGCGCAGGCTGGGCCTGGAACGGAGTCGTCGTCCCGGTGCCGGGGTGCTAGGCAATGGCCCCACCGGAGAAGAGGACGAGAAGGAGCGCGCATGAGCCCCACCACACGAGTCGGGGAGTCCGATCCCAATCGGGGGACGGCCCCCGAGGCGATCACCCCTGGTCGTTACATCGGCCGCGTGGCAGTGGTCACCGGTTCGGGCTCGGGCATCGGCCGGGCCACCGCGCGCCGGCTGGCCGCCGAGGGCGCGGCCGTGGCCTGTCTCGACGTCACCCAGGATTCCATTGCATCCGTGGCCGCCGAAATCAATGCGGAGTCCGCCGAGGCGGGCGGGCGGGCCATCGCAGTGACGTGCGACGTCACCGACGAGGCGGCGGTCGACGCTGCTGTGGCCCAGGCCGGTGAAGAGCTGGGCACCATCACGAACCTCTGCAACATTGCGGGCATCGGCGGGTTCGCCCACACGCCCGAGCAGTCGTTGAGCGGGTGGGACAAGATCATCGCGGTCAATCTGACGGGGACCTTCCTCATGTGCCGCGCCGTCCTGCCGGGCATGCTCGAGAACGGCGGCGCCATCGTCAACACCATTTCGACGGCCGGCATGAAGGGCCAGCCCTACTCGGCGGCGTACTGCGCGTCCAAGGGCGGCGCGCGGCTGTTGACCATGGCGCTGGCGGTCGAATACATGGCGCGCGGTGTACGGGTGAACGGCGTCGCCCCCGGTGGGGTCGACACGCCGATCATCCACAACTTCGGTCCGCCCGGAGATGCCGACTGGAAGCTCATTGAGCGGTTGATGTCGCCCATCGGATTCGCCTATCCGCACGAGGTCGCAGGAGCGTTCGCCTACCTCGGTTCGAGCGAGGCCGACTACATCACCGGAGCCATCCTCTCCATCGACGGGGCGATCACCACCTGATCACGTCCACCACGCCCCGGGCCCCGGAACCGGCACGCCTGCGCGTGGCACTCGATGCCACGCCGTTGCTCGGGCTCCCCACTGGCGTCGGTGCGTTCTGTCACGGCGCGCTGGCGGCGCTGGCGCTGCGCCCGGGTCTCGACGTGCGGGCGTACGCGGTGAGTTGGCGTAGACGCCGACTGATCGACTCACATCTCCCACCAGGGGTCCGGGCGCACCAGCGACCCATGCCGGCGCGGCCCTTGCACGCGCTGTGGGCCCGCCGCGACCGGCCGCCTCTGGAGTGGTTCGTGGGCGCCATCGATGTGGTGCACGGCACGAACTTCCTGGTGCCACCGACGAGGCGCGCCGCCGCAGTCGTGTCCGTGCACGACCTCACCCCGTTGCACCACCCGGAGCTGTGCAACGAGGCCACGCTCGCCTACCCCGGATTGATCCGCCGTGCCATCGGGCGGGGCGCCTTTATCCACACGGACTCGGCCTTCGTGGCCGGCGAGGTCCAGGAGGCATTCGGCGCCGACCCTTCCCGCGTCCGCGTCGTCAATCCAGGTATCCCGGTGCTGCCCGTGCCAGCCGAGGCCGAGGCCGAGGCGGTCCTGGAGCGCCTCCTGCCGGCAGGCGTGGCGCGCTTCTGCCTGGCCATCGGCACGGCCGAGCCGCGTAAGGACCTGCCGGGGCTGGTGCGCGCCTTCGACGCGGTGGCCGACCGGCAGCGCGACGTGGCCCTCGTCCTGGCCGGGCCCCCGGGGTGGGGGGAGCAGGCATTGGAGGCCGCTATCGACGCTGCGACGAACAGCGAGCGGATCGTCCGCACGGGCTGGATGACGGAGCCTGACCTGGCGGCGCTGCTGGCAAGGGCCAGCGTGTTGGCCTACCCCTCCCTGTACGAAGGCTTCGGGTTTCCGCCGCTGCAGGCCATGCGGGCCGGTGTACCGGTCGTGGCGACCAGCGCCGGCTCGTTGCCCGAGGTGCTGGGCGGCGCCGCGGCGCTCGTCCAGCCCGGCGATCACGAAGGGCTCGTCGAGGCGCTGGCCCGCTGCCTGGGCGACGAGGAGGAGCGCCGTCGTCTCATCGCCGCCGGGACGGCTTGGTCGGCCCGCTACTCGTGGGAACGCTGTGGCGAGGGGCTCGATGCGCTCTACCGCGATGCGGCGGCAAGCCGTGGCTGAGCGTGCCGCGCCGGCAGTGCTCCTGGCGGTCGAGCAGCTGCGGCGGCGCGTCCCCGGCGGCGTCGGCGTCTACGCACGGTGCCTGCTTGGAGGCCTGGCCCAGGTTGCCGGAGATGGCGAGGGAGTCGACGTGGCGCTGTTGGCGAGTCGGCCACCGGGCGGCCAGGCCGACCCGCTGGGAGCCTTCGACCTTCCTTTGCACACGTCGCGGCTGCCGAGCCGGCTCCTGACCAGGGCCTGGGACCACCGGCTCGCACGCGCCCCCGCCGGGTTCGACATCGTCCACTCGGTGTCCCTTGCCTCACCGCAGTTGCGCCGCTCCAGCCCTGAGCATTTGGTCGTGACGGTGCACGACGTGGCCTGGCGCCGGCACCCCGAAGCGACGACCCGGCGCGGGGTGCGCTGGCACGAGGCGGCCCTGCGACGGGCAATCGGTTCCGGGGCCGCCCTCGTCGCGCCCTCCCGGCTGGTCGCAGCCGACCTGAGGGCTGCGGGCGTGGCAGGGGAACGGATCACGGTGGTGCCCAGCGGTGCCGACCATCTCCCCGCACCCGACGTCGCCGGCACCGACGCCGTCCTGCAGAAGGTCGGCGTCTCGGGTCCGTTCCTCCTGACCGTGAGCACGCTCGAGCCGCGCAAGAACATCGACAGGCTGGTGCAGGCGTTCGGCCACGTACGCGACTCGCTCCCCGGGCCGTGGCCGCTCGTGATTGTGGGGCCGACGGGATGGGGCCCCGACCCGGTGCACCCGGCGCCGGCGGACCACGTCGCCTTCACCGGCCCCGTCCCCGACGCCGTCCTGTCCGAGCTCTACCGGCGCGCCAGCGCCTTCGCCTATGTGCCCCTCACCGAGGGGTACGGGTTTCCTCCTCTCGAGGCCATGCTCGCCGGCATCCCGACCGTCGTGTCCGACGAGGTACCGAGCGTGCACGACCTCGACGCGCCGGAGCCGGCGCCGGCGCGCGTCGTCGACCCGCTCGACATCGAGGACATCGCCAGCGGTCTGGCCGCGGTCCTGACCGATGACGCGCTGCGGGCCGAATTGGCGCGCCGGGGGGCGGCCTACGCGGCGACCCGGACGTGGCGAGGGACGGCCCGCGCGCATGTGGAGCTCTGGCGGTCCTTGTCATGACGGACGAAGACGTGTCGAGCGGGGCGCTGCACGTCTCGCTCGACGTCTCGGCTGTGCCGGTCCGGCCAGGTGGAGCGGGGTACTACACCATGGCGATCGCCGAGGGTCTCGATCGACGCGACGACGTCGGACTGTCGCTGGTCGCCCGGCGCGGCGACGAGCAGCGCTGGCACGCGGTGGCCGGGCGGGCGCTCGTCCGCGGCGCGATCCCCGACTCGCGGCCGGGCCGGCTCGTCTTCGAGCAGCTCCGTCTCGGTTCCGTGCTGCGTTCCATGGGGGTCCAGGTGCACCACGGACCGCATTACACCATGCCGTCCCGGTCTCCGGTGCCCTGTGTCGTGACGATCCACGACTGCACGTTCTTCGACCACCCCGAATGGCACGTGCGTTCCAAGGCGGCCTTCTTCCGTCGCGCCATCCGCCGTGCCGCCCGCCAGGCCGCCGTTTTAATCTGCGTGAGCCAGGTGACCGAGGATCGGCTGCGGGCCTGGTGCGAGGTGCGGGGACCGGTCATCGTGGCGCCGCACGGCGTCGACCACCAGCGTTTCACCCCACTGGAACTTGCAGAGGGCGGCGATCGTGCGCTGCTCTCCTCGCTGGGCGTGCCGGTCGACCGGCCGATCGTCGCCTTCGTGGGCACACTCGAGCCGCGCAAGGGTGTGGCCCCTCTGGTGGCCGCCTTCGACCAGGTGGCCCGTCGCCATCCCGACGCCGTGTTGGTGTTGGGCGGTCAGACCGGCTGGGGTATGGCCGAGACCGAGCGTGCCCTCGCTGCCGCGCGCCATCCCGAGCGCATTGTGCGCACGGGCTACCTGCCCGATGCGGCGGTGCCCGCGTTGCTCCGTCAGGCCGCGGTGGTGGCCTACCCCGCGCTCGAGGAAGGGTTCGGGCTTCCGGCCCTCGAGGCACTCGCCTGCGGCGCGCCGCTGGTGACCACGGAGGGCACCGCCATGGCGGAAATGGCCGGGAGCGCCGCTCTGCTTGTCGCGCCCGGCGACGTGGCCGGGCTGGCGGACGCGCTCGGAACGGCACTGCAGGAAGGCCGGGCCACGGCCCGCCGGTCCCTCGGGATCGCCGTGGCGGGGGAGCGGACCTGGGAGGCCAGCGTCGCCCTGCACCGGCGTGCCTATGCGCTCGCCCTCGCGGCCCCGCAGTAGGGTTCCGCGCATGCGCGCGCTGATCACAGGCGGAAAGGGCTTCGTCGGGCAGTGGCTGGCCGCTCACCTGAAGGACGGTGGCGACGACGTTGCGGTGATCGACATCGAAACCGACGTAGCGGACGGGGACGCGGTGCGCCGGGTCATGGCCGACGTGAGGCCCGACGCCGTGTACCACCTGGCGGCCATGACACATGTGGGTGAGAGCTGGGAGAACCCCGGCCAGGTGTTGCGCGTCAACGTGCTCGGCACGGCCGAGATCCTGGCTGCCGCCCGTTCCCTCGAGGGCCCCGTCCGTGTCCTCGTCGTCAGCTCAGCCGAGGTCTACGGCGTGGTGACACCCGAGCAGCTGCCGTTGGGTGAGGACACGCCCACCGAACCGGCCAGCCCCTATGCGGCCAGCAAGCTGGCGGCCGAGGCGGTCGCCCTCCAGGCCTGGCGCGGCTTCGGGCAACCCGTCGTCGTGGTGCGGCCTTTCAACCACATCGGCCCTGGGCAATCGCCGAATTTCTTCGTGCCCGCCCTGGCCAAGCGCATAGTGGAGGCACGGCGGAGCGGGGCGCGATCCCTGTCGGTGGGCAATCTCACGACGCGGCGCGATTTCACGGACGTACGTGACGTGGTGGCTGCCTACCGCCTCCTGATCGAGCGCGGTGTCAGCGGCACCGTCTACAACGTCTGCTCGGGCCGGGACGTGGCGATGTCGGATGTGGCGGGCCAACTCCTCGAGCTGGCCGGTGCGGAGCTCACGCTGCAGACCGATCCGGTGCTCCTCCGCCCCGTCGACGTACCCGTGTTGCGGGGGAGTGCGGGGCGGCTCACCGCCGCCACGGGCTGGGAGCCCCGCATCCCCCTCACGACAACGCTCGCCGACGTCCTGACCTCCTGGGAGGCGGACTGACGGCGAGCGTTGTCGGTGCGAGAAGCGGTATGGCTCAGGCGCTCACGCGCTGGCGGATCTGAATCCGGACCTCACGAGCCTGCTGCTTCGCCTTCGTGGTGACCTGGGAGACCGAGGAGGGCAGCTTGTCCTCCAGCGGCTGCAGGGTCGTCTCGACGAACTGCGCGGCCGTCTCGGCCAGGTCGTCGATCTGGTGGATGCCCTTGGCCACGCCCTGGCGCACCTCGCCGATGCGCTGGTCGAGCGAGAAGTCCTTGGAGAGCCGGTTCTGCAGCTCGACCCGCTGGACCTGGGCCCGCTGGTAGCCGAGCACGCCGAGGCCGACGGCGACATATGCCGCGTCGCGGGCGAGGTCCGTGACACCCTTGGAGATGTTGGTGAAGTTGGTAGGTACTTCAGGCATTTGAAGCCTCCTGTCTGGTCGGTTGACACCGATGTTGGAGACACAGGTCCCGCCGGCAGGCCACTGCGGTCTTGTACAACTGTATCACATTCGTTAAACAGTAGCAAGCACTGGAGGTGCTTTTCGTGCCTGAAGGGGTGAATGCCGCACCGGATAGCCTCGGCCCCCTGATGGACGCCCAAGTGCCGGCCGTGGTCGCCGTCGTGGTCACGACGGACCCCGGTCCCTGGCTCGACGAGGCCCTTTCATCGCTGGCGGCCCAGGACTACGAGGAGCTCTCGGTCCTCGTCCTGTCCACCGGGGAAGACGATCCAGGGGTGGTGGACCGGGTCGCCCGTGTCCTCCCGGACGCCTTTGTCCGGCACCTGCCCGGACGGCCCGGCTACGCCGCGGCGTCCAACGAGGCGCTGGGGATGGTCGAAGGAGCGGCGTTCCTCCTCCTCCTCCACGACGACGTCGCGCTCGACCCCGACGCAGTGCACAAGTTGGTCGAGGAGTCGTTCCGCTCCAACGCCGGCGTGGTGTCCCCGAAATTCGTGAACTGGGACGACCCTCGGGTGTTGCTCCACGTCGGGATGAGCTGCGACAAGACCGGCGCCGTGGTGGACCGCATCACCGAGGGGGAGGTCGACCACGGGCAACACGACGCCGTGCGCGATGTATTCGTGGCCCCGGGCGGCTGCATTCTGGTGCGGGCGGATCTCTTCGCAGAGCTCAAAGGATTCGACGCCGGCATCGTCGCCATGGGCGAAGACCTCGACCTCTCGTGGCGCAGCCAGGTGGCGGGCTCCCGCGTCGTCGTCGCGCCCGATGCGCGGGTGCGCCATCGCGAGGTCGTTGCTGGTGGGCTCGAACCGCTGGAGGTGGCCGGCGAGGCCAGCGGCCGCCATCCCGTGACCATGCAGTCGTTGCAGCGTCGCCACGAGCTGCGCGCTGTCCTCAAGTGCTATACCCGCATCCACCTCGTGCGGGTGTTGCCCCAGGCCGCGCTGCTGGCATTCGCGGAGATCGTGATCGCCACGCTGGCGCGCGATCAGGACCGGGTCCGTGCCGTCACCGGCGCCTGGCGCTGGAATTTCCGCCGCCTGACCGAGTTGTCGGTGCTGCGGGGCGAGTTGGCGGAACACCGCCTCTTCCCCGACGCCGAGGTGCGGCGGTTGCAGGTGCGCGGCAGCGCACGCCTGTCTGCGTACTTCAGCCGCCTCTCACACCAGGGCTTCGAAGCGGCCAATGCCGTTGCCGTCCGGGAGCGGTCGGAGGGCGACAAGGAGCACGCGGCGGAGGTCGCCGTCCTCACCGGCAGCGTCGGATTGGCCTTCAGCGAGGACGCCGACTTCGACGACTTGGACGACCTGGGCCGGCGCGCCGGGCGGGACCGCTTCGGGCGCCGGGTGCGGTCAGCCCCGCTCGGCACCGGGCGGCAGCGCGCGCTGGCGCTGGTGGTTGCCCTCATCATCATCGCCATCGGGACCCGCGATCTCTTCTTCGGGACATTGCCGCTCGTGGGGCAGCTGGCCCCATTGCCGTCGTGGTCGACCAGTTGGCACCACTTCTTCTCGGGCTGGCAATCGTCGGGAGTGGGCACCACGGCGCCGGCCTCTCCTGCCTTCGGACTGGCCGGTCTGACGGGGACCGTGTTCTTCGGCGCCATGGGCACGTTGCAGCGGGTCCTCCTGCTCGGATGCATCCCGCTCGGCGCCTGGGGCGTGTCGCGCTGCCTGAAGCCGCTCGTGTCACCGCGGGCACGTGTGGTGGCGGTGATCTGTTACCTCGGCCTGCCACTGCCCTACGGCGCACTCGGCACGGGCCGCTGGGACGGGATGGTGGCATACGCAGCCTTCCCCTTCATCGCCTTGCGCCTGGCCCGGGCGGCCGGCGTCGATCCCTACACGGTCGAGCCCGGAGCGCACTGGCGGAGCCGACCTCTGGGACAGGTGGTCCTCCTCGGCGCTGTCATCGCGACCGCCTCCGCTTTCGCGCCGGCGGTGCTGCCCATGGTGCTCGTCATGGCGGTGGCCTGGGTCCTGGGTTCTCTCATCATGAGCGCACGGGAGCCGTCGTGGCGGGTGCTCGTGGTGGCGCTGCAGGCGGTGGTCGTCGCTCTGGTCCTGGCCCTGCCCTGGGTGGTCGGGATCGCGTTGGCAGGCAAGGGATCGGTGGCCATCTTCGGCCTTCCGCTCTCCGGTGCCACGGCAGCCACGTGGGGCGACATCCTGCGCTTCGCGGTCGGCCCGGCCGCACGGTCGCCCTTGGCCTGGCTCCTGGTGCTGGGCGCCGCGCTCCCGCTCGTCATCGCCCGCGGCACCAGGCTGGCCTGGGCGGCGCGTCTGTGGGTGACGGCGCTGGCCTCCTGGGGCATCGCCTACGTCACCAGCCGCGGCGATCTCGGGTCCTTCACCCCTTCCGAGACGGTGGTGTTGGCGCCGGCCGCGCTGGCGGTGGCCATGTGCATCGGCATCGGGATCGCGGCCTTCGAGAACGACTTGAGCGGGCGCGAATTCGGGTGGCGCCAACTTGTGAGCGCGGCCGCCATCGTGTTCGTCGGGGTCGGCCTCCTCCCGGTCGTGGGTGGCGCCGTCGGCGGCCGGTGGGACCTCCCCTCCCAAGGCGTCGAACAGCCGCTGGCCTTCCTGTCCCAGCCCAGCACGGGTGTCTCGAGGGTCCTGTGGCTGGGCGATCCCCGGGCCCTGCCGTCCGGGGGGTGGTCGGTCGAGTCGGGACTTGCCTACGCGCTCACGCCGCAAGCGCTCCCCACCACGGCTCAGGTGTTTGCTCCCGCCGGCCCGGGCCCGGCCGACGACGTGGCCAAGGCGGTCCGTTTGGCGATCGCCGGCGGCACCGTGCATCTCGGTCGGCTTTTGGCACCGGCGGGCGTTCGCTACGTCGTCGTGGTGGACGCGTTGGCCCCGTCCCTGGTCGGGGCCGATCCGGCCTCGGTGAGCGCGCCGGCACCGCCTGGTCTGAACTCGGACCTGCTCCAGCAGAACGACCTCCAGGTCGTCCCCGGTGTGCTGGGCGCGCAGGTGTACGAGAACGGCGAGGACATGCCCGTCACGGCGACGCGTGCCGACGCACTGCCCGTGCCGGCGTCGGCCTACCCGAGCGTGACGGATGTGTCCGGCTGGCAGTCCGTGCTCAGCGCGCTCTCGGACGGCTCGCCCGCCACCGGGGAGGTCCCGTCGGGCACCCTCTACGCCGGCTACGCCCCGGCCGGGGCCTTCGCGCTGAACGTGGACGGCCAGACGTCGGCCCGGCGGCCCGCCTTCGGTTGGGCGGCCCAGTACGCGGTGACGGCCAAGGGCCAGGCCACCTTCTCGCTCTCACGGTTCCCTCTCGTGCCGCTCGCCGTCCTCCTGGAGCTGGCGGCCTGGCTGGTCCTGGCCCTTGCCGTGATCGGCCGGCCGCGCCGGGCGCGGGAGACGTCAGCGGCCTCCGTCCCCCTCGTCGCCGAGACGGTGCTCGTCAACGAGACGGTGACCCTGTGACGCCGGCTCACGTGAGCCGCGAGCACCGGTGGCGCGTGGTCGCACTCGTGGTGCTCGTCGTCGCCGGTGTCGGCATCGCCGTCGGCGTGCGGGGAACGCCGGCACCGGTGAGCGCGCCCAACCCGGGCGCGCTCGTCGGAGCGCCCGACGCCGAGTCGACCTCGTGGTATTGCACGGGACAGTCGACGGCGGGGGGCACATCGCCGGGCTTCCTGGTGCTCACCAACACGACCGCGAAGCCCGTCACGACCGACATCACCGCCATGTCCGACACCGGTGCCACGGCACACGCCGCCACCGCCGTACCCCCGCATGGCGCGGTGGCACGGGCCATCCCCGCGCTGGCGTCGGGGTCCTGGGAGTCCGAGACGGTCACCACGTCGGGCGGTGGGGTTGCGGTCTCCCAGACGATCAGCAATGCGCTGGGCTGGTCCCAGGCTCCCTGCCAGAGCACCACCTCGAATCAGTGGTACTTCGCCGGCGGCTCCACCGCCGCGGCCAATCAGCTCTACGTCTCGTTGCTCAACCCGACGGCCACCCCGGTCGTGGTCGATCTCAGCTTCGTGACGCCCGCGGGCACGGTCCATCCCATCAACTACCAGGGGATCGTGTTGCCGGCTGGGCAGGTGGTGGTGGAGAACGTGACCTCGGAGGTCCAGCAGATCTCCACCATCAGCACGGTCGTGACGACCCGCACGGGCCGCGTCGTCGCCGCAGAGGTGCAGGAGATCGTTGACAGCGGGGGGACCTCGGGCGGCGTGTCGCTCGTCCCGGGTGCGATGGCGGCCCAGTCGCACTGGGTCATCCCCCAGGCTCAGGAGGTGCCGGGCGCTGCGACGGAGATCGACGTGTTCAACCCCGGGAACACCGCCGAGTCGGTGACGGTCGACTTCCGCCTGCCGTCGGGCCCGCTCACGCCGTTGACGCAGAAGATCCTCCCGGGGACGACGTGGCCCATCTTCACCAGCACGCAGACGCGGATCCCCGCCAACGAGACGTACGCCACCGCCATCGAAGCCACCGGGGGTTCCGGCGTCGTGGTCAGTCGGACGGTGAGCCTTCCCAACGGCGCCGTCCCGCCGCCGCAGGCGGGCATGGTGGCGGCCGTGGGAGGTTCGAGCACCGACTCGCCCAGTGGTGAGTGGGTGGTGCCGCCGCCGGGCACGAGCGACAGCCCGGCCGTGACCGGCGCCGCGCCGGCGTACCTCGCGCTGTTCAATGCTTCGACGTCCACCGAGTCCTACCGCGCGGCGGCCACGACCGCCTCCGGGGGCAAGGTCGTCGCCACGGGCACCGTGGCGCCGGGGGCCTCCTTCGTCGTGTCCGGATCCCCGCTCGCCGCGGCCGGGCTGAACCCCATTGTCGTGCGTTCCTCGGGTCCGATGGCCGTGAGCGAGGACGCGGGCCCCAGCTCGGGCTTCGGCGTGGTGTCGATGCCCGCCATCCCCCTGGCCGCCTCCATCGGCGCCTGAGCGGCCGGCTCAGAGGTTGTGGCGCTGGTAGCGCCGCCAGAGGGCGCGGCCAGCGGCGGTCACGACGCCCAACAGCAACAGGGCGAAGAGCAGTGGTCCGGCAATGCGGATCACGCCCTCGACGCCGGTCACGAAGCCCCCGACGCTGGCGTGCCACGCCCGCACCACGCCGGACTCGGGGAGCTGGCCCGGTGCGGGTGCCGGCGACCGCTCGTCGACCGCCACGGTGAGCGTCGAATACGACGTCTGGCTCGTCAGCAGCTGCAGCTGACCCTGCAGCTGTTCGATCTGGGACTGAATGGTATTCAGCTGGTCCTGCACCGCCAGCACGTCACCCACGGTGGAAGCCTTGGCCAAAATGGTGAGGTACTGCTGGCGACTGGCCTGCAGCGCCGTGATCCGCGATTGGAGGTCGACGTACTGGCCGGTCACGTCAGTCGCCTTGGTCGTCAGGTCCGACACCCGCCCGAGGGACTCGGCGTGTGTGAGAACCGTGGCGAAGTTCTGTACCGGCACCTGGAGTGTCACGCTGCCCGACGGGGTGCCGCCGCTCGCGGGGCCTGATTGCGTTTGCGAGTTGGCCACGAAGCCGCCGTAGGCGCCCGCCAGCGCGGTCAACTGGGTTACCGTCCGGCTCAGCTTGCCGCGGGCGACCGTCAACGTCACTGCGCCGGTCTGTTCGATTTTGGCCGACTGGCCGACCGCGCCGTTGGGCAGGCCCGGCGCGCCCGTGGTGGGCGTCACGGTCGGTGCGTTGTTGCGCGCCAGACCTTGCGTCCCCGATTTGGTGCTGAAGGGGGCGGCGGCGCTGGCCTGCGGTGCATCGCCGGCCGCGCCGGCGGGCACCGTCGTCGTGGAGGCGGGGGCGGAGCGAGCAGGCGCCGTGGCGGGTCGGTGCGCCGGCCCAATCGCGACCGTCGGGCGCGCCGGGCTGCGCACGGAGCCGCCGACCGCCCCGGCCACGACGAGCAGGACGACGAGGGCGGCGGCGACCGAGAGCACGCGGTGGCGGCCGGCGACACGCACCACTCGGTGTACGCGGCCGGGCGTGCCGGGCGTGCCGGGCGTGCCGGGGAGCACCGGGTCGTCGTCGCCACGGTCGTTCGCGTCGTCGCCCCCGGGCCCGCGCTGCTGGGCCCGTTCGAGAATGTCCGCGGCGCCGGTGCCCGGCACCTCGAAGGTGGCCGCGGCACCGGCCAGGAGCGAGGTCAGGCGGTCGTCGTCGAGCATGGTCATCGGGCGGTCTCCTCGGTACGAGGTGCCTCCCCGGCGCCGGCCAGGGCGCACAGGGCGGGGTCGGCCGCCAGGCGGCGGCGGGCTTCGTGCAGGCGGGACTTGACGGTGCCCGGGCGGCGGCCGATGGCGAGGGCGATGTCGCGCTCGCTCAGGTCGGCGTAGTAGCGCAGGACGACCGGGACCCGCAGCGACAGGGGCAGCTGCTGTAGTGCGGCCAGGACCGTCTCGGCCACCTCGCCCTGCTCGGCTTTCTCCTCGGGGTCGGTCCCCGGCGCCGGGACGTGGGCCAGCGGCTCGTCACCGGAGCGGCGGTCGCGGTGGGGGATCTCGCGGCGCAGCTTGGAGTAGCAGGAGTTGACCACCACGCGGTAGAGCCAGGGCCGGATGCTCGGAAGGCCCGAGAGCGAGTCGCGGAAGCGCCAGGCCCGCAGGTAGGCGTCCTGCACGGCCTCCTCGGCGTCGGCCCGGTTGCCCAGGATCAGACAGGCGGTGCGGAAGGACGCCACGTAGCCGTCCTCGAGCCAGTCCGCGAGCTGGTGTTCCACCATCCCCCTTCATGACGCTGCGTCACCCGGATCGGTTCGATCCGTCCCCGTCCGACCCATCCTGGTCGAACCGGTGCGCCAGGCCTAGCGGGCGGCTGGTCCCTCCGGTGCTCCGGTAGCCGGGTTGGCGGGCGGAGGCCAAGGTGGGGGAGCCCACGTCTCGGGGTCGGAAGAATGGCCGGGCACCGCCACCGGTCCCTGGTCGGCGGCTGGAGAGCCGTCGGTGACCGGGTGCTGGCCGTGCTCGTGAGCGTGCTCGTGGCCAGCAGAGCCGTCCGTGACGGCATGTTGCCCGTTGCCGCTCGCGCTGCCGTTGGCCCCGTTGGCCACCGGTGCGGTGATTGCCGCTTCGTGGAAGTGCGGGACCGATTTGGCGCCCTCGGTGTGCACGGGCGAGCCGTGGGCCTCGTCGACCAGGCGGGCCACTTCGGCGCCGTCGATGATCTCGTTGTCGAGCAGCGCCCGGGCGATGGCGTTGAGGCCACCGCGGTGCTTGCTCACCACATCCATGGCGCGCGCCTCCTCGGCCCGCAGGATCCGCTCGACCTCGTCGTCGATGATCTTGGAGGTGTCTTCCGAGTAGTCACGCGTGTGCATGAGGTCCTCACCCAGGAAGACCTGGCCGGCCGAGCCCCAAGCCATGGGGCCGATGGCGTCGCTCATGCCCCACTCGCGCACCATCTTCCGGGCGAGCTCGGTGTTGCCGACGAGGTCGTTGGCGGCGCCCGTCGAGAGATCGCCGTAGACGAGCAACTCGGCCACGCGGCCACCCATGCGGACGCAGAGCGAATCCTCGATGTAGTCGCGGGGGTGGATGTGGCGCTCCTCCATCGGGAGCTGGTGGGTGACGCCGAGGGCCATGCCCGTGGGGAGGATGGTGACCTTGTGCACCGGGTCGGCGTGCTCGAGCACGTAGGCCAGCAGGGCGTGGCCGCCCTCGTGGTAGGCGACGCGCTCCTTCTCGGCCTCGGAGAGGACCATGGAGTCGCGCCGCTGGCCGAGCAGGACCCGGTCACGCGCCGTCTCGAAGTCGGCCATGGCGATGTCGAGACTGCCCCGGCGCACGGCGTGCAGGGCGGCCTCGTTGACCAGGTTGGCCAGGTCGGCGCCGCTCATGCCCGGCGTGCCGCGGGCCACCACGGTCAGGTCGACGTCCGACGCCATCCGCTTGCCCTTGCAGTGCACCTGCAGAATAGGCAGGCGCTCCTCGAGGTCGGGGAGCGGCACCACGATCTGACGGTCGAAGCGACCCGGCCGCAGCAGGGCGGGGTCGAGAATGTCGGGCCGGTTGGTCGCCGCGATCATGACCACGCCCTCGGCGGTGTCGAAGCCGTCCATCTCCGAGAGCATCTGGTTGAGGGTCTGCTCGCGCTCGTCGTGCCCGCCCCCGAGACCGGCACCACGCTTGCGCCCGATGGAGTCGATCTCGTCGACGAAGACGATGGCCGGCGCCTGCTTGCGGGCCGTCTGGAACAGGTCGCGCACCCGGCTGGCACCCACCCCCACGAACATCTCCATGAAATCCGAGCCGCTGACCGACATGAAGGGCACCCCGGCCTCGCCGGCCACGGCGCGGGCGATGAGCGTCTTGCCGGTCCCGGGCGGGCCGACCAGCAGCACGCCCTTGGGGATTTTGGCCCCGATCTCCTTGAAGCGGGCGGGGGTCTTGAGGAAGTCGACCACCTCGCTGATCTCCTGCTTCACCCCGGTGTAGCCCGCCACGTCCTCGAAGGTGGTCGAGGGCCTGTCACTGCTGAAGGTCTTGGCCTTGGAGCGGCCGATGGACATGATCCCCGACATCTGGCCCCGGGTCTGGCGGCCGATGAAATAGATGAAGGCGGCGCCGATGGCGATGATGAAGAGATAGGGGAGGAGGGCGGTGAAGAGGTTCGAAGACGGGGTCGGGAAGCTGACGGCGACGCCGTCCTTGCGCATTTCGATGACGTCGTTCTGCAGGGAGGGGCTCGGCCCCTGGGACGTGTACGCGGTGCCGTCCTTGAGCTTGCCGGAGATCTCCCCGGTGGAGTTGGAGATCTGGGCGGTTGAGACCTGCCCGGCCGCCACCTCCTGCATGTACTTGGTGTAGGAGATCGACTTGGCGTTGTTCGTCTTGATCGTGCCCACGGCGAGCAGGATGGCCACGATGCCGATGGCCAGGACGCCCCAGAGCCAGCGCCAGTTCTGTCCAGAGGGTTGTCCCTGCTGAGGGGTCCCGTCCCCGCCGGCTGGCGCGTTCGGCTTGCCGGCCGGCTTGTCCGCACGCT
>Ga0307373_10005192_pt1 | contig 21460 bp, 18 predicted proteins | sample OX2MG_FD_202534 | JGI IMG/M metagenome (GOLD analysis project Ga0307373, IMG submission 202534) | Soil microbial communities from Risofladan, Vaasa, Finland - OX-2 | ecosystem: Environmental > Terrestrial > Soil > Coastal area > Acid sulfate soil | place: Finland: Risofladan, Vaasa | collected...
AGATAGGTGCAGCGGAAGGGGTACGTGCCACATGACTTTCAAGGTCGGCGACACCGTCGTCTACCCCCACCATGGGGCTGCTCGGATCGAAGAAATCGAGATCCGTTCGATCAAGGGCGAGGATAGGACGTATCTCGTACTCAAGGTCGACAAGGGTGACCTGACGGTGCGGGTTCCAGCAGACAACGCGGAACTTGTCGGTGTAAGGGATGTTGTCGGGCAGGAGGGCCTTGAGCGCGTCTTCGAGGTCCTGCGCGCCCCCTATACCGAGGAGCCGACCAACTGGTCGCGCCGGTACAAGGCCAATCTCGAGAAGCTGGCATCCGGTGACGTGAACAAGGTCGCTGAGGTTGTTCGTGACCTCTGGCGCCGCGACCGTGAGCGCGGTCTGTCGGCCGGCGAGAAGCGCATGCTTGCCAAGGCCAGGCAGATCCTCGTCAGCGAGCTCGCGCTCGCCGAGAAGACCAACGAGGACAAGGCCGAGACGCTACTCGACGAGATCCTCGCATCCTGACGCCCGGCGTCGGCCCGGATGGACGATCAGATGCCGCAGGTTGGCATCGGAGTCGATGTTCACCCGTTCGGTGACGGGCGGGAGCTGTACCTGGCTGGCCTGCACTGGCCGGGTGAGCAGGGCCTCGCGGGCCATTCCGATGGCGATGTCGCCGCGCACGCGATGTGCGATGCGCTGCTCTCGGCCGCCCGGCTAGGCGACCTCGGCAGCCAGTTCGGCACGCAGGAGCCGCAGTGGGCCGGAGCGGCCGGTACCGTGCTGCTCCGGCGGACCCGTGATCTGCTTGACGAGGCAGGTTTCGTCATCGGTAATGTCGCCGTGCAGATCATCGGCAACCGGCCGCGGCTGGCCAGGCGGCGCGATGAGGCTCAGGCAGTTCTGTCCTCCGCGCTGAACGGTGCGGTAGTGAGCATCTCGGCGACGACCACGGACGGCCTGGGCCTGACCGGCAGGGGCGAGGGGCTCGCGGCCATCGCTACCGCGCTCGTCCTGCCGGCCAGCGCGCCGGTCAGTCCTCCGGCGGGGTAGGCGAGCTGCGCGGTCGCCTCAGCGCCGGCGGTTCGCCGGGCTCGGCGTCCTCGTCGTCGATGACGGGCGCGGCGTTCAGGCTGGTCGCCGTGACCGGTGCGTCAGCCGACGGCACGCCAGCGGCCGGCCCTGGTTCCGCCGCGGCCGGACCGGGCTCCGCCGCTGCTGGATCGGCAGCGGGCTGGTCCGGCGCGGCGGTACCCGCGGTCGGCTCGCTCGCTGTTGTTACGTTCGCTGTTGTTACTTTCGCCGGGGTTTCGTTCTGCGGGGTTTCGGTCGCTCCGGCGCCTGCCGGCCGGCCCGCGGGCAGACGCGGGTTCGTCTGCTGCGTGCTGCCGGACGCGCCGGTCAGTATGACTGGGCCCGCTCCGGCAGCTTCGCCGGTACCCGTGTCGCCTGCTCCGGCAGCCTCGCCGACCCGGTCGGCCTGGGCTGCCCCGGCGGTCCCGGCCCCAGTGGCTCCGACGGCTCCCGCAGTCGCGGTTCCGGCAGTCGCCGCTCCGCCCCCGGCCGCTTCGCCCCCGGCAGGTGCCTCGGCGGTCGGCGGCGGCCCGACCGGCGGCATGAACGGCGCGTGCCGCGCCGTGACCGGACTCGCCTGCGCTTGCTGGCCAGCCGGCTGCCTGGGAACCCTGGCCCTCAGCTGCAGGTCGGCCTGCCGCACGGCGGCACGCGCCGGCTGGGCCGCCTCGACAGGGGCCGCCGGCTGCGGCGCGGTCGGGGCTTCCGGCGAGCCGCCCGGGCGGGTAACCACGGGAAGAGCGCCCGGTTCGGGCGTAGCGGGCGCCCTGGTGAAGCCGGGAACGATGGCAGCCGGGCCCACGGCCCGTTCCGGCCGTGCGGTCGTGTTCTCGATCACGACAAGCTCGGACGGTGCGGCGGGGTCCGCGCCATGAACTGGCTCGGGCTCGGCCAGCTGCTGGGCGAGCCGCCTCAGCCTGGCGTAGCGCAGTAGCGCGAGCAGCAGGCCGAACCCGATCAGGACGAGCGCCCACGGGATGACCGCGGCGAGGATCCCGGCCAGCCGGCGCGGAACCTTGACGGACGCGGCATGCACCGCGCCGCCGGCCGCGAGACTGCCGAGAAGGACCAGCAGGCAGAGCCAGCTGTACACCTTGCTGACCAGGCCAGCGCCGCGGAGCGCGAGCACGGCGCAGCCGGCCACCACGAGCACGGCGTCGAAGATCAGCGGGTAGAGCCGGGCCAGCCGCGGCGAGACGCCGGCCTGAGTCGCCAGGTGGTGAATGCTCGAGTACGACAGCACGCAGGCGGCCGCCGTGAGCGCGGCCAGGCCGATCGCGACGGCGATCAGGGCCAGAACTCGCAGCGCGCGTCCGGCATCCCGGCCCGACGCGGCCGAGGGCATTCGGTCAGCGACTCCGGGCTGCATAGCCATGACCTCCTCCTGCGCCACAGCTCGGCTTGTGCGGACCTCGCTCTTCCTCGCCACGCGCCATTCCCTCCTGCTCGGATGCCTCGGGCCGGCCAGAGCTACCGCAGGCCTATAGTCGGGGAAGATAGACGAGAACTGGTCGCACAGCTAATCAGCGCGGCGGCCAGCACGGGTTCCTGGTGGAGAACCCGGCGAGAGGAGACTAACCCGCGATGAGCTAGCGGGCCAGCGACCTGGGGCTTCGTGCCCGTCCCGGCGATCATGGCGTCAAGGGAGACGAAATGCCGTACTACCGGGTGACAGGGGAGATTCCGAGGAAGCGCCACACCCGCTTCCAGCGGCCGGGCGGCGGGCTGTATGCCGAGGAACTCATGGGCGAAGAGGGCTTCTCGTCCGACTCCTCGCTGCTGTATCACGTCCATCCGCCGACAGCGATCGTGAAGAGCGAGGCCATTACCGATGTCGCCGGGCAGGCCAGGCTGGCGGCCAATCATCCGCTGCTGCCCAGGCATTACCGGACGCAAGACCTGGCGGGCAGCGGTGACCTGGTTCATGCCAGGCAGCCGCTGATGGGCAATGACGACGTGCGGATCTCCTATGTCACGGTGGACGCCCCTTCCGGCCTCTACCGGAACTCCACCGGCGACGAGGCCATCTACGTCCACACGGGATCGGTCAGGTTCGAGTCCGTCTACGGGACGATCGAGGCCGCGGCCGGCGATTACGTCGTGGTGCCGCGCGGGACGATCCATCGCTGGATCCCGGCCGGGCCATCCGGCCAGGATGCGTCCGCCGAGCCCATCACGGCCCTGGTCATCGCGGCACGCGGGCACATCAGGCCGCCGAGGCGCTACCTGTCGCAGACCGGTCAGTTCCTCGAGCATGCTCCGTACTGCGAGCGCGACCTGCGGCCAGCGGCCGGCCCGCTGCTGGCCGAAGGCGAGGATGTGCCGGTGGTCGTCCGCACTAGGGGCGGGCTGAGCAGGCTCACCTACGCGTATCACCCCTTCGACGTGGTCGGCTGGGATGGATGCCTGTATCCGTATGCCTTCAACATCGCTGATTTCGAGCCGATCGTAAAGCGTACGCACGCGCCGCCGCCTGTCCATCAGACGTTCGAGGGGCCGAATTTCGTCATCTGCTCCTTCTGCCCGCGTCCGCTGGACTTCGACCCATTGTCAGTGCCGATTCCCTACAACCATCACAATGTCGATTCCGACGAGATGATGTTCTACGTCGGCGGCGACTACTCGGCGCGCAAGGGCTCCGGCGTCGGGATCGGCTCGGTCACGCTGCACCCGTCCGGCTTGACGCACGGGCCGACGCCCGGCGCGGTGGAGGCGGTGATCCGCGGCATGGATGCCGGGCGCACGACGACCGACGAGACCGCGGTGATGATCGACACGTTCCGCCCGCTACTGCTGTCGGACCAGGCAGGCGCCGCCGAGGACCCCGAGTACGCCTGGAGCTGGGCCCGGGCCGCCCGGGGCTAAGGGCCGCCCCGCCGGTCAGTCCAGGCTGATGATCGTCGTCCTGAGGTCGGTCATCTCGCGTAGCTGGGCCAGGCCGCCGACCCGGCCCCAGCCGGTCCGCGTGCCACCGGCACCGCCGAACGGCTGCGCGTTCTCGAAGTAATCAGTCGACTCGTTGACGACGACCGATCCGACGCGCAGTTCCTCGCTGAACCTGAAGGCCCGGTGCAGGGACTGGGTGAATACCGCGGCCTGCAGCCCGAGCTGGTCTGAATTGGCGATCCGCAGCAGCTCGTCGTCGCCGTCGGCGGCGATGATCGGAACGATCGGGCCGAAGGTCTCCTCGCGAGAGGCCAGCATGTCCTGGCTGACGCCGTCGAGCACGGTCAGCTCGTAGTACAGGTCGGTCGGCTGGCCGGCGGCGCGTCCGCCGCCGCGCAGCACGGACGCGCCGCGCCCGACCGCGTCAGCGACATGGCGGTCCATCTTCGCCGCCGTCATCTCGTTGCACAGCGGGCCCATCGTGGTCGCCTGGTCGAACGGATCGCCGAGCACGACCTCGTCGGCCGCCTTGAGCACCGCGGCGGAGAACTCGGCACTGACGGCGGCGTCGACGAGCACCCGCTCGGTGGCGCAGCAGACCTGGCCGGCGTTCCAGTACGCGCCGTAGACCACGGCCTGCGCAGCGCGCGTGATATCGGCATCAGCCAGCACGATCACCGGCCCGTTGCCGGAGGCCTCGATGATCGAGCGCTTGAGGCCGGCCGCCCGCACGATGCGTTCCGCTGTCGCTGACGAGCCGACGAAGCCGATCGCGTCCACGCCAGGGTGAGTGACGAGCCGCTCCCCGACGGCGCCATCTCCAGGCAGGATCGAGACCAGCCCCTCGGGAACACCCGCCTCGGCGAGGATCTCACCCAGGGCCAGGCAGGCCAGGGGGGTGATCGACGGCGGCTTGGCGACGACAGCGTTGCCGGTCGCCAGCGCGGGCGCGATGAACTCGGCCGCGATCATCAGCGGGAAGTTCCACGGCGTGATCGCCGCCCATACGCCGACCGGCGCGTGCCAGGTCAGCATCCGCTTGCCGCGGCCAGCCGACGGGATGGTCTCGCCGTAGAGCCGCAGCGAGTCTTCCGCGCTGACCCGGAACAGCCCCGCGGTGTCCTCGACGTCGCCGTGGGCCTCCGACTGGTACGGCTTGCCCTGCTCCAGGGTCGTCAGCGTGGCCAGCGTGTCCGCCCTGGAATCGATCAGCCCGGCGATGCGGTGACACAGCTCCGCGCGCTCGTAGGCCGACCACTTCCGGTACACCTCGAACGCGGTCCTGGCCGCGGCGACCGCCTCGTCCACCTGACCCGCCGTCGGCACCGGCAGGTCAGCGAGGTGCTCGCCGGTCACGGGAGAGCTGACTGGCACCGACTCGTCGCTGGCCGGGCCGACGTAGCGGCCGGCCAGGAAGAGGCGGGCATCGATGCTGGGCAAGGCGGTTCCGATCGGTGTTCGGGCAGTTCACCCATCTGTCTGGGTGCTTCTGCCAGCCTACGGCCGGCCATGATTGCTCGCATGAGCGAGTCTGCGGAGCGAGTAACCCTGCCCGAGCGCGCCAGGGAACTGTTCGACGGTCAGAATCATGTCGCCGTGGCGACCCTCGATCCTGGCGGCCGGCCGCAGTCGAGCCTGGTCTGGGCCAGGACCGACGGCGACGACGTGCTGTTCTCCACGATCAAGGGCCGGCGCAAGTACGCGAACCTGATCAGGGATCCCCGGGTCAGCGCGCTGGTCTACGATGCCGCCGATCCGTACACTTACGCCGAGGTCAGGGGTACCGCGACGATCACCGAGGATCCGGATGCGGAGCTGATCAACGAGCTCGGGCTGAAGTACACCGGCCAGCCGTTCGGGCACCGGCCCGGCGAGCGGCGGGTCATCGTGCGGATCTCGCCTGACAAGGTCGTCCTGTACCTGGACTAGAGCGGACGAGAGCCGGTCGCCGATCCCGTAGCCTTGAGCGATGACGCTCCGCCTGTACGACACCGCGACGCGCTCGGTGCGCGACTTCCTTCCTGCCACGCCAGGGAAGGCCGGCCTGTACCTGTGCGGAGCGACGGTGCAGGCTCCGCCGCACATCGGGCACATCCGCTCGGGCGTCAGCTTCGACATCCTCGTCCGCTGGCTGAAGGTAACCGGCCTCGACCTCACGTTCTGCCGGAACGTCACCGACATCGACGACAAGATCCTGCGCACGGCCAGCGCCGAGGACAGCCAGTGGTGGGCGGTAGCCGAGCGCAACCAGCGTGCGTTCAGCCGCGCCTACGACGTGCTCGGCTGCCTGCCGCCCGATGTCGAACCGCGCGCCACGGGCCATGTCCCCGAGATGATCACGCTGATGCAGCGGCTGATCGAGTCTGGTCATGCCTACGCCGCCGGCGGTGACGTGTACTTCGATGTCTCCTCCTGGGAATCGTACGGCGCGCTGTCCGGCCAGCGGCCCGAGCACATGCGCGCGGCCGGCGATGCCGACGGCGAGGGCGCCAAGCGCGACCCGCGCGACTTCGCCCTGTGGAAGGGGCACAAGCCGGGCGAGCCCCGGTGGGAAACTCCGTGGGGTCCTGGCCGCCCTGGCTGGCATCTGGAGTGCTCGGCGATGGCCACCAAGTACCTCGGCGAGACCTTCGATATCCACGGCGGTGGCCTCGACCTCGTGTTCCCGCACCACGAGAACGAGCTCGCGCAGTCCAGGGCGGCCGGCGACGGGCTCGCCAGGTACTGGCTGCACAACGGCCTGGTCACGCTAGGCGGGGAGAAGATGAGCAAGTCGCTCGGGAACTCGCTGCTCGTCGATGCGATGGTGACCCAGGTGCGCCCGGCTGAGCTGCGCTACTACCTCGGTCAGGCGCACTACCGGTCCGATCTCGACTACTCGCCGGATGCGCTGGCCGAGGCGGCGGCAGCGTACCGGCGGATTGAGGGCTTCGTCACCCGGGCTGCCGAGCCGCGCGGCGCGCCGGGGGGCCTGCCGCCGGCCAGTATCCTGCCGGCCGCGTTCGCCGCGGCAGTCGACGACGATCTCGCCGTTCCGCAGGCACTGGCCGTGGTGCACGAGACCGTCACCGACGGCAACACCGCCCTGGCGGCAGGCGACCAGGCCGGCGCGGCGAAGCTGGCCGAGTCGGTTCGGGCCATGCTGGCCGTGCTCGGCCTGGACCCGTTCGCCGCCCCCTGGTCGGCCACCGCCGACGCCGGGCTGCGCGATGTGGTGGACGCACTGGTCAGCGTCGCGCTCGGGCAGCGGCAGGCCGCGCGTGCGCGGAAGGACTACGCGGCGGCTGATGCCATCAGGGACCAGCTGCAGGCGGCAGGCGTCGTGGTCGAGGACACCCCCGCCGGGCCGCGCTGGGAGCTGGCGCGATGAGCGGCGAGGGCAGGGGCAAGGGCCGGGGCGCGGCCAAGCCGGCCGGCGGCAACCGCGCCAAGTCCGGCAAGCCGCGACCGGGCACGGGCGGATACGGGCGGCGCAAGCTGGAGGGTAAGGGGCCGACCCCGGCCGCCGAGTCCCGGCCCGGTCATCCGGCCCAGCGCAGGGCCGCGGCCGTGGCCGCCGCAGCGGCGCGCGGCAAGGCAGGATCCCGCGGAGCCGACGCCCCGGCGCGGCCGGCCGCCGATCGCGGGCCTCGCGGCACGGGCCGGTTCCCCAGCCAGAGCAGGGGAGCGGGCAGCGCGGCCGAGGTGGTGGCGGGGCGCAACGCCGTGCTCGAATCGCTGCGAGCCAGGGTTCCCGCGCTCGCCCTGCACGTCGGGCCCCGGCTGGACGCCGACGACCGGATCAACGAGGCGATCAAGCTGGCCGCCGACCGCGGCATCCCGGTCGTCGAGGCCGGGCGGTCCGAGCTCGACCGGCTCACCGGCGGTGCGATCCACCAGGGCCTCGCGCTGCGGATCAGGCCGTATGCCTACGCTCATCCCGACGAGCTGCTCCCCGGACCGTCCGGCACGGGGCAGTCCGGCACGGGGCAGTCCGGCACGGGGCAGTCGGGTCCTGAGCAGTCGCGTACTGGGCAGGCTGAGCCGCTCATCGTCGCGCTGGACGGCATCACCGACCCGAGGAACCTGGGCGCCGTGGTGCGCTCGGTGGCCGCGTTCGGCGGTGACGGCGTGCTGATCCCGGTCCGCCGGTCGGCCGGGGTAACCGCGGGAGCGTGGAAGGCATCGGCGGGCGCGCTCGCCAGGGTGCCGGTCGCTCAGGCACCGAACCTGAGCAGGACGCTGGCCGGTTACGCTGAGGCCGGCCTGTTCGTCGTCGGCCTCGACGCGGACGCCGACGCCGACATCGGCGCGCTGACGCTGGCCGACGGCCCGCTCGTCCTCGTGATCGGCTCAGAGGGCAAGGGGCTGTCCCGGCTAATCGCGCAGCAGTGCGACGCGGTCGTGAAGATCCCCATCTCCGGTGCCGAGTCGCTCAACGCCGGCGTCGCCGCCGGGATCGCCCTGTACGCGGTGAGCAGGGTGCGGGCTGAGGGGGCTGAGGGAGCCGGCCAGCGGGGCTAGCTCAGCGGCGCCGGAGATCCGGCTCATCGGCACCGGCGCGACGACCGGCTGGTACTCGCTCGAGGCCAGCTCAGGCAGCGCGCTGATGGCCCCGGCGATCAGCGGGTCGGCCTGGCCTGCCAGGTTACGGTCCTTGCCCTCGTAGTCGAAGAGCGAGAGCACATAACGCATCGCCTCGAGCCTGGCCCGCTTCTTGTCGTTGCTCTTGATCACCGTCCACGGCGCCTCGGGCACGTCGGTGTGGCGGAACATGGCCTCCTTGGCCCGGGTGTACTCGTGCCATCTGTCCAGCGAGGCAAGGTCGATCGGGCTCAGCTTCCAGCGCTTGACGGGGTCGTCCTGGCGGCTGACGAAGCGGCGCAGCTGCTCGGCCCTGGTGACGGAGAACCACAGCTTGATCACCGAGATGCCGTCGGCGATGAGCCGCCGCTCGAACTCGGGAGCGTCATGCAGGAACGTGGCGTACTCGTCGGGCTGGCAGAAGCCCATGACCTGCTCGACCCCGGCCCGGTTGTACCAGGACCGGTCGAACATCACGATCTCGCCCGCGGTCGGCAGGTGCGGCAGGTACCTGCGCAGGTAGTTGTCCCCCTGCTCGTGCGCGGCCGGCTTGTCGAGGGCGACGACCCTGGCGCCACGCGGGTTCAGGTTCTCGGTGAAGCGCCGGATCGTCCCGCCCTTCCCCGCCGCGTCCCTGCCCTCGAAGATGATCAGGACCCGGCTGCCGGAGGACTTGACCGAGCGCTGCAGCTTCAGCAGCTCGATCTGCAGCTCGCGCTTGGCCGCCTCGTAAGCCTTCCTGCGCAGGCGGTCGGGGTACGGGTAGTTCTCCCGCCACGGCTGAATGCGCGCCCCGTCTGCGCCGACCAGTACCGTCCGGCCGTTCTTCCGCCGCTCGACGCCGAGTCCGAGTTCGGCGGCAAGACTGTCGAGCAGCGGCCAGATCGTGTCCGCGTCTGGCAGCTGGCCTGCGAGTACCGCAGTCACGGCCCTCCCATCGGGGATCGCGTCCGTTCCGACTGCCCGGCCTCATGCCCAGCAACTGGTCAAGCGATGTCGCCCGGCGGGCAACGTCATGCCAGCCAGCCGGGTTCGGCGCCTGGTGCTGCTTCTGCTGGTCAGAAGAACGAAGTGGAACGTGAAGTTGAACAGCGGACGAATAAATACCCACGCGAATCGGCCACACACCTGGCCATCGGCGCGTCGCCGGGCGGGTGGAGCCCGATCGCGCGAGCCGGTCAAACCGGGTAACTGAAAATACCGTAACGAGACAACCTCAAGCTGGCGATAAGCGTCCAGAAGCTGGAATAGTTGCCCTACCCGGCGATCCGGGACGACTGGGTCGCAGCGGGCTCGGGCGAGTGGCGCCAGACGGACCAGCGTGCCCGGGCACGCACCGACGGGAGCAATGAGGATGACCGGCGGAGCACGGCGATGGCTGATCGGCCTCGGGACGGCCGCGGCGATGGGGGCATCGGTCCTGGCCCAGGCCCCCACCGCGAGCGCGGCCCCGGCTAGCACAGCCGCGGGCGCGGCCCCGGCTAGCACAGCCGCGGGCGCGGCGGGCGCGCCGGCGAGCCAGGTGCTGAGATTCGGCATGCGCGGGCCGGCCGTGAAGGCGCTGCAGCAGCGGCTGCAGTTCCTGCACTACTACGCGGGCAAGGTCGACGGGCAGTTCGGCTGGGACACGCTCGAAGGCGTCTGGGCGTTCAAGGAAGTCCAGTCCGGCAAGATCGAGCCGCGCAACGCCAGCATCGTCGGAGCAACGATGCAGCGGCAGCTGCTGCATCCGACGCTTCCCAGGGTGCTGCACCCGAACGGCGGCAGGTACCTGCGGATCGAGATCAACAAGAAGATCGAAGTACTCGTCCTCTATAACCACAGCAAGATCCAGCTGATCACGCACGTGTCCACCGGCGGCGGCTACTACTACTGCTCAGGCGGGAGCTGCAGTTACGCGGTGACGCCCGACGGCCGGTACAAGGCCTTGTCGTTCCTCCAGGGAAACGTCACCGTCCCCCTCGGGGCGATGTACAACCCCGTGTTCTTCATTGGCCGCGCCTACGCGATTCACGGCGAGCCGAACGGCGGGGTGCCCCTGTATCCCGCGTCGCACGGTTGCGTGCGCATCCCGTGGGATCTCGCCAGTTACTTCCACAAGCTGATCAAGATCGTCTCGATCGACGGCCGGGGAACTCCGATCTGGATCTCCGGCTGAAGGTGACGGCGGGCGGACGGCGCGCAACGAACGGGAGCACGACGATGGAGCACAGAGCACGGCGGTGGCTAGCAGGCCTGGGCAGCGCGGCCGCGGTCGGGGCACTGGTACTCGGCCAGGCGGGTCCTGCCACCGCGGCGGCGGCGAGAAGGTCGGCGGCCGGCCTCGCCTCGACAAGGGCGGTGCGCTCAGATTCCAGGCCGGTGCCGGGCTCGGCCTACGCGCCGCCGGGCACGACGCTGAAGTTCGGCATGCGCGGGCCGGCCGTGAAGGCACTCCAGCAGCGGCTGCACTATCTGCACTACTGGGTCGGCAAGATCAACGGATACTTCGGGTGGGATACCCAGGAGGCGGTCTGGGCCTTCAAGGAAGTGCAGACGGGCAGGATCGCGCCGGCGCACGCCAACCGGGTGGACAGCAGCACCGAGCACGCGCTCGTTCATCCGCGCGCGCCCAAGGTGCTTTTCCCGCACCGCGCCCCGCTGCGGATCGAGATCAATAAGAAGATCGAGGTGCTTGTGCTGTACAAGCACAGCAAGGTGACGCTGATCAGCCACGTCTCCACGGCGTCACGGTGCCGGCCAGACGGCTGCGGCTGGTTCACTCCTGGCGGGTTCCACCGGGCCATCCACTACATCCCCGGCAAGGTGGCCGACAACAGCTTCGGCCGCAGCTTCATGTACTGGCCGGTCTTCTTCATCGGCTACACCTACGCCATCCACGGCTTCCCCAACCCGATCTGGGGCAACCGGTTCTACGGCGTGCCGCTCAAGCCGGCCTCGCACGGCTGCGTGCGGATACCGCTCGACCTGTCGAAGATCCTGCACAACTACCTGCACATCGGCCCCGACGGTACCCCGATCTGGATCTACCCGGTGAACCCGCCGACCTGGACGTCGAACGCCAAGATCAGGTGGCTGCAGCCCGGCCATCCCGGCTGACCGCGGCACTCGCGCCGGGGGCGGAGCCCGACTGCCGGGCCGCCCCCGGCTAGAATATCCCCCGCAGTTAGTAGGAATTAAGCCTGGTAGCAGCCGTAATGACGTTTGGGGTGGGGCTCGATGCGACGGTTCCTGGTGGCGGCGTGCGCAGCCGCCGTTCTCGGCGGCGGCCTGGCCGCGTGTGGCAGTACCTCCAGCAACGGGAGTTCGTCGGCGACCCCGGGTGCCTCGGCCGCGAGCTGCACCAAGTCGGGGCTCCAGCATCTGCTGCACACCCCCGGCGTGCTGACCGTGGCGACAGACAACCCGGTCTACACCCCGTGGTTCGTGAACAACACCCCGACCAACGGCAAGGGCTACGAGAGCGCGGTGGCCTACGCGATCGCCGCCAGGCTCGGTTTCCCCAAATCCAAGGTGACCTGGGTCCACGAGCCGTTCACGAGTTCCTACGCTCCCGGCCCTAAGCCGTTCGACTTCGACATCAACGAGGTATCGGTCACGCCGCAGCGAGCCCAGGCCGTCACGTTCTCGCACAGCTACTACCCCGTGCAGCAGGCGATCGTGGCCATCAAGGGCACCCCGATCGCCAGCAAGCACTCACCGTCTCAGCTGAAGACCTACCAGTACGGGGACCAGATCGGCACCACTGGCCTGACCTTCATCACCAGTAAGATCCAGCCGACCAAGCAGCCCAAGGTCTTCGACACCCTCGCGCAGGCATCGGCGGCCCTCGAGGCGCACCGGATCGACGCCCTGGTGACCGACACCCCCACCGCGCAGTACATGGCGTCCGCACAGCTGAAGCATGCTGTGCTGGTAGCCCAGTTCCCGAGCGTCGGCGAGCACTACGGCCTGGTCTTCGCCAAGGGCAATCAGCTGGTGAGCTGCGTCAACGGCGCCATCGCCAGCCTGACGAAGGACGGAACGCTAGCCTCGCTGCAGAAGAAGTACCTGGGTATCTATCTGCATTTCCCGACCATCAAGCCCTGACCGCGGCAGGTAGCTGGTCCGCTAGAGGCGCATGGACGCAAACTCTCCAGTCTCGCCTGGCCAGCCGGCGAGCTCGTTCGACCCAGCGGGCCGAGGGCCACGGCTATTCTCAGGCGGCGGCACGCGGGCGACCGTCGTCTCCACGGTCAGCACGATCGTGGTGCTCGGCATCCTCGTCGCCATCTTCCTGCTGGCCCCAGGCGCCCGCGCGGTCGAGCACGCGTTCTTCAACCCGACTGACATGTGGCAGTCCTTCATCGGCAACCCGAAGAAGGGCTACTACTCGGTCGGCGCTGCGATCTGGCTCAACGTCAGGATGTTCCTGGTCGCCGAGGTCCTGATCCTCGCGCTGGCCTTGCTCATCGCGCTGATCAGGCAGTCCGTCGGTCCTGCGCTGTTTCCGATCAGGATCCTCACCACGGCCTACGTCGACTTCTTCCGCGGGGTACCGCTCATCCTGGTCATCTTCGCCCTGGGCCTCGGCGTTCCCGCGCTGAGCCTGCCGGTTGTCTCCTCGCAGCCTGACGTGGTCTACGGTGTAGCGGCTCTCGTGCTCTCCTATTCCGCCTACGTGTCGGAGGTCTACCGGGCGGGCCTGAACTCGGTGCATCGGAGCCAGGTCGCGGCCGCTCGGTCGCTCGGGCTGTCGCAGGGCACCGCGCTCCGTTATGTGGTGCTGCCGCAGGCAGTGCGGAACATTATCCCGCCCCTGCTGAATGACTTCATCAGCCTTCAAAAGGACACGGCGCTGGTCGGCACGCTCGGGGTCATCGAGGCGAACAAGGCCGCCGACATCTACAGCGAGACGGTGTTCAACTTCTCCAGCTTCACCGTCGCCGCGATCTTGTTTCTCATCCTGACCATTCCGCTGGCCAGGTTCACGGACCGGCTGATCGAGCGAGACCGGCGGCGCAGGCTTGCCGGGGGGACGCGGTGAGCCTGCTGCCCGGCGACCCGGCCGGAGTGCCGGCCGCGGCGGGGGCGGGCGAGGCGATCAGGATCGAGGACCTGCACAAGTCGTTCGGGCCCAACGAGGTCCTGAAGGGCATCAGCATGTCCGTCGCCCCGCATGAGGTGATCTGCCTGATCGGCGCGTCCGGATCTGGCAAGTCCACGCTGCTGCGCTGCATCAACCTGCTCGAGCCGATCGACTCGGGACGGATCGGCCTGTTCGGGCAGGAGATCACGGGCCCGCGTGTCGATGCCAACCAGGTCAGGCGCCAGATCGGCATCGTGTTCCAGGCGTTCAACCTGTTCCCGCACATGACCGTGCTGAAGAACGTGACGCTGGCTCCGACGAAGGTGCTGAAGATCCCGGCGGCGCAGGCCGCCGACGAGGCCCGCGCGCTGCTTGACCGGTTCGGCCTGAGCGACAAGTGCGACGACTACCCCGACCGGCTGTCCGGCGGCCAGCAGCAGCGTGTCGCGATCGTCCGGGCACTGGCGATGCAGCCGCAGATCATGCTGCTCGACGAGGTGACGAGCGCGCTGGACCCCGAACTTGTCGCCGAGGTGCTCGAGGTGATCACCGAGCTTGCGGCGGGCGGGATGACCATGCTGATTGCCACCCACGAGATGGGCTTCGCCAGGGACATCGCCAGCGGGGTCTGCTTCCTCGAGGAAGGAAGGATCATCGAGGAGGCGCCGCCCGCCGAGCTGTTCACCAATCCGAAGGACGAGCGGACCCGCCGCTTCCTGCGCCGCATCGTCGAAGCCAAGCGCCTGTGAGCCAGGCGCCGCCCATACGACACCGCTGAACCCCTGCTGCTGCTACAGGGGCAGCAGGGGTTCAGCGCTGTTCCCGCCCCGGCGCCCCCTCCCGCTGGCCGCGCTGCGTCGCTATCGTCGCGAAAGCTGCACTATTGGTGCGGATACTGTCTGAGGAGGATTGCTCGTGTTCAGTTCTCCCCGAAGATTGACGGCGGCGCGTTGCTCCTGCGCTGCTGCTGGCCGGAGTGGCCGCCGGGTCGGGTACGGCCGCCGCGACGACCAGGACGACGGCCTGCCCGAGCCCCATCGTCACCGGCGACACGGTGCTCTGCGGGTCGCTGGCCGACGGAGCGACCTACCTGATCGAAGTCCCGGCGCACCGGAACCACTCGCTGTTCCTCTACAGCCACGGGTACGTGGTTCCCGGCAGCACCAACAACGCGCAGGACGTCGGCGACCCGGCGACCGGCGGCTGGCTGTACCCGCGCCCGTTCGACCTGGAGTTGAGGCTGCACGGCTGAGCGGTTAGCCAGACCTGCGGCGCGGGCGACCGGGAAGCCGGCTGCCAGCGCCGCATCGTTTTAGGCGCCGCGCTTGAGCGGGCCGAGCTTGAGCAGCCGCCACCAGGTGAGGAGCGAGTAGAAGATCAGCAGCGCGACCATGGCCCCGATGTCCATGAGCCAGACATGCGCGGTGTGCTGCCAGATCGGATCCTGGGTCGCGACCGGGACTGGCGTGATCTTGTTCAGGTCGACGGTGGACGCGCCGGCGGCGAAGCCCCACCGGGACGGCGTCAGCCAGGCGAGCTGCTCAAGCCCGGGCTTGCCGTGGACCTGGATGAAGCTTCCGGTCGTGATGACCTGGACCATGACCAGGAGGAACACCAGCGGCATCGCGCGCTCGGTGGTGCTGACGGCCGAGGAGGTGAACAGGCCAATCACCATCGACACGACGGCGATGAGCGCAATGGCGATCGCGATCTCGGCGATCGGAATCGGCAGTACAGATCCCTTCGGGCCGAAAGTCTTGCCGATCAGCCCGATGGCCACGAGCAGGATCGCCTGGAAGGCGCTGATCACGCCGAGCACGATCACCTTGGACGCCAGGTAAGCGCCCGCGGACAGGCCGGTTCCTCGTTCTCGGGCGTAGATGGGCCGTTCCTTGACGATCTCGCGGATCGAGTTCAGCGCTCCGGCGAAGCACGCGCAGAGTGTGAGGATCAGCAAGCTCGTCTGCGCGCCGGCATTCGGAATGGTCGTGAAGCTGGCTGGCGCCACGACATGGACGAGCGCGCCGAGAGCGACCGCCACTCCGATGAGCAGGGCGAGGAAGCCGCGGTCGGAGGCGAGCACGGCCGTGTACCGGCGGACCAGCGTGGACATCTGCGCGAGCCGGTTGCTCGTCTTGGGCGCGGCGGCGGCGACTGGCCTGGGCGCGCGGTGATGGATGGCGCCCGCGTCCTCCATGCCGACCGCGATGTACTGCTGGTAGTACGGTGAGTTGCGGAACTCGGTGGCCCAGTCGCGGTTCGGCTGGTTCTCGAAGGCCTGGAAGACCTCTGCCCAGCCAGGCTGGTTGAAGTGCTTCAGCCCATCCTGGGGCGCGCCGAAGTAGGCGATCTTGCCGCCTGGCACGAGGACGAGCAGCCGGTCGCACAGGTTGAGGTTGGCGACCGAGTGAGTGACGACGATGATGGTGCGGCCGTCGTGCGCCAGGTCCCGCATCTGCTCCATCACCGACTTGTCGAGCCCCGGGTCGAGTCCGGACGTCGGCTCGTCGAGGAACAGCAGCGACGGCTTGGTCAGCAGCTCAAGGGCGACGTTGACGCGCTTTTGCTGGCCGCCGGACATGGCTGCCGTCTTGGTCTCCGCATGCCTGGTGAGCGCGAGCTCCTCGAGCACCTCGTCGATCCTGTGGTTGCGCTCGGCCTTGCTCGTGTCGCGGGGGAACCTCAGCTCGGCGGCATACCCGAGCCCGCGGCGCGCTGTCAGCTGGGTATGCAGGATGTTCTCCTGCGGGACAAGACCGATCCGGTGCCGGAGCTCTGCGTAGTGCATGTAGAGATCGCGGTCGTCGTACAGGACCGTGCCCTGCGTGGCCGGCGCCGTCCCGGTCAGCGCGCCGAGCAGGGTCGACTTGCCGGCGCCGCTCGGCCCGATGACGCCCATCAGGCAGCGCTCGCCGAGCGGGAAGCTGACATGGTCGAGCAGCACCCGGCCGCTCGACAGCGTGAAGGTGAGGTCCTTGGCGATGAAGGAGATGTCGCCTTCGTCGAGGAACTCCTGGAGCTCCTCGCCCACCAGCCGGAAGGTGGCCGGCCCGATGCCGATGACGTCTCGCTCGGTGACCGGCGCCGAGCCGACCCGCTGGCCGTTGACGAACGTGCCGTTATGGCTGCCGAGGTCGACGATCGTGAACCCGCCGCGCGGGTCCCTGCGCAGTTCCGCGTGGTACCGGGAGACACTGAGGTCGGCCACTACGACCTGGTTGTCCGCGGCCCGGCCGATCCGCAGCAGGGCCGTGGGCAGGCGCAGCACCTGGCTCGGCATCCGCTCCATGCTGGGCCGCGGTGACGGTACTCCCGGCCCGCCGGCCAGCGCCCCGCCGCCGCCCGGGACGTACCCGCCGCCTGGCACGCCGCCCGGCGCTCCGCCCGCGTATCCCGCGCCGTATCCGCCCCCGTGCCCGGCGCCGCCGTGCGCGCCGCCGGCCACGTCGGCGGGCAGCCTGTTCACGGCTGGATTGGGCGGCGGGGCCGCTGGCGCCTCCGCGTATCTCGTCGGCTGCCCGTGGCCGGCCTGCACGCCTTCAGCCGGCCGCGCGGGCGCCGATACCGAGCACGACATCGCGGGACCGTCGTCCGGGTGGCCGAGGCGGACCGCGCACGATCCGGAGATCGGGACCCGCTGTACCCGGTCCCGGCCCTGGAAGGTTCCGTTGGTGGAGCCGACATCCTCGAGCAGCCAGGTGTTCCCGTCCTGGCGGAGAACGGCATGCCGCCATGACACACGGGAGTCGTTGACGACGATGTCGGATTGCGGGTCCCTGCCGACGTAATAACTGCGGCCGGCTGGTAGTGAGCGCTCCGCGTCCGGGGTGCGCACGAGCAGCACGGGACCAGCGGGCGAGTGGGCGGACTCTGGCGTCATGGGGTAACTGTAGAGCCTATTTCGCGGGCCTGGATACCGCTATCGGTGCCCCATTTAGCTGCGGCGTTCCCGGTTACCCGGCTGGCCCGCGGAGCAGATTCCGGCCCATTAGCGGCATTGCGCGAGGCCCCCGGCCAACGGGAATATCGGAAACATCCTTACTGTCCCAGCTAGTTACCTAGGTTATATGGCATTTATCGCATCTATCTAGGTCTCGACCCCGCTGCCGGCGCGGCCCGCCCCGGACTCGGCGATGCAGGTCCGGCCGGGCTCGCCCAGCTCGCGCAACAGGCGGCCGGCCGGAACTGGCGGGCTCGCGCGCCGGCCGCTTGGGTCCCCTGCGGTGCCGGCCGGCCGGCCGATGTGTGGAAAGCTAAATGACTGGAGCGCCTCTCAGGCGCGTAGGTTGCGGCGGACAAGGTCAAACCGGATACTTGGAACGCCCATCTTGACTGCCGTGCCCAGCTGAACAGCTTCCAGACATTATTCGTCAAAAACGGGAAACGTGGATGCGCGGTTCGGGGGAGATCGGCATAGATGCTATGCGCTGGGAGGCAGGGTGAGCGAGGGGAATCAGGTCGTGCCAGGCGGCTTCGCGCCTGGTTCGCGGATCGCCGGTTATCTGCTGGAAGAGCAGATCGGCCAGGGCGGCATGGCCGTGGTGTTCCGTGCGCACGACGAGCGCCTCGACCGGACGGTCGCGCTCAAGATCCTCGCCCCGGCACTCGCGGCTGACGAGGCGTTCAGGCAGCGGTTCATCAGGGAGTCGCGCGCTGCCGCCGCGGTCGACGACCCGCACATTATCCCGGTCTTCGAGGCCGGCGAGGCGAGCGGCGTGCTGTTCATCGCGATGCGGTTCGTCCGCGGCGGTGACGTCCGGTCACTGGTGGGACAGTTCGGCCCGCTGCCGCCCGGCCGGGTGGCTGAGATCACGTCGCAGGTGGCATCGGCGCTCGACGCCGCGCACGGCCGCGGCCTGGTGCACAGAGATGTCAAGCCGGCGAACATGCTGCTTGACGCGAGCTCCGGAGCTGGCCGGCCCGATCACGTCTACCTGTCGGACTTCGGGCTGAGCAAGGGCTCGCTGCAGGCCAGCGGGCTGACCGGAACGGGAACCTTCCTCGGCACGCTCGACTACATTTCTCCCGAGCAGATCGAGGGCAAGCCGGTCGACGGCCGGGCCGACGAGTACGCCCTGGCGTGCGCCGCGTTCGAGCTGCTGACCGGGACACCGCCGTTCCAGCGCGACGAGGCCATGGCGGTGATGTACGCGCAGCTGTCGGAGCCGCCGCCCGCCGTGACCGGCCGCAGGCCCGATCTTCCGGTCAGCGTCGACGCGGTATTCGCCAAGTCACTCGCCAAGGCGCCGGCTGATCGTTATCCAAACTGCCGTGAGTTCTCCGAGGCGCTGCGCGAGGCATTCGGGATCAGGCCGTACGACTCGGGCCCCGGCATCGTGCCGAGCGGGGAGCACCCGGCAACTCAGGTGGTCAGGCCCTCGGGCGGCGGCAGCGCCGGCGGGGCAGCCGGGACGGCCGCGGCAGCCGGGGCGGTCGGCTACACCGCGGGCGGTTTCCGCGGGCCGAGCGATCCCGGTGGCCAGGGTGCCTACGGCGGCCCCGCTCAGGGCGGCGGAACAGGCGGCCAGGGCTGGGACGGTCCTGGGGGTCCGAGCGGTCCGCCCGTGGGAGCCGCTTCGGGCGGCAGGGGCGGCTATGGCGCGGCCGAGACTCAGGTGGCGGGCGGCGGCGGCCAGCACACCTCACCCGACCTGACAGCGGCGCACTGGCAGCAGGGCGGTCAGGGCGGTGGTTACGGTGAGTACGGCGGCGGTCAGGGTGGCGGCGGCCGCCGGCCGTGGTGGCGCTCGCCGTTCACGCTGGCCGCCGCGGTCGTCGTGCTGCTGGGCGGCGGAGGAGCCGCTTACTACGCCTCAAGCCACAAGAACAACAACAACACGCCGCCCGTCGTCACGGGAACCGTGCTCAAGCCGCCCGCGTGCAGCACGACGGCAGCGGCCGCGAAGCATCTGCCGGTGAAGGCCCCGCTGGTCTCGGCGAACGGGACTTTCGGGTCGGCGGTTAACCCGTTCGGCATCGCGGCCAGCCGCGACGGGAAGGCCGTCTTCCTGGTGACCGACACAGAACTTCGCATCTTCAAGACGGGCCCCGGCGGGACGCTCACCATCGACCGGTGGCAGTACCCGCTTGGCGGCAATCCCGGCGTTGCGACGTCCGTCGCCCTCACTCCCGACGGCAAGTACCTCCTCGTTGCCGCTAACAACGGAATCCAGGTTGTCAACGCTGCGGATGCCGAGGCCGGCGCCCAGAGCATCAACGTCGGCCAGCTGACCGTGCCGGGCTCGTCGCAGGACCGCCGCCCGATCGGCGTGGCCGTGACCCCGGACGGCAAGTTCGCCTTCGTCAGCCTGCAGTTCGGGAACAAGGTCGGCGTATTCGACCTGGCCCAGGCGCTGAGCAGCGGCTTCAGCAGTTCCGATTACCTCGGCTCGCTGAAGATCGGGCCCCAGCCAGTGGGCCTCACCGTCTCGCCTGACGGCAAGACCCTTTACGCGACCAGCTGGGTCACCAAGGAAGCGACGGTCCAGGGGTTCCTGAGCGTCATCGATGTCGGCCAGGCCACGGCAAAGGGCCAGCAGAAGTCAGCGATCGTCGCCCAGGTCAAGACCGGCTGCGCGCCCGCACGCGTCGCCGTAACCCCGGACGGCAAGACGGTCTGGGTCACCGCCCGGCAGAGCAACATCCTGCTCGGGTACTCGGCGTCGCGGCTGGCGAGCCAGCCGGGCAAGGCGCTGATCGCCAAGGTACAGGTCGGCCAGTGGCCGATCGGACTCGCGCTGGTCAATGGCGGCAGGCGGATCGTCATCGCCGACAACGACAACGTGAAGCCGCCGCAGCCGCAGAACGCGCACAACCTGGCGGTGGTGGATCCTGCCGCAGCGCTAGCGCAGAAGCCTGCGCTGCTCGGATACTTCAACAGCGGCCTGCAGCCGCGCGAGATGGCCCTATCTCCCGACGGGAAGTATCTCTACGTGACAGACCGTGGCTCGGCTCAGGTCCAGGTCGTCAAGCTGAGCACGCTTCCCTGATCCTTAAGCTCGCCGGCCGGACCGCAGCGGCAGCGAATCAAGCCCAAGACCGGAGGCGGTTGGTTTGTACACCTACCAGGCACCGAAGCGCTCGCGTGGCCGCAAGGCGCTGATCTGGGTCATCGTGATACTGGTTGTGCTCGTGGGCCTGGACTTCGGCGCGAAGGCCTTCGCCCAGGCGGAGGCAGCGACGCAGATCCAGAAGCAGGGCTTCCCGAAGAAGCCGAGCGTGTCGATTGCCGGGTTCCCGTTCCTCACCCAGGTCATCACCAGGAACTTCCACCAGATCACGATCAGCTCCTCGGACATCCCCGAGGGACCGATCAAGATCACCAGCCTCAATGTCGTGGCGCAGAACGTGAAGCTGAAGTCGAACTTCCAGTCGGGCACTGCGGGCCCGCTGAACGGCACGGTCCTGATCAGCCTGGGCGAGATCGGCGGGTTCCTGTCGGCCGCCGGGCCGCTGGCCGGCTTCCTCGGCGGTGGCTCAGGAGGCGGCCTGAAGATCGTCGCGGTCGGCAGCAGCGAATTGAAAGCCAACCTGAATCTGATCGGCGGGGCGGTCAATGCGAGCGCGGTCTGGCGGGTGACCTCCGCTGGGCCGAACGAGATCCAGTTGCACCTGGTCAGCAGCAACGGCCTGCCATCGCAGTTGCTCGATTCCGCCAGGAACGTCAAGATTCCGCTGAAGAGGCTGCCGGCCGGGCTCAAGCTGACCGGGAAGCTCAGTTCGTCCTCTGGCGGGATCGTCGCGCACGTCTTCGCGCGGAGCCTGGCTTTCGGCGGCTAGCCGGGTCCGCGGCCGGCCATCGCCGGAGAGTGAGCCGGCCGCTCCCTCGTAGTGGCCGCATGCGTGTTCAATGAATCGAGACGCGGCTCTTAGTGGGTGTT
>Ga0307373_10005193_pt1 | contig 21459 bp, 23 predicted proteins | sample OX2MG_FD_202534 | JGI IMG/M metagenome (GOLD analysis project Ga0307373, IMG submission 202534) | Soil microbial communities from Risofladan, Vaasa, Finland - OX-2 | ecosystem: Environmental > Terrestrial > Soil > Coastal area > Acid sulfate soil | place: Finland: Risofladan, Vaasa | collected...
GCTGCGATAAAGTTTCTTTTAACTCGGCGGCGGTGCGCGACCCCGGGGTGCTCGCCTCGGCGGCTGCCGAGTTTGGGAGCCAGTGCATCGTCTTGGCGATCGATGCGCGGCGCCGGGAGCGCGGCTGGGAAGTCGTCGTCGACGGCGGGCGTACGCCGACGGGCTTGGATGCCGTGGACTGGGCGCTCCGCGCGACCGAACGAGCCGGAGCCGGGGAGATTCTTCTGACGAGCATGGACGCCGACGGCACCCGTTCGGGTTACGATATCGAGCTTACTCGCGCGGTCCGCGACGCCGTCGGCGTCCCCGTCATTGCTTCCGGCGGCGCCGGCTCGGTCGAGGATTTCGAACGCGTTTTCATAGAAGGCACCGCCGATGCCGCGCTGGCGGCGTCGCTCTTTCACTTCGGCGAAATTCGGATACCGGCTTTGAAGGAAGCGCTCGCGAGGCGCGGCATTCCCATCCGACCATGGATATCGACGTCGACGGTTTAACCTTTAACCAAGCCGGACTGCTTCCGGTGGTTATTGCCGATGCGAGCAGCGGAGCGGTTCTTACGCTAGCCTGGGCAGATCGTGCGGCGATCCGGCGCACCATCGAAAGCCGAGAAACGCACCTGTTTAGCCGATCGCGCAACGCACCGTGGCGCAAGGGCGAGAGTTCGGGGCATACGCAACGCGTGGTCGAGGTGTTGGCGGACTGCGACGGCGATGCCGTGCTCTATCGCGTCGAACCGCACGGGCCGGCCTGCCATACCGGCGCAACGAGTTGCTTTCATCGCCCCCTCGCATCGCTGCAAGAAGCGGATCCCGCCGCGTTAGCGCTGGCGCTGACGCACCTGCAACTCGTGGCCCGCTCGCGGAAAGCGGAAGCCCCCGAAGGGTCGTACATCGCGCAACTCTTCGCCGGCGGGGTCGATCGCATCGGCAAAAAGATCGGCGAAGAAGCGACCGAAGTGGTGATCGCGGCGAAGAATCCGAACGATGAGGAACTCGTTTGGGAGGCCGCCGACCTGCTGTTCCACCTCGTCGTCATGCTTGAGGCCCGCGATATCCCCTTAGCTCGCGTCGGCGAACACCTGTTGTCGCGTGCGCAGCCAAAAGACTCGTAGCGCGCCGGCCGGCGACATCGGCGAACTCGCCGGGGTCGGCGCGAAGAGCGCTCAACTGTTTCGAGAAATCGGCATAAACACGCCGCTCGAACTGCTCGATTATTTGCCGTTCCGCTACGACGACCTTCGCTTACCGACCCCCTCGACGCTGCTCGGCGGTACGGGCGCGCCGGAAGAAAACGCCGTAGGGACGGTCGACGCGGTGAAAGAGCGCAGGGTGCGCGATCTCGAGATCGTGGAACTCGTGCTACACGACGCCGCCGGTGCGTTTGCGGCGAAATGGATCGGACGGCGGCGATTCGTCGTGGGGCGGTTTACCGAGGGCATGCGGTTGTTCGTCCGCGGCCGAGTCGAACGGACGCTGGCTCTCCCGGTGGTGAACGTATCGCAATACGCGCAGCTCCACGAGGGCCAAGAGTACCGCGGCGAGCTGGAACCGGTCTATCGAGCGAGCAAGGATCTAACGACCCGCAAGATCGCCGGCGTCATCAAGAAAAATCTCGAATCGCTGCTGGAGATGGTGCGCGACGATCCGCTTCCCGCAGCGTTGCAGCGCGCCCACGGCTACATGCCGCTGCGGGATGCGTACCGCGCCGTCCACGCCCCGAGCTCGCCCGAAGAGGCCGCTCGCGCCCGCGAGCGCTTCATCTTTACCGAATTTTTCTTGCTCGCCGTCTCGGCACAGTTGCGTCGCGCCGAACGCGAACGCGACCGCGGCGCACGCTCGCTTCACGTTCCGTCGGCGCTGCTCGAGGAATTCGAACGCGAGTTGCCGTTCGCGCTGACCGGCGCGCAACGCCGCGCCATCGCGATGCTGTGGGACGACATGTCCGGCGCGACCCCGATGAATCGGTTGCTCCAGGGCGATGTGGGAAGCGGCAAGACGCTGGTTGCGGCGGCGACGATTCTGCTTGCGGCTCGAAACGGCGTGCAATCGGCGATTATGGCGCCGACCGAGATTCTTGCCGCGCAGCATGCGGCCAAGCTCGCGCCGCTGTTACTGCCGTTCGGCGTGCGCGTCGAAGCGGTGTTTGGGAGCCAGCCGCAACGTTCGCGTGCGGCCGCGCTCGATAAGATCGCCAGCGGAGAAGCATCGCTCGCGGTCGGAACGCACGCGCTGATCACCGAAACGGTGGAGTTTGCGCGGCTCGGCTTAGCGATCATCGACGAGCAGCATCGTTTCGGCGTCGAGCAGCGTGCTCGTTTGCGCGCGAAAGGCGGATCGCCGCACACGCTGCACATGACGGCGACGCCGATACCGCGCACGCTCGCGCAATCGGTCTATGCCGATCTCGACCTGTGCGTGATCGACGAATTGCCTCCGGGGAGAACGCCGATCGAAACGTTTGCCGTACGGTCCGCCCGATTGGATCGCGTGTACCGGTTCGTGCGCACGCAGGTGGCGATGGGGCATCAAGCCTACATCGTCGCCCCGGCGATCGAAGAAGGAGAGAGCGCCCTCACGAGCGTCGTCGCCGAGGCCGAGCGGTTGAAAAACGACGTCTTTCCGGATATCCCCATCGGGCTGCTCCACGGCAAACTGACGTCGCGCGAGAAGGACGCGATCATGCAGCGTTTCGTCCGTGGCGAGGTGGCGGTGCTGGTCTCCACGACGGTCGTGGAAGTCGGCGTCGATGTGCCGAATGCGAGCATCATGGTGATTCTGGACGCGCACCGGTATGGGCTAGCGCAGTTGCATCAGCTCCGCGGCCGGGTCGGGCGGGGCGCGGCCACCTCCTACTGCGTGCTCGTCTATCCCGACGACCGCGACGAAACGGAGCGGCTCTCGATCCTCACGCGCTCCACCGACGGCTTTGAAATCGCTCAGGAAGACTTGCGCTTACGAGGGCCCGGCGAATTCGCGGGCACCGCGCAATCGGGGGTAGCGGATTTCCACGTTGCGGATTTGGTACGCGATTTCGATATCTATCAGATCGCCAAGAGCGCCGCGGTCGCGACCCTGCGAGATGACCCCGGTCTGCATTCCAGCGCGCAGGCGGGGCTGCGCGCGGTGTTGGAGCTCAGGCCATCGACGCGCGCGCTCCTCTATTCTTCGTAAGGGAGGAAGAGGTAGGGCGTCCGAGCCTTCGAAACAGGGCGCTTATGAGATACTGGGTGATGAGAAACCTTGCGGCGCTCGTCTTTGCGTGCGCCTTTTTCGCAACCGCGTCCGGGGCCCACGCGGCATCGCTGGCGGTGACGCGCGCGACCCTGCCGAACGGCCTAAAGGTGGTGGTCGTGAACGACCCGCTCGCGCCGGTGGTCACGACGATCCTCAATTACAAGGTGGGATCGGACGAGCAGAGCATCGCGGGCCAGGCACACGCGCTCGAGCATATGATGTTCCGCGGCAGCGCAACGCTCTCGTCGAGCCAACTGATGGACACCATCGATATTACCGGCGGTAGTTTCGATGCGGACACGCAGAATGCGGTCACCCAGTATTACTTCACGGTTCCGTCTCAATACCTCGATATCGCATTGCGTCTGGAGCGTTCGCGCGCCACGGGGCTCTCGCTCGCGCAGGACCAATGGAATCAAGAGCGCGGAGCGATCACGCAAGAGGTGACGCAAGATAATTCCAACGCGATCTACCGGCTCTTCACCAAGATGCAGAATCGCGTCCTTGGAGGGACGCCTTACGCCAAGAACGGCCTGGGCACCGTCGCGTCGTTCGCGCACCAGATCAACGCCCCGCAGCTCCATGCGTTTTACAATGCTTGGTACCATCCCAATAATGCCGTGTACGTCATCGTCGGCGACGTCAACGGACCGGCGACGATTGCGAAGGTCAAACAGTTGTTCGGGAGCGTGCCGTCGGCCAAATTGCCTACGCGCCCATCCGTTCACCTCGCACCGCTCAAAGCCGCAACCTACCGGGACACCAGCGATCAACCGTACACGGCGGTGTTGATCGGCTATCGCACCCCGGGGTACGACAGCCCCGATTACGCGGCGTCCGAGATACTCAGCGGCGTGTTGAACTCGCAGCGTGCCGCACTATTCGGCCTAGCGGCTTCGGGTAAAGCCTATCAGGCTGCGTACTTCGCGCAGACCTATCGCAAAATCGGCATGGGCATCGTCTTCGCGGCGGTCCCGATCACTACCAAGCCCGACGACGTTGCCGCGATGCTGCGCGGCATCATCGACGGATATCGCAAGAACGGCGTTCCGGCCGCGCTCGTGGAGGCGGCAAAACGCCGCGCGATTGCGGACTTGGAATATAAGGGAAACTCCATCGAAGGCCTGGCCTTCGAATGGAGCCAAGCCCTGGCCGTTGCGCATACGTCCTCACCCGACGCCATGTTGTCGGCATATCGAAACGTCACCGTCGCGGACGTCAATCGCGTGCTGCGCGCATCGTTCGTCAACGCTACCGCCGTGACGGCGTACGCGGTGCCGAAGCTTGGCGGTGCGCTCACAGCCGGCGCGCCCATGAAGCAAGAAGACGTCTCGGTTCCGCCGACGACGCATCAGGAACTCCCGGTCTGGGCGCAGAGCATTCTCGCGCACCTTACCGTGCCCGAGCAGACCCTCGCGCCGAGCGATATGACGCTTCCGAACGGCCTTCGCCTCATCGTCCAACCCGAGCACGTAACGCGCGCGATCGAAGTCTCGGGGAGCATTCGCAATAACCCGCAGGTTCAGGAACCCAAGGGCCAGGACGGCGTTGCCGATATCACCTCCAGTTTACTGCAGTACGGCACCACGACGTACTCTCGTCTCGCGTACGCGGCGCAACTCGATAAGATCGCCGCTACGACCAATACGGGTACGAGCTTCTCGCTCTCCGTTTTGGCCGATCATTTCGATCGCGGCATGCAGTTGCTCGCCGACGAGGAGCTGCATCCGGCTCTCGATGCCGCGGATTTTGCGATCGTCAAACATCAAGAGCTTCAAGGTGTTACCGACGAAGCGAAATCTCCCGATCACCTTGCCGACGTCGCCCTTTCCGATGCGCTCTACCCGCTCGGTGACCCGATGCGGCGCTTCGCGACGCCCGCGAGCGTCGGAAGCATCTCGCTGAACGACGTCGATGCGTGGTACAAGGACACGTATCGCCCCGACCTCACGACGATCGTGATCGTCGGCGACATCACCCCGGCAGCGGCCCGCGCCGCCGTGGAGAAGTACTTCGGCGGTTGGACGGCAACCGGGCCGAAGCCGGCGGTGCTGCCCGGGCCGGTGGCGCTCAACGCGCCCGGTACGGTGCACGTCCCCGCGACCGGCCGCGTGCAGTCGTCGGTTCGATTGGTCGAATCGATCGGGCTGCTGCGCAAAGATCCCGATTGGGCGAACCTAGAGGTCGCGAACACGGCGCTCACGGGCGGGTTCTACTCCTCGTTGCTCTATCACGATCTGCGCGAAGTCCACGGCTATGCCTACGCGATCGGCAGCACGATCGCTGCCGGCCGCGTTCGTTCGACGTACGAAGTCTCGTACGGCAGCAATCCGGAGAACGTCGTTCCGGCCGAACAACAGGTGATTGCGATTCTGGACGGCCTGCAGAAGACGCCGCTTAAACCGGCTCGGCTCTTGCGGGCGAAGGCGATGTTGATGGGCGACGTCCCCATTCGCGAAGCCTCGTATAGCGGCGTCATGAACCTGTTGCTCGATAACGCGCTCAGCGGGCTGCCGCTCGACCAAAACCTGATCGACGCACGCCGCGAACTGGATGCATCGCCGCAGTCGGTTCAGGCATCGGTTGCTAAATGGATCCGCGCGGCCGACTTCGTCCGGGTGATCGTGGGGCCCGGGCCGAAGTAGGCCCGATGGGCCAAATCGGCATCGTCTTCGACATCGACCATACGCTGGTCGTCGATAATAAACTCGAGCGGGTGGCATTTTTGCACCTGCTCGAGGATGTGATCGACGACGGTGGGCGTGCGCTCGGTTCGCTTTCGGAGGAATCGGAAGCCATCGATGGGCTCCTGGCAAAACAGCGCTCGGGCGGCTGCTCCATCGACGACGCCGTTCGCGCCTTCGTTACCGAGCGTGGCGTCGAAGCGCGGCAGCAGTACGTCGACCGCTTTCGAGCCAAGGCCCTGCGCATGGTCGAGGATTTCGTCGTCCCGGCCCCCGACGCGAAACGCACCCTTACGGAGCTCGGGGCCCGCGGCTACGAGGTTGCGGTGTTGACCAACGGCTGGAATCCGCTCCAGCGCCGCAAAGCCGAGCGGGCCGGCTTCACGGGGACGGTTCTGGCCAGCGGAGATATGGGCATCCAAAAGCCCGATCCGCGAGTCTTTACGGCCGCGGCCGCCGAACTTGGCCTCCCGCCTGCGGACACGTGGTACGTCGGCGACGACCCGAGCTCGGATATCGTGGGCGCGCTGCGTGCGGGCCTTCGAGCGATCTGGGTCGATTGCGAGGGGACGCCCTATCCTCGCGGCCTGCCGCCGCCGACCGCCAGAGTCGCCGCCCTAGCCGACCTCCTCGCATTGCTGCCCACCCCCCTGCCAGCCCGCTAGCCAAGGAGTCCCTTGAGTCCAAAGATCACCGGCGGTTCGCTCGGTAGCCGCAAATTAAAGTCGCCGAAAGGCGTACAGATCCGCCCGACGCCCGGCCGCGTCAAAGAGTCCCTGTTCTCGATGCTGATGGGGCGTATCGAAGGCGCGCGCGTGCTCGATCTCTTCGCGGGAACCGGTGCGATCGGGTTTGAGGCGGCATCTCGCGGAGCGTCGCGCGTCGTCAGCGTCGAGGCCCACCGAGAGACCGCTCAAGAGATCGAAGCTGCCGCCAAGGAACTCGGCATCGCCGGCGTCGTCGAAGTGGTGGCCGCTCCGGCCGAGCGCGCGCTCTATCGCGTGGAGGGCCCGTTCGATATCGTCTATCTCGACCCGCCCTACGCGAACGAGCTTCCGCTGACGGTGTTTCGATTGTTGACCGAGCGTTCGTTACTCGCCGGCGGCGCGGTCGTCATTTACGAGCATGCCGCGAAGCGGATTCTTCCGGACGTACCGGGGTATCGTTCGGTGCGCGAAGAAGTGTACGGCGATGTCGCTTTGGCATTTCTGGAAGTAGTCGGCGGTACGTGACGAACGGATCGCTTCCGCGTCTCACCCGTGCCATTTATCCCGGCTCGTTCGATCCACCGACGAACGGCCACCTCGACGTCATCGAACGCGCCGCCCGGTGCTTCGGTGAACTCATCGTCGCCGTCATCGTCAACCCGCAAAAGCGCGACCCGATGTTCTCGCTCGAGGAGCGCGAAGCCATGCTCTCGGAGTGCGTTGGGCATCTGCCGAACGTTCGCGTCGAGCACTTCCGCGGATTGCTGGCCGATTACGTGAAGCTCCGCGAATCCGACGTCATCGTCAAGGGACTGCGGGTCGTTTCGGACTTCGAAAATGAAATGTCCACAGCGTTGATGAATCGCGCGCTCGCGCAGGTCGATACGTTTTTCCTGATGTCGGATCAGAAGTATTCGTTCGTCAGTTCCAGTATCGTCAAAGAGGTCTTTTTCTTGGGTGGCGAAGTCGACTCGCTCGTGCCGGAACCGGTCTTGCGAGTGATGGCAGCCAAACGCTCCACGCTCCACAGTGCTCGTCGTTAACGGAGGTTGATATGTCGGTCTATCGCGTCTTGGATAAACTCGAAGCCTACGTCCACGAAGGCACCTGGCTCCCGGCCGGGTATCGCGTACTCTCGGAAGAGCGCTTGGTCGAATACATCGAGAAAGTCCGCGCCACGCTTCCCGAAGAGGTCGGCCGCGCGAAAATAATCGCCAAGGATCAAGAACGCGTCCTACGCCACGCGCAAGAAAAAGCACAGGCGATCGTTGAGGAAGCGTCGACCAAACACGACGAGTTGGTCGATCAGAACGAGATCGTGCTGCGCGCGCGCACCACTGCGGAAGTGGTGTTACGCGAAGCCGAAGAGCGCGCTCGGAGAATCCGCGAAGGCGCCGATCAGTATGCCGCCCAGGTGCTGGCCGAAATGGAATCGCGCCTAGCCGGCGCGCTCGGCGCCGTGCAGAAGGGCCGCGCCGCGCTCAACCGCACACCGCAAACCGTCGCGCCGGCGAACGGGGCCGCGCCGCTCGCCGACGCCGCTGCCAAGAGCAAGCGCGCAGCCTTCGATCTACAAACCGCTCCCGAAGAAACGGCCGAACTCGAATCGGTTACGACCTAGCGCGTTAGACCGGCGGCGCCTGCACGTTTTGGGCAAAGGCTTCGAGCCGGGCACGATCGATCGCTTTGACGCGGCCGCGATCGAGTTCGACCGCCCCCGCATTCTTCAAGCGAAGGAGCGCACGCGCCGCCATATCGCGCACGGTTCCGGCCGCTGCCGCAATCTGCGCCTGCGAAAGGTTCTCAACGCCGGGTAGGCCGCGCGTCATGCCGACCGACGTGCGCGCGTAGCCGAGCAGAAACTTCGCAACGCGCTGCAAGACGTGCGCGAACGCGAGATCCGCGATGGTGTCGATCGAGCGCCGCCGCGCCTGCGACGAGCCGATCAGAAAGCCGAGCGCGAGTTCGGCATCGTTGCGCGCCGCGTGAATCACCGCTTCGCTCGGAATCGTGACGACCACGGCATCGGTGAGTGCTTCGGCACGCGTCGTAGCGCCGCCGCCGTCGAACGTCCCGCTCTCGTTGAGCGTATCGTGGGTGAGGCGTTCGCCGATCGTGTGGGTCTTGCCGTCGGGCGAGAGCAGGGTGTAGATCACCTTACCGCTCTTGACGATGCCCAGGTACGGCCACATCTCACCTTCGTCGAAGATCGTATCGCCGGATTTGAAGCTGCGCTCGCTCATCTGGCCCGCGAGCTCTTTGACCGTCGTGCTCTTCGCCGAGGTGAATTGCGTGACGTGGCCGAGGAATTGCTCGCCGTCGGCATTTTCATCGATGCGTTCGAGACGAACCGTCCAGCGGTTGCTGCCCAAATTGCGAGCGTCCCACGAAAAGCGGCCGGGGCGCAGTTGCGCCATTTCGTTGCGCAAGGCTCGCGGGTCGGTCTCTTCGACGATTTCGACCGCTCCTCCGATGGGAAGTTTGTCGAAATTGTCGAGGATCTGCGCGGTCTTGGTCGCAGCGTTGAGCGACCGGGCATCGAGTGTGATGGCGGCGGAACGGTTGATTGGCATAGCCCGCCAGTTTTTGAGCCGCGCACGGGAAAATCCCCCGCGCCGCGCGGAATAGCTCTCATCCATGAGTAAGCCAATCCAGGACGACGATGTCGTCATCATCGCCGGCGCCCGCACGCCCTTCGGAAACTTGAGCGGAGCCCTGGCCGACCTAACCGCCACCGACCTTGGGGTCGTCGCCGCGCAAGCTGCCATTGCCCGCAGCGGGGTACCGACCGAGCGCTTCGACGATGTTGTCTTCGGCAACGTCATGCAGACCAGCGCCGATGCCATTTACCTCGCCCGCCATATCGGGTTGCGGGCCGGGCTTGCGATCGGCGTCCCCGCCCTGACCCTCAATCGCCTGTGCGGCTCCGGCCTGCAGGCCGTTCTCTCGGCCGCCCAGTCGCTGCGGCTGGGAGAGAGCACCTACGCTCTTGCCGGCGGCACCGAGTCGATGAGCCAGGCTCCCCACGTCGTGCGTGGCGCGCGTAAGGGCCTTCACCTGGGGCAGAACGTGCAGTTCGAGGACTCGCTGTGGAGCGCGTTGACCGATTCCTACACCAACACGCCGATGGCGATCACGGCGGAGAATCTCGCTGCGAAGTACGGCGTATCGCGTGAAGCCTGCGACGAACTCGCCCTATCCAGCCAGGCACGGTCGCTTGAATCCCAATCCAGCGGCTATTTCGCCGAAGAGATCGCACCGGTCACGATCGCCGGGCCCAAGGGCACCCAGGTGGTCGTGGATACGGACGAAGGCCCGCGAGCGGGCCTCTCGATGGAGAAGCTCGGCAAGCTGCCCGCGCGCTTTCGCAAGGACGGCGTGGTCACTCCCGGTAACGCCAGCGGCATCACCGACGGCGCCGCGGCACTCGTGCTCACTACCGTGCGCCAGGCCAAGGCCGACGGCCTGAAGTGGATCGGTCGCCTGATCGGCTCGAGCGTGGTGGGCGTGGATCCCGAAATCATGGGCATCGGACCGGCGGTTTCGATCCCGAAGGCGCTGGCCAAAGCCGGCATTCGCGAAAGCGACCTTGCGGTGATGGAAATCAACGAAGCCTTCGCCCCGCAGGTTCTCGCGTGCATGAAGGACATGGGCAGCTCGAACGGCGTCCGCCTCAATCCGCACGGCGGTGCGATCTCACTCGGCCATCCCTTGGGTGCGTCCGGCGCGCGTCTTGCCCTCACCACGTTGCACGATCTGCAGCAACGCGGCGGCGGCTACGGCGTCGCTTCGGCATGTATCGGCGGCGGCCAAGGCATTGCCGCGGTCTTCGTCGCGCAGTGACGTGAACCAGACCCCCATCGACGCGCCGACCGTCGCGCGCAAACCCTGGTTCACGTTTGGGCGAGTACTCGACGTACTCGCCCTCTTGGTCATCGCGTTCGTTCTGTGGCGCCTGTTCGTCGCGCCTCGTTCGCTCAAAGGCGCCGATGCCTATCCCGCGCCGCGCGTTGCTTATCAACGCCTCGACGGCGGTACGTTCACCGTCGCCGACGCGCACGGCAAGGTACTCTTTCTCGATTTCTTCGCGTCGTGGTGCGAGCCGTGCCGGCTCTCGTTACCCCTGGTCGAACGGTACGCGCGAGCCCATCCGTCGGTGGACGTCGTCGCGATCGACGTCGGCGAACCGCGCGCCGTCGCCCTCGCCTTCGCGCGGAAGATGCATCTCGCGAATGTCGCACTCGACCCGCAGAGTCTTTCGCTAGGGTACTTCGGGGTGCAAGGCTTCCCGACCACGGTGGTGATCGATCCAACCGGCAAGGTTCGCGCGAAGTGGAGCGGTTTCAACCCCGCAATCCAACTCGCGATGAGCCACGCGCAAAGCTCGCTGGAAATCGCGCGTTAGCTCTTACCCCAAAAGACGAAGATGCTGATCCCCGCCAAGCCCATGACAAGGACGGTCGCCCATCCCCACGCGCGCGCGACCAGCGAACTGGTCCACTTGCCCATGATTGCGCGACTGCTTGCGAACCATACGACAACCGCCAGTAGCGGCACCGCAACCAACCCGTTGAGCACCGCCGACCAGAACAGCGCGCGGATCGGATCGATGCGCAGAAAACCCATCGCAATCGCCACGATCATTCCCAGCACCAGCGCGCCGTAGAAGCCCGGCGCGCGCGATAACTTGAGGTTGAGGCCTTCCCGAAAATGCAGGGTTTCGGCAGCAACGTACGCCGACGAACCGACGAGCGCGGGGATCGCGAGCAACCCCGTCCCGACCATACCGAGGGCAAAAAGAAGATATGCGAAGCGTCCGGCTAGCGGCGCGAGCGCTTTGGCCGCGTCTTGCGCGGAGGCGATGTGTGTCAGTCCGTGCGCGTAGAGCGTCGCCGCCGTGGTCACGATGATAAAGAACGCGACGACGTTCGAGAAGATCATCCCGATATTCGAATCGAGATGAGCGTCGTCGATCTCGGCTTTCGTGGCCCCGCGCCGCGCGCGCTCGCTGTTGCGGCCCATCGATTTCTCTTCCTCCACCATCAACGATGATTGCCAGAAGAACAGATAGGGCGTGATGGTGGTTCCGAGGACGGCCATCAACGTGGTGAGCCAACTCGCGTTGAAGTGCAACTCCGGCCAAACGAGATGGCGCAGGACGAGCCCCCAAGGCGGATGCACGACGAATGCGGTGATCACGTAGGCAAACAGCGAAATCGTGAGCCATTTGACGATCGCAAAGATCAGCCGATACGAGAAAAACACCTGCGTCACGATCAGCAGCACGCCGAAGAAGACGACCCACGCCAGTTGCGGGAACCCGAGCACCATCTGCGCGGACGCGCCCATGCCTTCCAAATCGGCACCGGCATTCATGATGTTCGCAACGACGGTTGCAAGGGCCAGCGGCACCACCAGCCACATCGGTAAATGGCGCCGCATATTGGTCGCGAGCCCGATGCCCGTCACCATGCCGATGCGCGAACACATGCCTTGGACGACGGCCATCATCGGCGTGGTCAGCAGCACGATCCACAGCATCGAGTACCCTGCGGACGCGCCGGAGACCGAGTACGTCGAGATGCCCGAGGGGTCGTCGTCCGAGGCTCCGGTGATCAGCCCCGGCCCGAGGACCGAAATCCAGCGGCGCCAGCCTTGCGGCTGGGCCGCCTGGTCTGCAACTTCCATTACCCGGCAGCATCCCCGTTTTGCGGCGCGAGCAAACGCGCTATTTGGATTGCCACTCCGGCTTGCGTTTTTCGAGGAACGCGCTCGTGCCTTCGCGGAAATCCTTGGTATCGACGAGGATCCCGAATTCGATCGCTTCGAGTTCCAGCGCGTCGTCGATCGCAAGATGCGCTCCGCCGTTGATCGCTCGTTTACAGGCGGCGATCGCCAGCGGTGCCTTTGCAGCGATCAGCGTGCCGATGCGCTTGGCCTCGTCGAGTAGTCCCGCAAGCGGAACCACGCGTTCCACCAACCCGATGCGGAGCGCCTCGTGCGCGTCGATGATCTCTCCGGTGAGGCAGAGATACGACGCCATCCCTTTGCCGAGCAGCCTGGTCGTGCGTTGCGAGCCGCCGTAGCCGGGGATCAATCCCAAGTTGACCTCGGGTTGCCCGAACTTCGCATTCTCGCTGGCGATCCGAATATCGCCGGCCATCGCGAGTTCGCAGCCGCCGCCGAGCGCGAAACCGTTCACCGCCATGATGACGGGTTTGCGCAAACGTTCGATTTGCCGGGTGACCGATTGACCCATCCGGGCCTGATCTGCTCCCGCACCGGCGTTTTCGAGCGCATTCAATTCGCCGATGTCGGCACCGGCGGCGAAAGCTTTTTCCCCGGCTCCCGTGATGATGACGGCGCGCAGATCTGCGTTCCGCTCGAGTTCCAACAGCGCGAACGAGAGCTCCGCCAACAGCTTGCCGTTGAGCGCGTTCAATACGCTCGGGCGATTGAGCGTGATGATGCCGAGCGGGCCGTCGCGATCGACCAAAATGTTTTCGAACATACCTTCGCTACTCATAGTCGTAGAAGCCCTTTCCGCTCTTGCGCCCAAAGCGACCGGCGAGCACCATGCGTTTGAGCAGCGGCGGCGCGGCCATCATGGGGTCTTTGAACTCGTCGAACATGATCTCGGAGATATAGTACGTCGTGTCGAGACCGACGAAATCGAGCAGCTCGAACGGGCCCATCGGGTAACCGCAGCCGAGCTTCATCCCCTTGTCGATGTCTTCTTTGCTCGCGAGGCCGCCTTCCAAGCATCGGATGGCGTAGAGCAGATACGGAATCAACAGGCGATTGACGACGAATCCCGGCGTGTCTTGGGCGAGGATCGGTTCTTTGCCGAGTTTCTTCGAGAAGGCAAAGAGCGCATCGATCACGTCTTGCGTCGTCGCGATCGTCTTGACGACCTCGACGAGCTTCATGATCGGTACCGGGTTGAAAAAGTGCAGGCCGGCAACGCGATTCGGGCGCTTGGTCTTAGCCGCGAGCTCGATCACGCAGAGGCTCGAGGTGTTGGTGCAGATGATCGCGTGCGGCGCGAGCATGGCGTCGAGCTTCTGAAAGAGCTCGGTCTTGATCGCGACATTTTCGACGATCGCTTCGATGATGAGGTCGCAACCGGCCAGATCGTTGACGTCGGTGGTCGGACGCACGCGCGCGAACGTCGCATCCCGGTCGGCTTGCGAAAGCTTCCCTTTTTCGACAAACTTATCGAGCGATTTGGCGATCGTTGCGACCCCGCGCTGCAGGGGCTCGGGAGCCACCTCCATGAGGACGACGTTGAAGCCTGCTGCCGCGCATGTCTGCGCGATGCCGTTGCCCATGAGGCCGGCTCCGCAGATGCCGACGGTACGGATCTCTGCCACGAGGTGTTCCTTCCCTATTCTTATCGTTGTATAAAGAGCGCAGGTGCTTTCGTTGCGTTGCGGTACAGGCACCTTTGGGGCCTCTACGGCCTGTCGTAAAAGTAGGAGGGGTTCGAGAAGTGCGAGCTGCGTACCACGAAGCACTAGAGGGGACACGACTCGATGTCGTGCGCCTGGGCGCGCTCGTCGGCGATGCGATTCGAATTGCCGTCGAGGCGCTGGAGCGTCGGGACGCGACGGCCGGCGGCCGCGTGGTCGCGGGCGACGACGTCGTCGACGATCTGCGCCGAAAAATTGAATCGCACTGCATCGAACTCATCTGGCGCCAACAGCCGGTGGCCGGAGAGCTGCGCGAGATCGCGGCCATGCTCGAAATCGCGACCGACCTCGAGCGGGTCGGCGACTACGCGGTCGACATTGCGAAGAACGCCATCAAACTCGCCGACCAGACGATGCGCCCGCAGAAGGTGGAGATCGACCGGATTGCCGGCGTCGCGCATGCGATGCTGCTCGATGCCATGCGCGCCTATACCGAGCACGATTCCGAACTCGGCACCGCGGTGATCGAGCGCGACGATGAAGTCGACAGGCTCTACAAGCGCAGCATCAAGCTCTTGCAAGAAGAGATGCAGGCCGATCCGGAGATGGTCCGCGCGGGCACCCGGTATCTGTTCGTGCTGGCGTGGCTCGAGCGGGTCGGCGACCGAGCCGTCAATATCGCTTGGCACACGAAGGACATGATCGGCGAGGCGTGAGTACTACCCCGCTTCCCCGCGATGAGTTTGCCGTAACCGAGCGCTTCATCTATCTCAACCACGCAGCCGTCGGGGTCTTACCGCGATCGAGCGCCGCCGCGCTGACGACGTTCATTTCCGATCACGCGAGCGGCGGCGTGATGGGCGTATTTCCCTACGAAGCGAAGCTGCCGGAATATCGAACGAACATCGCGCGTTTTATCGGTGCCGGCGCGCACGAAATCGCGGTGCTTCGCAACACCGGAGACGGCGCAAACGCGCTGGCCGGCGGCCTCGATTGGCAAGCCGATGAAGAAGTGCTGCTGTGCGGCAACGAGTTTCCGTCGAACGCGATACCGTGGCTTGCGCTACGCGAGCGCGGCGTGCGCGTGCGCTGCCTCGGCGGCGCGAACGTGCGTCTTACGCCCGACGTGCTTCGGCGCGAGATCACCAAGCAGACGCGCATCGTCGCGGTGTCGTGGGTGAATTTTGCGGACGGCTACCGTCACGATCTGGCGGCGCTCGCCGACGTCGCACACGGGGCGGGTGCGCTGCTCTGCGTCGATGCGATTCAAGGCTTGGGAGCCTTTTCGGTGGACGTGCGCGCGTGCGGTATCGACGCACTCTACGCAGGCGGCGCAAAGTGGATGCTCGCGCTTCAAGGCGTGAGCTTCCTCTACATTCGGGAGCAATTGCTCGATCGATTGGGCGTGGCGGCGCCAGGCTGGCGATCGATGGACGATATGTGGGATTTTCTCAACTACGATCAGCCCTATACGCGCGATGCATCCCGGTTCGAGGGAGGCACGCCCAACTTTATCGGCGCGCTCTCGCTGGACCGCGCGATCGACCTGTTCGAACGCTGCGACCGGCCGGCCGTCGCAGCGCACGTTCTGGCGCTGACCGACCATTTATACGACGGCTTGCGGCGCATCGGGGCGACGCTGCACACGGAACGGGGAGAGGGAATCTCTTCGGGCATCGTAGCGTTCTCCTTGCAAGGGGTGCCAAGCGTCGCTCTCGGTAAGGCTATCCAACGCGAGGGCGCGATCACCACGTGGCGGCCGGGCGGGATTCGCGTCTCGCCGCACGGGTATACAACATTCGAAGAGATCGACCAGTTCCTAGACCTCGTGCCGCAGTGTGCGCGCACGCTTCCCGAAAGAGAGTGACCGTGTTTCTAGCCGTCGTGCTTGCCGCAATGCCGATCGTTACGCCCCCCGAAATCGCGGCGGGAACCTATAGCTATCATTCGAGCATCGGCGGGCAACCGGCCGCTACGTCGACGATCGTCGTCAAACGCACGGCGACGAACACCGAGATCGACGAGCAATCGAGCGGTACGATCGGCGGCATGAGCGCGAGCGCGAAAGCGACCCTCGTACTCGGAGCGGACCTCGCGCCCGCATCGTACACGGGAAGCTACGTCGGCGACGGACAGTCGGCAACGACGACGCTTAGCGTTGCGGGTACAACCGCGAGTCTTACCGGGCCAGCCGGGCCACAATCGTTTACGCTGCTCGCCCCGGCCACGCATTTTGCCGTGATCGACGCGGCCCTGCTCGCGGGCTTTATCGCGCTTCCCGCACAGATGCAGGCATGGAACGACGCGCCGATCGATGCGATCGCGCCGATCTACGGCCGCGCGACCCCGCTTGCGACGCTGCCCACGGCGGCCGTCGTTCGCCCCGCCGGCATCGCCGCTAAAGATGTTGCGCTGGCGGTCGGCGGCCCCTATCCGTTCACCCTCTGGTACGATCCCACAACGCTCGTCACCGACGAACTCGAAGTCCCCTCACAAAACATCGTCGTCACGCGTACTCCCTAATCACGCGTACTCCCTAATAAAGAAACGGCAACAAAAAACGACCCGAATCGGGCCGTTTTTCTGTTAGGGCGCTTATCGCGCTAGTAGCCGTTCTCTTTGACGAAACAGGGCGCCATGACGGCGTCGGTCATGCCGTGGATCAGGCGTTTGTCGGCGGGGGCGACGGTCGCTAAGATGCCGCCCAAGCGGGCTTCGTCGCCGACGACGAAGTAGTACGGGCACAACCGCACGCGCGCGTCGAACATTTTGATATCGTCGATCGAGCGGTCGAGGTATGGCATACGAATGCGCTTGCCTTTGTGGAAGCGCTGCAGAATGTGCGGCGTATGCGCGTACGCGGCGAGCGCGTCGTCGATGGTTTTGGCCCACTCTTCCTTGGTGAGGTCGTTGGCGATCTTGACGCCGCGCGATCCCCAGGCGAGCTCGGAGAAACCCGACGGCTTCACGACGTAATCGCGTTCGCTTTTGCCCAGCTCGATCAGCGCGCGCCAATCGCTCACCGGTTTGCCGCCCGCGACCAATCCGCCGATTTGCGCTTGCGGAGGGAGCGGACGCGGATCGAGCACCCAGGTCTTCGGAAAGATCGCCAGCAGCCGTTCGTACGTGGCGTGCCCGAGTTCGGCGCGCCACAACGCTTCCAGTGCGAAGTGATGGAGCAATGCGAACGCGAGCTTTTCCTCGAGTTGCGCTTTCGGCGGCGGCGTGAGCTTGACGCGATTGTGCCGCGCCGCGTAGAGCATCAGCTCTTGCTTGGAGATATTGAGCAGGTCGAAGAGTTCGAAGTTGCGGTAGAGCGCGTCGAGTTTCTCTTCGTGGCCGTCTTCGAAGCGCATGAACAGCGCTTCCTCGGTAAAGACGATCTGCTCCGGCGCGCATACGTGCGCGTTCGCAAGGCCCAAATCGCGGACCGCCTTCACGAGCCACTCCAACTCGCCCCAGTAATCGCCGGCTTCCTTCGACACTACGACCGCGACGGTGGGATTCGCTGTGCCGCTGGCCGCGGCCAGCATCGCGCCGAATCCGGCCGCAATGCCGTTCGAGCCGCCGATGCTCTCGAGCCCCACTTCGCAGTACGCCCGCGTCATCGCGCCTACGAAGCCCATCCCGCCGGGAATGCTATCCAGTTCGGAGGCAATGAAGCCGTCGTCGGTCAGCATCAGGTCTGGGCGAATCACCAGCGGGATATCTTGCTTGAAGCGATTCTGCCGCGCGAGCTTGACGATGAACTCGGGCTTGCCCTGGTCGAGGTACTCCGCGATAAAGGCCGGGGCGGTGCCGCGTGCGCTGCGGTTGTAGAGGCTGTTGAGCCCGCGATAGAACGCCAGCAGATCTTGGCCGATCGACTCGATCTTGGCGACCGATGCGGCGGACAATGCAAACGGCTCGGGGCTGACGCGCCAGGCGATGCGTTCGCTCTCATCTTCGATCTTGAAGAGACCGGGGGGGATCGCATCGTGCAGGTAGCGTGCTTGCTCGCGAGCCGTGGAAAACGTTTTGGAAGCCGTACAAGGCATACGGAAGGCCTACTCCTATCGACAACAGCCGTCGGGAATTTTGAAGTTACTAAACGCGATGTATCTACGCCGCATATCGTGCTAGACGAGGCAAGGGGGCAGAGAGTTGCACCGGGCCGGGCTCACTTGATGGTGATGGCTCCGGGGGTGAGCATCGCGCTCTGAATGCGCACGGCGCCGTCGGACCCGTACTGGAGCGTGAGGTGCAGCGTTCCGGTCAGCCCCAGGCGAGCGAGCGGGACGCTTTGGAGGACGCGCGCCGGCCCCTCGCCGGTCACGAACCGCAGGACCGAGGCCTGCGTGAACGAGCCGCCGGGCGCCGAGTAACTCCCCTCGACCGGGAGGCGCATCTCGCCGCCGCCGGCCGCCGTGGGCGGGCTCTGCACGCAGTAGCCGATGGTTACGGGGGTGCCTCGGACCGTCAGGGTCTCGCGCGAGCAGTGCTGTTGCGCAAACGCCGCGGACGTAACCGAGCCGGCCAGAATCGCCGTCATCGCGAGGCGCGCAAAAATCTTCATCAGTGTCGTCAACGCTTCGCGTCCCGTAAAGGTCGCACCCGCCGTGGCGCGATTGACGCGGGCGGTATGCTTGGGGTGGTGTCCAGCATCGATCTCATCGCCCTCGACCTCGACGGCACGCTCCTCAACCCCGACGAGTCCATCTCGCCCGCCAACCGCGCGGCGATCGCCGACGCATTGGCGAGCGGCGTTCGCGTGGTGCTCGTGACCGGCCGGGGCGTCGATACCCCGGCGCTCATCGCGCGGGACCTCGGGCTCAATCTTCCGGTCATCTGCGCTCACGGCGCACTCACCAAAGACTTCGTGCAGGATAGGGTGCTGGGACACATCCCGGTTCCGCTCCAATACGCCGGCCCCATGATCGAGTACGCCGAGCTCAACGAACTCGCTCTCGCCGTCTACGTCGAGGAGCGGTTCTTTCGGCTCGAAGGGGCGCATAGGTACATGGACGATCAGCAGGGTCCGTCCTGGCAAGATCTTACGAGCTTTACCGAGATTGCCGGGCGCGCGCCCACGTTCATGCGGTTTCTGGGCCACGATTCGGTCGAGGCGATGCGGGAGGCGTTCTCGGATTTTCCGCTCCATTTCAAATACGAGAGCTGGGGCGAATTCGAAGAATGTGCGGTCACCAGTCGCGAAGCCACCAAGAAGCACGCACTCGAGCGCCTCTGTGCCGATCTGCAGATACCGGCCTCGCGCATCTTGGCGGTCGGCGATTCGCGCAACGACGTCCCGATGATGCGCTGGGCCGGAATCGGCGTGGCGATGGGTAATGCTCTCCCCGAGGTCCGCAATGCGGTAGCGCATGTGACCGACGCGAATACTGAAGACGGCGTCGCCCGAGCGATCGAGCGCTATGTCTTACAACCGAAGAACGACCAAGAGAAGAGCGCATGATACAGGGCAGCCCATCCCCCGATTACGAAGCGCGTCTGCGCGCGATCCTCTCCTCGCACGATTGGCAAGCGTTGCGTGAGTTCTCGCGCTCCGAAAACCAAATTCCCGATGACGTCTACGAAAAAGACGGGCATTTTTGGGAGGTGATGCTGCATAAGCTCATCTGCAACCGGCTCGATATGTTGGCACTCCACGAATCTTCGCGCGCGTGGCTCGCGGAGCGCGGGTACTCCAGCGATATCGGTGGGTACTAACGGCATGCGCATCCAGGTTCGCGCGTTCGCGCGCACGCGCGAGTTGCTCGGTAGCGGTTCGCTCGACTTAGAACTCCCCGCCGGGTCGACGGTCGCGGACGCGTGGAACGCGCTCGAAGCGCGCTCGCCCCAATTGCGCGATCTCGCCGCCTCAACGCGTCTGGCGCGTAACGCGCGGATGGTGAAACGCGAAGACGGGTTGGCGGACGGCGATGAACTTGCGCTGCTCCCTCCGGTGGGGGGCGGATGAGCGCGATGTTTGCGATCGTCGAAGACACCATCGATACCGCCGCGCTCGAAGCGGCGACGCGTACCGATGCGTGCGGTGCGGTGGTCACGTTTTATGGGATCGTGCGGGAGCGTGCCGACGACGGCCGCGGCGTCAACGGGCTTTCATACGAGGCCTACGAGCCGATGGCCGTCATCGAATTTGAGGCTATTGCGAAAGAAGCGCGCGAGCGGTTCGGAGACGTGCGCGTCGCCGTCGTGCATCGCGTCGGCGCGCTCCGGATCGGCGACGTCGCCGTGGCGGTTGTTGCCGCCTGCCCGCACCGCGCGCAAGCCTTCGACGCGTGCGAATACGCGATCGACGAAGTCAAACGGCGTGCGCCGATTTGGAAGAAGGAGCACTACCTCGAAGGCGATGGGGAATGGATCTCCAACGACTGCGGACACCACGGGTGAGCGTTGCACTGCATCGCATCCAGGCCGAGTCCAACGGCGTTGCCGTGCTCGAATACCGCCCGCGTCGCGCACGCAACGTTGCGCTGGTCGTCGGGCATGGCTACTCGTCGAGCAAACACAACCTCGATACCCTGTGCGGCTTTCTTTCCAGCCATGGTTTTGCGGCATACAGCTTGGATTTTCCGGGCCATAAACTCGGCGCGAGCGGCGGCGTTCTGCGCGGCATGAACGATTGCATCGATGCGATGGCCGCGACGGTCGCGTTCGCGCGCGAGCGCGCGAGCGGCGCGCCGATCTACACGCTGGGCCACAGCATGGGCGCGATGACGGCCCTCTTCACGGCGGCGAGCGACGAACGGATCGCCGGCGTTGTCGCTATCGCGACGGGTTACGGTCGCCCAACCGCGCTCACGACCCTGATGGCCGCCGGTGCGACGGATTTCCGCTCGTCGTACGTCGAGGGCATCGCGTTGCCGGAACTGGTGGCCGACATCGACGGACGCTACGATAGCGCGCTCGGACGGCTCGGCGGGCGTCCCTCGCTCTTCATCGCCGCAACTCGCGATGCGATGGTGAGCCCGCAGAGCGTCCGCGATCTCTACGAACGGGCGCCCGAGCCCAAGACTTTTGCGAGCGTCGATAGCGACCATACGTTGGCGGGCGAGCACGCTCGCGGTGAGGTGCTGCAATGGCTCAACGCCCTGCATCCGAAGGCGTAACGCTGGCGGGAAGCCGCGAGCTTCGCCGCTACAGCCGTCATCTGCTCATTCCCGAGGTCGGCCTCGCGGGGCAAGAACGCATGGCCGCGGCGCGCGTGCTGGTGATCGGCGCGGGCGGCCTTGGATCGCCGGTGTTACAGTATCTCGCGGCCGCCGGCATCGGCCGCATCGGCGTGATGGACGACGATACGGTCGACGAAACCAATCTGCAGCGACAAACGATTTTCAGCACCGCCGATATCGGCCGGCAGAAGGCGCAAGCGGCAGCGGATCGTCTGCAGGCGCTCAACCCGTTTGTCGCGATCGATCCGATC
>Ga0307373_10005194_pt1 | contig 21458 bp, 28 predicted proteins | sample OX2MG_FD_202534 | JGI IMG/M metagenome (GOLD analysis project Ga0307373, IMG submission 202534) | Soil microbial communities from Risofladan, Vaasa, Finland - OX-2 | ecosystem: Environmental > Terrestrial > Soil > Coastal area > Acid sulfate soil | place: Finland: Risofladan, Vaasa | collected...
ACATCCTGTACAATTGTCAGCGACAAATACCGAGCGCGAAGGACCTTTCGTGGCGGGCAAGCAGCTCACGGTCGCGAAGCTCAGCGCATGGACCGCCGAGCCACGATCAGTCTGGGTGGGGTATCTCGCCGCGGCGCTTGGCGTCGCGGGCGTTACCTGGTTCATCGGCGCGCTCCGCACCCACGCCCAGATCGCCAATATCTCCAGCCTCTATCTGATCGTCGTCCTCGCCGTCGCGGCCACCTTTGGCGGTGGGCCGGCGATCGTGGCGTCCATCCTCGCCTTTCTCACGTTCGACTGGTTTTTCGTCGAGCCCATCGGGGAGCTGACCGTCAGCGACCCGGAACAATGGCTCGCGCTCGGCCTCTTTCTCGTGACCGCCGTCGTCACCAGCCAGCTTGCCGCGGGGCAGCGCCGGCGCGCCGCCGAGGCCCGGCGACGCGAGCAGGAGGCGACGGCGCTGTACGCACTCAATTCGCTGATCGCCCAGGAGACCGACCCGCGTCGCTTCATCCCAAACGTCGCCACCCACTTCGCGGACGAGTTCGCGCTCGTCGGGATCGCGGTCCTCGTCCCCGACGAAACGGGGCAGCTCGAGGCGAGCCTGACCGATGGCCGACCAATCGTCGACTCGCCGACCGACCGTGGGGTCGCCGCGTGGGTCTTCGAGCACGGCGACACCGTCGTGCTCGGCAGTCAGCGCTCGGGTCTTCGTGTGCTCGGCGACCGATCGCGGCCGCCCTTCTCAAAAGAACGTGGGGGCCGGGATAGTCTGGGCACCGCCTACGTGCGACTTCGCGCCGGCGAGCGCCGCGTCGGAGTGCTGCGGCTGGTGCGCGCGCCGCGCGCCCCGGCCCTAACCGCCGAGCAGCGACGGTTGCTCGAGCACGCTGGCCAACAGATCGGCATCGCGCTGGACCGCGCGCGTCTGCGCTCCGAAGCGGCCGAAGCCGACGCGCTCCGCCGCGCCGACGCGGTGAAGAGCGCGCTCCTCAGCTCGGTCTCGCACGACTTGCGCACGCCGCTCGCGCTGATCAAAGCGGCCGCGGGCAGCCTGCGCCAGCGTGACGCGGAGTGGACCAGCGATGAGCGCGAGGCATTTGCCATCGCGATCGAACAGGACGCCGACCGCCTCGATCGGATCGTTGGCAATCTGCTCGACGTCTCCCAGATCGAAGCCGGGACACTGCGCCCGGACCGCCAGTATTATCCACTCGGCGCGCTGGTGGACGAGGTGCTCGAGCGCCTGGGCCCGCTGCTGGCCGGCCACCCGGTTGCCGTGGAAGTGCCGGACGACCTGCCGCCCGTCTTCGTCGATTACGTCGCGATCGACCGGGTCTTGAGCAACCTACTCGAGAACGTCCAGCACCACACGCCGGCGGGGACGTCGATCGCCGTCTCGGCGCGGCGGGCCGAGGCCGGTGTGGTCGTGTCGATTGCCGACGACGGACCGGGCATCCGCCCCACGGACCTGCCCCACGTCTTCGACAAGTTTTACCGAGGCGGCGCATCCCGGCCGGGCGCTGCGCGGGGCTCCGGTCTCGGGTTGGCGGTGGCCCGCGGGCTGGTCGAGGCTCATGGTGGCTCGATCCATGTCGCGAGTGGACCGGGTGCGGGCGCCGTTTTTCAGTTCACCCTCCCGCTCGCTGGAAACCCTGGAAGGCTGCCGTGACCGGCCGGGCGCGCATTCTTGCCGTCGACGACGAGCCGCGGATGCTGCGGACGTTGCGTCTCAGCCTGACGCGCCAGGGCTTCGACGTGGAGACTGTCGAGTCGGGCACCGCGGCACTGTCGCTGCTCGCCACGTGGCATCCGGACGTGATCCTCCTCGACCTCGCCTTGCCGGACCTGGATGGGGTCGAGGTGGTGCGGCAGATTCGCGCCCGCGGCAGCGCGACCCGTATCGTCGTGCTGTCCGCGCGGCGGGGCGACCCGGACAAAGTCCTGGCGCTGGATCTCGGCGCCGACGATTACCTGACCAAGCCGTTCAGCATGGACGAGCTGCTCGCGCGGATTCGCGTCGCGCTCCGCCATCTCGGCCCACCCTCGGCGTCCAACCTCCATCAGTTCGGCGACCTGACCGTCGACTTCCTGCACCGCCGCGTCAGCGTCCGCGACCATGAGATCAAGCTCTCTCCGACCGAGTGGGAGCTGCTCAAGGCGCTGGTCTCCGCGCCGGACCGCGTGCTGACGCATCAAGCGCTGCTTCGGCAGGTCTGGGGGCCGGCCTACGGCGACGAGGAGCACTACTTGCACGTCTACGTCGCCAACCTCCGCAAGAAGCTCGAAGCGGACCCGCACAGTCCCCGCTACCTCCTCACCGAGCCCGGCGTCGGGTACCGCTTCCGGGCTGAATAAGGGTAGGACAAGGGGGAGATGAGGGACCGGGTGGAGAACTGGCACTGCGGGCCAGTTCTCCACCCGGTCCCTCATCTCCCCCTTGTCCTACCCTTATTCTTGAGAATTCCTTGACCTGGCGGCTGCCTTTTCGGGCATACCATAGATGAAGGCCGTTCGCGAAGTCGGAAGGCCACCGATCGTCGAGAGGGTATCGCGATGTTCGACGTCGCGCGCGCTCGGGCCGAGGCTGAGTCTGAAGAGCAAGCGATCGCGCAAATGCTCACTATCGTCGACCTGATCGTACGACAGAGGGCTGGCGTGGCTCGTGCCAGGATTGTCGGTGTGGTCTGGACGCGACGGGTCGCCCGGGTGGTCCAGGCAGACGCGCGCCAGCGCGGCCTGGCTGTCTGGCCAACCTGGGACGGAAGCGACGAGCGCGCGACAGTATCGATCTTTCCTTTGCAAGACGGTCATTTCTCGGACCTGGACGGCTGCTCAAGGCAAACGCAACGCTCTGCGAAGGACTGAAGGGAAGTGTTCGGCATGGCACGAATCGGATGAACCCGGCGGAGACTTCGACCGCCGCGGTGGAAGCGCCCCTGGCGGCCGGCGCCGAGCACCGGCTGCGACGCGCCGTCGGGACCTGGGGGTCGTTCACCTGGGGCTACGCGGACGTGGGCGCCGACGTCTACGTGGCGTTGGGCCTGGTCATGGCGGCGGCGCAGGGCGCGACGAACGTCGCCTTTCTCTTCGCGGGCCTGGTCTACATCTGCGTCGGACTGGCCTATACCGAGCTCGCCGCGGCCTACCCGTTCGCGGGTGGTGGCCAATTCTACGTCCTGCGCGGATTGGGCGACCTGCTGAGCTTCGTCGCCGGCTGGGCCGTCCTGCTGGACTTCACCATCGACATCTCGCTCTTCGCCCTCTCGTCGGCTGGCTACGTCAGCTTCTTCGTTCCGTTGCTCAAGACCAGCGTCGACCTCCACATCCTGGGGCTGACGTTCGTCAATACAAACCCACTGTTGATCCTGGTGGCGACCATTCTGGTCTTCGCTTTGACTGGACTGAACATTCTCGGCGTGCGCGAGTCCTCGACGTTCAACAGCGTGCTCGGCGCACTCGACGTGATCTCCGAGTCGTCGCTGGTGTTCTTCGGCTTTCTGTTTGCCTTCGACGGCCCGATGCTGGTCCACCAGATGACGACCTCCTGGCCCGACCCTTTCCACCTCGCCTACGGTGCCAGCCTGGCGATCATCTCCTTCGTCGGCCTCGAGTCGATCAGTCAAGCGTCTCAAGAGACGATTCGGCCGTCCACCGTCGTCCCGCGCACGTCGATCGCACTGATCCTGACGGTCTTGATCTACGCACTCGCGTTCTCGAACCTGGGTCTCGGCATGTTGTCCTGGCAGTCGATCGCCGCCCACAACGAGGACCCGGTGGCCTGGCTCGCGAGCCATATCCCGCTCATCGGAATCATCGCCGGCCCCTACGTCGCCGGTCTCGGCGCGTCCCTGCTGTTGATCTCGTCGAACGCCGGCGTCTTTGGCGCGTCGCGCATCACCTACTCGATGGGGCGGTACCACCTGCTGCCTAGCTGGTTCAGCCACGTCCACCCGCGCTTTCGGACCCCCATCCGCTCGCTCCTGGTGTTCTCCGGGGTAGCGCTCTTGGAGCTATGGGGCGCTGGGCTGTCCGCGAACGCTTACGATACACTGGGGAACATGTACGCGTTTGGCGCCGCGGCGGCGTACATGCTGGTGTTCGTCTCCCTGCTGACGCTCCGGTTCAAGGACCCCTGGACGCCCAGACCGTTCAGAGTGCCGCTCAACGTTCGGGTCGGCGGCAGGGGAGGTCAGCCGGTGTACCTGCCCATCGTCGGCGTGATCGGGTTCCTGGGGATCAGCTCCATCCTGTTCATGGTGGTCCTGACTCACACCATCGGTCGGATTGCCGGGCCGTCGTGGATCGTTCTGGGGCTGGTGCTGTACTGGGCCTATCGACAGCGGGCTGGACTACCGTTGTTTGGTACGGTGACTCACGACTGGGACCGCGAGCAGACCGACGTCTACCGCGACGCTGGCGAGATCGGCATCCTGGAAGAGTTCGAGGAGAACCTCGAGCGGCGAAACCGGTTCCTGAGCGCGCCGGGGGTGAACGGGCAGAGCGGAGTGAAAGGATGAATCCGGCCATGAGCCGCTTTCGATCGTGGACCTCGCTCCTATTTATCGTGCTGGGAGCGATCATCGTCGCACGAGGCGTTCTCGAGGCAGCGCCCTTGACCTTCACGTTGATGGGCGTGGTCATGGTCGCGCTCGGGGTTTATCGTTGGCGGACGTTGCGAGCGGGCACCGCGGGGCGACGCTGATGGAACCCGTTCACGTCACCCTCGCGGGGGCTATCCTCGCGGTCATTTTCGCGCTGTCGATCAGCGCGGTGCTCCTCTGGATGCTGCGCCTGCCGGAGCAGACGCCCGCCACCCTCCAGATCGCCAAAGCCGTGCGCCAGGCGCAGCACGCGAACCGCATTCTCGTGCCGGTGCAGGGCCTGGCGCTGTCCGACCGGATGGTCGCGCTGGGCGCCCAGATGGCGAAGGCGCGCCAGGCGCAGGTCGAAGTTTTCTACGTGGTCGAGGTGCCGCGGACGCTCCCGCTGGATGCTCGCTTGCCCGACGCGGAGCGACACGCCGCCGAGGTGCTCGACCGCGCCCGGCGCATCGCCCAGCGCTACGGCGTGCCGCTCGAGACCCGCGTGGCCAACGCCCGCGAGGCGGGGCGGGCGATCGTCGACGAGGCGACCGCGACCGGTGCCGACATCATCCTGATGGGCGATATCCCGGAGCGCCCGGGCGAGACGAAGTTCAACGCGACGACGACCTTTGTCTTCAGCCACGCGCCCAGCGAGGTGATCATCGACCGTCCGTCGCTCGAGAGCCTGACCCGTCAGCCCGCGCCAAGCGACAGAACAGCGGAGGTGGTTGGCCGTGGACGATAGTCATCAGCGGGATCACTGGCACAGCTATTACGAGGCGCTCTACGACGTCGCAATCGCGCTCGGGCAGAGCCTCGAGCCGGCGGCCGTTCTGCGGGAGCTGGTGCGGGGAGTCGTCGGGGCGCTCGGTCTGCGCGCCGCGGCGATTCGGCTGCTGACCGTGGGGGGGTTGCTCGAGACGGTTGCCGTGGAAGGATTGAGTCCGAACTACCTGGAGAAAGGGCCGGTCGACCTCGCGCACAGTCCGATCGACCGCGAAGCGCTCCACGGGCGGCCGGTCCAGGTCGCGGACGTGACCGTGGACGCGCGGTTCGAGTATCCCGCCGAGGCGCGCCGCGAGGGCATCGTCTCGGCCGTTTTCGTCCCGCTGTTCGCGCGGGGAGAGCCGATTGGCGTGCTCCGCGCCTACACCGCGCAGCGGCGCACCTTCACCACCGGCGAGCTGCGGCTCCTCGTCGCGCTGGCCAACCTGGGAGCGCTGGCCATCGCCAACGCCCGCCTCTACCAGGTCTGCGTCCGCGACCAGCAGATGACGGCGGAGGCTCTCTGGAGCTTTCACCTGCCCAACGAGCTGATCGGGCGGCCGGAGAAGTAGACCGGGAAGAGTCAGTGAAGGACGGATGCGCTGCGCGCATCTGCCCCTCACTGATCCTCCCCGACTACTTCTCGGGCCGCGCGCGCGGCAATCTGCTCTAACGTGGCCGCGCTGGGACCGGCAACGATCTCCCCCTCCACCACCAGCGTGGGCCGGCGGATTAGCCGTGGCTCGCGCGCCATGTAAGAGAGCATTTCGTCGTCGGTCAGACGGTCCGGGTCGATCCCCAGCGCCTTGTTCTGGCGGCCGCGGCGCGCGTAGAGCAGCGAGGCCGGGCGGCCGTTCAACAGCGCGCGCAGCTCGGCCTCGGTCAAGCGCTCGCGAATCAGATCGCGCTCGACGAGAGGAACGCCAGCTTGCAAGAGCACCTGCCTTGCATCACGACAGGTCGTTCAGGTCCTGGACCAGTAAAAGGAAATCGGTGTCATCGGTTCACTCCACTCGAGATGCTTTGTCAGCGTCGGCATTGACCCTTACGCCGCCGTGATCCGCTGCCATAAGACCTGGGAGCCGGTCGGAAACCACTCGTAAGGTCGCATCAACGCAATTAACTCTGCGCGTTCGGCCTCGTCGATGTTCCCAGCCTGCTGTTTGCCGAGCAGGATGCTAAGGCGGCGGTCTTGCTTCGGATTCATCCGCAAATCGGACAGCGCCAGTGACCGTCTCGAACACCTGGCAACTCAGCGCGAGCGCCTCGATCGCATCATCCGCGGTGGGCTCCAGCGCTGGACCGGGGTATCGGAACGCGATGCTGTACGGCGTCAACTGATGCGCGGCTTCCGCCAGTGTGGAAAAATCGGCGTTGCACTCCACGCAGGCAGCTCATAGCTCCTCGAGGTCGTGGGTCCGGAGCAAGGAGATCCGATGCCAGAGAAGAAAGCCTTTGAGGCTCTTCTCGGCTGATTGCTGGCAGTGGTAGACGACGCCATCCAAGACCGGAGGATCCGCGGCGAACAAGACCCGCGCGGCACGCAAATCGCTCTGAGCCTTGAGTAACCATCCGCGTACAGCCTGATCGTCGGTCTGTTTACCTGGCATAGACCGTCACTCCGTCACGCTGCACCGCCGCTGCGAGCGACGCTCCTCCATGGCGCTGCGAGTCGTATTCCGCGCGTGTCCAGACGAGTACATCTTTGCTCGCGCCAACCGCTCCAATGACGCGGTACGCCCGCTGCGCGCGGCGGTACGATGGCTCGTCGGACGAATCCACGAGGACCATCACATCGTAATCACTCTCACTGGTATGGTCACCCCGGGCCCGCGATCCGAAGAGGTAGATCCGTTCGGGGTCGAAGGTGGCAACCAAACGTTCGATGATCTTGCGGAGTACCGTGTCGCCCCTGGTGATCTCGTCGGCGGTCAACGCGTTAGCCACGGTCGCAGCCTCTCTCTTGCTCACAGCATCTAGCATACATCACGACGCACGAGTTGCAAACCACCGACCGTGGCGCTGCGCGTTTCCGGTCACACCTCGAATCCCTTGACCTCCTGGCGCAGGTAGTCGATCAGCTTCTCCGGCTCCGACGTCACCACGAAGACTTCCTGGGCGGTCGTGCTACGCCGGGCGGTCAGCTTGACACCGGTCATCGTTCGCGGACCGAGGCGAAGCTGGAGCGCCGGCGCCGCCCCTCGGGTGACGGAGATGCGGCCGGGGATCACCGCCGAGACCGACGGCTGCGTGGCGATCTGTTCCAGCAGTGGCAGCAGCCCGTTGATGATGCTGTGCTCGCGTTTGACACCCCTGGTCCGGTGGCGGCCGGTCAATGGCGGTCGTCCGCGGCTGCAACCAGGGCCGCAAGGATCAGCTCCCGGCAGGCAGCTACGTCGACCCGTGTGCAGCAACGGACGTTTGGCGGCAGCGCGGGCCGTCGGCCGGATCGCGGTCGCCGGTCGACGACACACTCGCCCGCGGTCAGAGGATCGTGCGTGGCGACCTGGATGGCCAGTGGCTCCGCCTCGGCAAGCCCCGGCTTCGCGGCGATGACGACCGCCAGCGGGTCGTGCAGCGCGGCGGCGGACCTCCCGAACGATTCGTAGGCCCCGAGGTAGAAAGACAGGATGTCGAGCGCGACGTCGGCGATGGGGGAGGGCTGGCGCGTCGCCGCCGCGCTCAGCTCTGCCAGTCGCGCGCGGTCCACGGTCACCTGTTCGGTGACGTCGAGCGGGACCAGGACACTGGGAACGCCGGCGGCGAGCGCGATCTGAGCCGCTTCGGGATCGGCCAGGAAGTTCGCTTCGGCCGTCGGCGATGCGTTCCCCGGGACGTCGATCGCGCCCCCCATGATCACCACCTCCGCGAGGCGGCCGGCGAGCGCAGGGTTCATCTTCAACGCCAGCGCCAGGTTCGTCAGCGGACCGGTCGCGATCAGCGTCACCTGACCAGGACTCTCGCGCGCGGTCCGAGCGATGAACGCGGCAGCGCTCTCGGGAAGGAGCGGCGCGCGCGGCGTCGTCCAGAGCGCGGCATCGATCTCGCCCAGCCCCTTCGTGCCGTGAAAAGCCGGCGCCATTCGCAGGGGGCGGAAGAGCGGGGCCGCGGCGCCGGCCGCGACCGGCACGTCGGCGCGACCGACGAGGCCAAGCACCGCGCGCGTGTTCTCGGTAGTGTCGAGCACGCCGACGTTGCCAGCCACCGTCGTCACGCCGACAATCCGAAACTCGCGCGTCAGCCGTGCCGCCACGATCAGCGCGAGGGCATCGTCAATACCGGTGTCCACGTCCAGGATGATCTGTTTCATCATTGGCGATTATACTACGGGCGCGCGTGGAGCGAAGCGCGGGCGATGCGGCCCTGACAAACCGGCTGGGGCCCGACTCTATTCCCCTGGCGCTCACAAAGGTGGGTGCGGCGACCGCTTTACCGAGCAATGCGCAAAACACATACGATGGTCGACTCGTCACATCGGCCTTGTGTTTTACGCCTTACGTCTCCACGCAGCGATCAGAAACGTGGTGCGGCCTCACCGTCCTGGTGCCGGAGGTGCTCGAGGATCCACATCCTCGCCAGGGTGCTAGGGCCAATCCCTTTTCGACGCGCGGTCTCCCGCAAGAGGGCAAGGGTTTCTTTGTCCAGGCGAATGTTGAGCCCTTCGGAAAGATCCCTGGCAAAGTGGACCTTGACGGTTTGGAACTCGTCCTGATAATCCGCCAGATCGTGGGTGTCGAACCACGCCGCTTCATCCTCCCGACTCTCGAACTCGGGAATCCGGCTTTCGCGTGGTTCCTGACGTTGCTTCATTCGGTGGCACCCTCCCTCTCACCAGCGTGACGGGCGATGTGGGCCACGTTCACCGGGGTCCAGATAAGACGGCGGACGATCAGCATCGGTTAATTGTAACACAACGCGACACACAGCACGTGGCGAGCCGCTGGTACGTCGTACACGCGGCCCGTGTTGTCCGCTCCATCCCGTGCTAGGAGCCTGTCGGAGAGAACTGGGATCTTGGCCAGCGAGTAGGCTTCCCGGCGAGGCCGGGAAACCGGCGATTCGGCTCCACAGGCCGACTCCGGCTTTTCTCTCCGACAGGCTGCTAGGGAACGACCCACAGCCGCACAGGACTCTGGTCGTGCAAGAGTTCCGACATCGTCCAGCCGTGGTCGGTGAGACCCGCCGCCATCGCCGGGGTGCGTTCGTGCCCGTTGAGGCGCGTCCCCGAGGGCGTCGGCCGATCCTTGGACGGTCCGCTGGCTGACGCCGACAACGTGGCGCTTATGCCGCCACCGCCTCGCGGGCCTTGCCCACCCCGCGTTCCGAACCCGGCTGGATCGACAGCCGCAGCCGTCCCAGCTCCAGGCCCAGACCGTTCACCTTGTCGCGCACGCAGCCGGCCGTCTGCTCGGCCAGCTCCTGGGAGTCGTCTTCGGGCAGCGTCGAGAGGCGCACCAGCAGGTCCACCTTTCGTTGGTGCCCCCCTACCACGACGCGCGATCGCTGGATGCCGTCGATCGTCGCGAGCTCCTTTTCCACCGTCCGGGCGATCATCGCCGCGGGGTACTCGACCGTGCCGCCGTCCACCTGCGCCTCGAAGACCTGGCTGCCGCGCCGCGGCCAGACTTCCAGCAACAAAATGACCGCGGCCACCAGCGCGACGATCTCCAGCGTCGGCCAGAGCGACGCCACCGGGACACCGCGCAAAGTCGTGAGCTCCGCTGCGACGACCGACAGCGCCTGATCCGGGGCGAGCGCGACCTTCACCGCGCCCACCAGCGCGGCGAGCGACAGCAACGCCACCACCACCCGGTTGAATGCGCAGATCAGGCGACCTACTCTGCTCATGCGAGACCTCCTCACGTTGGGGACACGCGCTGGATCGCCCAGCTCGGCCGACACGCCGACACGGGCGCGCGACCGCATCTCCCGGCTCGAACTGCTCCTTAGCATAGCGCATGCACATCTATTAGACAATAACGGCAGCCACGCGCGGCGCGTTACACGTCTCGCAGGGCGGCGGCACGGAGGTTGCCGCGCGACACGTCGGCGCGGGCAGTTGCAGGGGAGGAAGCCGGTGGCCTTCTACCGGAACTACGTCCAGCCGGGGATGCGGGTCGTGGGGTCAGATGGAAACGACGTGGGCGAGGTCCTGCGCCTCCAACCCGACGGGTTCGTCGTTCGGCACCCGCCGGGCGGCGCCGTCTCGGTCCCCTACGACACGATCCAGAACGTGATGGGGAACGAGATCGTGCTGAATGTCCCGGCGAGCCAGCTCGGCACGTGAGCGAGCGGGCGCGCTAGTGGCGTCCATAGCGCAGGATCAGCGGATTCAGCCGGTGGGCGAGCTCCAGCAGGCCGGCGCGAATCGACGGATCGAGCGGCGCGGTTGGCGCGCGGACGGTCTCCGATTTGATGATGCCGGCCTCTTTCAGCAGCGCCTTGGTCGCCCGCAGGCCACAGAGCTTGTTTTCGTAGTTGATCAACGGCAGGAAGCGCTCGTAAAGGGCAGTCGCGCCGTCGCGGTCGCCGGCAGAGTAGCGGTCGAAGACCTCGCGGAAGACCTCGGGGATGATGCCGCCCGGCATCGTGCCGGTGGCCCCGGCGTCGAGATCCGCCAGCATGGTGATGCCTTCCTCGCCATCGAAGGGGCCGGCGACGTGCGGACCCGCCAGCCGCACCAGCTCGCGCAGCTTCACCGCGGCGCCGGTCGACTCGATCTTGAAGTACTTGACGTTCTCGATCTCCCGGGCCAGCCGGGCGAGAAATGACGCCGACAACGGCACGCCGCTCACCGGGCTGTCCTGGATCATGATGGGGATGGAGATGGCGTTGGACACCGTTTGGAAGAAGGCGAAGCAGCCCGCTTCGTCGGGGCGAATCGTGCCGTGGTAGGGCGCCATGAGCATGACCATCGCCGCGCCGGCATCCTGGGCCCGGCGGCAGCGTTCGGCCGCGACCCGAGCGCTGAAGTGGCTGGCAGTGACGATGACCGGCACCCGCCCTCCCGCGTGCTCGATCAACAACCTCGTCAGGTATTCGCGTTCGGCATCCGAGAGCGCGAGCTGTTCTGAGAAGTTCGCCAGGATGCAGTAGCCGTGGACGCCGGCGTCGATCAGAAACTCCGCCGCGCGAAGCTGACTCTCCTCGTCGATCGCGCTGCTGTCGTCGAATGCGGTGGGGACGATGGGAAAGATGCCCCGGTAGATCTGCTCCGCCATACCCGCCGGTTCCTCCTATAGTTGGTCCACGGTGAGAACGTCGTTGATCTGCTGGATGTGCATAGCACATCCAGCAGATCAACGACGTTCTCACCGTGGCCGTACTTTAGATGGTGTCGTCGCCCGGAATCTTATCACGCCCGGGCGAGGGCGGGACTTCGTGACCTTCGTGGTCCAAACGGACTTCGTGGTCTGAACCAACTTCGTGGCCCGGATGTCCCGGTCGCGCCGTGTCGCTCCCGATCTAGGCCGTGTTCGACGCCGGCTTCTCGGCGAAGGCCTGCTTGACGCGCCAGATGCTCTCGGGGTAGCGACTCTGCAGACGGTGCCAGCCGCTCATCAGGTCGCTGCCGGCGTGGTTCTGCTTGTAGCGCGCGACGGCAGACCAGTATTGCGCCTCCGCGGCGACGTGGCTGGTGGGGAAGCGGAGGAGGACGTCGTCGAACACCGCCGCCGCGCCGCTGTCGTCATGCGACCGGAGGCACGCCTGCGCCTGAGCGACGAGGAGCTGCGGAAGGAACTCGAACGGCGGCAAATAGCCGTTCCAGCGATAGTATTCGAATCCGTCGGCCCCGAGCACGCGGAGGTCGGGAGTCCAGGCCTGGTGGAAGCGCTCGATCAGCGGCTGCGACGCGCTCTGGGTCACGTCGATCTGCAGCGGGACGAAGCGCTGGTCGATCGCGTGGTCAACCGCGGGTTCTGAGTACGTCACGGTACTCAACGTCTGGCAGCCACCTCAGGTGGGCGAGAAAAAGTCGAGGAGGATGAACTTGTTCTCATGCCGTGCCTGCTGGCAGGCCTGGTTCAAGTCGTGAAGCCAGTTGACCTGTGCCAATGAAATCACCTCGGAAACGTGGAATTCTGCACACTGCCGGGCAAGAAGTAGTCCAGCAGCCTTCGCTCATTCCAGCGCTCCCTGGATGATCTCCTCTTCCATGACCTCCCAGTCGGCGACGGGAGCGTGGAGCGATAGCAGGTCAGCCAGCGCGGACAGGCGCCGATCTCGCCGTGCTTGCTCGAAGTAGACCGCCTCGACCGCTTCGCGAATCAGCGAGCTAATGGGTTTGTCGCGCTCCTCAGCCAACCGGCAGAGTGTCTCGTACTGCTCGTCGGTGAGGACCGTCTGCACGCGCTTGGTGTAGGTTGCCATCACCCAGCTCCGGTCGTATCCAGGCATCCATCATGCCATTGTACGACCGAAGCAAAGCCGGGGTGGCCTTACAAGATGGCATTTGGGTTGACATTGTATTCCACCGGGCTACAATCAACCCAGGCCTGAAACGCGATGGCAACACGTCCGCGATCGACAGTCGGGGTTGTTGTTTTCGTTCAAGACCGACCCGGATCCCCGGACATGCTGCACATCTCTGCCCGCCATGTCTGTAACGCGCAGGATGCAATCGATTGCTACTTCGCGGGCGTCACGACCTATAACGCGGAACGCCAGCGCTTCGAAACGCAATCGACGACACACGTTCTGCTCTGGGTGTGGCGCATTCCGGGTCGACAGGTCAGCGTAATCTCATGCTTCCGTCGGGAGGGCGAGTAATGCAGCACCGAGAGATCGAGAAGGTTGACGACGCGGCGGAGTTTGAGATCTCGCCCGAGGAAGACGCACAACTACGTGCGATGATCGACCAGGCCGAGAAGGACATCGTGGAGCTCCGCGTCAATCTGCGCTGGCACAAACTGCAGTTGGACACGGTCAAGAAAGCGGCGGCCCTCTACGATATGCCGTACCAGACGTACGTCAAGGCCGCTGCGTACCGACAGGCGCTCGCCGATTTGCAGACTGCGCTTGACCTGCATCATGCGATGGAAGGTCAGACACCATCTGAGCCGCTCGGGTCGCGGACGTCGGGCCAGTCACCGCGCACAGCCATCGCAGTGGGCCAGTCGCGTGGCGCCAGATCTGAATAGGAACGAGCGAGCGATCACTTCTCGATATCGCTCTCGCACTCCCGAATGCGGCAGAAGGCTTCGCCGGGATCGCAGGCAGTCGTCTCGAGCTGGAGGGAGGTGTGGGCGATGTGAAAACTGTCGGCCAGCACGGAGTTCACCGCGGCGAGAATGTCGCAGGCCTCGCTCACCGGCTGATCCTGGACCAGCACGTGCGCGCTTGCCGCTCGCAGCGAGGACGACAGGCTCCAGAGGTGCAGGTCGTGGACGTCGAGGACGCCCGGCACCTGGCACATCGCCACCATAACGCGCCGCGCATCCAGGTCCGAGGGCGTCGCTTCGAGGAGGATGTCGATGGCGTCGACGATCACCCCGCGACTCGTCCAGATAATGAACACGGCGATCAAGACCGACACCGCCGGGTCCAGCGACTGCTGGCCGGTCAGGGCGATCGCCACGCCCGCGACGACGACGCCGGCGGCCGAGGCCGCATCGCCAGCGACGTGGACGAACGACGCCCGCACGTTCAGATCGTGCTCCGACGCGCCGTGCAGCCACAGGGCGACCGCCAGGTTCAGCACCATCGCGACCGCCGCGACGGCGATCATGACCGTGGACTGCACCACGTCCGGCGCGCTGAATCGACGGTAGGCTTCGACCAGGATGCCGATCGCGATGATCACGAGGACGACGGCATTTGCCAGCGCTGCGAGGATGCCGGCCCGGTGGAAGCCGAAGGTCCGCTCGGCAGTGGAGGGGCGGCTAGCGAGCTGAAACGTCCAGAGGGTGAGCACCAGCGCCAGTGTGTCGGTCAGGTTGTGGCCGGCGTCCGAAAGCAACGCGAGACTGTGGGCGTAAACGCCGGCGACGCCCTCGACGACGACGAAAAGCGCCGTGAGCGCAACGGCGATGCGTAGCCGCATCGCCGTTGCCGCGACGCCGGGGCCGCCCGGCTGCGGTGCGTGAAAGTGCCCGGCCATGTCTGCGACCGATCCCTCCGGGAGATGCCAGGAGTCGGGAGTCAGCAGTCAGAATGCGGGTGCCGACTGTCCGCGTGCTCCCGGATTGCGTATTTCCTGATAAAGTCTATCATGCGCGGCTGGTGACGCTCGCAAATTGCCGCCGCTGCCGTGAAGATCGATCTGTGCGAGGCAGGCGACCACGGTGAAGTGCGGTGCTACCCTGCGCGCGGAGGCTATCCGGTTTTCGTGATCTTTTCGCGCCGTATCGTGACCTTCGTGGTCCAGACGTCCCCCGCGTCCTCCCGTCCGCCTCCTCACTCCGCGCGCAGGTCTTTCAAGCGCGGCATCACTTTCTCTGCGAACAACTCCAGCGACCGCGTCCACTTCCGGTGGTCTGGATGCCAGTCGTGGCCGATCATCAGGACCGTGCCGAAGCCGCCGACGTCCTCGTGGAGCGCGCGCAGGCGCGCGGCGCACTCGTCCGGCGTGCCGACGATCCAGACGTTCTCGATCAGGTAGTCGACTGTGACGGCTTCGTCGGGGACGTTGCCCTCGAGCGGCTTGAACGCCTGAAGGCCGTAGGGCCCGCTGGCGACGAGGGGAAGCATGTACTCGCGGAAGGCGCGACCCATGCCGCCCTCGCGCGCGTCGCGCACCGCCGCGTCGTGTGTCTCGGCGACGTAGATCTCGCGGGCGATGCGCCAGGCGCGTCGGGAGGGCGTTCGGCCGCTCCGCTGGGCCCCGGCCTCGACCGAGGCCCAGTGCTGGCGCAATACGTCCGGTTGGAGGAAGTTCGTGCTCATCGGGATCCAGCCGCGCTCGCCAGCCAGTGCCAGCCCGGCCGAGTTTTTGCTGACGCCGGCGATGGCGATCGGCGGGCCAGGCTGCTGATACGGACGGAGCAGGGCGCCGGTCGTCGCGTCGGCCGGCGGAACGTCGAACGTGAAGAAGCGCCCCTGATACTGGAACGGCTCGCCGGCCCACGCCTTCTCGACGATCTCGATCCCTTCACGGGTGAGCGTCGCGGCGTCTGGACCCGACAGATCGACGCCGAACGCGCGGCGGTCCCCGGCGATGCCGCCGGAGCCGACGCCCAGCATGAAGCGGCCGCGGGTCAGGTGATCCAGCGTGGCGAAACGCAGCGCCACTTCCAGTGGGTTGTGAAACGGCATCAGCACCACGCCGGTGCCCAGACGGATCCGCTCGGTGCGGCCCGCGGCCTTGGCGAGCAGCAGATCGGGGCAGGGGATGTTCTCCCATGGGCTGGTGAAGTGTTCGCCGACCCAGGCCTCGACGTAGCCGAGATGCTCGGCCGAGATGATCGTCTGGAGATCGTCGTCGTAGGTATCCGCGACCGGCCGTGCCGGTGGGTGCAGTGGCATGATGAACAGCCCGTAATCCACGTTCTCTCTCCTCGTTTGCCAGCGATCAGCGGCAGGTCGATTCTACTGGAAAAGCACCACGTCCGGATAGCGGCCCGGAGCCGGTGGGTGCGACGCAGAATCGTCGGGCAAACGGAGTGGCCTCACCTCCCGCCCCTCTCCATCTCCGATGGAGAGGGGCGGGAGGTGAGGCCCGGCGAGCGGTGGACCACGGCGTTTGCGAACAGTGCGCTCGGCGGACTACGGCAGCAATCCACCGAGCGCGGGGCCGGAAACCATGGACAGGCTTCCCGCGTTAGAGTATCGTGAAGGCCCTCCGGACGGAAGATCCCCATAGGTACTACGACCGGGTCGGGCCGCCCGGGCCTCCCGACCGTTGAAGCGATCTGGCCGGCCGTGTATAGTGGGCACCACGATGTGAGGAGGCGTTGGTGAAACCTGGATCGTTACTCTGGCCGGCGGATCTACCAGGCCGCGTCCTGACCGCTGCCTTCCTGTGTCTTCCGCTGTGCTTCGCCATTTTGTCGGTGCTGGCGTGGCATCAGCAACTGTCGTTCGAGGCCGTGTCCATCGTGATCGGCGCGTGGCTCGTCGCCGTCGGCGTGCTGCTGGCGGTCCCCAACCCATCGCGCGGCACACTCCCCCGTCTGGCAAACCTGGGCATTGTGCTCGCCGGAGCGGGCTGGATCGCGATCGGCTTCTCGTCGACGCTCCTCGATGCGACGACGTTCGCCCTGCTGGACGTGGGCGGCCTCTTGCTCGCGCTGATCGGGCTGGTGCTGGCCGGGTCGGCCGGGCTGGGCGCGCTCTCGGCGCGCCGGTCCAAGTGACCCCTTTGCTGTAGCGCGCTATCCCGCACGCCCCACTGGACACACCAGGCGAGGAGGCTGTCGATGCAGATCCGGGACGTCCGCGTCCGCGCGGTTCACGTCAACCACCGCGGAAACTGGGTCTTCGTGCAGGTGACAACCGACGCGGGGCTGGTCGGGACGGGAGAAGCCAGTCACTCGACCGACGATCGCGCGCTGGCCGCGCTGGTCGCCGCGCTGCGCCCGCGCCTGATCGGGTGGGACCCGTTCGCGATCGAAGCGCTGTTTGCCGAGATCGCGCGGCCCAACGCGGGCATGATCGCCTGGACAGCCTTCAGCGCGATCGAGCAGGCGCTCTGGGACGTCGCCGGCCAGGCCGCCGGCGTACCAGTCTACCAACTGCTCGGTGGCCGCTGTGTCCCCGCGCTGCGTCTCTACGCGAACGTGAACCGTGCCGCCGCGAACCGCGAGCCGGCCGCCTACGCGGAGTGCGCCCGGCAGGCCGTCGAGGATGGGTTTCGGGCGGTGAAGTGCGCGCCGTTCGACGACGTGTCCTGGACAACGCTCGATCATCCCGACGGGCGGCGCGCCTTCGACCGTGGGCTGGAGCGGGTGCGGCGCGTGCGCGCGGCGATTGGCGACGAGACTGAGCTATCGGTGGATTGCCATAATCGGTTCGACGTGGCGACGGCGCGGCGCGTGGCGCGTGAGCTGGCGCCGTTCCGCTTGTACTGGCTCGAAGCGCCGGTGCCGCCATGGGACCCGGAGCCGCTGTCCCAGGTGAAGGCTGGCCTGGACACGCGCCTGGCCGCCGGCGAGGAGCTGCTCGGCCGCGCGGCTTTCCGCCCGCTTTTCGAGCGGCACGCGCTCGACGTGGCGATGTTCGACGTCAAGCACACCGGCGGCCTGCTCGAAGGGAAGAAGATCGCGGCGATGGCCGAGGCGTACGGAATCGCCGCCTCGCCACACAGCCCGGCGGGGCCGGTCGCCCACCTCGCGGCCGGCCACCTCTGCGCGACGCTCCCGAACTTTCTGACGCTGGAATACGCCTGGGGCGAAGTGCCCTGGCGCGCCGACCTGCTGAACGGCGCCGAGCAGGTCCGCGACGGTTGCCTGCTGCTGCCGGAGAAGCCAGGATTGGGCCTCTCGTTGAACGAGAACGTGCTGGCGGAGCACGCCGTCGAACTGTAGGTTGACGACGTGCTTCACGCCTTCGGCCGCTGCTCCAGCCGCCGCAAAGTCTCCCAGGCGTTGCCGACGAGCAGACCGACGAGCAGGTAGTAATCGGTTCCGATGGTCGAAAAGACGGCGAAGCTCACCACCGCGACGATCAGTCCGAACCAGATCTGGTCCGGGTAGCGGACGGGACAGGTCGGCGGGTCGTCCAGCATGAAGAACGCGAAGAACAGAGCGGCGTTCACGTCCGGTGGGCGGAAGATCTCGGCCACGCGGGCCGGGTCGCCGAGAAAGGCGCTAGCCGCGAAGAGGGCGACGTAGCTGCCCAGGAAGACGAGGACCATGGGTAGCTTGTTGACGTGGTCGGCGACGACGAGACCGGTGGCCAGGAGCAGCAGGATCAGCGGCACCGGCAGGTCCGCCAGCCCGCCCCACCAGCTCTCGCCGCTGCCGAAGACGGTCGCGGCGACGATCAGCGCCACGGCAGCCGGGTTGAAGACGTTCGACCAGCGCGTGCGAAACAGGTACTTGCTGGCCACGGCCAGGACGGCCGTGGCGATCGGGACGTTGACCGGCTCCTGGGGAGCGAGCACGAGCGCGACGATCAGCCCGGTGAGGATGGCGCCGCTCGGAAATTCCCACCCGCCCGTTCTGAGGCGGATCAGGATGACGTCGGTGAGCGCGGCCGCCACCACGGCGCCGACGATGCCCGGTTCGACGAGCGCGACGCCTTCGGCCTGCGCGCCGACGACGGTGAGCAGGGCCAGCGCGACCAGGAGATAGCCCTTCGGAGATCGAATGAACCGCTTGACGGCCTGAACCGGCCGGTGTTGCGCGGGCGCCATGGCGATCATCGTAGATACCTCCGGAACCCTCGCGTGGTGAAGCGTTCGAGCGAGGGCGACACGATCAGCCCATCCACTCCCTGGCTCTCGAGGAGCGCGAGGCCGCGCGTCGGTCCAAGGACGAAAGCGGCGGTGCCGAGCGCGTCGGCCAGCATCGTCGTCGGCGCGATAACCGTGACGCTGGCGACCGCGTCGGGCGATCGATCGGTGCGCGGATCGACGATGTGGTGGCTCTCGTCCCCAGATTCACTCCGTCGTTCGTAATCGCCCGAGGTGCAGACGGATGCGTCGGAGACCGAGACGGTCTCGATCATCGCGTCGACGCGCCGCGGGTGACGGATGCCCACGCGCCAGGGCTCGCCGTCCGCGTTGTGGCCGCGCACGAAGAGGTCGCCGCCGGCGTCGATCGCAACGTCGGCGAAGGCGCGCAATTCGCGCGCTGCCAGGTCCACGGCGAAGCCTTTCGCCACGGCCCCGAGGTCGAGGACCAGCGGTCGCACCAGCGTGATCGTCCGTCGCGCGGCGTCGAGGCGAACGTCCCGGAAGCTGCACGGGCCAGCCGGCTCGATCGACGACACGATCGGGCGTCCCGTGCGGTAGCTCCGGTTGAAACCACGCGACTCGAGGCGATAGCCGACGGTGGGATCGAACGCGCCGTCGCTCGCCGCCGCGACCGCCAGCGCGAACCGGACCACCTGGAAAAGGATCGGACTCACCTCGACCGCTTCTCCGACGCGCGCCGCCAGGGCCATCACCTCGCTCGTGGGCTCGAAGCGCGTGCAGCACTCCTCGACCCGCCGGAACCAGGCGAAGGCCCGTTCCGCCCGGGCATCGCAGGCCTCGGCCGCCCCACCGTCGACCACGGTGACGGTGACGTGCGTGTCCATGAGCACCACGGTCCGCTGGTAGGTCCGGGCCGCCCCGCGAGCGACAGACGGCGGTGACGCCGGGCCGCGCGGCTGCCGCGATTGCTTGCCGCTCATCACGTGTGCTCGAATTCGGTCGTCTTCACTTTCGTAACTCAAGCATAGAGGAGAGGTGTAAAAAAACGATGAAACCGGGGTGAGAAATCTACCATCCGCGAGACCAACTTGCTTCGTTCACCGCCGGCGACGAGCTCACCGCCGAACTGGCACCGGGGCTAGACGCGAGCACACGTGTCCCATTCCCTTACACTCCTGCTGGCTCGTGTCGGAGCGTGATATACTCATGGCGATGCCAGCAGAAGGGGTGAACGGGAGCGATGGCGAAGGATTTTCCGATCTACCAGAATCGAATCGTCGTTGACCCAAGCGTTCTCGTGGGCAAACCCGTCGTGAGGGGAACCCGGATTCCCGTGGAGCTGGTCCTCAAGCGATTATCTCAAGACCTGGATCTACGGACCCGGTTCGAAGCCTACCCGCGCCTCACTCCCGAGGACGTCATGGCTTGCCTTGCCTATGCAGAGGCGTTGGTGGAGGGTGAAGAGGTCCATCCCGGAGTGTTGCAGCCACCGGCCCCCGCCCGGTCGGGCGCAGGAGGTTCATGCTCGATGAAAGCGCTGACTATCCTTTAGCAGTCCACCTTCGAGCAGTGGGGCACAACGTCACGGCCGTTGCCCACGACTATCCCAATGCCCTCGCCGATGATGACGTTCTGGCCATCGCGTCCAGAGAGCGGCGCATCTTGATCGCCAATGACCGGGACTTCGGAGAGTTGGTATTCCGGCAACACCGACCCCACTGTGGCGTCATCCTGATTCGTCTCGGTGAGGAATCTCTGGAACGCAAAATCGGTTGGCTCGACTACGTCCTCAGCGAGTATGCCGATCGTTTGGATCAATTCCTCGTCGTCACCGACCATGGAGTGCGGATTCGCCGCAATCCTGCAGACTCGTGAGATCCGCTGCCGTGCGTCCCAATCAAGCCAGTGCATCGGGCCCCCTTGGGAAGTGGTGGGATCAGGTTGCGATCCGGAGCCGCGCCCCGTGCGTATCTCCGCTGAGCAACTCGCCATCACCCGGCCCGGCGGTACCGCCCTCGCTCAGCACGACCTCGTAGGGGCCGTCGCCGAATGCGCGCCAGTGGTGTGCCAGCGCGCCGTCGTCCTGCGCCGGGATCACCAGCTCGATCCACTGGCGGCCAATGTCGAAGCGCAATGCCCGGGCGTCACGTTCCCGGCGTGATGCCGTCGAGGGGCGACCAGGCGCGCCGAGCACCTTCGACAGCGCCGCCGCTGTCGTCAGGTCGCCGACGACGATGGTCACGCCGGCGACACGAGTGACCGGCCGACGGTGTCGTGTCGCCGCGCCCGCCGGCACCCGGAGTGCGCGTGGAGTTACGTCCTCGATCACGAAAGGCAGAGCGGGTTGCTCGGTCCCGGACGTTAGCCCCCGCCCGAGGAGAATGGTCCGCCAGGCGAGCTGCTCGCCGTCGGGGCGGCGGCGGCCGCCGTCCACCGGGCCGTCCAGCGCCATCCCCTGCTGCCGCAGCCGCGCGGCATCGGCAACCAGATCGTCAGAGCCGAGCGCGTAATCGGTCAGGCCCTCGCCCACCGCCAGGCGGGTCCACCACTTGTGGTGTTGCGGTCGGTCCGGCTCCTTGAAAGCGATCAGCTCGAAATAGGTGCCATCGTCGAACGCGATCAAGGAGTTGTGGGTCGCGCCTCCCACGTGCTCGCCGCCAGCCGTGACGGTGAAGCCGGCGTTCGCGAAATCGGCCGCGGCGCGCGCGAGATCCCGTACGACGACGACGAGGTGGTCGATGCGCTGTAGCATGTCCGTCCTCCTCGACAGAACACTAAATAAACGAGCGGAAGTCTTGCGGTATTGAGTG
>Ga0307373_10005195_pt1 | contig 21457 bp, 23 predicted proteins | sample OX2MG_FD_202534 | JGI IMG/M metagenome (GOLD analysis project Ga0307373, IMG submission 202534) | Soil microbial communities from Risofladan, Vaasa, Finland - OX-2 | ecosystem: Environmental > Terrestrial > Soil > Coastal area > Acid sulfate soil | place: Finland: Risofladan, Vaasa | collected...
TAGTTCCTTCGTTTATAAATTTTCCGGAATAATGAGCAGTAATCGTACTGCTATTCGTATCTTTTATTCCGCGCGAGGCTACGCAGAGATGAACTGCGTCTATTAATACCGCAACATCTTCGGTGTCTATTGCTTTTTTTAATGCTTTGGCTATCTGGTTGGTAAGGCGTTCCTGCACCTGTGGTCTTTTTGCATAGTATTGTACTAACCTGTTTATTTTTGATAACCCTATTACCTTTCCTTTTGAAATATAGGCCACATGAACCTTTCCAATAATTGGTACAAAATGATGCTCGCAGTAGGAAAAAAGCGTAATGCCTTTTTCAACCAGCATTTTATTATACTGATATTTATTTTCAAAAAGGGTTACATTAGGTTCATTTGCCGGATTCAATCCGCTAAAAATTTCCTTTACATACATCTTTGCTACTCGTTGAGGCGTATTTTTTAAACTGTCATCGTTCAAATCAAGCCCCAATGTCTGCATTATAACTTTAAAATGATCAGCTATCACTTTAATTTTTTCATCGTCATTCATTAGAATCTTATCACCATTTGAAGAAGCTTTTCCAGGAAAACCGATATAATTTTCTTCAATTTCCTCCAAACTTATCTCTTCAAAATCTTTATATAAAATGTTATCATTTTTCATCTTCTAACTTTTTTAATTCGTATATTTTTGCCATAGTCCGGTTTACCATCGTATCGCAATAAATAAGGTTAAATTCAAAAATTTCTTCTGGAGAATACATCTTTTTTATTTCTTTTTGTAGCATACCTTTCGCTCTGTTCAATCGCACCTTTACGTTGCTTTCAGTAATATCCAATGCTTCTGCAGTTTCTGCAACGTTCAATCCGTTTAATTCGCGCAATGTGAATACTATCCGGTAATCTTCCGGAATTTCATGAATGGCATTTTCGAGTACACGCCCGAGTTCTTTATTCATAGCAATTTTTTCATTGTTGGTTGAATTATGAAACAGAATACTTGATTTTTCATTTTGAATATCATCACTAATTATTTCATTTTTAAATGTTAGTTTATGTCTTTTTTGATAGCAAACGTTTAACATTATTCTTGTAAGCCATGTTTTGAAAGAAGAACGATTTTCGAATTTTTTCAGGTTACAATAGGTATTAATGTAAGCATCCTGCATCAGGTCTTCTGTATCCTCATGATTATATCTATATGTGCGACCTATTTTGTAAAGAAAAGGATCGTATCTTCTTATCAATATTTCAAATAGCTTTATATCACCTTCATTTATTCTTTGGATAATTTCCAGGTCAGAATATTTTTCAAATTGTGCCTCCAATGTTATTAAATTTTTTCTTTTCAATAAAACTTTTTTTTCAAGATAATTCTATTTTAGCATTAACTTACCATGCATGACGGTGGGATGAATAGTACAAAAGTAAGCTGCACTGTCCGTCACTACCCATTTCCACATATTACCCGGTTGAAGAGTGTCTGAATAAAATTTATTAACCTCGTAAGATTTTACAGTATGAGGTACTAATCCTTTATTGATCCAAACAACAGTATCACCTTTATTAACATTTAATACTTCCGGATTAAATTTCATTAGATTGATAGTTACTGTATCCACTCTATGAATATTCTCTTTCGTTTCTGTTTGATCAGCCGGAGATTTTTTATTTGGGGAAGAGCAACTAAATAAAAAAAGTATTGGGAATAATAAAAATATTCCTATTCCCAATACAGCTTCTAAATTTTTCATTTTTCGAAACTTTTCTGAATCTCTTCAGCATGAGCAAGGTGCCCCTTAAAGATTGGTAATGCAGATTGCAGTAAATTTTTTAATTGCTCGTTCGTTGCATCCGGAATCAATACATTCTCAACCTCGTTGATTGCTGCTTTGTGATAGGCTACTTCATTGTCTATGTATGCTTTTTCGAAAGCTTTGCCTCTCTTTGAATTAAGCATTGCTTTTGTTTTAACGGAGCCTGCAAGAAATGCTTTGGTAGTGGGATTACTTTCCGGAGTAACTCCTAATTTTTTGGCCAAAGCTACGGCCTCCTTAATGACATTACCATGGTCTCGTTCCATTGTTTTTGCAAAATCAATTACCTGGGTATTCCTCGACTTTTTCATTGCGATTTTTGCATATTCAATGTCTATTTGATTTGCGGTTACTGCCACTGAAGCAATTTGAGGGTCTGTAAGTTTTTGACTTTCTTGTGCGCTTGCCGGAAAAGAAAGCAAACCGGTACTAAGAACTAAACATATAGCTGACTTAGTAAGAGAATTAATAATTTTCATGATATTATTTTGTTTATTTATAGATTTAGAGTTCACAACATTCGAAAAGGTTACAAAGAATTTTTTGGATAATTTAAATATTATCACATTGGCATCCATGATCTGTAGTAACAAATTAGCTCATTAGTTAAGTGTTTCATAAATCAAAACTCTTTATTAATGTAACCATATCGTTTTTTTTATCTTGCCCCAAAATTCTTTTAATGAAAAATATTTTACTTGCTATTAATATTATACTGCTTATTCTGGTAGGATATCTTTATTATCTACATTTTAAAAATCATGGTAAAGTAGTGCAGGCGATAAAAAAATCTGAAGAGATTGTTAATGATGGGAAGTTCAAAATCGCATACATTGACCTCGATTCCCTCCAAAATAATTATAAATATTATCAACAAATAAAAGCAGATTTTGAAAGTAAGCAATCTGCCGCTAATGATGAGGTAACTGCCATGCAAAAAAAATATCAAAATCGTGCCATGCAGTTACAGCAAAAGGCTTCAACAATGACTCAAAAAGAACAGCAATCTGCTATGCAGGAAATTAATAAAATGCAACAGGATCTGCAAACTCAAAAACAGAGTATTGATAATGAATTGTACAATTACAATTCAAAAATGAAAGAAGATATTTTAATGCGTATTCAGAATTTTTTGAAAGTGTATAATAAAGACGGTAGGTATTCTTACATATTTTCTTATGAACCCGGGTTTATGTTTTATAAAGATTCTACGTTGAATATTACCGGTGATGTAATTGCAGGATTAAACAAATTGGATCCTGAAAATAAAAAGTGATTCATTCTTTCAATCTGGAATAAATATTTATCTTCAATCCTGTTTTAAAAAAAAACAGGATTTTTTATGACTGAACAAGCAACTGCATTTAAACCAAGCCTTCGTCTTATTGATGCTACTATGATCGTGGCCGGATCAATGATTGGTTCGGGTATTTTTATTGTAAGTACGGATATTGTAAGAAATGTTGGAAGCGCCGGATGGTTAATAATTGTTTGGTTAATTACCGGATTAATGACTGTAATGGCAGCCGTGAGTTATGGAGAGATGAGTGGCATGTTTCCAAAAGCCGGTGGTCAATATGTTTTTTTGAGAGAAGCGTTTAATCCATTATGTGGATTCTTATATGGGTGGAGTTCTTTTACAGTAATTCAAACAGCAACAATTGCTGCGGTTGGTGTGGCTTTTAGCCGGTTTACTGCTTACATTATTCCTGAAGTGGGAGAAAATGTTTTTCTCTTTTCAATGGGAGATTTTCATATCTCTGCTGCACAGATATTAGCAATCGCTTTAATTCTTTTCCTTACTTATACCAATACTAAAGGAATAAAAGGCGGCAAACTAATTCAGACTTCTTTTACTACTGTTAAACTTCTTTCTTTATTTGGATTGATCGTTCTGGGTTTCCTGTTAGTGAAACATAGTTTCTGGCACGAAAACTGGCAAACAGGATTGCATGCAGTTCAGTTAAAAAAAATAAATGGGCAATTTGTATTGCATGGCAATTGGTTTCCTATAAGCGGAACCATTTTGATTGGAGCCATTGCAGCTTCAATGGTGGGTTCTCTTTTCAGCAGCGATGCATGGAACAATGTAACTTTTATCGCCGCAGAAATAAAAAATCCAAAAAGAAATATCGGTCTTAGCCTTTTCCTGGGCACTTTTATAGTTTCGGTAATTTATATTGCTACGAACCTTATGTATCTGAATGCTTTGCCATTGGATCAGATAGCTTATCCCGGTGGTGACCGTGTGGCGGTTGCGGCATCTAACGCAATCTTTGGATCAGGAGGTGCAATTGTAATTGCTATAATGATCATGATCTCTACGTTTGGCTGCAATAACGGATTGATTCTTGCTGGCGCCAGGGTATATTATACTATGGCAAACGATGGCTTATTTTTTAAAAAGGCTGGAACGCTCAATAAACAAGCAGTTCCGGAATGGGCGCTCTGGGCACAGGCTGCGGTAGCTTGCATATTATGTTTGAGTGGTAGTTACAATGATTTATTAGACATGATTGCTTTCGTTGTAGTGATATTTTATGTACTTACTATCATTGGTATCTTTGTACTTCGAAAAACCAAACCCAATATTGAAAGACCCTACAAAGCATTTGCGTATCCTTTTTTACCAGCTCTTTACATCATTATGGGTTCTGTATTCTGTGTATTCCTGGTTTTCTTTAAACCGCTTTACACTTTGTGGGGATTGGGAATTGTTTTGGCAGGAATACCTGTTTTCTACATTACGATTAAAAGTGAGAAAAAAAATAAAATCAAAAACTAAATGAGTCTTGATATTGATAATTTATTTTCCGGATTTAAAAAAATGAAAGTCGCTGTGATCGGTGATGTAATGTTGGATACTTATTGGTGGGGAGACGTAGAAAGAATTTCTCCAGAAGCTCCTGTTCCGGTGGTAGCTGTTAGTAAAAAAGAACAAAGAATTGGAGGAGCCGGCAATGTTGCTCTGAACGTACAGTCATTAGACGCCTCCGTGGCATTACTTTCAATTTTGGGAGATGATAATGATGGTATTCAGCTAAAACAATTATTGCAGAACAATAATATTGATACCCGTTTTTTGCTTAAAAGCAGAAAAAGAATTACTACCAACAAAATAAGGATCATCAGCCGAAACCAGCAGATGATGCGGCTTGACGCGGAAGATATTCATGATATTGATTCTATTGATGAAGAGAAATTGCAAAACCAAATCGAAAAATATATTACTACCGAAAAACCGGATGTAGTCATTTTTGAAGATTATAATAAAGGGATCCTTACCAAAAATATTATTGCTAATACTATCGAACTCTGTGAAAAAAATAAAGTGCCCACTTCAGTAGATCCCAAAAGAAAAAATTTCTTTTCTTATAAAAACGCTACTCTTTTTAAACCCAATCTCGTAGAAGTATTTACCAATCTGAATTTATTGCCAGAAGAAATATCTGAGGAATTCTTATCCGGTATCCATATACAATTAAGGGAAAAAACGGATCATGAAATTTCATTAATAACCTTATCCGAAAAAGGCATTTTTTACCAGGAAAATAATAGAAAAGAAATTCTTCCTTCTCACAGGAGAAATATCGCAGATGTAAGTGGTGCAGGTGATACAGTGATTGCTGTTGCTTCAATAGTATATGCTGCTACCAAAAACATTCATCTTGCCGCTGAGATTGCAAACATTGCCGGAGGCATTGTTTGTGAAGAAGTAGGAACTGTAGCAATTAATAAAGAAAAACTACTAATGGAGTGCAAAAGATTGATATTGGATTCAAAAGCCTGATATCTCTCTTTTTGAAATTTGTCAAAATAAAAGACTTAAAATATAAATTCTTTGGATTTTATTAAATAAAACGTGTAATATGTTATTTTTGTTTTAATAGAATAAATTAAACAATTATTACATTTAATCCATGCAAAAAATTTCTATAGCTATACATGGCGGCGCCGGCACCATTTTAAAGGAAGAAATGACTTCTGAATTGGAAGAAGCATACCGGCACGGACTTTCAGAAGCATTACACGCAGGGTATGCTGTTTTGGAAAATGGAGGAACCGCTATTCATGCAGTAAAAGCTGCAGTGGTAACGCTGGAAGATAATACTCTTTTTAATGCAGGGAAAGGCGCCGTTTTTACCAAGAAAGGTCTTAATGAAATGGATGCGGCCATTATGGATGGAAGTACGCTGGAAGCTGGCGCTGTAGCGGGTGTTCGCAATATTCGCAATCCGGTAGAGCTTGCTGAAGAAGTAATGTTGCACAGTGGCCATGTCTTTCTAAGTGGAAAAGGCGCCAATGATTTTGCTATAAAGCAGGGAATAAAATTAGAGCCTGATGATTATTTTTATTCCCAATATCGGTACGATCAGTGGCGGGAAATAAGAGATAGCGATTTTTACAAACTTGATCAAAAAGCTGATAAATTGGTAGGATTAATGAAGGATAAGAAATTCGGAACCGTTGGCGCTGTTGCCTGTGATAGCGATGGAAATATTGCCGCAGCTACTTCTACGGGAGGAATGACCAACAAAAGATTTGGACGAATTGGTGATAGCCCTTTGATTGGAATCGGTACGTATGCCAATAATAAAACCTGTGCCATTTCATGCACAGGGCATGGAGAAATTTTTATTAAAGCTGTTGCCGCTTACGATGTAAGTTGCCTGATGGAATATAAAAATTTTTCACTTCAGCAGGCATGTGAAGAAGTCGTTTTAAAAAAATTAGTTGCATTGAATGGTGAAGGGGGATTAATAGGAATGGATGCAAAGGGTAATGCTGCATTGGTTTTCAATAGTGCCGGAATGTACCGCGGATTAAAAAGCAGTGAAGACGAAAATTGGGTGGCTATTTATGGAGAATAAATTAATAAGATCAACTCTGAAAATCTATATTCAGTAAAAATCAGAAGAAAGATTGAGTTAAATTTGATTCATTCAAAAAGTGAATGATAAAAATGTACAAAGAATGAGAAAAATCGCCTTAATTGTAGCCGGTGGAAATGGTTCGAGAATGAATAGCGATATACCCAAACAGTTTTTATTATTAAATAACAAACCTGTTTTATATTATAGTATCAAGGCTTTTTTAGATGCTTATGAAGATATGGAAGTGATTTTGGTATTGCCTGCTGAACACATTGGAAAAGGACAGGAAATCATTGACGGTTATTTTGATAATTCAAAATTTAAAATTACGGCCGGTGGAAGAACAAGGTTTCATTCAGTAAAGAACGGGCTTTCTTTAATCGAAAAAGAAGATGCTATTATTTTTGTGCATGACGGTGTTCGTTGCTTACTTACTATTAATCTCATTAAAGAATGCTACCAGGCTGCATTGGCATTGGGAACCGCAGTTCCTGCTGTTTCCTGCATGGATAGTGTGAGAATGGTAACCAATGCCGGCAATAAAATCCTTGATAGAAAAAAAATAAAACTGGTTCAAACGCCACAAACTTTTCACAGTAAAATTTTGATCCCGGCTTTTGCTATTGATTATAAAGATAAATTTACGGATGAGGCTACAGTAGTAGAAGCATTTGGGTTAAAGGTAAATCTGATTGAGGGGGAAAATAATAATATTAAAATTACAACACCTTTAGATTTGATTATGGCCGAGTGTATTCAGAATGCCAAACCCGATAATATATGAAAATCATTCAACGGTCAAAAGAGGCTTTTAATAAGTTGATTTTTTGTTATTCTATCACACAAAATTTTTCCTCTTTTTTTGCTCTTGCCTGGTACACAAAATTATTCAGGTTCAGAAGGAACTCTCCTAAATACAAAACTCTTTATAATAAATTTTTTAAAATTTCACTTTCTTTATTTCCGGGCAAGAAAATTTTTATTAGGACTTATGCAGGAGACATTGATATATTTTATGAGATATTTTTTAAGAAAGTTTATGAATTACCTGAAATTAAAATGGATAATCCGCTTATAATTGATGCAGGTGCAAATGTAGGTTTTGCCGCTTTGTATTTTTTAAATAAGATGCCGGATGCGACTATTTATTGTATTGAACCTGATGGGGATAATTTTGCATTTTTAGAAAAGAACCTGCAATCTGAAATTGAGAAAGGACAAGCAATGCCAGTATTGGCTGGTCTTACAGGCCAGGATGGGTATGTAAATCTGAAAAGCAGCATTCTAAAATATAATACCGGAATCTCAAAAGAGTTTGTTTCTAAAGAGAAAAGAGTAATTGCTTATAGCGTCGAATCCTTTTTGAAAAAATATTTTATCAGAAAGGCAGACCTTTTAAAAATTGACATTGAAGGATCTGAAGAGAATATTTTTAAAGATGATATTTCATGGTTGCAGAATACAGCAAATGTTCTTATTGAATTCCATTCAGAGAGAATCAAAAAGATATGTTTAGAAAAATTTGAATCCCAAAAGTTTATTTATATCCCACATCAAAAAAGAGAAAACACAGAAGTTTTTTTCTTTACAAAAAGTGTCTGAATGAGTTTCTCTAAAGGTAAGATTTGTATTTATCGACAGTCGATTTTAGCAGCCATTTGATAGGAGGAAGCTTATTTATTTTTACAAAAAAATAGTTTTGTTCCATACTTCCAAAGTTCCTGTAAAAATGGTTGATCCCCGGAATTTCAGATCCTTCAAAATCGAGAATCAAATCCTGCATTGAAAATTCTTCGATCAGTTTATAAAATAAAAAATGATTGGCTTCCAGCTTCCGGCCTTCGGGGAAAACGGTTGACATAAGATTATAAATTCTTCTTTTATCTTTTAAAAACAGGCCAGTTGCAAGCAATTTTCCCTCTATTGAATTTACGTTTCTGACCAAAATCTGGCTCTTATCTTTCAACAAAAAACAAAGTCTTAGAAAGTTATTGTAATTTCTTTCTGTTATGTTCATCCTGGAAGAATAGGCATCTTTAAAATGAGCTGACGCATTTTCAATTTCATCAGAAGATTCATAAACCAGATTATTTTTTTTTGCTTTCTTTACATTGTTAACCAGGTCAGTTTTAAAATCTTTTTCTGTTTCTGCAAAAGATTTATTCAGAGGAAGAATGAGATTACATCTTATAGCTGTTGTACTTTTATTATGATTGGCGAAGTTTAAATTAATTTCTATGAATGGAAAATGCTCTACTGCTTTGTCTATAAAAGTTTGTATTAAATTATCGTCAAAAGAAGAACTTCCAAATATTCCTAATTGTTGAGAGAAAGCCGGCTGGCGTAAATAGGAGATTCCATACTTCTTGTTCCACGTTAGCGGCATCACCATTTTATAATCGTTAAAGACAAGCGCATCCCACGTTTCGCTCATTGCATCAAGAAAATAAGAATAAGCATAAATCAATTGGTTGGTTGCGTTGTTTATACAGTGATCCCATTTTTTTTTGTCAATATCCACATGTTTTACATAAGTGATTTCCAATGGAATTCATTTTAAATTTTGCAATAAAAATTAAAGTTCCGGTAAATTCAAATATTTATTCAAACGAAAATTTTGAATATCAATGCTGAAAGAGATCTTCTCTAAAAATCTTTTATTTTTTGGAATCGTTGATTTATAATAATTAGCATAAACATTGCTATATAGAATTGGAATGTAAACATTTACTATACCTTGAAGTAGTGGAACCTGCAATCCTGCATCATAAATAAATTTTCCGGTCGGGGGATTGTTTTCCCATGCATCAGCGTAAGTGCCAATATCCAAAAATATTTTTAACGGAATTTCTACAGGTAAAACCTGTAACGGATTTATTTCTTTTGGGAAATCTGTTGTTAAATTCAGGGCTGAGAGCCAATTATCAGTTTTCCCAACCTTGCTGTTGAGAAGGTCAGTCCTCACTTTAAAGCCCCCATCACTTATCATGATTTGTTGAGAGGGTAGCCCCTGAAATTCATTTCTGCCAATAAAATAATTACTGTAAGTATAATCTTCATTGCCATTAGGTCCTGTCATATCCAAATGATAACGATCAGTCCCAAAAATATCTGGAGTACCGAGGTATATAAATTTTCCTGCAAAAAGCCTCAAATCCAGGCCTCCGCCATGTACATAATTGAAAAAATATTTTCCTTCAAAAGTGAGACGAGCAAACCCATTAGCCTGTTCTGCAATTATATTGGCTGAGTAAGGGTACAATGCGCGATTGTTTTCGATTGCAAATGTCAATTGATTGAGGTATCTTTTAGCCTTGGGATAAGTGATGACATCCTCATGATTTATCGTATCAATATTAAATGATAATTGAGTTTCATTTATAAGATAAGTCTTCCATTGTATCCATTTTGTAATCTGGCTTGTGGGATTTTTATTTTTAAAAATGAGTTTTATGGAAGGCACTATTTTAGAAAAACCAAGATAGTTTTTTTTGCCTGTAGAATCTGTAAACTCATCCATGTCGAATTTTTCGCCATTTAATGAAATTATCGTTTTTCTTATCTTTCCATAGCTCAATATATTGTAACTACCTCTTCCAATACCTGTAAAAGTATGACTTCCGGTGGCATACATTGGAGCCGCAAGAAATTCAAATTTATTTTCAGGCAATGTATAATTGTGAATCAATCCACCAATCATTAATTTGTCATAATAGTTATATCCGAAGGCCGGTGATAAAAAAAGATATTTGTATTTGTCTGTATGATTCAAATTAAAAATCGCAGAAATTTTAAAATCTTTTTTGGGGGGAGGCCCAAGACTCCCTTTCTTTGATAACAATGAAAAAATGGTATCTACATTTTTTTGGCTTACGTCTTCCACAACTTTCTTAAAATCTTCGGGATATGGATGTTTAAATTTCCAACGGTTGTAATATTCATGAAGGCAACTATCAAACAAATCTTTTCCGACAAAATTTTCTAATTTTTTCATCCATAAACCTGTTTTGTAATAGACGATAACATCATAATTTGTTTCAGAAAAATCTTCAGATTTAGTTTCAATGGGTTGATCTTTTTTTGAGGCTAATTGAATTCTATATATCAGATCAGTATTATCGTCCGGGATTTTATTTTCTAAGAATCCGTTATTGCTTTCCTTATTATCAGGATATTTTATTTTTTCATAGCGATTATCAAAATAGGTATTCATCCCTTCGTCCATCCATGGGTAGTCCCTTTCGTTGCTCGCCAAAATCCCGTAAACCCAGTTGTGTCCTACTTCATGCTCAATAGTCATATCCAATGTTTTCTCATCAGGCAATGGTGAAATACTGGTTATAGTTGGATATTCCATTCCACCGCTGAAACCCATTTTAGCTTCCACGGCAGTAACAATATGGTAAGGATATTCGCCAAACCATTTGCTTCTTGTTCTTATCGCATCTTTAATGAATTGTATACTGTTTTTCCAGACCGGGAAATCCGAAGGAATGAAGAAAGACCACACATCAACAATTTTTCCTGAATTTAGATTTATAGTATCGTAACGCACCAAAAAATTCTTATCCGCAAACCAGGCAAAATCATGGACACTGTCCTGGATATAGGTAAGTGTTTTAGTTTTTTCAGGTGTTATGTACGAGCTAACTAATGTCAGGTTTTGCTTTTTATTGGTTGTCGGATTATATCTTGTTTTTATTTTTTTCTTCTTGCTACCTGAATCCTGTGGATTGCTAATTGCTTTTGCCTGAATGCTTTTCCCTGATGTCGGGTACACGATATCTTCTGTTGCTCTCTTTTTCAGCCATTTCATTTCATCTTCATTCTGTAACTCTCCCGTGGCGGCTACTATATAATTTTCAGGAACGGTTATCTGTACCCGAAAATTTCCAAATTCGCTGTAAAATTCTCCCTGGTCAAGGTATGGCATCGGGTGCCAGCCTTTGTTATCATAGACAGCCGGTTTAGGGTACCATTGTGTTATTTGATAGGTATGGCCAACATAACCGCCGCGGGAGAAATTGAAAGGAAGTTTTTCATGAAAAGGGGTGGTAATTTTTATCGTTTGTCCTGGTAGTAAAGGGTTAGGTAAAATTAATTTTGCCACATCAATATATTGAGAATCGTCTTCAAGATTGGAAGTTACCCCGTTTACTTTAAAATCGAGCCGATTGATATACCCTCGTTTGCTTTCACCACTAAAATAAAAATCCGTATTCCCTAATTGTAATAATTGTTCACTGAAAGCAGTACGATCATTTTTATAAGCATTGGGCCAAAGATTAAACCAGATATAATTAAGAGTATCGGGCGAATTATTGGTATAATTTATAGTTTCAAATCCGTCAAGTGTATTTTCAACGTCATTTAGTTTTACATCAATTTTATAATTTACCCATTGTTGGAAATATTGGATCTGGGAAAATGAAACAGGTAGTTGGTAGTAGAGGAAGCAGATTAAAAAAAGTTTTTTCAAAACGATTATTTCATCAAATATAAAAAAATAATAGCAACATGATAATGGGTTTCATAGGCAAAAAGCTCCTTCATCCGGGAAGTCTATAGCGCGAAATATTTCAATTTTGCAAATCGGGCTCATATTATATTTTTTAATAAGATCACATAGTTAAAAAATATTTTTAAAAAAATAATGGAATTTCAAATAAAAGGTTATCTTTATACCTTGTTAATGGTTTAGTGTGTTTTCCATTAGGCTGATGTTTCTCTTTTTAGATTTCTTCAGTTCATTGTAGCTACTGATTCATTAATTGTTATTTTTTTATTTATTAAACAAAAGTTTTTACAATGAACATTTATGTTGGTAATCTCAGTTGGTCAATGACCGATGATGATTTGAGTAATTTATTTACTCAGTATGGTGCTGTTACAAGCGCAAAAATTCTTAAAGAAAAAAACACGGGCCGTAGTAAAGGTTTCGGATTTGTTGAAATGGAAGACGACGAAGCAGCAAAAACTGCAATCGCCACATTAAACGAAAGCGAAGTTCAAGGCCGTAAGTTAATTGTTAACGAATCACAACCTCGTCCGGAAGGCAGCGGCTATAAGAAAAGTGGCGGTGGCGGATACGGTGGCGGCGGCAGAAGCGGTGGTGGCGGATACGGCGGCGGCAGAAGCAGCGGCGGCGGATACGGTGGTGGCGGCAGAAGCGGCGGTGGTGGATATGGCGGCGGCAGAAGCAGCGGCGGTGGTTACAACAAAGATTATTAAGATTTTTTGATATCAGATTTTTAAATCCTTTTTATTTTTATGGAAAGGATTTTTTTTGCTTTGCACTAAACAAGGAAATAATAGCGATTCCTGTTTTTATAAATATGATTTTAAAGCTCAAGTACAAAATAATATTCAAACAAATTGCTATTTTATTTGCTGGCTCAAAATTGTGAATACTAAAGATGAAAAGTGCACGATTTTTATTCTTTGATTATCCTTCTTATCTTTGTACAAAATTATGTACCATGTTAGTCGCAAATGTATCTGAATTTAGAAAAAATCTTAAACATTATATAGAAAGTGTCACCAGTAATAATGATACTCTAATTGTTAATGCCAATAATAAAACTGTCGTAGTAATTTCATTAGAAGATTATAATAGTATAGAAGAAACCGAATATCTTCTAAGTACGCCTGCTAATAAAAAAATGATGTATCAGGCTTTAGAAGAAATAAAACGCGCAGAAACAACTTCCAAATCACTGGATGATCTTCGCAAAATGGTGAACAAGCATGATTAGTTTTTCGCTTATTGCTTTAGAACAGTTTCAGTTTTGGATTGAAAATGATAGGAAAACTGCATTAAGAATCTTGCGTTTAATAGAAGAAATCAGGAGGACTCCCTTTGAAGGAATTGGGAAACCGGAGCCTTTAAAAGGTGATTTTAAGGGATTTTGGAGCAGGCGCATTACTGATGAACATAGGATTATATATAAATATACTGAACACCAATTAATTATTCACTCTTGTAGATTTTACAGTTAAATAACATCTTTGCATTATTCTTTCCACGGAAAAATTATTCAGCAAGTAAGTCTGAAGTTCTATAATGAATACAAAAAAGTTTCCTATTTCATCACTTCAGCCATCGTCTTTCCAATATCCGCAGGGCTGGCGACAACGTGAACACCGCATTCAGCAAGGATTTTCATTTTAGCAGCAGCAGTATCTTCTGCACCTCCAACAATAGCGCCTGCATGGCCCATTCTTCTTCCTGCAGGAGCGGTTTGTCCAGCAATAAATCCTACTACAGGTTTGCGGTTATTATTTTTTATCCAGCGGGCAGCTTCAGCTTCCATGCCACCGCCTATTTCTCCTATCATTACAATACCTTCAGTTTCTTTATCATTCATAAAAAGCTCGACAGCTTCTTTGGTAGTAGTTCCGATAATCGGATCGCCTCCAATTCCAATAGCAGTTGAAATTCCTAATCCAGCTTTTGCCACCTGGTCTGCAGCTTCATAAGTAAGCGTTCCTGATTTTGAAACGATTCCGATTTTTCCTTTTTTGAAAATAAACCCGGGCATAATCCCTACTTTGCATTCATCTGCTGTAATCACTCCGGGACAATTTGGTCCTATCAATTTGGACTTTGAATCTAATAAATAATTTTTCACTTTTACCATATCCTGAACAGGAATTCCTTCTGTGATGCAGACGATCAATGCGATTCCTGTATCGACAGCTTCCATTATTGCATCAGCGGCAAAGGCTGGTGGCACAAAAATAATACTCACATCCGCACCCGTAGCTTTCACTGCTTCTTCTACGGTATTAAAAACTGGTTTATCGAGATGTTTAGTGCCACCTTTATTCGGGGTAACTCCTCCAACTACTTTTGTTCCATATTCAATCATTTGTGTGGCATGAAAAGTGCCTTCTGTTCCGGTAAAACCCTGTACTAATATTTTGGAATCTTTATTAACTAATACTGACATGAAATTTTTTTTAATAATTGGGCAAATATATGAAAGTATGATTTAGATATTCAGAATTGGCTAATTCATTAACTTGCGCACATGCAGCAATACCTTCAACTTTTACAAAAAATAATAGACTCCGGAGTTGATAAGAATGACCGCACCGGAACTGGAACCCGTAGTTTATTTGGGCATCAGATGCGTTTTAATTTAGAAGAAGGATTTCCTTTGGTAACTACAAAAAAACTTCATTTAAAAAGTATCATTTATGAACTATTATGGTTTTTAAAGGGTGATACCAATGTGGAATATTTACAAAAGCATGGTGTCAGAATCTGGGATGAATGGGCAGATGAAAATGGAAATCTTGGACCGGTGTATGGAAAACAATGGCGAAGTTGGGACGGCGCTAATGGAAAAACAGTTGACCAGGTTTCTGAATTGATTCAACAATTAAAGACCAATCCCGATAGCCGCAGGCTAATTATCAGTGCCTGGAATGTGGCAGATTTACCAGAGATGAAACTGATGCCTTGCCATTGTTTGTTCCAGTTTTACGCCTTACCCCCGACCTCTCTCCCAGGGGGAGAGAAGAGACGAAAACTTTCCTGCCAGTTATATCAAAGAAGCGCAGATGTTTTTTTGGGAGTACCCTTTAATATTGCTTCTTACGCTTTACTTACCATGATGATTGCACAAGTATGTAATATGGATTTGGGGGAATTTGTTCATTCTTTTGGCGATGTACATTTGTATAAAAATCATTTCGAGCAAGCCCATTTACAACTTACAAGAAAACCTTTCGTCCTTCCGCAAATGAAATTAAATCCGGAGGTGAAGGATATTTTTGATTTTAAGTTTGAAGATTTTGAATTAATGGATTATCAGTCGCATCCTTCAATTAAGGCGTCCGTTGCAGTGTAAGGATTAGTGTAATTAGAAGTAGTTAGTGTAATAAAATTAGTTATCATGCTTTCACACATTGTTGCAGCCTCAGAAAATAATATTATTGGTTCAAATAATGATCTGCCCTGGAAATTATCCAATGATTTTAATTATTTTAAAAACAAAACATGGGGAATGCCGGTGATTATGGGTAGAAATTCTTTTGATGCCATGAAAAAGGCCCTTCCGGGAAGAATCAATATTGTTGTGACCCGAAAAACAGATTGGCATTCGAAAAATGTATTTGTTGTTCCCGGAATTGATGAGGCCATTGCAAAAGCAAAAGAAAGTGATGCCAGAGAAATTTTTATAATCGGCGGTGGAGAAATTTTTAAACAAACAATTAATATTGTTGACAGGATTTATATGACCCGCGTTCACACTACGGTTGAAGGCGATACTTCGTATCCTGTGATTGATACTTCCAAATGGGGAAAAATTAAATCGCAATCATTTCCTGCGGATAAAAAAAATAATTATCCATATACTTTTGAAGTTTGGGAAAAAATTGATAAAGCTTAAATTCAACGGATGTACTCTGCTTTTCAGTTAGCAAAAAAATATTTCAATTATTATATCAAGGCACAAAATGGTAAAGGCCATGGTGTTCATTCTCCATTTGTTTTCGATTTTATCATTAATGTCTTAAATGATAGAAAAAAGTACGATTGTTATGAAAAGATAGAAGCGATGCGAAAGGAACTTCTGAATAATAAAACTATAATTGAAGTAGAAGATTTTGGCGCCGGATCTGCGGTTATTCCTTTTAAGAACAGGGTAGTCAAAGATATTGCCGCCTCTTCTTTAAAGAAAAAGAAATATGCGCATTTACTTTTCAGGATTGCCAAATATTATGAAGCAAAAACAATTGTCGAACTGGGAACTTCTTTTGGAATTACAACCTGTTACCTGGCTTCTGCTAACCGGGATTCAAAAATATATACATTTGAAGGCGCTCATAATATTGCAAAGATTGCCTTGCGAAACTTTAAAGGAGCAGGTTTAAAAAATATTGAATTAATAGAAGGCAATTTTGAAAAAAAGCTTTCGTTATTGAATAATAAAATTGAAAATATTGATTTACTATTTATAGACGGCAATCATCGAAAAAATGCAACTCTGGAATATTTTGATCTTTTTTTGAAAAAGTCAACTGTGCACTCAATTTTTATTTTTGATGACATTCACTGGAGCAAAGAAATGGAAGAAGCCTGGAAGCTATTACAGCAGAGTGATTCAGTAACATTAACGATTGATCTTTTTTTTATTGGACTCGTCTTTTTTAGTAACAATTTTAAAGTAAAACAACATTTTACCATAAGATTTTAAATTTTCAATATCTTAGGAGGATATTTTCAAACTATGATCGTTGGTGTTTTAAAAGAACCATTGCCCGAAACCAGGGTCTCACTTTTGCCTGAGCATATTACAATTTTAAAAAAACTTAATGCTGACGTTTATATTGAAAGCAGTGCAGGGGAAAAATCTTTTGCGTCTGACGAAAAGTATGCGGAAGCAGGCGCATCAGTGGTTTCAAGAAATGAAGTCTTAAATAAATCGGATGTTATTTTATCCATTCATCTTCCTGCCGAAACTGAAATTGATGTGCTTCAATCGAAAATAATTTTAGGATTTTATCAGCCCTTATATCATACTGATTCTGTAAAAAAATTCACTGAAAAGAAAGTTACTGTTTTCAGTATTGATATGATTCCACGAACTACCAGGGCGCAAAGTATGGACGTGCTGAGCAGCCAGGCAAACATCGCAGGATACAAAGCCGTATTGGTTGCTGCTAATTTATTTCCAAAATATTTTCCCATGTTTATGACTGCCGCAGGAAGTATTCCTCCGGCAAAAGTTTTAATATTGGGAGCCGGTGTAGCAGGGTTACAGGCTGTAGCAACCGCGAGAAGGTTGGGTGCAGTAGTAGAAGTTTTTGATACAAGGCCTGCTGTAAAAGAAGAAGTAAAAAGCCTCGGTGCAAAGTTTGTGGAAGTGGAAGGCGCTGCCGATACCAGCAAGGCTGGTGGATACGCAGTAGAACAATCGGTGGAATTTTTGCAAAAACAGAAAGAAAGGATTGCCGCAAGTGTGGCAAAATCAGATATCATCATTACTACAGCACAAATTTTTGGAAAGAAAGCACCGGTTTTAATTTCTGAAGAAATGATCAAGGCAATGAAAAACGGGTCAGTCATTATTGATATTGCTGCCGCCACGGGTGGAAATACAAGCGTTACCAAAAATAATGAAACTATAGTTTATAATGGAGTAACTATAGTTGGCAATTCGAATTTGCCTTCTACGATGCCTTTTGATGCCAGCAAAATGTATGGTAAAAATATTTGTAACTTTTTACAATTAATAATTGATAAAGAAGGGAAATTAAATTTGAATATGGACGATGATTTAGTGAAAGGGACAGTGATTAGCTGATGTGCTAATGTGAAAATGAAATACAATAACAATTACTTTAGGAGCACAGCACTCTCCTTTAGAGTCCTGATGATTATCGGGAGGGGTAAGGTTTTAAACAGGATTTAATAATAAAATTTGATAATTTAACGAATCAGTAATTAGCTAATTATCGCATTAACTAATCAGTTAATTAAAAAAAATATGAAAGAAGCAATTGAATTTATAAATCAAAATATCCAGATGGTTTACATCGTGATCCTTATGATATTTTTAGGGATCGAGATTATTGGAAGAGTGCCCAGCGTATTGCATACGCCATTGATGAGTGGTGCTAATGCGATCCATGGAGTAGTAATCATTGGAGCTATCATAGTGATGGGAAAAGCCGAAAGCGGGAATTATGTGGCATTGGTGCTTGGATTTCTGGCGGTAGTTCTGGGAACATTAAATGTAGTTGGCGGTTTTGTAGTAACAGATAGAATGTTGGAAATGTTTAAGAAGAAAAAGACTGGGAATAATAAATAAGAAATGAGTAACAGGGACTAAAGAAGGAACAGTAAACCAACAAATAAACTAATTAACGAATTAACCAACCAAATGGGCACAAGTATTTTATCAGTTTGTTATGTCATTGCTTCGGTAACCTATATCATAGGATTGAAAATGTTATCGAGTCCTTCGACTGCAAGAAGAGGAAATTTAATTGCAGCAGGTGGAATGATCATTGCTATTGCAGGTACCATTTTTTTATATAAATATAATGGTAAAAGGTTGGGAAATTATGAATGGATATTTTCTGCAATTGTCATTGGTTTCATCATCGGAGTTCTTATTGCCAAAAAGGTGAAGATGACTGCAATGCCTGAACTGGTAAGCTTTTTCAATGGTATGGGAGGTGCTTGCGCAGCATTAATTTCTATAGTAGAGTTCGATTATCTATATCGCGAACATAGATTAATGAATGCTACTTTATTTTCTGATGTCATTGCGGGAGGTCATTATCTTGCTATCATTGCAGGCACTATTATTGGAAGTATTTCATTTATTGGAAGCATGATTGCCTGGGGAAAACTGAGCGGGAAAATAAAAGACTACTCATTTAAAGGGCAACATTTTTTCAATATTATTATTTTAGTATTGGTATTGGCAATGGCAATATTCACTTATTTTTCGAATACGCAAAATGTGAATATTCCATTTTTTATTACAGTTGCATTGGCGATTTTGTATGGATTATTTTTTGTTCTTCCAATCGGTGGCGCGGATATGCCCGTGGTAATTTCGTTATTGAACTCTTTTACAGGTGCGGCGGTAGCTTGCGATGGATTTTTGTATGATAATAAAGCAATGCTTACCGGCGGAATTCTGGTAGGAGCCGCAGGAACTTTACTAACTATACTCATGTGTCGTGCCATGAACCGAAGCCTGATGAATGTGCTCATTGGTTCATTTGGCGGTAACCCAAAAGCTATTTCAGGAGAGAAAAGTGTTCACGGGAATATCAAAGAAATTTCAGTAAGCGATGCTGCCATGTTGATGGCATACTCAAAGAAAGTAATGATAGTACCAGGATATGGCCTTGCGGTTGCACAGGCGCAACATACTTGCCACGAATTGGAAAAAGCCCTGGACGAGAAAGGTGTGGAAGTGAAATATGCAATTCACCCTGTTGCCGGCCGCATGCCTGGCCATATGAATGTTTTACTTGCAGAAGCTGATGTGAGTTATGAAAAATTGTTGGAGATGGACGATGCTAATGAGGAATTCAGATCGACAGATGTGGTTTTAATACTGGGGGCAAATGATGTGGTAAATCCTGCTGCCAAAGATGATCCTTCATCACCTATTTATGGGATGCCGATCCTGGAAGTAGAATTAGCCAAAAATGTGATTGTGAATAAAAGAAGTATGAAACCAGGGTATGCAGGCATTGAAAATGAATTGTTCTATAGTCCTAAAACTTCAATGTTATTTGGCGATGCAAAAAAAGTTTTGCAGGAATTGTTGAATGAGTTAAAAAATATTTAGAAGATGAATATTTTTTTATGTAGGAAAATTTTTATTATTTGTTTATCTCCGTAATATTGGAAATAGATGCAATTGTTTCCATTGGAAACCTTCTCACACTTCTTTATTTCTCATGTGTTTTCTCTTAACTTCCTCGTAAAATTCTGCATCATCATCGTCGTTTTTAATATGATCAGCGAGGCTTTGCTGCTTTTTGGATAATATTTCGTTTGAAATATAAGTTTTAATATGAATCGTTTTTTTTGTTTCATCCTTCCAACCTATTCCCATTCCTTTATCGAAAATAAAAGTAGTATATCTGGTTCCGTCATCGAGCATTTCTGTTTTTCCCATGTAGTGCTCAAAATTATTTTTAAAGAAATGGGCAATGATCTTATCGGGTTCTGTTAACCTAAGATTCATTCTTTCATTATATCTTTTAAAAAAATGCGTATTGTATTTTACTATAAATTTCTCCCCATTTATAAAATGAATTATATACGCAACTTTTCCCATTTTATCCCATCCTTTTAAATAGTAAGCTGTTTTTATCTCTTTAGGCCAAAGGCTGAAAACAATCTGCCATTCATTAAATTGATTTGTTTTGATAGTAATTGCGCGTTTTCATGCTGAAGTTTTTTGCGCAACATTTCCCGGCGAAAAATATCACCTGAGCCCAGGCCCCTGCGTTTAACACTGTCAAAATCCCGAATGAGTTCTCTGTAAATTTCTTCAGGATTCATGGTAGGAACTATCATTTTGCTGTTTTTTAAGGTGAAAAAAATAAAATAGTATATACCTATCTTATAAATATTAAGGAATAATAAAAATTTTATTGTGCAAAAGATATTCTTAACGTGTTATCCCATAATTTTTATCTCTGTAAACGAATATTATAGATTCTTTTTCTAAGGTATATCAAAATTGATTTAATCACCTATTTAAAGATTTTTTGAAATCTTTTTTCAAATAAAAAAGCCCTTTACAATTGGTAAAAGGCTTGTTATAATCTTATCTTTTAAGATGCGAGGATACAGATATCCTTTATGGTGCTCTTTTTATTATTTTTTTAGAGCTGCATAAGCGGCAGGAGTCAATACTTCACCAGTAAGCTTTACGAATTTTACATCATCTGCACCAGCAAATTTTACGGTTAATGTTTTATCAATGTGGCCAACAACAGCAGCATTGTATGTGGCTTTAATGGTCCCGGTTTTTCCTGGTGCAATTGGTGTTTTTGTATATTCGGAAACTGTGCAGCCGCATGATGGTGTAGCCTGTTCTATTAATAAAGGATCAGTCCCGATATTAGTAACTGTGATAGTTGCAGTAGCGGGAACGTTCTGTTTTATTTTTCCGAAATCGTAAGTTTCCACATTCAACTTTGCAATATCATCGGCTTTTTTCTGAGCGTATAAGGAAGTAGAAGTGAGTACAAGAACCGCCAATAGTAATTTTTTCATCTTTTTTT